>Ga0163152_10005084_pt1 | contig 15758 bp, 6 predicted proteins | sample OliLakLV19MP8IB2_FD_148635 | JGI IMG/M metagenome (GOLD analysis project Ga0163152, IMG submission 148635) | Freshwater microbial mat bacterial communities from Lake Vanda, McMurdo Dry Valleys, Antarctica - Oligotrophic Lake LV.19.MP8.IB-2 | ecosystem: Environmental > Aquatic > Freshwater > Lake... | reverse complement strand
CCGCAGTGCGACAAACATAGCAAAGGACAAACAAGCTTGAAGTGATAGCCCGACAAGGCGCCCAAATAATAAAAATACTTTTTGAGGTTCGACTAGATAGATGTAGCAGAAAGAGAATGAAGAAAAAACTAGTATTTAGAATAAGTACTTTGTTTTTTACCTGTGGTGGTTTGGATAATCCCATGCGGCGGATAGGAACTAAGCTGATAAAGTTTTATGTAAAACAAAAATCTCCTTAGAAATAAGCGGATTTTTCATTTTGTACCTGCGGAGGATCCCGATAACTATCGGGATGAACCTGCACGAAACTACGTTACATTTTTTATAGAGTTAGTAAAATAAAAAACCAGAGTATTGGGCGATCACTCTCGTTTCTCACTCTCACTCTGGTTTTTGTACTCGGGACGGGACTTGAACCCGTACGCTCGTGAAAGCACAGGATTTTAAGTCCTGCGTGTCTACCAATTCCACCACCCAAGCAGAACAAAAAAAACAGCCCAAAAAGGGCTCTTTTTTGAGCGAAAGACCGGTCTCGAACCGGCGACCTTAACCTTGGCAAGGTTACGCTCTACCAACTGAGCTACTTTCGCTTTTCCAGTGATCAGGCCTAGGCCTTTTCATTGGGGAGTGCAAATGTAAATAAAATTTAATAACCTCACAAAATTATTATACGCTCAATAAGTATATTTAACCACTTGAAAATAAGGCTTTTCATAGGGTTTTTGTGGCTATTGGGCCTGCTTCAATTTGTGGCGTTTAACGGCTGTAAAAAGAGTAAAAGTGCAGGAAGTTTAAACAGCGAAGAGCTTATTACGCCAACTCAACAGGCCATACATAAAAGCGTTTGGCTTGATGCAAACACCGGATTTATTTGCGGCGGTAAAAAAAACGAGACCGGTTTTATTTACAGAACCAAAGACGCCGGAAAAACCTGGGAGCTTATTTTCAACTCTCCCAACAAATGTTTGTACGATATAAATTTTGTGAATGATACTATTGCCTACTGTTGTGGTGATGCACTTTTAGTTTTAAGAAGTAGTGATAATGGAAATACATGGATTCCAATAAGTTTTGCGAACATAAACCTCGAAGATTTTAATTATACACCACTACGCTGCATTTTTGGAAATTATAATTTACTCATGATCGTTGGTGGAGAAAATTACCATAACGGAAACGCACTTTGGTTTGAGAACAATACCATGCGATGGGTTTGGCACTTTGATCACGAATTTAGAACCGGTTTAAATTTTTTGCAAGAAAATTTTGTATTGGCCGGATATGGAAATTCTTATCGCACAACTGATCATGGTTATACTTACACGCCCATGGAATTTTCAGGAGATTTTTTTACGTCATCATCTACTATAAATTCGCAAATCGGCTTTGTGAGTGGATATGACGGCGGAATTTACAGAACAGATGATGCAGGCCACAATTGGAAAACACTATTAAAGCCGAATAAAACCGCTCGCAAGAGAATTCATTTCAATGGCATTTACTTTAGTGATGCCACTAACGGTTGGGCAGTTGGAACAGATGGTTTAGTAATGAGTAGTGATGACGGACAAACGTTTACTGAGTATACATCCATCACCAAGGCCGATCTTCTTTCGGTTGTGAAAGATAAATTAGGGAGAATAGTGATCAGTAGTTCCGCCGGAAAACTTCACCGCATTACCGATTAGTTGAGGATGAAAAAGTATTTTTGGGGCTTGCCTGCGGCCCGGGCTGCTGCAGGCTCCGCTTCGCTTCGGCTTTTTTGTTCCGACGAAAAGGCGAAACAAAAAGAGCTACCTGCCGTGCCGGCAGGAACCTTTCGCATCCCTAAGCCACACTTCGGTTGAGTTTAGGGTCAAAAAAATAAGGCAGAAAAAACGTGGCATACTTTTGAGTGACGAAAACGAGACAGAATATCCAATTGCATATTCAAAAAATCCCAACTATCTTAATCACGAATTTTCGCTAACATAACTGTACGAGATAATCACATTTCACAAATCTCCATTTATATACCGTGTTAAGTTTATACATAGATAGGTGTAATTTTTGTAAACACAGATTCGTATTATTAGTGGAATTCGTGTCTAAAAAAACAAGCAGCGGAGCTGCCGGAAAACATTGATCAAAACGAATACCCAATTGAATATTCAAAAAGATCGGCCTGACCAACATTAGCTTTAATGAATGCGCCAATGCTTAACTGTTTGCTGATATTATTAAGCGCATTCCTTTTCTTGAAAGGATAATATATCACGCCAATTCGGTTTGTGTTAATCGCTTGTAACTTCTCACCAAAGCCATTCCATTCTCCTTCGATCTTTTTTTGTTTTATAAAAAACGGATTGTAAAAATAAATTCCAAGCTGCGAAACAAAACCAAATTTCCCAAATACAAATTCGTGTCCCGCAAAAACAACTCCTGTACTTGCTCTTACATGCTGATCTGTTTCATAAACCTCTTGGTTGCGAATATAATCGTAAAAGCTGGTATAATACGCTAAGGTAGTTCCTAACTGAAACAAATGAATGTTCTTAAATGGAATAGAATACCAGCCCGATAAATGATAGCTAGGATATCTTGGTCCGCCAATAGCCTTTGTAGTAGAACCAAATTCATGAAAACCAATTCCTGATTTTATTACAAACGTTCTTTTGGTTGGTTGCGATAAGATGTCGACGCTTTTAAATTCTCTTTTCTTTTCAAAGCGAACGCCTAAATGTCCGCAAAAAATATTCATTCCTGCATTGGGTAAAGCTGTATGCCCATTAGACGCATGAATAGACGAAATACCATAAGTTAAAACAAGATCTGTGTTAATTCGTTTGCTCCAAAAAATACTAGTAACGCTCATGTTTGCAAAATGTCTTCCTATGTAAAAATTAGTTGGATTTGAAACCAGATCAAACGGTTTATTAAAATAGGAAACGCCCATACCAAATTTAAAGCGCCAATTTTTATTTGGTTTCTTTCCATGCCACTCTAGCGATGGAACAATACCAATGTTATATCCTAATTGTTCCGGATTATTGAATGTACTATAAAATATTTCAAAACCTTGTTTTGGAAAACGATACAGTTGCTGCCAATAATCTTTGCCCATTGTTTGCCATTGGAAACCAATAGAATTTAAAAGAGAATAATTACTTTTTGGTGCATCGGGGTAAGCCGGAACCAAATATCCCGCGTAAGAATTAACTGAAAGTTCTAGTTTATTTTTTGGAATACTATCTTGCGCAAGTAAAGAAAATGAAACACTACTAAGAATAAAAAATAATACCAAATGCCGATATGTTTTCGGCCAAAGTTGCGAAGTTACTTTTTGTTTAAATGATGAAAAAAAATCTTGTGTTGCAAAGCCTACGGAAGATTTTTTTGAAGAAGTGTAAGCAAAAAAGACCAAGAAGATTGGCCTAAAATATATCGGCTTTTGGTATAATCGTTTGATCATTACATTCCAAGGGTCTTTTTGATCTCGTTAAGCTTCATCAAAGCCTCAACAGGAGTTAAAGTATTGATATCGGTGTTTAAAATGTCTTCCTTAATTTTTTGCAGCACAGGATCGCTCAATTGGAAAAAACTGAGTTGCATTTCTTCGTCGCGCAAAGCTCCATTATTACTTGATGCTTTTGGTGATGCAACTTTTTTCATTCCACCTTCTACCCCATTTGCATTAGCCAATTCTAATTCCATCTCATGCTCCTTCTCTAATTTTTGAAGGATCACATTAGCGCGTTCTATTACAATGCGCGGCATACCGGCCATTTTTGCTACATGAATTCCAAAACTATGCTCGCTGCCCCCTTCTTTTAATTTACGCAGGAAGATGATCTTATTATTTAATTCCTGAACCGAGACATTAAAATTTTTGATGCGCGGAAAATAGTTCGTCATCTCATTAAGTTCGTGGTAATGTGTTGCGAATAATGTTTTTGCCCGGTTGGTTGGTTGGTTATGAATAAATTCGGCAATACTCCAGGCAATAGAAATTCCATCGTATGTACTCGTTCCTCTTCCGATTTCATCTAATAACACCAAACTGCGATCACTCAAATTATTTAATATGCTCGCCGTTTCATTCATCTCCACCATAAAGGTAGATTCGCCCGAAGAAATATTATCAGTAGCACCAACGCGAGTAAATATTTTATCAACGATGCCTAACTCTGCAGATCTTGCAGGAACAAAACTTCCTATTTGCGCCATCAATGTAATTAAAGCAGTTTGACGCAACAAAGCCGATTTACCGCTCATGTTTGGTCCAGTGATCATCATCACTTGCTGAGTTTCGTTATCCAGGTAAACCGAATTACTTACGTATTCAGTTCCTAAGGGTAATTGTTTTTCTATCACCGGGTGGCGACCATCTATAATATCAATGGCATGTCCATCGTTCACAACCGCACGCACATACGAATTTTGATACGCTAATTCTGCAAAACCAATAAGAACATCCAAACGTGCCAATAAATTTGAATTGAGTTGAATAGGTTCAATATAATCGGCCACAAAACGAATTAACTCCTCATACAATTGTTGTTCTAATCTGGCTATCTTTTCTTCGGCGCCTAATATTTTTTCTTCGTATTCTTTTAATTCAGGAGTTATATACCGCTCTGCATTGGTGAGTGTTTGTTTACGCATCCAATCTGATGGTACTTTATCTTTGTGCAAATTGGTTACTTCCAAATAATACCCAAATACATTATTGTAGGCTACTTTTAAAGAGCTAATTCCTGTATTCTCAATTTCTCGCTGTTGAATTTTTAAAAGATGGTCTTTTCCGCTATAAGACAAGCCGCGCAACTCATCTAACTCAGCGTTTATCCCAGGGTTTATCACATTCCCTTTTAAAATATTTACAGGAGCTTCTTCATTTAATTCCCTTGTTAGTTTTTCAAAGGCCAGAAGACAAGGATTTAATTGCTCGCTTATTTTTTTGAGTGAGGTATTCTCTAAACCTTGTGTGCGTTGTTTTATCTCGGCAACAATTTGCAAAGAGCGTTTGATGTGAAATAATTCTCGAGGATTTGCTTTGCCAACAGCAACTTTGGAGATCAAACGTTCCATATCGCCAATATCCTTTAGTAAACTAATCAACTCTAAACGCTGCACATCATTCTTTACAAAATAATCTACCACATCTAAACGTTCGTTAATAGCCCTTGTATTTTTTAACGGCAAAGCCAACCAACGCTTTAATAAACGCGAACCCATAGGCGTATGCGTTTCATCAATTACATCTACCAAACATTTTCCGTTCTCGTGATTAGAACCATAGATCTCTAAATTACGAATGGTGAATTTATCCATCCAAACATATTCATCTTCATCGATCCTACTTACCCGTGTAATATGTTTTAAGCGATCGTGTTTTGTTTCATTTAAATAATGTAACAAAGCACCACAACTGGTGATAGCGGTATTCATTCCTTCAATACCAAATCCTTTGAGCGAAGTAGTTTCAAACTGCTTAATAAGCGAATCAAAGCCAAAATCATACTTAAATGCCCAATCATCCAATCCAAAGGAGTAGAATTTATCTCCCAATAGATCATTTAATTTAGTACGATTATTTTTTTCAAATAAAACTTCGTTGGGCTTAAAATTTTGAATGAGTTTTTCAACGTAGGTTAAACTTCCTTCCGCTATCAAAAACAAGCCAGTTGAAATATCCAGAAATGAAACACCTGCTTTTTCTGCCCCACCAATAGATTCAAAATGTATAGCAGCCAAAAAATTATTTTGTTGATGATCTAATATCTTATCATTAAAACTTACACCCGGCGTTACCAATTCGGTAATACCACGTTTTACAATTCCCTTCACCGTTTTTGGATCTTCTAATTGATCGCAAATTGCAACTCGGTAACCTGCACGAACTAATTTTGGTAAATACGAATCTAATGAGTGATGAGGAAAACCTGCTAGTTCAATATGCGTACCCGAACCGTTAGCCCGTTTGGTTTGAACAATGCCCAATATCTTTGCAGCTTTGATGGCATCTTCTCCAAATGTTTCGTAAAAATCTCCAACCCTGAATAATAAAATTGCATCAGGATATTTTGCCTTGATGCCGTTGTATTGCTTCATTAACGGGGTTTCTTTGTCTGCACTTTTCGTCATAGGGATACCTAATTTACAGGAAATCCTTTGGATGGGCCCTAACAAATTATAAACAAAAAACCCGATCTTTTTAAGACCGGGTTTTTAAAAAGAATATCTTCTAACAGCCTTACCTGAAGAGGCTTACATTGCCTTTTTGCTCGTAATCCTGACCATCTTTTCCTTTAGCCTTAATAACATAGAAATAAACTCCAGCGGCGCATTCTTTTCCATATTGGTTTTTACCATCCCAGGCAAAGTTTCCGGTATCGCTGGTTACTTCATAAACTTTATTTCCCCAACGATCAAAAATGATAGCTGTTACTTCTAGTAAATTTGAAGCAATCAAACGGAATACATCGTTTACCTTATCATTGTTAGGTGTAAATACATTTGGTATTTCCATCTTACTTGGGATCTCTACATGAATGATACGGATCGCACTATCAATACACGTTCCTTTTCGAGCGATCAATACAACACTATAAGTTCCGGCTGCGGTATACGTAGTTGCAGGTGTAACTATATTTAAAACGGTGTTTGATGCTGCGCCATTTCCATAACTCCATAAACAAATAATGCTACTGGCGCCTGTACTTGTTGCACTTGTATTTGTAAAGTAAATCGATAGAGGCGCAAATCCGCTTAAACGGCTTGGTACAAAATTAGCGGTTAAAGCGCCGTTAACTACCGAATAAGACTCGGAAGAACCACACCCATTCACTGTGTTTGTTAAAGCAATTTTATATAAGCCAATTTGATTAGCCAATAAATTCATTGCTGAAGGATTTGAAATTAAAACACCTGCTGGCGCAGTCCACGAAAATGTATACGGACCAGGCGTTGGTATGATCGCAGGCAATATTAAAACTGTAGGATTACTTGAACAATCTAAGGTAAATGGTATTGTAGAACTTATAGCAGGTGGCGTTACATCTATTGCAACAATGTAAGTAGCAAACGTTGTACAACCGTTAACAACCGAAGTTGAAATAGCAGTGTGACTTCCAGCAGCTGCTGAATTAAAAGATGATCCTGCAACTCCCGGGCCAATCGGTGGATACCAAATATATGTTGGAACCAAAGCAACCGCCAATGTTGGTGTTATAATTGGCACAATAACTACATCCGGATTTTTACATGTGATAACCGAGTTTGTAAGTGCACTTATAGTGAATTTTGGTAACCGAACATCCTGATTTATTTGAACTGTTTTGGTTGACCGGCATTGATTATTATTATCTACAGCACCTACCGTATATGTTCCTACCACCGAAATATTATTTGTTGCTCCTGTAACTGCAGGATTAATTACAACGGTTGTATTTGGTGTTGGATTAATAGAATTAGTTGGGATAGCAGGAACTGTCCAAGTTATTGTAGTATTAGCATTACTGCTTATTCCATTTAATACCATGCTTGGTTCTCTACAAGTTAACAAGCTTAATGGCTGTATATAATCCACATTTGGAGCAATCGTATTTTGAATGATGCTTATCGACTGACTCGAGATACAATTATTGGTAAGGTCTTGTACCCACACTACCCATGTTCCTGGTGTAATAATACCGTTTTGATTTGGATTGATTGTAAATGTTGTTGGCGTTCCTGTTGTTGCCGGTGGAACAAATGTATACTGACAAGCTACGTTTGGAACCGGAGAAGTAATTACGGTTGTTACCTGCATACTTGTTACACTTGTACTCGCGCAACCTATTGTAAAATTAGTAGGGCTGGTTACGGTGAACGCCGGTACACCAACCGAAGCTGTTACCTGAACTGATTTACAAGAAACACATCCAGTTAAATTATTTGTTGAACAACCTACATAATTTCCCGGATTACCTGGACAGAAAATATTTATTGTTCCTTGCGAAGGACCAACCGGCACACTACTTGTTCCTGCAATTTGATACCATTGTGTAGTAACGTTGGGTCCTAAATTACTTGTAAGTGTAAAACATCCTGTTCCCGGAATACATGTTATAGAAACAACAGTTGGCGTGATGACAACTGTTGGCGCCGTATAACTCGAAAACACTTGGAAAGTTCTTGTCATCGTACAACCAGTAGCACTCATTCCTGTTACCTGCCCTGTACATGGTTGGTTAAAGCTCATGCTAGACCCTGTAATAGTAGGCGTGCAACTTGGAAACCATGTGTACGTTAAAGGATTTCCATTGGTAATACTTGTGGTAAGAACAACGTTTGGATTGTTACAGGTTACTGTATAATCATTTACTGTATTGAATACAGTGAAGGATGCAGGGATCTGAATAGGGCCAACTACAAAACTTGCTGTTGCACTGCAACTTCCTGTAGTTACAGTTACGTTTTGTATTCCGGGGATAAGGCCTGAAGCAGTTCCACTATTTACTGAAGTAAAATTACTTGGTGGCGGCGCCCATACAACCGTGTAATTAGGACTTCCACTTGGTATAAACGTTACGTTTAAATTGACGGAGTTACTTGCATTGCTACATGTGCTGTTCATTAACATTGGATTAACAACAGGCTTTGGTAACACAGTAACAGTTGAAACTGCAGTTTGTGTAACAACAAGATTATTGATGGTATTAGTGCCCGTAACATAAAGAGTATAGGTAGTAGTTACAGTTGGTGCCACCGTAAACACAGGTGTACTTGACGTTTGCGCGCCAGGATTAAGTGAGAAAGTTGGATTAGCTAAATTTGAATTATTAGTAAGTGAAATCGTTGCAACACTTCCGGCACAAATAATTGTATTACTTGAAACAATACCACAATTGGTTGCACCAGTTCCTGCGAATTGTGTAAACAAAATATCTTGAGCTACATTAGAGAAGTTAGTAATTAGCACCATGTAAAATTGCCCTGCAACTGCTGCAACAATATTTAATGTTTCGGTAGGACTAGATGAATAGCTGCAATCAACAATGTTAGATGCGGTTAGCGAGCTACAGCAACCTGCCAAACTACTAAACGGCCCCCAACAAATAAAATCAACATCTTGATTAGCATTACCTTGGATCAAAATATCGAGATTACCTGACTGACTGATCTGCAAAAAATACCAAGCCGGATTTGGTTGAGTACCAAGACAACCATAGTTTGGTCCATTTTCGGCACTTGGGCCGTTAACCGTTGCCGGAAAAGTTCCTCCAGAATTTCCACCCGCGCAAAATGGTTGCGCGCTGGCACAACTTGTTTGTGCATTTGTGCCTAACACAAATACAAAACAAAGGGCTAAAATTGAGAGTATTTTCTTCATGTGAATCGTATAACAAAGATAAAACAAAAACCGAACCAAACTCTGTTAAAACAAAAAACCCGCCTTTGTTTAGGCGGGTTTTTAGGTGCATTTATCTAAATAAACTAACGTTCCCTTTTTGGTCAAAATCCAGACCATCTTTTCCTGTGGCTTTTATGATATAAAAATAAGTTCCGGTGGCGCATTCTTTACCATATTGATTCTTGCCATCCCATCCAAAATTACCTGTTTCGCTGGCAAGCTCGTACACCTTGTTACCCCAGCGATCAAATATTGTAATGCTAACTTCTTTAAGGCTAGAGGCGATCAAACGGAAGACATCATTTACCTTATCACCGTTTGGCGTAAACACATTAGGAATGTCCATTTTACTTGGTATCTCCACCCTAATAATCTTCATGGAACTATCAACACAACTGCCTTTTTTTGCCAAAAGCACAACGGTATAAGTTCCGGCTGCGGTATATGTTGTAACAGGATCAACTGTGTTTAAAATAGTAGTTGGAGTGGCAATGCCATTACCATAACTCCATAAACAAAGTATGCTGCTTGCGCCTGTACTTGTGGAGCTGGTGTTTAAAAAGTTAACCGTTAAGGGTGCGAATCCGAAAATTGAACTAGGTGTAAAATCAGCGTTCAGCACACCATTCACAACGGAGTAAGATTCTTGTGCCGCACATCCATTAAGTGTATTTGTTACAAGCACGCGATATAATCCGCTTTTATTAGTTACTAATAATGATGACGTTAGATTAGAAGTTAAGGCTCCTGCAGGAACTGTCCAAGAATAGGTAAATCCTGTGGTTGTTCCTGTGATTGTTGGCATAAGACTTGCCGTTGGGTTTACATTACAATCCAATGTGAACGGAAGTGCCGCGCTGATCGCAGGCGGTGTAACATCTATTGCAATAATGTAAGTAGCCGATGTTGTACAACCATTTACAACCGATGTTGAAATAGCAGTGTGACTTCCAGCAGCTGTTGAATTGAATTGCGATCCTGCAACTCCAGGGCCAACCGGTGGATACCAAATATATGTTGGAACTAAAGCAACCGCCAATGTTGGTGTTATAATTGGCACAATAACTACATCCGGATTTTTACAAGTGATAACCGAATTTGTAAGGGCGCTGATAGTGAATTTTGGTAATCGAATATCTTGAAGTATTTGTACGGTTTTTGTTGAGCTGCACATGTTGTTTTGATCAACAGCACCAACCGTAAATATTCCAACCGACGAAACATTATTTGTTGCTCCCGTTATGGCAGGATTAATTGTTACCGTATGATTTGGTGTAGGATTAATGGAATTTGATGGAATTGCAGGAACTGTCCAAGTGATCTGCGTATTTGGATTACTGCTAATGCCATTCAAAACCATGCTTGGCTCTCTACAAGTTAATAAGCTTAATGGCTGTATGAAGTCGACATTTGGGGCAATAGTGTTTTGAATAATACTAATAGATTGTGAGGATATACAATTATTGGTGATGTCTTTCACAAAGATCACATAGGTTCCCGGAACAATAATATTATTCAGATTTGGATTTGTAGTAAATGTTGTAGGTGTTGAAGTTACAGGCGGGATCATAAAGGTGTAATTTACAGGAGTGTTGAGAACAGGCGATGTAATTACCGTAGTAACTTGCATGCTTGTTATACTTTTACTTGCACAACCAATAGTGAAATTGGTTGGGCTAGTCACCGTAAATATTGGAACACCAACCGAAGCGGTTACCTGCACTGATTTAGTTGATTTACATCCCGTTAAATTATTTACCGATTCTCCCCAATAGGCGCCAGGTGATCCTGCGCAGAAAATATTTATAGTTCCTTGCGCAGCGCCAACATATACCGTTGACGTGCCCATTATCTGAAACCAATTGGTTGTAACATTAGGTCCTAAATTACTAGTTAAGGTAAAACATCCACTGCCACCGGAACATGTTATATTATTTACAGTTGGTGTAATGGCAATTGTTGGTGAAGTAAAATTCTGATATACCGTGTATGTTTGCGCAAACTGACAACCTGTAGAACTTGTTCCCACAACTTGCCCCGTGCAACTCTGCGTAAAATTCATACTGGCTCCGCTTACCGTTCCTGTACAAGTTGGGAACCATGTAAAAGTTAAAGGTACACCGTTGGTAACACTGGCAGTAAGTAAAACATTTGTATTTAAACACGTGATCGTATAGTCTCCGCTTGGATTCACTACAGTAAAACTCGCAGGTAGCGGTATTGGCGCTACGGTAAAGGTTGCTATGTTTGTGCATCCATTGGATGTAGTAATTGTAACAGTGTTAACGCCGGGGGTGAGTCCTGCGGCTGTTCCACTATTCACCGTGGTAACAGTGCTTGGCATTGGGCTCCAAGTAGTAGTGTAATTAGGACTTCCACTTGGATTAAATGTAACATTTAAATTCACGCTGTTTGTTACAATATTGCTACATGAAGCATTCATCACCAAAGGACTTGTAAATGGTTTTGGATGTACCGTAACATTTAATGTAGCGCTAATAGTTTGTACCGCATTTGATGAGTTTGTTCCTGTAATGTAAGTCGTGTATTGAGTGCTAACACTTGGTGTTAGAACAAAGGTTCCGGTGGTATTAACCAAAGGCCCTGGAATTAATGAGAATGTTGGATTTGTTAGATTAGCAAAATTAACCGGCATTACTGCAATAGTAGCACCCGGACACACTGCATAACTCGGGTTACAATTTGGATTACAAGATAAACTTGCTGATCCAATACTTTGAAAACTTACCAAAGTGTTTACACCACTAAAGTTTGAAATACAAATAATGAATTGCTGACACGCGTTAACTGCAAGTGGCGCTTCGTAATTACTTGGATCGCCCCCGGCAGGAATATTTGCAACCGAAGCCATTCCTGTTCCACCAGTTGAAGTTCCGTTCCAATTACAACGAATTGGAGGTAAAGTGTTGTTGAAAATCTGCGAGCAGCTTGAGGGTGTATAAGGCCACATAGCCCAATCATAAAACCCTGCTTGAGGGTTCGCGCTGGAGCTAGCTCCAAATACAAACTCTAAGCTTCCTGCATTACCAACGGTTAAAATAAGCCACTGAGGTTTTAATTCACCAGAAAGTAAACATCCTGAGTTAGGCGGATTTGGATTTGTTTGTGGATTACTAACATTTGAAGAAGTTGTGAAATCTATAACGTTACCAGGTCCTGAATTCGCATTAAAGGTAAAACTTGGATTTGTACATAATGGGATGGCGTCTACGCAATCATCATTTTGCGCTTTATTACTAATAAAGGCAAATAATATAAAAATGGAGAATAGTAGTTTTTTCATTTTTTTTAATTCTTATCTGGTTATTAGCTGATTGATTGCTTCGTAGATCTTTCCTGGTTCAAGATTTTTGAACACCACTTCTCCGTTGGAGTTAAACGTGATGTTATCAATCCCACTTACATCTGCGTTTTCGAGTTGCGACTTTGTGATGACATGCAAATTCTTATATCCCTTTTTATTTAAGGCTATTTGGGCTTGTGTATCACTTACAACGGCAACACATATAACGCCGTTTTTACCACCCTTTAACTTTGCTCCGCCATAAACATTAGCTGTTTTTTCAAGCGTGCTATAAACGCTTTTATCATCATTTAAATTAGCCTCAACAAAATTTACTACCATCACTTTGTTTTGTACCATTAGTGTTGGATCGCTTTGTTTTACAAAGGCATTAACTTTTTGATAGATGTCTTGTTGTGCGCCGCATAAGCTTACAAATAAACAACATGCGATCATCAGTGTTTTTTTCATGGTAAATTGTTTTTACAATTAAAGGCATTCTGTTTAGAAGGTACGCCCACTCTTCTCAAAAAAAAAGTCCCTACCATCTAAGATAGAGACTTTAATTCTGAAAAGAAAATTATTATCTGAACAAGGTAACGTTACCTTTTAGGTCGTATTCTTGTCCGTCTTTACCTGTGGCTTTGATCATATAAAAGTATGTTCCAGAAGGACATTCCTTACCGAACATGTTCTTACCATCCCATCCAATGTTTCCTGTGCCGCTAGTAACTTCGTATACTTTATTACCCCAACGGTCAAAGATACTTGCTTCGATCTCATTTAAACTTGCAGCTATCAAACGGAACACATCATTCACTTTATCACCGTTTGGTGTGAACACGTTTGGTACTTCCAGTTTACTTGGTACTTCTACAACAATGATCTTGATCTTGCTTCCTTTACAAGTTCCTTTGGTTACATTTAATAATACACTATATGTACCTGCTGCTGTATAAGTAGCGTTTGGCGTGATGCTTGAGCTGCCACTTGCATTATACGTATTAGTTAATACCGAACCATTACCATAACTCCATGTGCCTATCATACTTCCTGTACCCGCTGATGATGTACTGGTATTTTGGAACGTTACATTTAATGGTGAGTATCCAAACTGTGTACTTGGTATAAAGTCGGTATTTAAACTTCCTTGTACTACTTCGTAAGTTCCATCAGTTTTACAACCGTTCACAGTATTAGTTACCGTTATTCCGTACTCACCCGGTTGAGTTCCTAGAATGAAAGATTTAGTTCTATCTGTTACAAAAACACCTGCTGGGAATGAGTTCCAATAGTATTTTAAGTTTGTGGTAGGTGATACAATTACTTGCACTGTTGCTTGGTTTGTTCCACAATCCAATGTATACACTGGTGTAAAATCAACTGCAGGTGGTGTAAGATCACAAGCAACACCAAAGGTTGCTGATGTTGTACAACCGTTTACAGCCGAAACTGAAATTGCCGTGTGAGTACCACATGCTGTAGTATTGAACTGTGTGCCCGGTACACCGTTTCCTATTGGTGCAAACCACTCATAAGTTGGTACTAAAGCCACTGCTAAAGTTGGCGTGACCACTGGTACTATAACTACATCCGGATTAATACAATTAATAACAGAGTTGGTTAAGGCCGTGATGGTGAACCTAGGCAACCTCACGTCTTGTATGATTTGTACCGTTTTTGTTGAACGACATTGATTATTAATATCAACCGCACCTACTGTAAAGGTTCCTACAGATGTTAATACCGCTGTGGCACTGGTTATCGCAGGATTGATGTTTACCGTGTGGTTTGGTGTTGGATTAATTGAGTTAGATGGAATTGCAGGTACAGTCCATGTAATAGTTGTATTACTGTTGCTGCTAATACCTTGTAATACCATGCTTGGTTCTCTACAGGTTAATAAACTTAACGGCTGTATGAAGTCAATATTTGGTGCAATCGTATTTTGTATGATACTAATCGATTGACTTGAAATACAGTTGTTGGTAAGGTCTTTTACCCACACTACCCATGTGCCCGGAACGGTAATACCATTCTGGTTTGGATTAATACTAAATGTAGTTGGCGTTCCTGTTGTTGCCGGTGGAACAAATGTGTAGTGACAAGGAGCACTTACTACCGGACTGGTAATTACATTTGTTACCTGCATGCTTGTGATACTTGTACTACCACAACCAATGGTAAAGTTAGTTGGACTTGTTACAGTAAATACAGGCACACCTACCGATGCAGTTACTTGTACACTTTTGGTAGATTTACATCCTGTTAAATTGTTTACAGATTCTGCCCAATATGCACCAGGTGATCCCGCACAGAATGTATTGATCGTTCCTTGAGGAATACCAACATATACTGTATTAGTACCGGATACTTGGAACCAATTGGTGGTAACGTTTGGACCTAAATTACTTGTTACTGTAAAACATCCTGATCCACCTGCACATGTAATATTATTTATAGTTGGTGTAACCACAATGGTTGGTGAAGTTAAGTTTTGAGAGATAGTGAAGTTTACCGCAACGCTACATCCTGAAATTGGACTTTGACCAACTACCTGCCAGTTACCCGGGATAGCTACGTTAACAAAGTTTCCGGTTGCTGTTCCGCTTTGACTTGTCCAAGTATACGTTAAGCCCGCATTACTTGTGGTCATTGTAATTGGTGTATTGATACACGTTAATGTATAATCCGCGCCCGGTGATCCAACACTAAAGGTTGGAAGTGCCAACGGTGGATTTATTTGAATTGTTTTTGTAAGGTTACATCCTATACCATCAAGTATAGTGATGGTATGAATACCCGGTGCTAATGTGGTAACTGTTCCACCTGGTGAGGTGAAGGTGTTTCCTGTTACATTAGCCGGTACTGTTCCTGTTGGGCCGGAGTGGATCACCGTCATTGGAGTGGCCCCAACTGTGAGTGTTCCCGTTAAACTTGCCACCGAATTAGAACACGTTGGTTGCATTGGTGTCATATTTAAATTTGGTGCCGGTGTAATACTTACAGTGATCAAACGAATAATTGGCGCACATGCTCCCGCTGGGTTCATAATCGCGTTTAAGGTTCCTGAGATCG
>Ga0163152_10005082_pt1 | contig 15760 bp, 14 predicted proteins | sample OliLakLV19MP8IB2_FD_148635 | JGI IMG/M metagenome (GOLD analysis project Ga0163152, IMG submission 148635) | Freshwater microbial mat bacterial communities from Lake Vanda, McMurdo Dry Valleys, Antarctica - Oligotrophic Lake LV.19.MP8.IB-2 | ecosystem: Environmental > Aquatic > Freshwater >... | reverse complement strand
GGTGAACTGCTCGAGGTCAGCAGGGTTGATCTGGTGGCGTGTGAACCTGGCGTCGAAGCCCTCTGCGGCAGCACGGGCGGCCTCCGCGTCATGGAAGTCGGCAACGATGCGCTGCGCCAGCGCCATCTTCGCGGCCTTGGGATGTTCTTCGCCGGAAGCGGTACGGGCGCGACGCGCGTCCACCGCCTCGGCGGTGTCATCTGTCAGCAGCAGGTAATACCGCCACATCAGGTCATCGCTGATGGACATCAACTTGCCGAACATCTCCCCCGGCGCCTCGGTCACGCCCACATAGTTGCCCAGGCTCTTGGACATCTTCTCGACGCCATCCAGTCCTTCCAGCAACGGCGTCGTCATCACCACCTGCGCCTCGAGGCCATAGCCGGGCATCAGGTCGCGCCCGACGTTCAAGTTGAACAACTGATCGGTGCCGCCCAGCTCCACGTCGGCCTTGAGAAACACCGAGTCGTACGCCTGTGCGAGCGGGTACAAAAACTCATGGATCGCGATGGGTTTCCCAGCGTCGAAGCGCTGCCGGAAGTCGCGACGTTCGATCATCTGCGCCACATTGTACCGCGCGGCGAGACGCACCAACCCCTCAGCGCCAAGCGCGCCGAGCCATCGCTCGTTGAAGTCCACAACAGTTTTCTCACGGTCGAGAATTTTGAAGACCTGCGTTTTGTACGTCTCGGCGTTGGCCGCGATGTCTTCGCGCGTGAGCGGCGGCCGCGTCTTGGATCGCCCGGTGGGATCCCCGATGAGCCCGGTGAAGTCCCCGATGACAAAGATCACCCGGTGCCCCAGATCCTGGAAGTGTTTCATCTTGCGCAGGAGCACGGTATGTCCCAGATGCAGGTCGGGCGCGGTCGGATCAAACCCGACCTTCACCGTCAGCGGGACGCCCGTCGTGGCGGCACGCTCGAGCTTGGCTTTGAGTTCGCCGGCCCGCACCACGTCGACGCACCCCTTGGTGAGGTACGCCAGCTGGTCTTCAATACTCAGGGACATTGGCTCCATCCTTACTGCGACTCACGTTCGCCCGTCTTTCAACGCTTCATCCAAATACGACGCGACGGCCCTCAATGCGCCATCCACCCTGGATCACCGACTGCAACGCCAATGGAAACAACCGATGCTCCTGGGCGAGCATGCGCGCGCTCAGCGACTCCACGGTGTCATCGTCTTTCACCGGCACGGTGACTTGGGCGACGATCGGACCGGCGTCGAGTTCCGGGGTCACAAAATGCACGGTCACGCCAGTGACTCGCACGCCGTACTCCAGCGCCTGTCGCTGGGCGTCGACACCAGGGAACGCCGGCAGCAGCGCCGGGTGGACATTCAGGACGGCGTTTGGATAGGCCTCACAGAAATTCGGTCCGAGGATCCGCATGAAGCCGGCGAGACAAACGAGCGTCACGCCCCGCTCCCGAAGCGCGGCGACCAGCGCGTGGTCGTAGGCCTGGCGGGTCGGGTACTCGCGATGTGGCAGGACGAGCGTCTCGAGCCCCGCCTCCCGCGCCCACGCAAGGCCTGGGGCATCGGCGCGGTTGGACACGACGATGCGCACGGTGGCGTGGACCTGGCCGAGGCCAATCGCACCGACAATCGCCTGCATGTTGCTGCCGCGACCAGAGATGAGGATGGCAATCGGGGTGGTTGCGTTCACTTGGGCACCAATTTTGCTGTGTAACGGGCCACTATGCCCAGACATTCTCGATCATCTCGTGTTCCGAGCGGGTTCCTGATTGTTGCAACCACCCCCGACAAGACCCCGATTTTCACACTGCCGGCCCACTATCGCGCGGTGGAACATCACCTGCGGGACGCACTCACGGACCAACCAGTGACGCTGATTGCCTACTGCCTGATGTCCGATCATTGGCAACTGGTCGTGGGTCCGACTGACCCCGCTCGACTGGACCGCTGCCTGGGGCGGGTCACAGTTGCCCGTCGGGCAGGGTGGTACGAAGGGCTGCGCGTCACTGTCCACCCACTGGTGACGGTTGGCGACTTGCTGCACGCGGCCCGCGCGGCCGAACGCCAGCCGCTTTGCAGCGGGCTGGTGCGCCGGGCGCAGGACTGGCCCTGGGGCAGCCTCGCCGAGCGCCTGCAGCCCATGGGTCGCCTGGAGCTGGTCGCGGCGCCATTCCTGGCGTCTGCCGCGTGGGTGGACTTCGTCAACACCGAGCGACCCGAGGACGAACGCTCTCGTGGAATCTGGCCGACTATTCGACGTCACCTAGACGCCACGCAGCCTCGTCGGCGTGGTGCAGGCTGCTGAGAAGCGCCCCTGCATGTTCGGCGGCGCAGACCAGGACCATGCCGACGCCCATATTGAAGGCGCGGAACATCTCTTCATCCGCGATGCCGCCGGCACGCTGGAGCCATGTGAAGAGCGGCGGCACCTGCCAGCTCGTCCGGTCGACGTTGGGGGTGCGGCCTTCCGGCATGGTGCGTGGGAGGTTTTCGGTGAGTCCCCCGCCGGTGATGTGCGCCATGCCCTTGATCCAGCCCCTGTCGAGGAGCGGGGCGACCAACTGCAGATACGACCGGTGCGGACGAAGCAGTGCGGTTCCGATCGGCTCGCCCACCTCGGGCACCACGGTGTTCACCGTGAGACCGAGGTGTTCAAACACGATCTGCCGGGCGAGCGAATATCCGTTGGTGTGAAGACCCGATGACGGCAAGGCGATCAACACATCTCCGGCCACGATCGCGCTTCCGTCGATGACCCTGGCCTTGGCCACGACACCGACGATGAAGCCGGCGACGTCGTATTCGCCGTCGGCGTAGAAGCCCGGCATCTCGGCGGTTTCGCCACCGAGCAACGCACAACCATTGGCCTTGCAGCCTTCGGCGACACCCTTGACGATTTGTTCGGCGACGTCGGGGGACAGCCGGCCGGTGGCCAGGTAGTCGAGAAAAAACAGCGGCCGAGCGCCCTGCACGAGGATGTCGTTCACGCAGTGATTGACCAGGTCCACGCCGATCGAGTCGTGTGTACCGGTCATGAACGCGATTTTGAGTTTTGTCCCGACGCCGTCAGCCGAGGCCACGAGCACGGGGTCGGTTACGCCGCCATCGAGTGCGAAGAGCCCGCCAAACGACCCGATGCCGGACAGAACGCCCGGCGTATAGGTGGACGTCGCCATTTGCTTGATGCGGCGCACCACTTCGTTGCCGGCATCAATATCCACGCCCGACTGACGATAATCCACCACGACTAGAACTCCAGCTTGTCGATGAGCGCCTGCGCAACGGCCCGTCGGGCCGAGCCTTCCGGCGCCGCCCAGTACGCCCGGCGAATTTCGACGAAGAACCGTTCCTCTTCGAAGTCTTCGGACAACATGTCAAAGGCGTCACGCAGGACTTCGATCGCGCGATCACGCGTCGCCCGCGACTCCAGACCATCCAGGATCACACCTGGAGTACGCAGCGCCACGTGACCCACGGCCAGGGCGAGGGCGGCTCGCACCGGATCCACCGACGGCTCGGCGACATCAAGCAGTGACGAAAGCGCCGCAGTTGAGCCCCGGGCCGCGAGCGCGGCGAGCGAAAATCCCGAACTGCGAAGCAACGTCTGGTACTGCGTATCGGACGCCGCAACGACGAGCGTGCGCTTCAGGTAGTCCTCATGCGGACCACACGCGCCGGTGATGAGGCAGGTCGCGGCCGCAATCGACGGCTGGGTGTCGCGCGGCGCGGACTTCTGCAGGGCGGCCAGCATCGGCAACAGGCTCTTGTCACCAATCTTGCCGATCGCCGTAATCGCATCGTCTTGCAGCGGGCCGTCACGTTTGGCGACCTCGGCGATGATCGGCGCGGCCCAGACGGCACGGTAATCGCCAAGGGCCTCGATGACCGATCCGCGGAAATAGTCCTCGCCGCGGGTGATGAGCGGTGTCACGGCGGCACGGACGGCCGGGTCCTGATGTGCGGCCGCCAGTGCACGCGTCAGGGCGGGGCGCACAAACTCCGACTGTTCCTTGTCGAGCGCCTGAATCAGAATCGGGTACACCTCGGCGACAGGATGGCGTTCAAACCACGCGTACACCACGGCACGGACCCGATCGTTGGGATCGGCGATGAGCGCGCGCATGGTGTCGGTGGCCGTCGCCTCACCGAAGCCGGCCAGCAGCACCAACGCGCGGTATCTGACGTAGCCGTCCTTGTGTGATCGCGCCGCAGTCGCGAGCGCGGGGATCGCCTCGGCGGCGGGCGTCCGACGAACGACACGCGCGGCATTGGTGCGCGTGGGGAAATCAAACGACACCAGTTGGTCGATGGCAGTCGCGAGATTCTGCACGCCAGGCGCTGCCGATGTCGGCACCACCAGGAGCAGCACGATCAACGCTGGCATCAGGTTTTTCATGTGGCAAGCTTCAGCGCGAGTTGGAGGTACGCCGCCTGGTTTTGCGGGAAGGCCACCGGGTATTCACCGGTGTAACACGACGTGCAGTACGACTTGCGCTGCGGGCCCACCGCAGCCAGGAGGCCGTCAAGCGAGAGGTACCCAAGGCTGTCGGCCCCGATGTACTTCCGCACTTCCTCGAGCGTGTGTGTCGCGGCGATCAACTCGGACCGCTGCGGTGTGTCCACGCCGTAAAAACACGGGGAGATCGTGGGAGGGCAACTGATGCGCATGTGCACTTCGGTCGCGCCGGCAGCCCGCACCATTTTCACAATCTTCCGACTCGTGGTCCCGCGCACGATCGAATCGTCCACCAGCACCACGCGACGTCCGGCGAGGATGCTCTTGACGGGATTGAGCTTGACGCGCACGCCGAAGTGTCGAATCGACTGTTGCGGCTCGATGAACGTGCGGCCGACGTAGTGGTTGCGAATCAGTCCCATCTGCAGGGGGATATCCGACGCCGAGGCGAACCCGGTCGCGGCGCACACACCGGAGTCAGGAATCGGCACCACCACGTCGGCATCAACCGGCTGCTCGGCGGCCAACTGGCGACCAAACGCCGTGCGGACCTCGTTGACACTTTCGCCAAACACGTACGAGTCTGGGCGCGCGAAGTACACGTGCTCAAAAATGCAGTGGGCCTTGGCGGCCGTCGCAAACGGCTTGATCGACTCCACGCCATCCTTGCTGATGATCAGCACCTCGCCGGGCTCAATATCGCGCACCCAGGTGGCGTCAATCAGATCCAGTGCACATGTCTCGGAGCAGACGATGTAGGCGTCGCCGAGTCGGCCGAGTGTGAGGGGGCGGAACCCGTGCGGGTCACGCACGGCGATCAGTTTGTCCTTGGTCAACCAGACCAGGGAAAACGCGCCCTGCGCCTGGGAGACGGCTTCCACGAGCGCGGCATCCGGCGTGCCGACCTTGGACCTGGCATAGAGGTGCAGGAGCACCTCGGTGTCGCTGGTCGTCTGAAAAATCGAACCGGACTGCACCAGCGCGTGACGGAGTTCGTCGGCGTTGACCAGGTTGCCGTTGTGACCGATGGCGATCTCACCATGGGTGCATTCAATCTGGATCGGCTGCGCGTTTTTCAGGCCGCTCTCACCCGCCGTCGAGTACCGCACGTGCCCGATGGCACTGGTGCCGGCGAGTTTCTCGAGGATCGCTTCATCAAACGCATCGGCCACGTAGCCCATCGATTTGTGCAGGCGGAGCCGGTGTCCGTCCGAGGTGCTGATCCCGACACTCTCCTGCCCGCGATGTTGCAGCGCGTACAGCCCGAGGTAGGTCAGGTTGGCGGCTTCGGGATGACCGAAGATGCCGAAGATGCCGCACTCTTCACGGAACTTGTCGTTCATGTCGCCACACCAGGAAACACACGGGCAAAGATGGCATCCACGTTGCGCAACTGCGCACCGAGGTCAAACGCTTCTTCAATCACCTCGGCCGGCAACACACGTGTGATGTCGGCATCGGCCAGAAGCAGCGGCTTGAAGTCCACACGCTCGTTGAACGACCGCATCGCGTTGCGCTGCACCCACAGGTACGCATCTTCGCGCGAAACGCCACGTCGTGCCAACTCGAGCAGAACGCTGCCGGAAAACACCACGCCGCGCGAGCGCGTCAGGTTTTCGGCCATTCGGTCAGGGTAGACCACCATGCCGGCGACCACGCGCGTGAACCGGCGCAGCATGTGATCGAGGGCAATAAAACTGTCGGGCAGAATCACACGTTCAACCGATGAGTGCGAGATATCGCGCTCGTGCCAGAGGGCCACGTTTTCGAGCGCGGCCATCGCGTTGCCGCGAATCAGTCTGGCGAGTCCGACGATCTGCTCGCACGCAATGGGATTGCGTTTGTGCGGCATCGCCGACGAGCCCTTCTGTCCCTTGCCAAACGGCTCTTCGACTTCCCCGATTTCCGTCTTCTGCAGGCCCCGCACTTCGAGCGCAAATTTTTCGAGCGACGCGGCGAGAATCGCCAGCGCGGTCAGCAACTCGGCGTGCCGGTCGCGCTGAATCACCTGCGACGAGACGGGTGCCGGCGTGAGGCCGAGGCGGGCGCAGACGGCGGCCTCAATGGCCGGGTCGAGATGCGCAAACACACCAACTGCGCCGGACAACTTGCCGACCGACACGGCCTCGCGCGCACGCACCACCCGTTCGCGGGCTCGTGCGACCTCGGCGTACCACAGGGCCAACTTGACGCCGAAGGTCATCAACTCGGCGTGCACACCATGTGTGCGCCCGATCATCGGCGTGTGTTTGTGTTCCTCTGCCCTCGCGCGAATGGCCTCCGCGAGCGCATCGATCCGCGTCAACAGCAGGTCGCACGCCGCACGCATCTGCAATGCCAGCGCCGTGTCGAGGACGTCTGACGAGGTCAGACCAAAATGCAGCCAGCGGGCTGCAGGACCGACCTTCTCGGCGACTGCGGTGGTGAACGCAATCACGTCGTGCTGGGTGACCTGTTCAATCTCTTCGATCCGCGCGATATCAAACGCGGCTTTTGCGCGCAGCGTCTTCGCATCCTCGGACGGCACCACGCCGGTCTCTGCCAACGCGTCGGTCGCGGCGAGCTCCACCTCGAGCCACGCGTCGTAGCGGCGTTGTTCACTCCAGATGCCGCCCATCTCGGGATGGGTGTAACGCGCAATCATGCGGATGCTCCTGCTTTCAGTGTCGACGGGCCGAGCACAAAATGTGACGCCGCCAACACGGGCGTCTCCTCGGGACCCACCACACTTGCCGTGATCGCCCCGTCCTGAAACACATCGCCGGCCACGCGCAGGATGTCCTGCGCGCTCACCGATTCGATATTCGCCAGAATCTGATCAAACGTCGTCTGCCGGCCAAAACACATTTCCTGGCGCGCGAGGTGCGACATGCGGCTCGACGTGTTCTCAAGGCCCAGCATCACGCTGCCCTTGAGGTGATCCTTGGCGCGACGCAGTTCGTCGGCGTCGACCGGTGTACGCCGCAGCGTGCGGAATTCTCCAAGCGTCAACGCCACGACTTCTTCGACCTTGTCCGCCGCACACCCCGCGTAGACCGACAACATGCCGGTATCGCTGTAGGTCGCGAGGTTGGAGAACACCGAATACGCCAGGCCACGATCTTCGCGGATGTGCTGGAAGAGGCGTGAACTGAGCGACCCGCCGAGGATGGTGTTCAGCACCAGCGCGGCATGCCGATCCACATGCACCTGACTGATCGCCGGGGTGCCCAGGCACACGTGACTCTGCTCGATGTCCTTCTGACGATTCACCAACCCGGGTGTCACCCGGGGCGGCGCGGAGACGTCGACGTCCTGCGTGGGCTGCAGCGAGTCAAACGCCCGCGCGACGGCGTCGCGCAACACGTCATGGTCCAGACGACCTGCGGCAGCGACCACCAGGTTCGGGGCGACATAGGTCTGCTGAAAGAACCGGCGCAACCGTTCGGACGACAACGCCGAGACGGTCTCGGCCGTGCCCAGAATGGGGCGACCGAGCGGGTGGGTCGCCCAGAACTGTTGCGCGAACATCTCGTGGACGAGGTCGTCGGGCGTGTCCTCGACCATCTTGATTTCTTCGAGCACCACGCCCTGTTCACGCGCGACTTCCTCGGGCGCAAGCGCGGGCCGCAGCAACATGTCGCTCAGCAGGTCGAGGGCAATGGGCAGGTGTTGGTCGAGCACCTTGATGTAGTACCCGGCGTACTCCTTCGAGGTGAACGCGTCGACCTGTCCGCCAATCGAGTCAATTTGTTGTGCGAGGTCCCGCGCCGACCGGGTGTGCGTACCCTTGAAGAGCATGTGCTCCACAAAATGCGCGATTCCGCTGTCCGCATCGGACTCATGTCGCGACCCACGGGTCAGCCAGACCCCAATGGCGACCGAGCGCACATGGGGAATGCTCTCGGTCACAAGCCGAAGGCCCGACGGAAGTGTCTCGGCCCTTACCACGGCGTCGAACCTGCGAATCCGTATAAGTTGTTCACTGTCTTGAAGTTACAGGAGTAAATCAAGTTCGCAATGATACCATGTTGATTGTCGTGGAACAAGGCTCCGCCGTCGAGATTCCCAAGGATTTTTCCGAATGTGAACGCCCCGAGCTCGAGGCGGAGGCCGTCGGCCTTGGCCTGCCCGCGTTCCGGGGGCGGCAGCTCTTTCAGTGGATTCACCAGCGTGATGTCACCTCCTTTGAGGCGATGACCGATCTGCCGGCCGCCGTCCGCGCCCGGCTCACCGCGACAGCCGTCGTCTCGGAACCGACCCTGGAGACCAAGCAGGTGTCCTTGGACGGCACGACCAAGTTTTTGTTGCGCCTGGCTGATGGCCGCCGGATCGAAGCGGTCTATATTCCCGACACGCCCAACCAGACCTTCTGCGTCTCGACCCAGGTCGGATGCGCGATGGCCTGTGGCTTCTGCCTCACCGGCAAGATGGGGCTCATCCGGAACCTGACGGCGGGCGAAATTTCCGGCCAGGTCCGTGTGCTCGCGCGGGAGACGGGCCTTCGCACCTCCGCGTTCAACATCGTGTTGATGGGCATGGGCGAGCCGCTCCACAACTACGACGCCACGATGAAGGCGCTGCGGATCATTGCCGACGACCAGGGCCTCGCGGTGACGCCCCGCCGCGTGACGTTGTCCACGGTCGGCCTGGTGCCGGCCATCGAGCGCCTCGCGCTGGAGGAGATCATGCCGAACCTGGCCATCTCCCTGCACGCGACCACCGACGAACAACGCAACGCGCTGGTGCCCATCAACAAGAAATATTCGCTCGAACAACTGATGAACGCCTGTCGGAACTTCCCGCTCCGGCGCCGAGGCCGCATCACCTTCGAGTACGTCCTTCTCAATGAAGTGAACGACACGCCCGACGATGCCCGGAGGCTCGCACGGATGCTCGACGGCATTCAGGGCAAGGTCAACCTGCTCCCGCTCAATGAGGCGCAGGGCATCCCCTTCACGCGCCCATCGGACGAACGCGTCAACACCTTCGCTCGCATCCTCGCCGACCACGGCGTGACCGTGTCAGTGCGCAAGAGCCGCGGCCGCGACATTCGCGCGGCGTGCGGGCAGCTGCTCGTGGAACGCGAAGCCCAACCCTAAACATTTTTACGGGGAGGCGCTGAGACACGGAATTCCAAGGTTGTTCTAAAAACCCTCCGTTCCTCCGCGTCTCCCTGTGTCCCTGTATTCTTTATCGATTTTTCGCAGCCAGCCGCGCGGCTGCGGCTTCGACCTTGGCTTCCAGTCCCGCCTTGTACGCCGTGACCTTGGCGGCCATGGCAGGATCGCCAAGGGCAATCATCTGAGCCGCAAGCACTCCGGCGTTGGTGGCACCCGGCTTGCCGATCGCGACAGTGGCCACGGGCACTCCCGGCGGCATCTGCACGGTCGAGAGCAGCGCGTCCATGCCCTTGAGCGCCGAGGAATCGATCGGCACACCGATTACCGGTCTCGGGGTATGCGCCGCAACGACGCCGGCAAGATGCGCCGCTGCACCGGCACCGACGATGAACACTTTCACACCGCGCGTGTGGGCATCGTCAATCAAGCGCAACACCCGGGCGGGCGACCGATGCGCGGACGCCACGGTCATCTCCCACGTCAGGCCAAATTCGTTCAGCGCCACACCCGCCGCCGACATCACCTCGGCGTCGGAGTCGGAACCCATGAGAATCAAAACGTCCAGGGACATAAGTCAGAAGGTTGAAGGTTAAAGGTTAAAGGTTAAAGGTTAAAGGTTAAAGGCCAAAGGCTACAGGGAAAAAGGCAAGGCCTTGCGTCCAATGTCTCGCCGGTAGTGCATCCCGTCAAAGGAAATTTTTTCAACGGCCGCGTAGGCCTTCTGCATGGCGTCCGCGTGGTTTGTCCCGCGCCCCACGACAGTCAGCACCCGTCCGCCGGCGGTGACCAGGTGGCCCTCCTTCATGGTGGTGCCGGCGTGAAACACGATGACGTCAGCCCCGAGGTCCGAATTCGCGCCAGTGATCACGTGCCCGGTCGCCGGTTTGGCGGGATAGCCGGCGGCGGCCAGAACCACGCCGACACAGGCGCCTTCGGCCTGCGCCACCTCTCTATCGCCTCTATCGCCTCTATCGCCGAGGTCACCCCGGGCAGCCGCGAGCAGTACTGCCGTCAGGTTGCCCGACAGCAACGGCCAGACGACTTGCGTCTCGGGATCGCCGAACCTCACGTTAAATTCAATGACCTTCGGACCCTCGGGGGTCAACATGAGGCTGACGTACAAAAAGCCCCGGTACCCGCCGTCCGCGTCGAGTGCGTCGATTACGGGCTGAACAATAGTACGCATCACCTGGGCTTCCAGTGTCGGGGTCATCAGCGGACTGGGCGCAACCGCCCCCATCCCGCCGGTATTGGGCCCCTGGTCATCGTCACACACCCGTTTGTGGTCCTGGGCGCTTCCCAGATAAATCGCCCGGCGACCGTCGGCCACAACAAAAAAAGATACTTCGGGGCCCGTCAGGCACTCCTCAATGACCAGGGTGGTCCCGGCATCGCCGAACTCGCGGTCTACGATCGCGGCCCGCACGGCAGCCTCGGCCTCCTCGCGGGTTCCGGCAATCACCACGCCCTTGCCGCCGGCCAGACCGTCGGCTTTGACGACCACCGGAAAGCCAAACGTGGGACCAGCGACGGCATCCAGCGCCGCCTCAAGGGTGTCGCACGAGACAAATTTTGCGGTGGGAATCCTCGTCCTGGCCATCAGGTTTTTGGCAAACACCTTGGATGTTTCGAGGGCGGCGGCCCTTTTGACCGGCCCGACGACTGGGTGTCCCTTGGATCGGAGCAGGTCGGCCAACCCGGCGTCGAGGGCGGCTTCCGGGCCGACCACGGTCAGGTCGATTTTTTCCCTCAGAACCAGGGCCAGCAGGGCCTCGGGATCGGTCACGCTGCCCGGCAGACACCGGGCCACCCGGGCCATACCCGGGTTTCCGGGCACACACAGGACGTCCGTGACCCCGGGATCCTGGGCCAGCCGCCAGGCCATTGTGTGTTCCCGCCCCCCACTGCCGATGATGAGCAACCGCATGAACTGCCGATTCTACGTGATACCCTAGCGTGTTGCCGCCCCCGCACGAGTCGGGGCAGGCCCATAATCGAGTCGGGAAGGGGGTGTTCAGCCATGGCAGAAGTGAGAATCCAGGACGGTGAGTCCATTGAAAGTGCCCTGCGTCGCTTTAAACGAAAAGTGCAGCAGGAAGACATCATCAAGGACATCAAAAAGCACTCCTTTTACCTGAAGCCGGGCGACAAACGTCGCGTCAAGCAAGCACTCGCCCGCAAACGGTCCCGCAAGAAGCAGCGTCGGGACGTCGAGTAGTGGAACGGGGTTCCCGGCTTTTTGTGGACCGGGAACCCTGGACCCACTACACTACTCCTTGAAATTTCCCACGAACCACCACCCCGTGTCGGGCCGAAAGCCAGGGACGGACGGGTAGAGGAGTTGGCATGCAGATCACGGAGCGGCAGGTAGGCGAGATCATGATTCTCGACCTCAAGGGCAAGATCACTCTCGGTGAGGGTGACGAGGTCCTGAAGGACAAGATCAATTCGCTGATCCTCCAGAACAAAAAGCGCATTCTGCTGAACCTGGCAGATGTTCCCTATATCGACAGCGCAGGTCTGGGCGAAGTCGTGCGGACGTACACCACGGTCAGCCGCCAGGGGGGCCAGCTCAAGCTGGTGAACCTGACCAAGCGGATCACGGACCTCTTGATGATCACGAAACTGCTCACGGTGTTCGAAACGTTCGACGTCGAGCAGGACGCGCTCGAGAGTTTCTCGTAGACGGAAAGTTCGAGTCGACGGACGAGTGTGTCGCGGGCACACTCGTTGCCTTCGAAACCTATGTCCGCCTTCACCCGTAACCGTGGTGTGGCCCTGTTGGTTTCACTGCGTCCCGCGCAGTGGACAAAGAATCTCATTCTCTTCGCGGGCCTCATCTTCGGCGAAAAATTGTTCGATCCGTCGTCGGCGCTCGCTGCGGGCCTTGCGTTCGCGGTCTTCTGCGCCCTGTCGGGAGTGGTGTATCTCGTCAACGATATTCGTGACGTCGAGGCCGACCGTCAGCACCCGGTCAAATCCCGGCGGCCCATCGCGGCCGGCCAACTCCCCATCTCCACCGCGTGGACCGCGTCCGCAATACTCACCGGCGTGGCGCTGGCCGTGGCCTGGTGGCTCGACCGCGTGTTCTTCGGCGTCGCGCTCGCGTATTTGTCACTGCTGACGCTCTACTCCAGCGCTCTCAAACATCACGCCATCCTCGACGTGCTCACCATCGCGGCCGGGTTTGTCCTGCGTGCAGTGGCGGGTGCGGTCGTCATCCATGTGGCCATCAGCCACTGGTTGCTCGTGCTCACCCTGCTGCTCGCGTTGTTCCTGGCGCTCAGCAAACGCCGCGCGGAGATGGTCACCCTCGTGGATGGTGGCAGCGGCCACCGTCGCAGCCTCGCCGATTACAGCCCCCAGTTGCTCGACCAGCTGATTACCATCGTGGCGGCCTCGACGCTCCTGGCCTACGCGTTCTACACGATCAGTCCAGAGACGGTCGCCAGATTTGGCACCGACCGTCTGTTGTTCACCCTGCCGTTCCCGTTGTACGGCATCTTCCGGTACCTCTTTCTTATTCACCAGCGGGAGGGTGGAGCCAATCCGTCCGAAACGTTGTTGCAGGATCGGCCGATACTTGCGTGTGTGGGCCTCTGGGCTCTGACCGTGGCCGTCCTGATTTACGGGCCGTGGCGCTGACGCCCGGCCAAAGGATCAAGGTGTGACGTTATGAGTGATATGCAAGTCAAGGCCGATGCCGTCGACGTCGAGGCCATCATGCGGCAAATTCGCGCACGCGTGCGCGAGAAGCGCGGCGTCGACTACACGGAAGGCGAAGTCCAGGAACTCGCGAAGGTGAAGTTGGAACAGTTCCTTGACCCGAAGGGTGTGCGGTCGGATCTTGTGGAGCAGTTCCGCCGGCGACGTCCGGTCAGTGCCGCGCCGCCCAACTACGCGTTTGAGGACGACACGATCTACGCCACCCATCGCGGACTGCTCCGCACGATGCGACGGCTCCTCAATCCCCTGCTCAAGCTGTTGTTCAATCCCCAGCCGATTGCCGAAGCGCTGCACATCCAGTCCAAGGTCAACGCGGACTATCACGAGCGCTTCCGGCAGAGCCAGGAGATGGACACGCTCTATTACGAGCTCGCGCACAACCTCGCGCTCGAGGTCACCCGGCTCGGCATCGAGGTCCACAATCTGAAGATGCGCGCTGAATCCCTCTCGAGCCGGATGGACTTTGACGAACGTCGGGGCCGCGCGCTTGAAAGCGTCGTTCAGTACCGTCCACCACAGCCGCGCCAGTCACCGCCACCCGCGCCACGTCCGCAGCCGCCGGCGCCCACCACGCTGGTGCCGCCGCCATCTTCGTCGCCGGCTTCTGCTCCCGCGCAGAGCCTTGCTGTTGACGGCACGACGCCGCCGGCCCCCGGCACCGAGTCGGCCAACGCCGGTGACGCCGAACGTCGCCGTCGACGCCGCCGCCGCCGTCGTCGGCCCGGCCAGACCATGGGCGATCAGAATGGGGCGACCAGCGGCGCCCCGGCTGAAGCCGAGACGGCGGACTGGGTCGCGGAAGGCGGCCACGAGTCTTCAGACGCAGGACCTGACGAACAGTGAAGATCGCTGTTGTTGTTCAGCGGTACGGCGCCGAAATCAATGGCGGCGCCGAACTGCACGCCCGCTATATCGCGGAGCGTCTCTCGCGTCATGCCACGGTCGAAGTCCTCACGACGTGCGCGAAGGACTACCTCACGTGGAAAAACGAGTGGCCGGCCGGGACCGAGACGATCCGCAAGGTCACCGTCCGCCGCTTTCCCGTCTCCAAGCCAAGGGATACGGCAGACTTCGGTCGTCGATCGGCGGGGGTGTTTGACCACACGCACTCGCTCAACGATGAATTGCAGTGGCTCGACAGCGAGGGGCCGCGCAGTCCCTCGCTCATCGCCCACCTGCACAAGGTCAGGGACGACTTCGATTTTTTTCTTTTCTTCAGCGCGCGGTATTACCACGCGTGGCACGGGGCCCGTGCGGTGCACGGCAAGGCGATTCTGGTGCCGACGGCGGAGCGTGATCCGGCCGTGGGGTTGTCCATGTTTGGCCCCCTGTTTCGCGGGGTCCGCGCGATCATGTACAACTCGCTCGAAGAGCGGGCGCTGATTAACGGCGTGAGCGCCAACCAGTCGGTCCCGGGCGTGGTCGTCGGCGTCGGCTCCGAGATCCCGGACCGCACACAGCCGTGGCGCGTCCGCAAGAAATTCAATCTGAAGCGCCCTTTTGCGGTCTACATTGGCCGGATCGACGAAAACAAGGGATGCAAGACCCTGTTCGACTATTTCGAGCGATACACGCGCGAGTTTCCGCGCGGGCTCGATCTGGTCCTCATCGGCAATGCCGTGCTCAAGGTGCCGAACCACCCGCGCATCCGGTCCCTGGGATTTTTGTCAGACGAAGACAAGTTCGACGCACTCGCGGCGGCCGACCTGCTCATCATGCCCTCACCGTACGAGAGTCTCTCGATGGTGGCGCTTGAGGCCTGGGCGCTCGGAAAACCCGTGCTCGCCAATGGGCAGTGCGACGTCCTGCGGGGGCAGGTGGTGCGCAGCAACGGCGGGTTGTACTACGACTCGTACGATGAGTTTGCCGAATCGATGTTTGCGCTCGAAGGCAGCGGGCCCATTGGTGCCGTGCTCGGCCGGCAGGGCCGCGAGTTCTTCCGCCGCCACTACGCCTGGTCGGTCATCGAGAAGCGCTACCTCGAGATGTTCGACAAGCTGAAGCGCGACACCGCGACCAGCACGCCGGAACCGTGGCCGGGGTGGTGGGCCCGCCGGCAGAAGAACCTGCCCCCGGCGCGGCGCGTGGTGGACAACGTCCCGTCGGGACCGGTCCTGCGGTAGCCATGCCCCGAGTCCACCAGATCCTCGCGACGCTCGGGTATGGCGACGCCATCGGCAATGAGGTGCTCGGCATCCATCGCGCGTTGCGTGGCGCCGGGTATGAGTCCGAGATCATCGTCGAGACCGCCGACCCGCGGCTGGAACACCTGACCACCGACTACCGCGACATCGTCGGCTACGTCAGCCCGGACGACCTGCTCATTCATCACTTTTCGCTCGGCTCGAGGGCCTCACGCACGGCGTTTGCCCTGCCGTGCCGGATGGCGCTGATTTACCACAACATCACCCCGCCCGAATATTTCCTCGGTGTCCATCCGCAGCTGGTCCGCCAGTGTTACCACGGCCGACGCGAACTGACGGCGTACCGCACCCGCTGT
>Ga0163152_10005079_pt1 | contig 15766 bp, 16 predicted proteins | sample OliLakLV19MP8IB2_FD_148635 | JGI IMG/M metagenome (GOLD analysis project Ga0163152, IMG submission 148635) | Freshwater microbial mat bacterial communities from Lake Vanda, McMurdo Dry Valleys, Antarctica - Oligotrophic Lake LV.19.MP8.IB-2 | ecosystem: Environmental > Aquatic > Freshwater >... | reverse complement strand
GACATGCGCGCCGGGCTCTCGATGATCGTCTGGCTGAGTGGGCTCGGCTCGCCGGAGTTGGGCAGCGCCCACGGTGATCCCTTGGGAACCCCCGGGGCGTAGCCGACCTTGTCGTCGATGGAGGCGTAGGCTTCCAGGAACATTTCATGGAGCGGGCCGAGATCGCCGATGCGGTACTGGGCGCGGAGCATGTCGAGCGGCACGCGGCGCTCGTCGAGCGGCACCAGGAAGCCGCCGAAGCTGTTGTCGATCGGGTTGATGTTGTCGAGCAGACGGAAGCTGTCGGTCTCGCCCCAGGCGACGATCTGGCGGCCGAAGCGCAGCCACAGGTTCGAACCGAAATCCGCTTCGAGATAGGCCTGGAACAGGCGCGAGCGGTGGACGGCGTCGTCGCGCAGTTCGGACCTTCCATCTTTGACGTCGACGATGCGGCGGCAGCGCGCATCCGCCGGGAAGACGTTGCAGGGTTGGCCCGGCGGCACGGCGGGGACCGGATTGACCGGCAGGTTGTCGCCTTCGGAGGTGAGGAACTGGCCGGCAGTCCAGGCGTTGCGGAACTCGTGCGGACCCCAGTCATAGATGCCGTCGAATTCGCCGCGGTAGGTGAGGCCGTACTTGAGACCGCGGACGCGGAAGGGCAGCGAGGTCACCAAGCCGAACGGGCCGACGCCTTTTTTCACCAGGCGGTCGAGGCTGTGTTTGAGTTCCGCCTCGACGAAGAAGCGGTTCTGGCGCACATGGGCACGCGACGAGTACGGGAAGGTCTGCGAACGCTCGGAGACGATGGGGAAGCCGTCGGAGTTGTTGACGATATCGCCGTTCGCGTCGCGCAGGAGGGTGCGCTCGCTATCCGTGCCTTGGGTACCGATTCGGGCGTTGACGTAGGTACGCACGCCGAGGTTGATGTCGCCGCTATCGTCGAGGGTGATGGCGACGCCAGGTGTAGGGTAGAGTTGGACCGCGAGGCCGACGGCCACCGCGACGAAGACCTTGAACCAGATCGTATGCATCGTGCGCTCCCCTGGAATCGGCGGGGGCACGCCCAGGGACGTACCCGCGCGGCTCGGATGTCGATGCAGCAAGAGACTTGCCAGCGGCCACCGTGCTGCAGCCGCGTCTCTTGCGGAACGGAAATCGAGACGAATCCTCCCAGATCCGAGAACAGTTGCAGCACGTATGGGAACAGCGCGATCGCAATGGGTGCAGCCCCGAAACTCCACGTAGATCGCCGTCGACATTTCTTCTGTACATCCGCGCGGGATCCGTGCGACCCTGGCGCCCAATCCACAAGCAAGAGCGGCGTTGCAGGATGCAATCTGCGTAGAGAGAGACAATCGACATGACACTCATCCGGCTACGCCACATGAGCCTGACTGCAGTCGTCGCTGGCTTGGCCCTGTCACCCGCCTACGGGCAAGTCGCCTGCGGCGATACCTCGACGCCGACTTCACCGGCGTGCGCAACTCGTGCGAGACCGTAGCCACGAACTCGTCTTTGAGGCGTTCGGCGGCGCGCGACGTCTCCACCAGGCCGGCATTCTCCAGCGCCACGCCGGCCTGGGTCGCGATCGCCGCGAGCACGTGCCGCAGGTGAACGGTGAACGGCGCGTCATCGCGCGTGCGAACGCAGCTGATCACGGGCCGCTGGAACACTCCCGCTGCCAGCGTCAGCGCCGAACTCGACCAGCGCGGTTCATCCTCGGTTCTGGATGGGACTTCGAGTAAGTCGGGATCGTCCCAAAGCTTCTTTGACTCGACGAAGTCGACGCCATGTTTCTCCAGGCTGGCTCGGCTCTTTCGAGAATCGAATTCGAACTCCGTCCGGGCATAGAAATTGTCCCTAAATCGGCCTTGACACAAGGCAGGCCAATCCCGGCCCGAAAACCGTCGATTAGCGCCCCAGCTCCCCGCTCGAAGGGCCTCCGATTTCAACGATTTCGCCAACCTGGTTTGGTCCGACCCGTTGGAAACCACAGATTCTCACGGAGGAGAAAACTAAAAGTGCGATCTCGAGGCGAAGCGGAATCTTTCTTTTGTGACAGGACGAACGGGATGTACGGGATAGACTCTCGTGCACCTCATCGACGGCGTTCGAGGATTGAGATTTCTCATCGTGCGCTCCTCGTTCGTCCTGTCTCGCAAGCACGATGGGAAGGACCTGCGGCTTCCGAATGGATTTCCCGTTCGCCCTGAGCCTGTCGAAGGGCAGCCGAGGTTTTCCAACGGACTCTCCGCGAAAGAACTTGGGGACGTAGTAACGATTCTAACGATTCTCGATGAGATAGTTGTACAGTGACTTGTCCTAGCTCCTGCCTGGCGGCAGCATCCATGGATGCCCCGTGGACCACGGCTCGACTGCCCCGGTGTTCTCCAGCACATCATCGCTCGGGGCATCGAGCGCCGACGCATCTTTCGCTCCGATCTCGATCGCCGCGACTTCCTCGACCGCCTCGAGACGGAGGTCTCCGCTTCCGCTTGGGCGGTTTACGCCTGGTGCCTGATGCCCAACCACGTGCATCTCCTGGCCCGAACCGGTACCACACCCGTCTCCTGCGTCATGCAACGCCTGCTCGCCGGCTACGCAACCGCCTTCAATCGGCGCCGTCATCGCTGCGGCCACCTCTTTCAAAACCGGTTCAAATCCATCCTCGTTCAGAACGATGCTTATCTGCTCGAACTCGTCCGCTACATCCACAGCAACCCTCTGCGCGCCCGAATGCTGCCCGACATCGCGGCACTCGACCGTTACCCTTGGACCGGCCACGCCGCACTGTTGGGCCGCTGCACGTGGCCCTGGCAGAGCACCGACGACGTGCTCGCACTCTTCGCCCGCACCCGCACAGCAGCTCGCCGGGCATATCGTGCCTTCCTGCTCGACGGCCTCGATCGACGCGGCCTGCCTGATCTCTCTGGCGGAGGATTGCGTCGCAGCCTCGGCGGCTGGCAGGCGCAGGCGCCGTTGCCCCGCGGGCGTGAACGGTGGACCGCAGACGAGAGGAAAGGACTTAGAAGGAAAGGACTCAGGAACGGACTTAGACACCCACGATGTTGTAGATCCGAAATTGCCGGAGCGTTGGCGATCCTTGGCGTGCTCGGGCTCGGGACGGGTTGCCGGAGCGGTTCGGCGCCGACATCCGGGCTGACGAAAAGGTCAAAAAGGGTGGCCGTGCGGCGTGAGCACGGAGTCTGTCACGCTCCGCCGACGAAGCTGGGCGAGAATGAATTGGGCGAATCGGAGATTGTGCGACGCAGCCAAAGCGATGCGAAAGCCGCGACGATGGCGGATGGGACGGCTACGCGGTGTCGCGGAAGGCCTGCGCCGCCCAGCGACGGCCCTTGGCGTGGTCGCGATCGGTACGGGCGCAGTAGACGTTGATCTGATGGACGCATCCCACCATCGCAAAGAAGTGCTGGTGGTAGAACCTGAGTGTCTCGAGCCAGCGATCGGCACAGATGCCCAGGCGCTCGAGGGTCGGGACCGCCGCGACCGGGAGCTGCGCCTGCGGACTCGGCTCGCGTGGCGCGGTCGCAGTGCTCCGCAGGAGCTCGACGTAATCATCGAGTCCGAGCGCGAGTGCTGAGCCTCCTGGCGAAGCGCCAGGGGCTGCGAACCCGTAGAACTTCAGGCGAATGGGTCCCTGGTTCGTTCGAGGCCGGGACAGACCTGCGGTTGGGCCGCTTGTCCGCTCCGCGGCCAGTTCGAACCGGCGCTGCTGGATCGAGGTGAAGTCGGACTCTTCGAGCGTCGCGGCGATGCCGGCGCGGATCGGGTTCGGATCGACGTAGCTCATGCCAAGGAGGCGGCACGGGGTTGGTATGACTCCCCCGAGTATCGAGCGATCGTGAGATTGCGCAACGACAATAGTGACGGCTTCGTGGTTCTAACCAATGAGTTCGCGATGCCATGACCCGTCGAGCTCTCCGACCTTCCACCTGCTCCACGAACGGGTGCGAGCGTAGGAGTCGTCCCGTCTTGCGCCGGCAGCTGAACCGTCCAGGTCGTTGGGCGGCTTGATCGCGTGATCGGGGAAGGTGGCGGCGCATCGCTTGCTACGGGGGTGAGCATCTGGTTATACCGCTGGTATGAAAACCGCCGTCTCGCTGCCAGACGAGGTGTTTCGACGGGCCGAGCGACAAGCTCGGCGGACGAAGAAGTCGCGCAGCCAGCTCTATGCCGAGGCGCTGTCTGAGTACCTGGCCCGTCACTCGCCGGACGAGGTCACTGAAGCGATGAACCGCATCGTGGATCAGCTGAGCGAGCCGACCGACGCATTCGTATCTGCTGCCGGTCGACGGATCCTGGAGCGGAGTGAGTGGTAGAGATCGCGCAAGGCGAGACCTGGTGGGCGGACCTTCCGGAGCCGACGGGGTCGGGGCCAGGGTTTCGTCGGCCGGTCGTGGTTGTCCAGGGGGACGCTTTGAACCGCAGCCGACTGGCCACCGTCGTCTGCGTGCCGTTGACCAGCAACCTCACATGGGCAGACGCGCCCGGGAATGTGCGCTTGTCGGCGGGAGTCAGCGGCCTGCCGAAGGAGTCGGTTGCGAACGGGTCGCAGATCGTGACCTTGGACCGGCAATGCTTGACCGAGCGTGTCGGAAAGCTGCCTCCCAGGAAGCTCTCGCTCGTGATGAGCGGGATCGATGTCGTCCTTGGCCGGTGAGCAGCCCAACGACTGGCCGCTGCAGCCGACCGGAGAACCCGCAGGTTGACGCGATGTCGCAGAGGCGTCTGCCAAACCGCGTTGATCAACGGGGAAGTCATCGTAGAACTTGGGGACGCAGTAACGATTCTAACGATTCTCGATGAGATAGTTGTATAGTGACTTGTCCCAGCTCCTGCCTGGCGGCAGCATCCATGGATGCCCCGCGGACCACGGCTCGACTGCCCCGGTGCTCTCCAGCACATCATCGCTCGGGGCAGCGAGCGCCGACGCATCTTTCGCTCCGATCTCGATCGCCGCGACTTCCTCGACCGCCTCGAGACGGAGGTCTCCGCTTCCGCATGGGCGGTTTACGCCTGGTGCCTGATGCCCAACCACGTGCATCTCCTGGCCCGAACCGGTACCACGCCCGTTTCCTGCGTCATGCAACGCCTGCTCGCCGGCTACGCGACCGCCTTCAATCTGCGCCGTCATCGCTGCAGCCACCTCTTGCGAAACCGGTTCAAATCCATCCTCGCTCAGAACGACGCTTATCTGCTCGAACTCGTCCGCTACACCCACAGCAACCCTCTGCGCGCCCGAATGCTGCCCGACATCGCGGCACTCATCCCTTCGACCCCCGAAACGACGAAACCCCCTGGTTTCCCAGGGGGTTTCTCGAAAGCTGGCGGGCGGAATCGAACCGTCGACCTGCTGATTACGAATCAGCTGCTCTGCCATCTGAGCTACGCCAGCAAACAACCCAAAATCAGCACCTTGCAGCCGCGCCCCGATTTGCCCGGAGACCAATGGGGACACTTTGGGGGACACTCGGGTTCAACAAGAATACGCCGTCGAATGCAATCGCCGGTCGAGTTCTGGCGAACGTTGAGTCGTCATCACAGCCACCGCGTATAGCGGAATCGCGGATCGGAGTGAAGCCGGTGAATCGGCGCTTGGATCAGCACCGGGTCCGTCCTCGAATCGGCGTCGTAAATTGCAATCGCCGCGCCACTTCAGCCGTGGGGTTCGTGACCCGCCTACACCTTCGTCGAGGTGCAGAACGTGCGGCCTATGAGGAGAATGGGGTCAGGTCGGGAATCATTTACGGTGGGTTGGAAATACGGCTTTCCAGGTCTGACCCTGTCCCCCTACGGAGATGATCTACTCGTCTACGAGCAGGGTGGTTCCCAAGCGGTGGGACACGGCTCGCATGGCGGAAATTTCCGCAAACACAAACATCACTCTTGCGGAAGAAGGCCTAGCTGACTGGGTAGGCACACTGGATAGGGAAGAGCGTCGCTGAACGCGGGCCTGTGATAGAGTCTGGATTCCGCAACCGTATGGTCGCAGCGCCTGGCAGACGGATGTGATTTCTTCGTATAGCATCAATGTTCGATTGGAATTGGGAAAAGGCTTGATGATGACCGACCCTGAGATTCTTGCACGCATCACCGCTGATCCGAGTATTTTCGGGGGCAAGCCGATCGTCCGTGGCATGCGCGTTTCCGTCGAATTGATCTTGAGTCTGCTTGCCCAGGGCGAAGACGCGGAGGGCATCCTCGCGGACTATCCGGACCTCGAAGCGGACGACATTCGTGCCTGCTTAGTCTACGCTCACGCCGTCATTGCTCACGACTCACTCGACGCCGTCAGTGTCGTCGCGCAGTGAGGTTTCTTCGATCGCTGCGCCGGCCATCGGGTCGCCGTCTGGCTTCGCGAACGCGGCCATGACGTCGCCGAGGCCCGGGAACGCGGGGAAGACCCGGGAGATGCGATCATTCTTCAATGGGCAGCTGCCGAGGGACGGATACTGGTCACGATCGACTCCGATTTTGGCAAGCTGATCTTTCTGCGTGGAGCTCCCCACTGCGGAATGAATCGGCTCCCCGACGTGCCGTCGACCCAGCGGATTAGCTTGCTCGACGACCTGCTGACCGGGCACGCCGACGACCTGGCGGCGAAAGCCGTCGTCACCGTGCGCGGCGGCCGAATCCGGGTCGCTCGCACCGAAGCATAGCAACATGAAATGGGTACACTCGTGGGGACACTGCCGTCCAAGATACGCCAGTTACCCACAGCCATCGCCAATACGTCGCATGACGCAAAGCCGTCGGCGTTGCTAAAGAATCAGTTTGTAACGTGTTGTCGGGAACGGTCGCTCGGCGAATTGCGGAGCAGCGGCTCTGCCATCTGAGCTACGCCAGCACGCCTTTCGGGCTGATCTCGCGCTCTCCGCAGTTGCCACCATCCAGCACAGCATACCCCCTCCCGTTTCCCAGCAGCGCGAACCTCCACCCCTGTTCCGTGCCGCCGTCGCATACCCCGTGCCTGGCTCGCGCCTTGCTTGGGTTTCGTCTGACGGCCTTCGACGCCCGTTTCGCCGTCAGCGAAAGGAGAACTCGCCATGGATTCCCTGCCCAGGATCCCACCCAAGCCGAAGTGGACGTTCAAGACGGCCGAGCACCGCGAGCTGGTCCTCGCGCCGGGCTGGCAGATTCGCGAGTTGCTGAAGACCTGCCGGCGGGTCGCCCTCGTCGGCCTCAACCCCGACGAGAGCTCCGAAGCGATGGTCAGGGCGCGCCGCCTGCTCGCCTACGACTTCGAACTCTTTCCCGTGCATACGTCATGCAGCACCCTGCTCGGGCACGCCTGCAACCAGCACCTGCACGACATCCGCAGCGATATCGACATCGTCGTCCTGCTCCCCGGCAACGCCGACATCTCGCCCCTGCACGTGGCCAACGAGGCCATCCAGAAGCGCGTGCGCGTCTTCTGGTTCGAGGACCAGGACGCTCCTCCCGAATTGGTCGAGCTACTCGTCGCCAACGGCGTGCAGGTGGTCACCAACCGCAGTCTCGAGCAGGAATTCGCGAAGCTGAACTGAACCCCGCGGGGTGCGAACCTCCACCTAGAAGCCGATCCCCAGCAGCGGTTGAAAAGCCTACTCTCCCCCGTGATCGAGCGACTGGCGCCCGTTGGCATCGACCCGAGGGTGTCCAGCACGATCGCCCAGCGGTGCGTTTCTCATTGTCTTCCCGACGCGGGCGCGCATAAGTGCAGGATTCGCATGTACCGCGCTGTCACTAATCCGCCTCGCGCACCCCACAACTGGTCGCTCGGCGACGAACGAGCCATTTTGGCCGCGCACGAGAACGAACGGCGCGAAACCTTGGTGCATCAAGCGTCGAGCGCCGTTGCCGTGCTTCTCTGCTGCACCATGATTTGGGGTGCAGTGGAGTGGGTCATCCGGCCCGACCATCGCATCGCCCTGATTCTCGTGGACGGCGCCATGTTCGCAGTGTGTATCACCATGCTCATCGTTGGGCGGCGCCATTCGCGATTTGCCGTTCACGGCACCGTCTTCGGCATCAATGCGGTGATCGCCTGTGTGTTGCTGTACTCGGCACTCGTCGGCGGCAGTGGTGAACTCAACGTCATCGCCATCACCTTGATCCTCGGCGGCACGGTCGCTCTGTTGCCATTGGGTGCGCGCAACCAACTGTTCGCCAGCACCACGGCCATCGTCGGCTATCCCGTGATTCTTCAATTCGGCGCCAAGACCCACCTCGACGCCTGGTACAGCTTGAGCGGCCTGGCCGCCGCCGTTTTTGTGGCCGCTCTCGGTGCCGGCACCAGCGATCGGTACCGGCGGCGACTCTTGGACCAGGCTAGCGCCAACGCGCGCCTCGTCAACGAAGCCAACAGCGCGCATGAAGCGAAGAGCGAGTTTCTCGCGACGGTCGCCCACGAACTTCGCAATCCGCTCGGCGTCATCATCGGCTACACCGACTTGCTCCGCGAGGGCGTCCTCACCGATCCAGCCGACGTCGACGACGCCCTGATGCGGATCCACGGCCAAGCGCTCGGCACGCTCGACATGCTGCAGAACCTCCTCGACATCGACAAGATCGAAGCCGGCCAGGTGCGCCTCGACACCTGCGAGTTCGACCTTGCCCACTTCCTCGACGAGTTACGCAGCGCCATCCCGCAGAGTTGGGCCAAGGACGATGTGGAGATCACATGGACCCTGCCAACGCCCGGGATTACGCTTACATCCGACCGCCGCAAGCTGGCGGCGATTCTGCGCAACTTGATCCACAACGCGAGCAAGTACACGCACGCCGGCCAGGTTGCGATCGTCAGCGAAGAACCGACGAATGGCACGATCAACCTGAGCGTGTCGGACACCGGCGAGGGCATTCCGGCAAGCGACCTGGCGCACATCTTCGACCGCTTTCGTCAGGCGCGGAACTCCACGCGCGACAATGGCGTCGGCCTCGGACTGCACATCGTCAAGCGCTTCAGCAAAGCTCTCGGTGCGACGATCGCGGTGGCCAGCGAACCCGGCCACGGCACTCGCTTCGTACTGACATTGCCGATGGATGCCCGCTGGACGAGCCCTGCCGCACCAGGTCAAGCGCCGGGCTGACGCCGCACGAAAGCGACCGCCCGACTCGTGCCGAACGAGTTCTTCGTCCACGTGTTGGAGCCACATGTACTGAACTGATCGACGAGTTCGATCAGTCCGCTTCCCAATAGCGCATTCTTCTCGATCACATTCATTGAACCGCTGACGACGATACCGTTGCCGGTATTGGCATCGGCGACGTTGCCCATATAGGTCGTTCCCGATCCCGCTTCGTTTTCGAAGCCGTCGGCGCCGACTGGAACGCCCCCTTGCTGAATCCGGCAACCCCGAAACTGCACCAACGACAGCCTTGTGCGCATGCAAAAAGCATCGCAGCACGGTGCGGGATCCGTTCCCGCTCGGGAACCTACGCCTCCGGCGCTGGTGGCTGCGAGACGGTCACCGGGGCACTCTCGCGGGCGCGGCGGACCTTCGCACGACCGGCCCAACAAGCGGCCGTATCGGCGGGAGGTAACGACCATGTGGTGTACATGACTCGCCGTTCGCTCGTGACCGGCGGCTGCGCCATGTGCAGCGTGCAGCTGCAGTGAATCGTCATATCGCCGGTCTCGGTGGCGAGTGCGACTTCGGGCAAGTCGAGTGCGCCGGGATCGCCAAGTACTCCCGGCCGGACCAGCGCCCGGTGGCTACCGGCGAATACGCGCAACTGCCCCGAATCCGGTCCCGCGCCGGTCACCGAGATTCCCATGGTGATCATGCAACATTCGTAGGAGTGTCGCCCGAGGGCGCAGTCCTTGTGCCACGGGACATCGGAGATTCCCTCGACGACACCGATCGGCTTGAACAGCGCTTCGATGCGATTGTTCGCCATCTGCTCGTAGATATGGCCGTCACCAGGAAGATCTCCGAAACGAAGCAAGCGCTCGTCGGCAATCAGTGCCGCGGTCGTGGGAGAATGTTCATTGAACCCCTGCATGCGTACGAGCCGGTCCTCGCCGCTGCGGACGCGCGCCCACCAACTGCGCCCGTCGCCGCGAGTATAGCGCGGCGCGGCGCGATCCATGTCGGCGGAGACCGCCGCCATCTCCGCCTCGGTGAACAGCCCGCGGACATGAAGGAAGCCGGCTTCGGCGAGGAAGTGGGCCATCTCGTCGCGAGACTCATCGGGATGAAAGCTCCGGGTCAGATCGAGTCGGCCACCATCGCGGTCGCGGAACGTCACTGACCCCGACGTGTAGAGCGCGCGCGCATCGAGGGTGGCGCGCAGCACCAGCCACCAATCGAGAAAGTCACCGAACTCGCCCGCAGGCATATCGAGCGCGCCGCTGCTGTAGAGGGCGATGGGCGTGCGCAGATCGTCGACGAGATCGTCGAACTCCTCGCGCGTGAGCCGCACCCTCGCAACCGCACCCGCGTCGCCGGCGTGAACGGCCACGCCGCGATCGTTCCAGACGAGCGTCCAGGCTGCAGCGTCGATCTCCAGCACAAGCGGTCGCAGGTGGAGGCGCGCCGCACCGGGAACGACGAGGTCGGCGCGCGCCGCCAGCAGCGCTGGGAGCGTGTCACCGAAGATCTGAGCCGGCTCGGTCGGCTGTTGGTTCCCGTCGGTGCGGGTGCGGAGATCCAGCGACATATTCTTCGTTGCTTAGCAGCCGTTGAAGAGCCTTGTACACCTCAAATTCCGTCGTCCCCGCGGAAGGGGGAGTGGGAATCCACGCTCGGTGCGGGAGTCTGGGCCCGCGCGTCCGCGAGGGCGGCGGAAGTTCGAGAAGTACACCAGGCTGTCAGCACGTTCGCACGCTAGAATGATTCCCTCTGCACGATGATCCCAGGCGCACTCACGCAGCTAGCGCCACCGTACCTTCGAGCGCGGGCGGCGGCTCGGCGGCGCCGCGGCCGGCAAGGACATAGTCGGCCGCGAACTCGTCGCGCACCCGCCCCGTCGCTGGATCGACGAGCCACGTCATCGCGTGTTTCGCGGGCACGCGGATGGGACCGGCGACTTCGCGGTGGGTACCGAAGACGTAGTCCCAGATCGGCGTTGTGACGCCATGATTCGTCTTCGGACTGAGAAAGTGATGATGGAAATGGTTGCGACGCAGCCAGCGGCCGTAGGCGCCACGCGGCGGATGCGTGTGCGCGCGCCGATGCACGACCTCGTAGCCGACGTACATCGCCGCGAGCCCGACTGCGAACGCGGTACCGATCACCGGGCCGATCGCCAGTGCGCAGATCAACCAAGCCAGCAGCACGGCAGGTGTCGCGGCGCGTGCCTTCTTACCCGTCGGTGCGAAGTACGATGTCGTCGCATGGTGACGCATGTGCTCCTTGCCGAACGGATTGCGCCCGCGCCCGTGGTGTCCGAGGTGATTGTGGAGCAGGTGCTCGACCAACGTCCACGCAGCGGCGCCAGCAGCGAATGCAAGGCCAATTCCGGTAAGAGATGAATTCATTGGTACGCCTACCTTCCTTTGCGTGGAGACACCGGCGCGTCACTGGCGCGCTTGGTGTCGAGCACCGCGTTCGCAGCGCCAACGGTCAGACGCACGAGGGTTTCGACTGCATCGCTGCGGGATACCTGCTTGTTGAAGAGATACTGCAGGCCGACGCGCAACCACATGCCCAGCAGGGCCTGGGTGACGAGGTCGGCATGGAAATCGGCACGCCCGCCGGCGACGCGTTCGAGGGCTTGCCGCAACAAGGCGGCCATCGGCGGATTGACGCCATCGCGCACGGACGCGAGCGACAGGGCCGAGGTACTACGCTGGAGGTAGCACTCGATGAAGGCCCGATTGGCCCGCCAATGGTCGAGCATCTTTTCGGCGGCGGCGCGGACGACGACTTCGACGGAGGCCGTGCCGGCAGTGGCGGCCATGACGATCGGCTCGAGGCGACGCGCGAAGGCGTCATTGAACTCGGCGAGCATTTCGTCGACGAGGTCCTCGATGCCCGAGAAATGGACGTAGAAGGTGCCGTTGGCGACACCGGCAGCCCGCGCGATATCGGCGATGCCGGTGGCGTCGTAGCCGCGTTCGGCGAAACACCGGCGGGCAGCATCCTTGAGAGAGGTGCGGGTGAGCGATTTGCGTTCCTGGCGGCTGATGGTCTTCACTGGCATCGGTTCACTGAATCAGGTTCGGCGAAATGAAGCAAGCTGAAAATCCGCGGACGCGGTGCTCCGCGTGGAAGACCGCTGCGAGCGATTCAGGCAGGCGAGTTCTATCGCGATTCCCGAGGCGCCTCGCAACGCGCCTTGAACGCCAGATTGAACGCGGGGTAGCCGGCCTCGACGCGGGTCGCGATCGCCCACCAGAGCAGCGGCCGCAGAAGCCCGCGAAAGCGCTCACCGTGATGGAGGCGACAGCGCTCGCTGGCGAGCGGCTCGAGCCGGAACCAATGGTGGACGTCGAGGAGCCAGGGAGCCCCGGGAAAGCCGCCACCCCAGGCGAGTTCCTTCGGTGGATCAACGACGCGCACGGTCGCCGACAGGCCGAGCGTGCGGTCGGCCCCCGGCGCCGCCGCGAGCCGCAGCTTGAGCCCCGTGCCGACCGCCGCGGCGCCCGCAACCGCGCGCAGGGTCGGGCACCACTCGCCGAAGTCGGCGAAGTCGGTCAGCACATCCCATGCGCGCGCCACGGGCGCGTCGATCTCGATCATCGTGAGAAATTCGCGGCCTGCCATGACATTGCACCTCATCTACTGACCGCACCCCGGATACGTGGACGACACCTGGCCCCGCACGGACGTAGTATTCCGGAACGAAAACCTCAACGAGGGATTGTTGCCATTGCGAGTCCGATGACGATTGCCGCCCCGGCAGCAACGTGCCCCCGTGCCGCTGTACCCAGCCGCTCAACTACGGGACCGCAACGACAGCCGCCGACATCAACCGCGCTTGGTACATCCTCTTCACCTACGGCGACACCGCCTCGGCGTTCAAGACCCTACAGTTCCACGCCCGCGCCGTTCGCGGCGGCAATTGACATCGGCAGGCAATCCCAAGATCGGGCGACGCCAATTGCGACATCTTCCACGGCATGCAGGCAGTCATCGCCTGACGATTACTGGCACTGCAAAGACAGCGCGATGATCGTGTCGTTGATCGTCCCGATGTCCAAGATGGGGAACGCGACGCCGACGCCGCCCGCCCTCGATTGCCTCCCTGCCCCACTTCGGCATACGGTGCCCGCCCTGGAGGACACATGGACATTTTGCTGAACCCCAAGCGCCACGACCGCCGCTATCCGGATGCACGCTCGCTCGAGGTCATGCGCAAGACCATCGAGTTCTTCGAAACCAAGGGCAAGACGAAGCTCAAGGCCGACTACCATGCCAACGTCTGGTACGCCGACTTCCTCGACTTCGTGCGCCGCGAAAAGGTCTTCGCTACCATGTGCACGCCCGCTGGCTACGGTGCATCCGATGCGCGCTGGGACACCTCGCGCATCTGCGAGTTCGCGGAGATCCTCGGGTTCTACGGATTGCAGTACTGGTACACGTGGCAGGTCTCCGTCCTCGGACTCGGGCCGATTTGGATGAGCGGCAATGAAGAGGTCAAGCAGCGCGCCGCACGCTTGCTCGACGAGGGCGGAATTTTCGCCTTCGGCCTCTCGGAACAGGCCCACGGCGCCGACATCTACTCGACCGACATGGTGGTCACCCCGGTCGACGAGGGCCGCTACAGCGCCAGTGGGCGCAAGTACTACATCGGCAACGGCAACCAAGCCGCGATCGTCTCGACCTTCGGCAAGCTCACCGGCTCCGACGACTACGTCTTCTTCGCCGCCGACTCCGCCCACCCCAAGTACACCTGCGTGCAGAACGTCGTCGCCAGCCAGAACTACGTTTCCGAGTTTGCCCTCGACGCGTACCCGCTCACCGAAGCGGACATCCTCCACAAAGGCCGCGCCGCGTGGGATGCCGCCCTCAACACCGTCAACATCGGCAAGTACAACCTCGGCTGGGCCTCGATCGGGATGTGCACCCATTCCCTCTACGAAGCGATCACCCACGCCCACAACCGCCGTCTCTACAACATGCGGGTCACCGACTTCGCCCACGTCAAGCGGATGTTCGTCGACGCCTACAGCCGCTTGGTGGCGATGAAGCTGTTCGCGCTGCGCGCTTGCGACTACATGCGCTCGGCCTCCGCCGAGGACCGGCGCTACCTGCTCTACAACCCGATGGTCAAGATGAAGGTGACCACCGAGGGCGAGCGCGTGATGAACCTGATGTGGGACGTCATCGCCGCCAAGGGCTTCGAGCGCAGCACCTACTTCTCGCAGGCCGCCATGGACATCCGCGGGCTACCGAAGCTCGAAGGCACGGTACACGTCAACATCGCGCTGATCGTGAAGTTCATGCCGAACTTCTTTTTCGCTGCGGTCGAACTCCCCGCCGTACCCAAGCGCGACGATGCCGCCAACGACGATTTCCTTTTCAACCAGGGTCCCGCCAAGGGACTCAGCAGCATCCGCTTCCACGACTATCGCCTCGCGCTCGCGGCGTGGGACCTTCCCAACGTCCGGGTGTTCGGCGAGCAAGTCGAGGTCTTCCGCACCCTGCTCGCCACCGCGGCTCCTGACGAGGAGCAGATGCGCGACATCGACTTCGTCCTTGCCGGTGGCGAGTTGTTCGCACTCGTCGTCTACGCGCAACTGATTCTCGAGAACGCGCGCATCCATGAGATCGAGGACGGCGTCGTCGACCAGATCTTCGATTTCCTGGTGCGCGACTTCTCCGAGTTCGCCCTCGGCCTACACAACAAACCGAGCAGCAGCGCCGAGCAGATGCAGTTGGCGACGCAGATGATCCGCAAGCCGGTGCGCGACGAGCGCCGCTACGATGCGGTCTGGCAGCGCGTGCTCTCGCTCGACGGCGCGTACGAAATGAACCCCTGAGCGCTACGCCGAGCGCAGCGTGAGGAGGGCGACCTCGGGCGGAATGCCGATGCGCATGGGATAGCCGTAGAAACCGACGCAGCGGGTGACGAACAAGCGCATGTCACCGCGCACGAATACCCCCTGATCGGGAACGCCGATCAGACCCACCAGAGTCATCGCGCTGCCGGCGCCGAACTGCACGCCGATCTGCCCGCCATGGGTGTGCCCCGAGCACACCAGGTCGGCGCAGCCTTCGGGGAGTGCCGCAAAGGCGCTCGGGTCGTGGTTGAGGAGAATGCGTGGCACCGGCCGGCGCGGCCCCCACGCGCCAACGACCTGGGAGTAGATCTCGCCTCGCTGCGAGCGGCCGAACGCATAGTCGATGCCGGCGAGTTCGATCTCGTGGCCGTCGATGAAGATCGTCACCATGCGGTTGCGCAAGGTGCGCACCCCCGCAGCGTGCAGGCGGCGCACCAGCCGCAGAGGATCGTCGAAGTCGTGGTTGCCGAGACAGGCCCACTGCCCGTGCGGCGCCTCGATGCGTCCGAGCGCTTCGTACAGGGGAAGATCGAAATCGCCATCGCGGTGGGTGAGAAAGTCTCCGGTGTGAACGACGAGATCGGGCCGCGCGGCGTTGGTGAGCGCCGCCACCCGCAACAGGCGCGGAAGGTCCATCGCGCCGCCAACGTGGATGTCGGAGAGGTGCGCGATCCGCAGCCCGTCGAGGCCGCGCGGCCAGTGAGGCAAGCGGATCTCGTGCTCCTCGGTGCGGAAGTCGTAGGAGATGTTGGCGCCGGCTAGCGACGCAGCGAACGGCGCACCGGCCCCGAAGACCGTCGCCTGGCGGAGAAACTGGCGGCGGCCCATATCTAC
>Ga0163152_10005077_pt1 | contig 15769 bp, 14 predicted proteins | sample OliLakLV19MP8IB2_FD_148635 | JGI IMG/M metagenome (GOLD analysis project Ga0163152, IMG submission 148635) | Freshwater microbial mat bacterial communities from Lake Vanda, McMurdo Dry Valleys, Antarctica - Oligotrophic Lake LV.19.MP8.IB-2 | ecosystem: Environmental > Aquatic > Freshwater >... | reverse complement strand
ATGAGCGTGCCGGGTGCGCCGGGAAACGAGCGATCCTCGAGCGCCTGCCATGCCCGGTCATAGGCCACCGGAAGTAGCGTGGCGCCCAGCGCCTTCATCCGCTCGATTTTCGCGATCGGCGCCGATTCGATGACGACCACGGTGCATGACACGCCCGCCTGCCGCGCCGCGTAGGCAACGCCCTGTCCGGCGTTTCCCGCGCTGATCGTCCAGACTCCCCGCTGCCGTTCCGCCTCGGTGAGCATGGCCACGGCATTGACCGCGCCGCGCAGCTTGTAGGCGTTGATCGGCTGCAGGTTCTCCAGCTTCAGGCGGATGTCCGGGAATCCCGGCCCCAATTCCAGGCGAACCAGCGGTGTGCGGACGATTGTCCCTTTGATGCGCTCACGTGCGGCTCGTATCTCGCTGAGTTCGATGGGGCGGATGGTTTCGAGCGGTGTGGACATCAGTTGTTCTGCCTCGTTTCGTAGACCCCGTCACTGGATTCGCATCGGCGAACGTTGCTTCGCACATTCAGGTGCCAGTTGATTCTACCGCTCTCCGCACAACGCCGCCCCCAGCGCCTCCAGCTCAACCAGGTCCGCCGTGGCCCACCCGCGTACGCGTCCATCCCTCGTCAGCGAAAACAACGAGAGCCCGGCCGCATCGGGCGCCACCGCCACGTTGATGCTGTCGAGTTGGGCCGTGGCTTCCGCCTTCACATCGCCGTAGTTGAGCAGCCAGCGAATCGCGAGGCCGTGTTCGTCGACGGTGATGAGTGCCTTCACACCGCCGGCGAAAAAGACCTGCTCCACGTCGCCGAAACTCGAAAGTGGCGCGGACATGAACGGGAGTCGCCAGGCGCGCACCCGCACGGTCCGCGCGGCGGCCACGAACCAATCCCCCTCCGGCGAGAGGTCGGCGGTACGAATGGCTCCCTCGGTCGCCGGGTCGAGCGTCTGTTCGTAGGCCGGCTTTCTGTCGGGCGCATGGTAGATGGCGATACGGCCGCCGTCATCGATGACCATGAGGTACCTGCCGGTGATGTCGAGGTCGAGGAAGCGGGCGGTTCGCCCCTCGGTGAGCGGCACGATCAGGGGGCGTCCGGGGAGGAAACCGGGTTGGGCGCGGCCTGGCTTGAATTCCCAGAGGCGGACATCGCGATCGGGGCCGGAAAGGGGAGCGGCCGCCAGGGCGGTGCCACCGGAAGCGAAGATGGCGGGACCGATGTCGGCACCGGAGGGCCAATCAGCCAACGCGATCGCCACATCTCGCGAGGCCACGGCGGCACCGCCGGTGGTGCGGACCAGCCAGCGGTCGATGATCGACTCGGGCCCGAACCAGACGGCGCGGATATCAGGCGCCGGTTGATCCACGACGGTCATCGCTTCGTTGCCGGCGGTGATGCGATGCATCGTGCCGCCGCAGAGCAGGGCCAGGTGCTTGTCGAAGCCGCCGGCCAGGAAGGCGGGCGGGGCCGACGCATCGCGTGGAAGCGCCAGATCCCGGACGGGGAGCGGCTGCGATTCGGGCGCCGGCTGCCGCTGGCATCCGGCGACGATCGTCACCAGGAGACCGATGATGGCAAGGCCGAGCCGAGTGCTGGCGCCGCATCGTCTGGCGACGTTGACGCCCACCCCTCGCCTCATCCCCTCGTTACTCCCCCTGGCCGAGTGTATAGCCTGGCTTGCCGTCGAACGTGTTGAGGTTCTCGGTCTTGACGAAGTCGAGTCCCGATTCGTGGATGCGCGACAGCAGGCTCACGATCTGGCGATGTTGGATCGGAGAACCGGCCTGCGCGGATTGGAAGCGGCAGCCCCAGAGATCCGTGGTGAAGGTCTCGGGTAGTCCGTCCGGCCACACCTTCTGGCCGCGGTTGGAAATCGTCTTGAGCGTCAGGCCGTCGCCATTCAGCCGGGTCAGGGCTCCGGCCAGATCGTTGGCGGTGCCGGCGGCCCAGTGAAGGAAAACGTCGACGCCAACCAGCTCGCGGGCCGAGGTCGTTCGGGGTCCGGGCTCAATGACCATCGTGTGGCCGGCTTCGTAGGTCACCGCCTTGAGCGTAGCGGGTTTCTGGCCAAGCCGGGCCACGACGGCCTGCGCGAACTCCTTCGTGCCGACCTTCTCCTTGCTGACCTTTTCATCGAAGACATCGTAGGTGTGCACGCCGTCCTCGATCGTCTTGAGCCAGGCGTTGTGCACCTTTTCGGCCACGTCCGTCTGTCCGATGTGGACCAGCATCATGACGGCGCCGAGCAGGAGGCCGGAGGGATTGGCCAGGTTCTGCCCCGCGCGGCGCGGCGCCGAGCCGTGAATCGCCTCGAACATGGCCGCGCCGGTGCCGATGTTGGCCGAGCCCGCCAGGCCAACGGATCCGGCAATCTGGGCGGCCACGTCGGAGAGAATATCGCCGTACAGGTTCGGCATGACGATGACGTCGAACGCTTCCGGCGTATCGGCCAGCTTGGCGGCGCCGATGTCGACGATCCAGTGCTCGTTTTCGATGTCCGGATACTCCGTGGCGATCTCGTCGAAGATCCGATGAAAGAGGCCATCGGACATCTTCATGATGTTGTCCTTCGTGAAGCAGGTCACTTTCTTGCGACCGGTGCGACGGGCCTGCTCGAAGGCGTAACGGACGATCTTTTCGCTGCCGGGCCGGCTGATCAGCTTGAGCGATTGCATGACATCCTCGCTCAGCCGGTACTCGATGCCGGCGTACAGATCCTCCTCGTTCTCCCGCACGATGACGACATCCATGATCGGATGCTTGGTGGCCACGAACGGCGCGTAGGAAACGCACGGCCGGACGTTGGCGAAGAGGCCCAGGGTCTTCCGAGTGGTCACGTTCAGGCTCTTGAAGCCGCCGCCCTGCGGTGTCGTGATCGGTGCCTTCAGGAAGACCTTTGTCCGGCGCAGGCTCTCCCACGCCGAGGGTTCGATGCCGGCCGAGATGCCGCGTTCGTAAACTTTCTGGCCGACTTCAATGTATTCATAGGCCAGTCGGGCACCGGCTGCCTCGAGAATCGCGAGCGTGGCATCCATGATCTCGGGGCCGATGCCATCACCTCTGGCAACCGTGATCGGGACGACACCCGACGAATTGGTGGCGTTCATGGGATCTCTTCCTTTCGGACAGGCCGTGGAGTTGTTCGACGCTACTCTTGATTGGGAGATCAAAACTTTAGGCCAGGCCCGGGGGGGTGTCAACGCGGTCGGTTCCGGACGCTCGATTCCAATCGACTGTATTCGTTACAATCCGAGTTGATGACTCCATCCGCCGGGGAACATGACCTGTCGCACCCATCCCTCACCCGCGACGCCGATATCCGACAGGCCTATTCGGAAGATGCCTCCGGCCTGATCGGCGTTCCCGATGCGGTGGCCCGGCCAGCTTCGGCGAGCGAGGTGGCCGACCTGATTGCCTGGTGCGCCGACCGGCGCGTGCCGGTGACGCCGCAGGGACTTCGTTCGAGCACGGTTGGATCGCCACTGGCCATGGGGGGCGTGGCGCTATCGCTGGAAAAGCTCGATCGGCTGATTGATATCGATCCGGTGCGACGGCTGGCCACGGCCGGGCCGGGGATAAACCTCGGTCTCTTCAAGAAAGCGGTGACCGAGGCCGGACTTTTCTTCCCCCCGGACCCGACCAGCGAAAATGAGTGCACCCTCGGGGGCGCGGTCATGACCAACGCCTCGGGGGCACGCAGCTATCGCTACGGCGCCATCCGCCCCTGGGTCGAGGCCATCGATCTGATCCTTGGCGACGGCCGGCCGACCACGATCACGCGAAGTCACACCACCAAGAATACCGTCGGATACTTCGGCTTCCAGAACCCGGTCGACCTGATTGTCGGCAGCGAGGGTACGCTCGGCGTGGCGACACGGCTGGTTGTGCGCCTGCTTCCCGAACCACCGGGGCACCTTGCCGGCATGGCCTTTTTCCGCGAATTGCCCGACGCGGTCGTCTTCGTGCAGGAGGCGGATCGGAAGGCCCTACGCGGCGGGCATCGGGCGGAGATCGAGGGCATGGGCGGAAAGAGCGGCGTCCCGCAGCCGCGCTGCCTCGAACTGTTCGACGAGGGTTCGCTGGCGATGATTCGCCCGGAGGCCGGATCGTTGAACGTACCGGCGGCCGCCCGTGCGGCCATCTACTTCGAAGAGGAGTGCGAACCGGAGTCGCTGGACGAGCGCCTCGAATCATGGCTCGCGCTGATTGAAGCCTGCCAGGGGCTGGCCGACGACACGATCGTGGTCACCAATGACGCTCAGGAGTCGGAACTGAAGCGCCTGCGCCACGCGCTCCCCTCCCTGATGAACGAACGAGGTCGGGCCGCCAGAGCCTTTGGCGGCATGAAACTCGGCACCGACTGGGCGGTGCCGCTCGAGTCGGTGGGGCCGATGATCGAGGAGGCCACGCGGCTGGCCAACGAGGTCTTCGGCGGTTTCTACATCCGCTACGGCCACCTCGGAAACGGCCATCCCCACTTCAACCTGCTGGCGAAAGATGCCGCCGAGCTCACGAAGGCTCGAAAAGCCATCCATGCGATGTGCCTCCACGCGGTGTCCCTCGGAGGCACGGTGACGGCCGAACACGGGGTCGGCAAGCTGAAACGCGAATACGTGGGGCTTCAGTATCCGGGATGGGTCATCGACGCCATGAGAAGTGTGAAGCGAGCCCTCGACCCGGCTGGGATCCTGGCACCGGGGAACATTTTCGAGTAGGGAAAAGGACGGGCCTCTTCCCGCAGCCCGACCAGTCCCCCGGTTGTGGGAGGCATCATCTCCGGACCAGACTACCAGGAGATACACACCCTACCGGGGTCTCCGCTCCAATTCTCCCTGCCCCATTTGTGAGGGCAGGCGATTGATCTGAAATCGCCCACCGATCATCCGAAGTGTCGCAGAATTGCGGATCCAGCTCCACGTTTCCACTAGTGCCCATGATTACATCACAACCGGCGATGTGGCGCTGTTGGGGTGGCCAGAAGAGATTGTCTCGAACTTCAACGCCTCCCCCTTCAGTGCATGCCATGCCGCTGCCGTCCTCAGTAAATGCAATTATGTTCCTGGAGACGACAAGTCGATCACCCAACCTTATGGAAAATTAAAGTGACAGTTGTATGGCCGCCAAAGACCGTGAGTTCCGCTGCGTTACTGATCGCCATTGGAAGCAAGTCCAAACGCTCAAGGCTGGTGCCCCTGCTAGCCCCTCCACCCACCGATCAAGCGCGCCCCCCAGATGCCCAGCAACGCGACCACGTTGGCCGCGATCAGTCGGTCGAGGATCGGCTGGGGGGGGCGGATCGGGAGGCCGATCGAATAACGTCGTGCGAGGATCAGTGTGAAAATCACGATCTCGACCGCGAAGACGAGGGTCAGAGGGTGAAGCGCGACCGAGGTCAACCATTCGCCCCGGATCAGGGCCACGGTTGCTCGCGTCATGCCGCAGGAAGGGCAGGGGAGGTCGGTGGCCAGCTTGAAATAGCAGGGTGGCAGCGTCACGCCTGCTCCGAAACCCGCTCCCGCTCGCCGGCGGGTGCTGCGATGCCGGCCTCGGCCCAACCGTCCCGCATCACTCCCCCCGCGCCCCCACCAGCGCCGGCACGAAATTGCGGACCGCCGCCACGCCTTCGTCAATTGAAAGGGGCCGGTCGGGTTCGAATTCGCCGTTGGGTCCTGGCGCGATCATTTTCAAATCGACTGCGATGCGTGCGGCGTTGTAGGCGTAGTGAGTTGACTTCAGGTCGCTGAAGGGAGTCGGCGTTCCCTTGTAGAGACTGAATACCTTTGAGTTTCCGCGCAGCCGCGAAATCGTTTCCTCGGCCCAGAGCGACAGCGTCTGGCGTGTGACCGGCTGGTCGGGTCGGAACGAGCCGTCGGGGAGCGTTTCCATGAGGCCCTGGGTGAGCGCCCGGTTGATCCAGTAGGCTTCTGGGCGCCCGGTCACGTCGTTCGGCGTGCGGAATGAGCCGTCGAGGAGACCCGCCTCCGCGTCGAGTGCCTTGGAGAGCGAACTCTTGCCGTTGCCGGTGATCAGCACGGCCAGCGCGCCGCGGGTGAGCGTCTCCTGTGCGAAAACGGCCAGCAGCGCCGGTTCATCCAGCGGATCCTCGTCGGAGCGGAAGGGGGCCAGGCGCCGCCGGGCGTTTGCAAACGGGTCCGGTTCGGCGTATTCGGCGGGCGTGTCGGGTTCGACGGGTTCGGTGGCTGCCGCGGTCGGACGGACAGCCATTTCGGGATTCGCTCGTCCGGCCTCGGCGCGTTGGGCGGCCCGCTGGCGATTTTCGAGCGCGAGGGCTCCCTGCTCCCGACCCAGTCGGCGCAGGAGGTCGACGGCGGCCGACCCCAGTTCCTCGTCCGTCAGGTCGATGAGGAGGCCCCGTTCGTAGTAGACCAGTGCCATTTCGTCGTTCTTCTCCCGCTCGGCCACCTTGCCCAGGACCCACCAGCCGCGCAGCCAGGCCGGATCAAGTTCGGTGGCGGTGCGTCCCTCGAAATCGGCCTCGATCAGCTTGTTCTTCTTGAGAAGGACGCGGGCCATCCCTTCGTGAGGCGGCGCGAAGTCGATGCCGAGTTTGCCGGCCAGCGCTCCCGATTTCTTGAACGCGGCCTCGGCTCCCTTCAGGTCGCCGAGTTCGAGTTTCGCGACGCCCAGGTCATAGGCCTCGACGGCCGTCGTCGGTTCGGCCTCCATCATCCGGACACCGCTTCCCGGCTCAGAGGCCCGAACCGGGGTGGCAAAGAGCGAGAGCAATAGCATCAGCCGGAGGGCGACCGGGGCGCCCGCAATGAATTTTGCACGGTGGTCCGGCAATCCCCCGAGAATCGTGCGTGCGTTTTGCAACTCCATCTTCAAATGCTCCAGTGCGTTAGGCGGATGGGTGAAATAACACATTGTACCGCTTGAAGTTAGGGTCCTACTATTGTCCTTGTAACAGGCCCGCACAGGCCCAACATCCTAGAAGGAGGACTACACCGATGAAACACCCCGTCGTGCAGACTGCACTCTTGCTCCTTACGGCCGGACTCTTCCTGCCGGCATTTGCCAACGCCGAGTCGTCCGATCGTGTCGCCGTTATCCGGATCAAGGCAATCGACGGCCTCCTGGCCGACGGCGCCCCGGTCCAGGTGACCCGGGATCAGGCCTTCCTGTCCGGCTCCTCGGTCCGCATCGCGCGAAGCGCCGTCGGTTCGCTGGACGGCGTGAAGGCCGTGGTCCTGATCGATCGTCGCTCGGATGCCATGAGCGGCAGCGACCTGGTCAAGAGGCACAAGGAAGAGGTTCTGACCGTGACCGGCGATACCTTCACCGTCAAGGGTGTCGACGGCCGTGACGTCACCTACGCCCTCGACTACTTGAGCGACGGTTCGGTCGATCTCCTGGGCCCCAGTGACCGCATCATCGCTCGCAGCAAGGGCGAGTTCAAGATCTGGAAGATTGAAGGAACCTCGATGGTGTCGAGGGATCGCATTACGCTCTACTAATACTGCGGACGATCGGCGCTGCAAGGCGCCGTGACATTCGAGCCGGCGTCTTCCGTATCAACGCTGGGGGAAAACGAAGCCGGGGGCTCCGCGAGGCGCCTCCGGCTTTGTCATTTCCAGTGTCGGATGGCGCCGCACGGACGCCGCCCGGGCGTTGCCGTCAGCGGGCGGGCTTCTCCGCATAGACGAGGATTTCGATGTCATCCAGCGTGATCGCGCGGCGCGAATACTCGCCGGCACGGCAGCCAAAGCCGAGGATGTGTCGAAAGCCGGTTCGCTCGAGCAGGAGCTTGATGCCTGGAAAGTCGTAGTAGCGCTCGTGGAAGCGGAACAGTTCCTCGGCGCCCCCCTCCACCTGGATCATCTCCTCCCGCTCGTACATGTTCGTCTGGGGGTCGAATTCGGAGAGGTCGCCCCCCTTCTTGAGCAGGTTGTAGAGGGAAAGGCAGGTCAACGCCATCTTTCCACCGGGCTTCAGCGCTCGGAAGATGGCATTCAGGACCCGCTCGTTTTCGATATCGCTCTCCAGGAGGCCGAAGGCCCCCTGGCAGAGGCAGATGGCCGCGTCGAATTCCTCGTTGTACGGAATCTCGCGGGCGTCCCCCTTCACGAACTCGACGGTCGTGACCCCTTCCAGTTCGGCGGTCTGCTTCGCCAGCGCCAGCAGTCGGTCCGACAGGTCGACGCCGGTCACTTGCATGCCCAGCTTTCCGAGCCCGACCGAGTGACGACCGGGCCCACACGCCAGGTCCAGAATCCGGTGGCGCGGGTTCAATTCCAGCATGTCCACCAGGAACTCGACCTCCTGGGCGGTGCCCTGGGTGAACGGCAGGTCCAGAAACCGGTCGCCGATCATTTCGAACATCTCGCGGAGTGAACGTGCATCGCGCGTCTCCTTTGACTCTCTCATATGCCCCCCCTGGGCGGCGGCTCTCGGAGCCGCTTGATTCGATGTCGGTCGATCCACTACGGTTGCAGGAATGCCCGCGCCATGGTGACACGGCCAAGCGGCCTACTGGGGGGAAAAATGCAACATCACGCCGGATTTCTCAAACTGGTGGAGGATGCCAAGTCGCGCGTTCGGGAGTGTACGGTGGATGAGGTCATGGCTCGATACGCCGCCGGGACGCCGTTCCGTGTGGTTGATGTCCGCGAGGAGAGCGAGTGGGAGGGCGGACACATCCGGGGAGCCATCCACCTCGGCAAGGGGGTCATCGAACGCGATATCGAGAAGAAAATCCCCGATCACGGAACCGAGATCATTCTCTATTGTGGCGGTGGCTTTCGATCGGCCCTCGCCGCGGACAATCTCCAGAAGATGGGCTACCAGAACGTCCTGTCCATGGCCGGCGGCTGGCGGGTCTGGAAGGAAAACGACCTCCCCTCGGAGGCTTGATGGCATGACACGTCAATGGGGGCCGGCCACGCGCCGTGTCTTCCCCATGCTCGTCATCCGGATCAGCCTGACGTCGTGGCTTTTCGTTGGCACGCCCGCGCTGGGGCGTGACGGTGTTCTGACGCCCGGCTCCTTCCGCCATGACCCCAACGGTCCGGACCAGGTGGTCTGGGCCACCGCCGAGAGCCCGGCGATTCGTTTCCTGTCCCTCCGCTTCGCGGTTGGCGCGGGGGACGCCATCGACAAGGCCGGCGTGCGCATCTACCGGCTCGACGACCAGGGGTTCGAAGGCTTCCGCGATCACGACGCCACGCGATGGGCCCGCCTCGACTCGATCGAGTTTCGCGCGCTCACCATCCCGCTTCCGGACGATCCCCGTGTCGGTCCCGAATTCAGCCGATGGCGTGGCTATCGTATCTGGCTGGACGACAGGGACCGCCTCATCTGGTGCGGTCGCGACTCGACCACGACACGCGAGAGCCGCGTCGGCCGATTCGAGGAACTGTTTCGGCGTGAGGAAAAGACGAAGACCATCTCGGACCGGGTCATCCTGGTGCCGGGCTGGGTTTGTGATGCGGTGGCGATGCGCATCGACGTGAGTCGTTTCGCCAACGGCGATCCGTCCAACGACCCGGCAAACGGCGCTCCGGGCGGTGACCTGGCCGGCCTCATCAATGGGCTCCCGTCCCTCGACAGCCTGGGAGTGACCACGCTCATCCTGTCGTCACTGGTGCGCACCGCGGCGGATGACCCGGCGGCGGTGCTCGACCTCATGACGGTCGATCCCCGCTTCGGCGACCTGGCACAGTTCCGCCGGCTGGTGGAACGGGCGCATGCTCGAAAAATGAAGGTCATCGGCACGCTCCCGCTGGCGCGAATCAGCCGCGCCCACCCGTGGGTAAGGGATGCTGTTGAGTGGAAGGAGGAATCGGCCTTTCGATCTTTTTTCATGCTGCCTGAGACCGCGGACGGCCAACCTGTTGCCACGACGGACACGACGGGCAGCGTGCCGTGGAACGGCTCGAACCCCGAAGTCGTCGAGGAAATGCTGGCTCCGGTCCATCTATGGTCACAGACGCGGATGGACGGCTGGTATCTCCCCGATCTTGACGATCAGCCCCGGGAATTCTGGTTATCGATGGCCGCCACGATGAAGGCACTCGATCCGACCGCGTGGATCATCGGCGTCAGCGCGGAGGCACCGGTCCGCTGGATCACCGGCGAACTGGTCGACGCGCTCGACACCGCCGCGTTCGGTCGGGCGGTCAGCCTCTTCACCACGGGCGAAGACGACGATGCGGTGCACCTGGCGCGATCACTCGACCGGGTCCGGATCGACACGCCGGAGCCATTCACGCGGACCGCCTGGAATTCTCTCACGTCAACCGATCGGACCGATGACCCCGGCCGACGGTTGGCCCTCCTGCTCCAGATGACATCGGAAGGGGTGCCGGTCATCGACGCCCTCGTGCCACTCGAAGCCAACGAACGCCGCCGTCTGCGCGAGATGATCCAGATTCGGCGCGAACACGCGTCACTGCGCCGCGGCAGTTTCGATACCGTCCTCCAGCTGAAATCGGCGTGGGCCGTTCTCCGACGCACCTCGGACGAGATGTTCCTCGTCGTCATCAACCGCGGTGATCAGCCGCTCAGCGCCCGCATTCCGATGCCCGGAAGCCTCGGCCAGATTCGCCAGCGTGACGCCATCGACCTGTTGAGCGGTTCGCGCCATGCCCTGCGAAGCGGCGAGCTCTTTCTGAAGGACGTGCCGCCCGGGGCGGGAGCGTTGATTCAGCTTCGGTAGCGCGGGATTCAGAAGGACCGACAATCCCGTCACCGATACCGGGATCGAGACCCGCTGCGGGCATGGACATTGACGTTCCCCATGGGGTCTGGGGTATTCTTTTCAGCATGATGACGCGGTTTTCAAGCCTCTCGCCCGGCGTATCGTTCTTGGTGCTGTCCCTCGCCTTCGCCCTGGCCCTCGGGGCCTGCGGAAGCGACGATGACGGCGGACCGGCCCCGGGAATCGTCCCCGACTTTGCGCTCACCGACGTGAATCCGAACTCGGCCACCTTCAATACGGAGGTGTCGCCGCGCGATTACCGGGAAAGGATCTCCGCCTGGTACTTCGGCTCCTCCACCTGAGGTTACTGTCGTAGCCAGTTTGGCTACCTGAACCGGATGCAGGCCGAGATCGACACGCTTCTTGACGCAATCGATGCGACCGAGCGGCCAGCCTCCATCCTGGGCCTCACCAGCGTTGATGACGGCTCGGGGAACGATACCATCGTGATCAGGCGGATGATTCCATGGCTTCAGGATACGACGGAGTGGATGGCCTGGGAGTCATGGGAAATCACCTATCGCGATGTCGTCATCCTGGACGAGGAAAACCGGATCGTCGACGTGTACAACCTCACCAGCCACGATCTGGCCAATCCGGCCAATTTCGCCACGCTGAAGAACATGATTCTCGAGGCCGCGGCGCCGTAGCGTTGGCGGCGGTGTCTGATACCATTCCGTGATGTCACCTCGTCGACCCGGGGCAATTGGCTCCGCAATCATCGTGTTGGCCCTGTTCCTGGCCGGCTTGACCCCCGCCATTCCCGCCGCGGCCGCGGAACCGGAAGCCACTTCCAGCGCCCGTCGCGACATCCTCCTGTTCGAGGCCGACATTGCGCTGCGGCAGCGCGACTTTCCGACCGCGGTCTCGCACCTCGAAGCTCTCCTCAAGGCCGATCCCGATGACGAGGAGGCGCTCGAACGCCTCGCGGAAACGTGGCAGGCCTGGGGAAAAATCGAAGGTGCCGACCCCGATTCGCTGCGGGAGGTGTCCCTGGCTCTGTACCGGCGCCTTCTGGAGGAGAACCCGCGCCAGCCGCGGGCGCTGGCCAGCGTTCGACGGTTGGCTCCCGATGAATGGCGGCGCTACCTTGGACTTGCAAGAGCGGCGGAATCCAGCCGCCAGGATCGACTCGCCGAGAACTACCTCCGAATCGCCTTCGAACTGTCGGATACCAGTGCCGTGGTGCGTGAGCGTCTTGGCCAGCTGACACGGCGTCTGGCAGACGAAGCGCCCGAGCCGGAGCGCACTTTTTACATGGGGCGGCTCGACCTGGCCGAGGGGCGTCCATTCGAGGCCGCCGCCCGGTTCCGGCAGTGTCTGAACGCCGATTCGACCATCACCGCCTTTCGCAAGTACTACGGCATCGCGTTGTTCGAGGAGGAGAAGTACGCCGAGGCGCTTTCCTATTTGCAGCCGATCGAGGAAGCCGATCCGACCGACCCCGATGTCCGCTATTACATCGGCTCGCTGCTCTTCGAGCTGCGACACTGGCAACCGGCACTGGAGCATCTCCTGCCCGTGGCGGAGCAACACCTCTATCGGGGCGAGGCGGCGCGCATGGTCGGACTGGCGCTGGCCCAGGTTGGAGTTCATGACGAGGTGGCGCTGAAGTATCTCGAGCAGGCCATCGCGGACGGGTCGACGGATCCCGATCTCCCCTGCCAGATTGGTGAACATTTCGTCCGCCTGCACCGGTGGGATGAGGCCGGCAAGAGCTTCGAAGACTGCCGGGCAGCCAATCCGAAGCACCCGGCGGCCAGCCTGGGCCTCGGCCTGGTGGCCGATCAGCAGGGACGCTGGAAAGAATCGCTGGATCACTTCGAGGACTTTCTCGACATCAAGCCCAAATCGCCGGCGGTCCTGATTCGGGTGGGTGTCGGCTGGCTCAGGCTCGATGAACCCGATTCCGCCGCGGCCCGTTTTCGTGCCGCCATCCGGGCCGACAGCGTCTTCGCCAGCATGCCCGCCGACTCGATCAACCAGGCTCAATTGTTTGAAGTGGCATTCCTCGTGCTGATGGCCAGCCGTGAATATCGCGATGGCATCGTGGTGGGAGAGCACCTGGTGACGCAGGAACCGGACAATGCCTCCTACATGAACAACCTGGCGATGGCGTTCGCCGACGCCGGCGAAAATCTGCAGCGTGGGCTCGAACTGGCCCGGAAGGCCAACGCCGCCTCGCCCGATAATCCGGGATTTCAGGACACGCTTGGCTGGGTCCAGGTACGCATGAAGCGCTACGACGACGCCGAGGCAACGCTGAACGGCTCGCTGGCACTGGCCGCGAAGATCGGCCTCTCGGACGTGGCCGAAATCCGCTACCACCGGGCCGTTCTGTATGCGTCGAACAACCAGCGAATGAAAGCCATCGAGGAATTGAATCAAACGCTCGAGGAGATTAAACGGGCGCCCGAGGGGTCAGGCAATCCCCAGCTTCGGCGGACCGCCGAGGCTCTGCTCAAGCGCCTGACCGAGGAACAGAAGAAAATCGACTGAAGAGGAGAATCACCAACGTGAATCGTGATGCACTTCCGGAAATCGATGCCGCCATCCTTGCCGATCTCGAACGAAACATGGCCGATCTGGCCCGGCTGGTGGCCATCCCCAGCGTGGCGGCCCAGAATCGCGGCATCGAGGAATGTGCGCTTTTGGTGCGCGATCTTCTCACCGAACGTGGGTATCGTTCCCAGATCATGCCGACCGCCGGAAACCCGGTGGTGTACGCCGAAGGAGATGGCGACTCGGAGCGGACGCTCCTGTTTTACAATCACTACGATGTCCAGCCGGCCGAGCCGCTGAACCTGTGGGAGTCCGAGCCCTTCACGATGTCCCGGCGAGACGGCAAGGTCTTTGGACGCGGGATCAGCGACGACAAGGGGCACTTCATCTCCCGACTTCATGCGCTGGACGCCGTTCGCAAGGTTCATGGTGGCCGCCTTCCCTGCCGGGTCAAGTTCGTCATCGAAGGAGAGGAAGAAGTCGGCAGCGTGCAGATGCCGGCATTCATCGAGGCCAACAAGCAGCTTCTCGCCGCCGACGCCTGCGTGTGGGAGTTCGGCGGGGAAGATGAGAATGGTCGCCCGGAGCAGTATCTTGGCCTTCGGGGCATCTGCTACGTGGAGCTCTCGGTCCGCACCGCCGTCATCGACGCGCACTCGGGCATGGCCGGCTCCATCTTTCCGAACGCGGCCTGGCGGCTGATCTGGGCATTGAACACGCTGAAAGGTCCGGACGGGCGGATTCGCATCCCCGGTCACTACGATTCGGTCAAGCCAGCCTCCCCGCGTGACATGGAACTGCTGGCGGCGATGCCGGACAACTCGGATGAAATGCTCTCGAGATTCGAGATCAAGGGCTTTCTGGATGGAATGACCGGCGGCATCGAGCTTCGGCGCGCCGAGGTGTTTGAGCCGACCTGCACGATCTGCGGTTTGGAATCGGGCTACCAGGGACCGGGCTCGAAGACGGTTCTCCCGGCGTCGGCGAAGGCCAAGGTCGATTTTCGCCTGGTGCCGGATCAATCGCCGGAGGAGGTTCTGGCCAATCTGCGGCGACACCTCGATGCCGAAGGGTTTTCCGACGTTGCCATCACGTATCTCGGGGGCGGTCGCCCGGCGAAGACGGACCCCGATCATCCATTCATCCGGATGGCCAACGAGGCGGCGGCCGACGCATACGGAAAACCACCCATTATCGCCCCGATGGTCGGCGGCAGTGGACCCAACTGGCCGTTCACCAATGTCCTCGACCTCCCCATCACCATGTGCGGCATCGGTTACCCCGGCGGCCAGGTCCACGCCCCCAACGAGCACTTCGTGCTCGAGCACTACATTCGGGGGGTGAAGCACGCCGCGCGGATTGTGGAAGGGTTTGCCGGGATGTCGGGCGGTGACACGGCCCGGGGGTGACGGTTGTGCCGGCCGGGGGCAGGCCCGGCCTTGACGCTTGTGCCGGCCCGGGTGTCTTCTTCACTCCCATGAGCCAACCCGACGAAGCCAAACGCCGCTCGACCTTTGTGACGACCCGCTTCGAACAGTGGGCGTTGCCTCGCGTGGCCGCCCGCCTGCCCCTCTGGATCGTTCCCGACACGCTGACGTTTCTCGGTGTCGTGGCCGCCACGTTCATCGCGGCCGGCTACATGCTTTCCAATCGGGACCCGGCCTGGCTCTGGGCCATCAATCTGGCCCTCGTCGTCCACTGGTTTGGTGACAGCCTCGATGGCACGCTGGCCCGGGTCCGGAAAATCGAGCGACCGAAGTACGGGTTCTATCTCGATCATCTGACCGATGCCTACTCGACGCTCGCGGTGGGGCTTGGCCTTGGCCTTTCTCCCTTCATGCTCCTCTCGGTCGGCCTGGCCATCGTCATCGGGTATTACCTGATGTCGATCAACGTGTATCTGGAAACACACGTCTTCAAGGAATTCCGGTACGGCTATGGCGTGATGGGCCCCACGGAAGCGCGCCTGCTGCTGATTGGGCTCAACACGCTGGCCTACTTCAGCAAGGACCTGCCCTTCACGTTTCTGAACACGCAAATGACCCTCTTCGATATCGGCGGCATCGTCGGTGTCATCGCAATGATTCTGATGCTGTCACGCCGGGTGATCCGAAATCTCAAGAACCTGGCGATGCTGGAGCCGGCCCGCCGGGATGGGCGGTGAACTCGCACCGGTGCGAGTTGTGTTAGGGATGTCTAACCGAACACACGCATCAAGAATTGACCACAAGCCAACTCGCACCGGTGCGAGTTGTGTTAGCGATAACTAACACATCCCGTTCCGCTACGAGTTGATCGCCCCTGATTCCAGGGAAGTATTAGAGGCTCGGTTGCCACGATGAGAGAAGCCCCGATCGTGATCATGGTCATCCTGTTGGCGCTCGCGCTGTTGACCGGCCCGCTCGGATTGATCATGGCGCTTCTGGCGCGGCGGGATGCGAACGAACTGCGCCGACGCATGGAGGCGCAGGAGCGGGAATTGGGGACCTGGCGCCAGGGGGCGGGGGGGTCGGCGGCGGCAGCCATCCACGTCGACGCGGCACCGGGCACCTTGGCAG
>Ga0163152_10005076_pt1 | contig 15774 bp, 13 predicted proteins | sample OliLakLV19MP8IB2_FD_148635 | JGI IMG/M metagenome (GOLD analysis project Ga0163152, IMG submission 148635) | Freshwater microbial mat bacterial communities from Lake Vanda, McMurdo Dry Valleys, Antarctica - Oligotrophic Lake LV.19.MP8.IB-2 | ecosystem: Environmental > Aquatic > Freshwater >... | reverse complement strand
GAACGAGGCGTACGCCTGGATGCTCGAGAAGTTGCCGAAGCACGTGGTCGGAACGGTGACCGTGTAACTCGAAGCCGCGGCGTTCCAGCTCGGAACGACGCCGGAGCAAGGAAACTCCGGGTCGGCGACCACCGTGGTGTAGTCGTTGTACATCACGATGCGCGCGTAGTCGTCGTAGCCGCCCTCGACGTAGAGGTCGAAGTAGATGAATGCGTACCCGTTGATCCAGTTGGTGCTCGTCTGTGGATCGTCGAATTGCCTTGAGGTGACCGTCAGCACGACCTGCGCACCGTTCGATCCGCCGGCGTACGCGACGATGTCGCCCCGTGGATCGAGCCCGGTTCCATTGTCGCCCGCCGGGTCGGTCAGAGACCCGACTGCTGTGGCCGATGCCGTGCCTGATGTGAAACCGAGTGTCGCCACGGCTACAGCCGCCGCGACAAACCCTGAGAGAACCCGCCCGTTGCCCATACTCGTGCTGACTCCGGGCGATACCGCGAGGTTGCGCGGAAGTTCGCGCGTGACCGATGTCACTGGGCAGAAATGGCAACCTACGCGACGGTCGCGACGCCGCGCCGGGCGAGCACCGGGCCGAGCAGGTCGACGAAGTTCTCCCAGTAGAACCGGGAACGCGCGTCGGCGTCGATCGCGGCGGCGTCCATGCTGCGCTCGAAGCGACCGAGCGGGTTGCGCCCGCCCTCGACGTGCGGAAAGTCGGACGAGAACAGGCAGACCTCGGGACCGGCGTTGGCGATCGTCCACCCGGTGTCTTCGTGCGGGTAGGGCGTCGCCCGCACCTGGCGTTGGACGTACTCGCTCGGCTTCATCTCCATCTGCCGGAGCCGGTCCTCGTTCTTCCGGAACGCCTCGTGCGCGGAGTCGAGCATCCGCATCCAACCCGGTACCCACGACGCGCCGAGCTCGATGACACCGATGCGGAGCTCGGGATGCGCTTGGAGCACGCCGTCGATGATCAACGCGTTCAAGGTCTGCATGACGGGCAGCGGGATCGACATGTAGTCGACCGACTTGAAGTTCGTGTCGCCACCGTGAAAATCGGGGACGGGCGCACGACCGTTCTCGAAGAACGCGGGTGACATCACGTTGGCACCCGCACCCGCGACGTGCAGCACGACGGGCACGCCGGCCTCCGCGCACATCGCCCACACCGGGTCGAGACCGAGGTGGCTCGGCGAGTGGGTCGGCGTCGGGTACTGCCCGATCCATATCGCCGCGGCGCCGCCGTCGATCGCTTCACGCGTGAGTGCGGCCGCGGCGTCCATGTCGCCGACGGGGAGCACGACGACGGGAAGCAGTCGCGGGTCGACCGAGCACCAGTCGAGGACCGCGCGCCGCTGCGCACGCGCGAGCGCAATGGCAAGCTCGACGTCGCCGTCGCGATCGAACCGCAACACGTGCGGACTGGTGAACGTGTCGAACACGAGCTGGCTCGCGAACCCGAGGAGGTCGAGGGCCAAGGGTCGGTCGGCGTTGAGGAACGAACCGGTCGCCGCCATGTTCTTGCGGAGCATGAGCTGCGACTCGTCGTCGGCGCGGTAGGCGGCGTCGACGTGTAACTGGCGCGCCCGGTCGAGCTGGCGGTCGGGTTCGTCGTCACCCAGCGACCACACGTAGGGAAACCGTTCCCGGGTCGCCGCATCGAGGTACGGGTGGAGCCAGTCCGGCTCCTCCATGATGTGGGAGTCGGCATCATGCATGGGGCGCGGGGCGTACGGCACGCCCCGACGATACGACGGGTTACGGCTCGACGACCACTTCCACGTCGGCCACCACGGGCCGGTGGTCGCTGATGAGTGGCTGCGGCACCGACGTGCGCACGATCTCGAGGTCGCCTTCGACCGCGATCCAGTCGATGCGGGTGCGCGGGTTGGTCGCCGGAAACGTCGGGCCCGTCTCCGCCGGTCGGTAGCCGCGGCGGGACAACTCGGGTTCCACGACGTCGGCACCGAGGTTGAAGTCACCCGCGATGATGCGGGGCTGTGGCCGCGTCGCGAGCGCGTCGAGCGCGGCGGTGAGCTGCGCGGGTGCCCCGCCGCGGTGTTGCAGGTGGGTGCACGCGACCGAGAGCACGGCGCCGGGCAGGTTGACCGTGGCCAGGAGCACGACCCGCTCTTCGTCGTCCGGGCCGCCCGGCAACGGGACGATCTCGACCTCGGTCAGCGGGCCGCGCGCGCAGATCGCGTTGCACTGCCAGCCGCCGACGGGCGTGCGTTTGGCGCGCGCGGTCGCCACCTGTTGACCGAGGCGGCGGCCGATCAGCGCAGGCTGGTCGACGAACCACGAGCGGATCACGCGCTGGTCTACCTCTTGCAGCGCGAGGATGTCGGCGTCGAGCGTCCGGCAGGTCGCGACCAGATGGCGATTCAACCCGATGCCGAACGGTCCCGCGCCGTGACGCGCGTTGAACGTCGCGACTTTGACGATCTGGTTAGACGCCAAGTAACTGCCGGCGGACGACGGGCGGAACGAAGTGCCACTCGTGCGCGTCGACGTGGTAGAGCCGCGACGTCACATCGGGGCGCCGGCGCACGACACGCGGGTCGAGCGATTTCGACGCGATGCCGAACGTCCAGAACGCGCCGGGATACGTCGCGATGGCGCCCCACAACAGGTCGGCGTGCGCGAACCGGTTCGCCAGCGCGGTGAAGCAGTTGCGAACCGTGTCCGGATGGAAGTGGATCGACTCGGTTTGCGCCACGAGGAACCCGTCTTCGCGCAAGGCGGCCTCGCACATGGCGTAGAAGTCGTCTTCGAAGAGCCGGGCGGCGGGCCCGATCGGGTCGGTGAGGTCGACGAGGATCGCGTCGAGCCGACCGGACAGCTCGGCGATGGATTCGAACGCGTCGCCGGTGCGCACTTCGACACGAGGGTCGTTGAGCGCGGTGCGGGCGACCTCGTAGTGCTTGCGAGAAACGTTGACGACTTCTTCATCGAGTTCGAGCAGGTACACCCGCTCGATGCCGGGGTGCTTCAACACCTCGGCGACCAGGTGCACGTCGCCGCCTCCGACCACCGCGACGTCGCGCGGGTTCGGGTGGGCATGCAGCGCGGGATGCGCGAGCATCTCGTGGTACACGTACGTGTCGAGGTCGGTCATTTGCACGATGCCGTCGAGCGCCATCACGCGACCGAGGCGCGGCGACTCGAACAGCATCAAGTCCTGGTACTGCGTGCGCCGCTCCTCCAACACCTGCACGACGTCGTACGACGCATGCGACGCGGAGAACGGCTCCGCTTCCTCGAAACGATCGATCGGGCCGCCGCGTTCGAGGAACCGGCATGCGACGCGCTCGGCCTCGAACGCGTTACGGAGCGAGTCGATGACCGCGTCGAGATCGGCGGTGTCGCCGCAGGTGAAGAAGTCGGCGGCCATGTACTCGTGTTCGGGCCACGTGTGGATCGCGAGATGGCTCTCGGCGATGACGGCCACGCCCGAGACGCCGTGCGGCGAGAACTGGTGCACGAACACCTCGATGAGGGTGACGTTCCCGGCTACGGCGGCGGCGCGCAGCGCGTGTTCCGCGACTTCGACCGAGTCGAGATGCTGCGCACCCCAAAACTCGCAGATCGCATGACGTCCTACCGGCGTCTGCTCCACCTTCACCTCCTCGACCGGGCGCAAGGCGCAACACGCTACTTGTCGGGAGCCCCCCAATCGGGACCGACTACAATCGTTTGCTCCTGGTGGCTGTAGCTCAGTTGGTTAGAGCGCCTGGTTGTGGTCCCGGAGGTCGCGGGTTCGAATCCCGTCAGTCACCCTCCGACGGCGCGGGCTCAGGCCCGCGCCGTCACCGCGTCCAACGCACTTTCGAGCGTCGAGTGGCGGAACGAAAACCCGGTCGCCTCGAGCCGGGTAGGCATCACCCGCTGGCTGGAGAGCAGGAGCGACTCGACCAGTTCGGCGCCGTAGCGGGCCTTGAGCGGGAACAGCGGCGTTGGCAACACGGTGGGGCGATGGAGCGCCCGGCCGAGCGTGTGGACGAAGTCGGCGTTCGTGACCGGCGTCGGTGCAGTGAGGTTGACGGGGCCAGAAAGTGACACCGTGTCGATCGTGTGGCGGATCGCGGCGACTTCGTCGGCGAGCGCGATCCACGACATCCACTGCTTGCCCGAACCGATACGCCCGCCGAGCCCGAGGCGGAACGGCAACAGCATGCGTGCCAGTGCACCGCCGTCCGCGGCGAGCACGATCCCCGTACGGATGATCACCGTCCGCACACCCGCGTCGACGGCGGTCTGCGTTTCGGCCTCCCACGCGGTGCAGACGCCGGAGAGGAAGTCGTCGCCCGGCTCACTTTCCTCGGTGAGCACTTCGTCGCCCCGGTTGCCGTACACGCCGATGGCCGATCCGGAGACGAACACGCCCGGTTTGAGTTCGCGACTCGCGATCGCGCCGGCGAGCGTGGCCGTGCCCCGCACGCGACTGTCGAGAATGCGGCGCTTCTGTTCGTCACTCCATTTCTTCTCGCCGATACCCTCCCCCGCGAGGTGGACGACCGCGTCGAGGCCTTCGAGCGACGGCGCGTCGATGCGGCCCGACTCGGGATCCCAACCGATCTGGTCCTCGTGGGTGACCGCACCCCGCCGCAGCCGGATCACACGGTGGCCGTCGGCCCGCAACGATTCGGCAAGCGCAGAGCCGATCAGACCGCCCGCCCCGCTCATCGCGACATCCATGCGCCCCACACTAAGCTCGCCCCTTCGCCAGCGCGCGCCCCTAGCTCAATTGGTTAGAGCATCAGACTCTTAATCTGCAGGTTCCGGGTTCGAGTCCCGGGGGGCGTACCACCTTCCCCGCCTTCTTCCCTCGCCTTGGGCATTCGTGTGCCCTTCACTCGGCTGTAGGGGGATCCGATGGCACACGAATCGCCGCTCGGCACGATCTCGCGGTTGAGTTCACGCTCGTGCGGGGGTGTTTCGGGGACTCGATGCGGTCGCTCGGGCAGTGCTGCACCTCATCGAGGAAACCGCGCACCACGCCGGCCATGCCGACGGCACGCGCGAGCTTCTCGACGGCACTACGTTCGGATAGCGTCCGGCAACTGGCTCCCCGCCCCATCCGTCGGTCTTGTGAGCCTTGCATACCGCCCGGTGAAGAGGCCGTGATCACCGCAGTGCGGCTCATCACGAAGGAGGCGTGACCCGCCCTTCGCGACGACCGAAGGCTGTGCCCGCGAGCAACAACCCGACGCTGACGATCAACACCATCGACGCAAGCACGTTGATCTGCGGCGAGATGCCGCGTTCGATCGCGCCGGCGAGGAACAGCGGGAACGTCTCGACGCTGCCCCGCACGAACAGCGTGATGATGTAGTCGTCGATCGACAACGAGAACGACAGGAGCGCAGCGGCCAGAACTCCCGGCGTGATGAGCGGCAACGTCACCCGGAAAAAGACCCGCCTCGGCCGAGCACCGAGGTCCATGGCCGCGTCCTCGAGCGACCAGTCGAAGCCGCGCACGCGCGCCTTGACGGTAAGCGCGACGAAGCTGACGCAGAACAGGATGTGCGCGATGAGAATCGTGCGGAACCCGCGGTCGACGCTGTTCCCGAACAACGGTGGGTCGACGAAGAGGTTGAGCAGCGACGCGCCCATCACGATCTCGGGCGTCGTGAGCGGCAGGATCAGCAACAGGTTCACGATCGGCGAGCCCATGAAGCGGTAGCGGCTCAACGCCAGCGCCATCAGCGTGCCGATGATCGTCGCGATCACGGTCGCGATCGCCGCAATCTGGAGACTCTTGACGAACGCGTCGGTCAGGTCAGCCTGTGCGAATGGATCGGCCCAGTTGTCGAGCGTGAACTCCTGCCATACCAGGTTGAACTTCCCGCGCGGCTTGTTGAAGCTGTACAGCACCGTGACCAAGATCGGCGCGAACAGATAGACGAACCCACCGATCGCGACCAGGTTGAGCGTCCACGAGCCGAGCCGGCGCAACCAGCGCGGTGCGGCGCGCCGTTGAATCACCGCCGCCGTCATGTGAGGTCCTCGGTGCCGAGCACCTTGGCGTACACGAGCACACCGGCCGTGATGATGACCATCAGGATGAGGGAGATCGCGGCCGCGCTCGTGTACCGGTTCTGCACGAGGAACTGCTGCTGCACGACGTTGCCGATCATCGTGTTCTTCGGCCCGCCGAGGAACTCGGCGTTGATGAAGTCGCCCGACGCAGGGATGAACGTGAGCAACGTCCCCGCGAACACCCCGGGCAGCGACATCGGAAGCGTAACTTTGCGGAACGATCTCGCCGCCCCCGAGTACAGGTCCTTGGCCGCCTCGACAAGTGCGACGTCGATCTTCTCGAGCGATACGTAGATCGGCAGCACCATGAAGGGCAGGAAGTTGTAGGTGAGACCGCCGATCACGGCCCATTCGGTGGCAAGCAGGCGACCGTTGTCGGTAATGCCGATCCCGTCCAATGCACCGTCGAGCGCAAGCGCGCGGATCAGGTCGAGGAACGGCCCTTCGTCGCCCATGATCGAAACCCACGCGATGGTTCGCACGAGATACGAGGTGAAGAACGGCACCACGACCAGGCCGAGAAGCAGGTTGCGGTAGCGGCCGCCGCGAAACGCGATGAAGTACGCCATCGGGTAGCCGATGGCGATGCACAGCACAGTTGCAATGCCGGCGTACCCGAACGACCGGAGGAAGATGTCGCCGAACTCCGAGAGCACGTCGGAGTAGTTCTTGAACTCCCACGTGAAGCTGAACTTCTGCTCGAAGCGGCTTTCTTGGGTCGAGAGCGAGACGCGTACGAGCGTGAGCAACGGGACGAGAAAGAACAACGCGAGCCACACGACGCCCGGACTGAGCAGCCCGTAGGGCACCCAGCCGCCGCGGCGCTGCGTGCGGTCGTCGGTCTCCTTCGCCATTGTTATGGCTAGCCCGTTGTGATCTCGGCCCACCGGTCGTCGAACAGCGCGCGCTCCTCTTCGTCGAGGTTCGGGTTGAACGCGAGAACGTCGGCAGTCGGCGGCGGGAACATCACTTCGCTGTCGGCCAGCGCCGCGGTGTCCTCCGACTTCCGCAGTTCCTCCTGCACGCCTTGCACCGGGCTGAGGAAGCCGACGTACGCTGCGATGCGGGCCGCGTTGACCGGGTCGTAGCAGAAGTTCATCCACTCGGCGACGGCTTCGATGTTTTCCGTGCCCTTCGGCATCAGCATCGTGTCGGACCAGATCATCCCGCCTTCGTCGGGAATCACGAACGCGAGGTCGGGTTCGTCGAGCGCGAGTTGCCCGACATCGCCCGACCAACTCACGCACGCCACGAAGTTTCCGGCGATGAGATCGTCTTGGTAGTCGTTGCCCGTGAACTGGCGGATCTGACCGTCGGCGACGGCGGCCTCGACGCGATCGAACGCGGGCCCCGCCTGTTCGAATGTGACGTTCTCGGGGTCGACACCGTCGGCGCGGAGCACGAGACCGAGCGAGTCGTTCATCTCCAGTAGGAACCCGATCTTGCCGCGGAACTCGGGGTCGAAGAGATCTTCCACACTCATGAGCTCGCGCCCGGCCGCAGCGCGGTTGTACGCGATCCCCGTGAGTCCCGACTGCCACGGCAGCGAGAACTTGCCGGTCGGGTCCCACGCGGGGTTCACGAGGCTGTCGACGAGGTTCTTCGCGTTCGGGACATCGGCGATCGGGAGTTCGTCGACCCACCCGAGGTCGATGAGTCGCTTCGCCATCCAGCCGGTGAGCACGAAGATGTCGGCGTCGACCTTGTCGCCACTCGACAGCGACGGCTGGATCGTCGCGAAGTACTCGTTGTTGTCGTTGACGACCGTCGTGTACGTGAGCGAGATCCCTGTCTGCTCCTCGAACAGGGCCGCCGACTCTTCGTCGAGGTACAGCGGCCAGCTGTCGACGTGCAACGAGTTCCCACCGCCACCGCCACTACCGCCAGCGGCGTCGTCGTCATCGTCTCCGCCACAGGCCGCGAGGATCGTCGGACCGAGCGCGACCGCGCCCGCGAACGCGGCGCCTCGCCCGATGAACTGGCGACGCGACAGATTGCGTCGCACCTGTTGCCTGCGAATACGTCGATTCATGTCAGCCCCAGTCGATTCGTCACGTTCACTGAACTATCGCTTCCGACTCTCCCGCGCCGCGCAGCAGCCGGGCCGCGCGCGACTCCCAGGTGGCCCACACCGCGGCGCCGGGTCGAAGTGCCGCAAGCGCCCCGTCGTCGACATGGGCGGTCAACTCGCCGCCGCCCGCGGTTGCGAGTGTCACCCGCACCACTGGGCCTTGGAAGGTCAGGTCGACGATGGTGCCTGGCAACGCGATGTCGCCGTTTACCGGTTCGTCGGGCACCACGCGCAGTCGTTCGGGACGGATCATCAGCGTCGCGAAGTCACCGGGCCCGAGATCTGCGGTTGCCGCGGCTACCGGCACGCACATCGTCCGACCACCGACCTCGACGACCGCGTCGTTTCCATCGCGCGTCTTCACACGCGTCGCGATCATGTTGGCGCTGCCGATAAAGCCGGCGACGAACGTCGTCGCGGGCTCGTGGTAGATCTCTTCGGGCGTTCCGATCTGCTCGACCAGGCCGTTGCTCATCACGGCAATGCGGTCGCTCATCGTGAGCGCCTCTTCTTGGTCGTGCGTGACGAACACGAACGTGATGCCGACCTCGCGCTGGATGCGCTTCAACTCGAACTGCATTGCTTGGCGCAGCTTGAGGTCGAGGGCGCCGAGGGGTTCGTCGAGCAGAAGGGCGCTCGGCTGGTTGACGAGCGCCCGGGCGAGTGCAACGCGCTGTTGTTGGCCGCCCGACAGCTGCGCCGGTTTGCGCCGGGCGAAGTCGTGCAGACGCACGACTTCGAGGATCTCGTCGACTCGACGTTTCACCTCGGCCGCCGGGAGTTTCAAGCTACGGGGCCCAAACGCCACGTTGTCGCGCACCGACATGTGCGGGAACAGCGCGTACTGCTGGAACACGGTGTTGACATTGCGCAGGTACGGCGGGACGTGTGACACGTCTTGGCCGTCGAGACGAATCACGCCTGTGGTCGGCGTTTCGAAACCCGCGATCATGCGCAGCGTCGTCGTCTTGCCGCAGCCCGACGGGCCGAGCATCGCGAAGAACTCGCCCCGGCAGATCGTGAAGTGGGCTTCCTCGACCGCGACGAACCCACGGAACCGCTTCGAGACGTGCTCCAAGGCAATGACGTCGTCTCGCTCCGCCTCCGGCAGCGTCAACCGTCACCCCTCTCGTCCCGGAATCGGCGCGGACCCTACTACCGGGTCTACCGCGTAGCTTGTCGAACATGCGGGTGCTCGTCGTGGGTGCAGGCGGTGTCGGCGCGGCGATCGCGCGTGGGTGTTCGGAGTCTGACGTCGTCGCTGACGTCGTCGTCACCGATCTCGACCCGGAGCGGGCCGCAGCGGCGGTCGCACGAACGAACGACGACAGATTCGAGGCCCTTGGGCTCGACGCATCCGATCCCGATGCGATCGTCGCACTGGCTCGGGCGAAACAGATCGACGTGGTCGTCAACGCGTGTGACCCTCGCTTGAATCCGGCGATCTTCGGCGCATCCTTCGAGGCGGGCTGCACCTACCTCGATATGGCGATGACCTTGTCTTCGCCGCACCCCGAGCGTCCGCACGAGGAACCGGGCGTGTTGCTCGGGGCCGAGCAGTTCGCGGCGGCCCCGGCCTGGCAGGAGCGGGGGCTGCTCGCACTCGTCGGCATGGGTGTCGAACCCGGGCTCTCCGACGTGTTCGCCCGCTACGCCGCCGACCACCTGTTCTCGGACATCGACGAGATCGGCGTGCGCGACGGCGACGACCTGGTCATCGACGGTTACGACTTCGCCCCGACGTTTTCGATCTGGACGACGATCGAGGAGTGCTTGAACCCGCCGTTGATCTGGGAACGCGAGCGCGGGCTATTCACGACCGCGCCGTTCTCGGAACCGGAGACGTTCGTGTTTCCCGAGGGCATCGGCCCGGCCGAGTGCGTGAACGTCGAGCACGAGGAAGTGATCCTCATTCCGCGCCATGTGTCGTGCCGGCGGGTGACGTTCAAGTACGGACTCGGTGCCGAGTTCATCGAAGTGCTGCGCATGCTCGACAAGACCGGGCTCGCATCCACCACACCGGTGCGCGTGCGCGGCGTCGACGTCGCGCCGCGCGATCTCGTGGCCGCGGTGCTCCCCGACCCCGCGTCGTTGGGTGACCGCATGCGCGGGCGCGCCTGCGCCGGCACGTGGGTCACGGGTACCGGTGTCGACGGCCGGCCGCGGGAGGTGTACCTGTACCACGTGTCCGACAACGCCGAGACCATGGCGCGCCACGGCGTGCAAGCCGTCGTGTGGCAAACCGGCATCAACGCGGTCGTCGCGCTCGAGATGCTCGCGACCGGCGCATGGTCGGGAACCGGAGTGCACGGTCCCGAAGCCTTCGACGCGGTGCCGTTCCTCGACCGGCTGCGCGCCAAAGGCGAGGAATGGAAGATCGACGAGCGGTGACGCCTAGATGCGCTTCCACGCCTCGGTGAGTACCGAACGCAGCACCTGTTCGATGAAGTCGAACTCTGCCTCGCCACAGATCAATGGCGGCGCGAGTTGCACGACCGGGTCGCCGCGGTCGTCGGCCCGACAGATCAGGCCCGCATCGAACAATGCGCCCGAGAGGTAACCGCGCAGGAGTCGTTCGCTCTCTTCGTCGTTGAACGTCTCGCGCGTCTCGCGATTCTTCACGAGCTCGATGCCGTAGAAGTACCCGGCACCGCGCACGTCGCCGACGATGGGAAGGTCGCGCAGGCCTTCGAGCCGGGCGCGGAACGCGCCTTCGTTGGCGCGCACGTGCTCGTTGATGCCTTCGCGTTCCATCACTTCGAGGTTGGCCAGCGCGACGGCACTGCTGACGGGGTGGCCACCGAACGTCACGCCGTGGAGGAACGTCGCGTCGCCGTGCCGGAAGGGCTCGATGAGGTGGGCGCGGGCCATCATCCCACCGATCGGGCAGTACCCCGACGTCATACCCTTCGCCATCGTGATGATGTCGGGCTGGTAGCCGTAGCGCTCCGAGCCGAACCAATGGCCAAGGCGGCCGAACGCGCAGATGACCTCGTCGGACACGAGCAACACGCCGGTTTCGTCGCAGATCTCGCGCACGCGCTCGAAGTAGCCGGGTTCGGGCGGGAAGCAGCCACCGGCGTTCTGCACCGGCTCGAGGAACACGGCCGCCACCGTTTCGGGACCCTCCATCTCGATCGCGAGCGCGATCGCCGCCGCGGGGTCGATCGGCGCGGGCCGGTACGAGTTCGTGTTCGGCACGCGAATCGAGCCGGGCACGAGCGGCTCGAACGGCGTCTTGAACGCGGGCACGCCGGTGATCGAGAGGGCGCCGAGGGTCGCGCCGTGGTACGCGACGTAGCGGCTGATGACTTTGTAGCGGTTGGGTTGTCCGATGGCTTGGAAGTACTGGCGCGCCAGTTTCCACGCCGACTCGACCGCTTCGCTGCCGCCGGTCGTGAAGAAGGTGTGGTTGAGATCGCCCGGGCTCAGTTCGGCGAGACGCTCGGCGAGTTCGATGGATCGCGGGTGCGCGTAACTCCAGATCGGGAAGTACGCCATCTCGCGCATTTGCTTCGCGGCGGCCTCGGCCAGTTCTTCACGACCGTGGCCGATCTGCGTCGTGAACAACCCCGACATGCCGTCGAGGTAGCGCTTGCCCTTCTCGTCGAACACCCACGGCCCGTCGCCGCGCACGATGACCGGCACTTCGCCGCTTTCGTACGACGACAAGCGCGTGAAGTGCATCCACAAGTGGCTCCGCGCCGATTCGGACAATGCGGCCATCAGGTCCCCCAGGTGTAGGTCTGCTTTTCGAGCCGCAGGTACAAGAACATCTCCGTAGAGAGCACACCCGGGATCGAGCGAATCTGACCGTTGATGACGTCGAGCAGGTGCTCGTCGTCGCGGGCGACGACCTCGACGAGGATGTCGTAGGCGCCCGAACAGATGACCACGTAGTCGATCTCGGCCGACGCCGCGAGCTTGGCCGCGATGTCGCGCACGTCGCCCTCGGTACGAACGCCGACCATCGCCTGGCGGTTGAGCCCGACCCGCAGCGGATCGGTGACCGCGACGATCTGCATCACGCCCGCGTCGATGAGGCGCTGTACCCGCTGGCGGACCGCAGCCTCCGAGAGACCCACTTCTTTGGCAATACTGGTGAACGGCCGGCGCCCGTCGGCTTGCAACAGGCGGATGATGTCGAGGGACCGGTCGTCGACCAGGACATCGGTAGTGTGGATTTCGTCGTTCGAAGCCTGTTTCACAACGATCTCGTCAATATTGGGGCAGGTAGACCACGAATACTAGCCTCGGCCGCGACCACGGCCGGCAGGAGGCCCACGGGATGACGCACGTGCAGAACTTCGTCAACGGCAAGCTCGTCGACGCCCGCGACGGCGCCACGACCACCCTCATCGACCCGACCACGGGCGAGGGCTACGGCGACGCCTCCCTCTCGGGCGCGGCCGATGTCGACGACGCGATGACCGCCGCGTCCGCCGGCTTCGACGAGTGGCGGAAGGCGACGCCGTCCGATCGGGGCCGAGCGCTGTTGCGCATCGCCGACGCGCTCGAGAAGGACGCCGACCGCTTCATCGACGCCGAGTGCAAGAGCACCGGAAAACCGCGCGACCTGATGGAGTCGGAAGAGATCCCGCCCGCTGTCGACCAGATCCGTTTCTTCGCGGGCGCGGCGCGCATGCTCGAGGGCCGCGGCGCGGGCGAGTACATGGCCGGTCACACGTCGTACGTCCGGCGCGAACCGCTCGGCGTGTGCGCGCAGGTCAGCCCCTGGAACTACCCGCTGATGATGGCCGTGTGGAAAGTCGCGCCCGCACTCGCGGCCGGGAATGCGGTCGTACTGAAGCCCGCGGAGACGACGCCCGAGACGACCGTGATGCTCGCCGAACTCGCGGCCGAGTTCCTGCCCACGGGCGTGTTCAACGTCGTCTGCGGTGACCGCGACACTGGGCGCGCGCTCGTCGCGCACCCTGTCCCCCGGCTCGTGTCGGTGACGGGCAGCGTGCGCGCGGGCATCGAAGTCGCGACGTCAGCCGCGAGCGACCTCAAGCGCGTCCACCTCGAACTCGGCGGTAACGCGCCCGTGATCGTGTGTGACGACGCCGACATCGACGCCGCCGCCGAAGGCATCGCGGTGGCCGGCTTCTTCAACGCCGGGCAGGACTGCACGGCCGCCACACGAGTCCTCGCGGGCCCGGCCGTGTACGACCGGCTCGTCGACGCGCTCGCGGCGCAGGCCGCGGGAACGTCGGCATCCGAGATCGGACCGCTCAACAGCGCCGCCCAACTCGACCGGGTGCGCGGGTTCCTCGACCGGCTCCCGTCACATGCGACCGTCGTGGCCGGGGGTGGCGCGCCGGACGGACCCGGGTTCTTCTTCGACCCGACGATCGTCGCGGGCGTCGAGCAAGACGACGAGATCGTCCAGCAGGAGATCTTCGGCCCCGTCATCACCGTGCAGCGCTTCACCGACGAGGCCGACGCGCTCGCGAAGGCGAACGGCGTCGAGGCCGGGTTGTCGTCGAGCGTGTGGACGCATGACCACAGCGCGGCGATGCGCATGTCCGCCGCGCTCGAATTCGGATGCGTGTGGGTGAACACCCACATCCCGCTCGTCGCGGAGATGCCGCACGGCGGCTTCAAGCATTCCGGCTACGGCAAAGACCTCTCGACGTACAGCCTCGATGACTACACCCGCGTCAAGCACGTCATGAGCGCCATCGACTAACCCCGAGGGATGCGTCGATAGCCCACATCAGGTGTGGGCTATCGACGCATCCTTCAGGACGTCGAGGCCTTCGGTGAGGGTGGCGTCGTCGAGGACGAGTGGGGGCAGCAGGCGGACGACGTTGCCTGACGTTCCGGCCGTCAGGATCACGACGCCTTGGGCGTGGCACGCCGATGCGATTGCTTTCGCGCGTGCCGCGTCGGGGGCGCCGTCGGGGTGCACGAGTTCCATCGCCACCATGGCGCCGCGGCCGCGCACATCGCCGACGCCGCTCGTGGCCGACTGGATGTCGCGCAGGCGGGCGAGCATCTGGTCGCCGAGGTGGCGGGCGCGCTCGACGAGGCCTTCCTTCTCGATGACGTCGATCGACGCGAGCGCGGCCGCGCACGAGATCGGGTTGCCGCCGAAGGTGCCGCCGAGACCACCGACGTGGACCGCATCCATGACCTCGGCTCGCCCCGTGACGCCCGCGATCGGCATGCCCGCGCCCAGACCCTTGGCCGTTGCGACGAGGTCGGGCACGAGGTGCTCGTCCTCGCACGCGAACCAGGCGCCAGTGCGACCGAAACCGGTTTGCACTTCGTCGGCGACGAACAGCGCGCCGTTGCGCCGGCACCAGTCCGCGATGCCGGGTAGCCATCCGGCTTCGGGCACGACGAATCCGCCCTCGCCCGCGATCGGTTCGACGACGACGCACGCGACCTCGGCCGGGTCGACGCTCGCTTCGATCCACGCCAGCGTTTCGTCGAGGCCGCCGGTGCCACGAAACGGGTACGAGAACGGCGCGCGGTACACCTCGGGCGCGTACGGACCGAACCCCTTCTTGTACGGGTCGACCTTCGCGGTGAGCGTCAGGCCGAGCAACGTTCGCCCATGGAACGCCTGGTCGAACGCGATCACAGCCGGACGGCCCGTCACCGCGCGCGCGATCTTCACCGTGTTCTCGATGGCTTCCGCGCCGGAGTTCACGAGGAACGACCGCTTCTCGTGTTCGCCGGGCGTGCGCGCATTCAGGGCTTCGCACACCGCGACGTAACCCTCGTACGGCGTCACTTGGAAGCACGTGTGCAGGAAGTGCTCGGCCTGGCGTGAGATCGCGTTGACGACGTGCGGGTGGGCGTGGCCGACGTTGACCACCGCGATGCCCGCGCCGAGGTCGATCAGCAGATTGCCGTCGACATCTTCGAGCATGCCGCCCTGCCCGGCGACCATGAACACCGGCAACGTCGTACCGACCGCCGCGGGCACGGCCTGCGTACGCCGGGCCCACAGTTCGCGTGAGCGGGGTCCGGGAATCTCGGTGACGAGACGGCGCGGCATAGCTCCTCCTTACACCGTGGGTGAGAAGCGAACCGGGAGCTCGATCCACCCGTGCATGATCGTCGACCGCGTCGGCCGACCGGCGCCGGCGAGAGCGACGCCGTCGACGCGCGCCAGCAGCTCCTCGAACAGCACCCGCGCCTCGATGCGGGCCAAGCTCGCACCCAGGCACAAGTGCTGTCCGAACCCGAACGCGACGTGCGCAGGGTCGGAGGGCCGCAGCGCGTCGAATGTCCCGGCGGCCGGTCCGAACGCGGACTCGTCGCGGTTACCCGACGCGTAGAGCATGATCAGGTAGTCGCCCTCGTGCACCGGTTGGTCGTGCAGCATCAGGTCCGAGGCTGCGGTGCGCGCGAACGCTTGGACCGGCGTGGTCCAGCGCAGCATTTCCTCGACCGCGCCGGGGATCAGCTCCGGTCGCGCCCGCAACGCCACGAGCTGGTCGGGATGGTCGGCGAGGGCGCGCACTCCGCCCGAGATCAGGTGGCGTGTGGTCTCGTTGCCGGCAACCAGCAGCGTGACGCAGAACATCTGGAGTTCGGCCCGGGTGAGCCGGTACCCGTCGAGGTCGGCTTCGACGAGCCGGGCAACGAGGTGGTCACCCCCGCGTTCACGGGTGTCGTCGACGTGCGAACCGAGGTACTCGAAC
>Ga0163152_10005072_pt1 | contig 15783 bp, 16 predicted proteins | sample OliLakLV19MP8IB2_FD_148635 | JGI IMG/M metagenome (GOLD analysis project Ga0163152, IMG submission 148635) | Freshwater microbial mat bacterial communities from Lake Vanda, McMurdo Dry Valleys, Antarctica - Oligotrophic Lake LV.19.MP8.IB-2 | ecosystem: Environmental > Aquatic > Freshwater >... | reverse complement strand
CCGCTGTTCGGATTGGTGGCCCCGCCACAGCCGAGGATCACCGCCAACCCGGCCACTGCTGTTCCGGCCGTCCTGTGCCAATGCATCAGATGCGCTCCTGAGAGGGGGTTCCCTCTGCAATGCGTGGCCGGGCGCCTGAAACCGTCATCGTCGGTTGGGCGGTTGGGCGGATGACCTACCGCCCATCGCCTACCGCCTGCCACCTGCCACCTACTCCTCCCTACCGCCCGACCGCTTGGCGGATACCTTGGGGGGAATGGAGGCCCCCATGATCTCACCAGCGACGGGCAGCGACCAGGACGCCGTTGACCGGCTCTTTTCCGCCGCCTATGAGGAACTCAAACGGCTCGCCCGCGCGGTGCAGCGCGGGGAGCAGAGTGTCACGCTCACGCCAACCGCACTGGTGAACGAGGCCTGGCTCAAGCTCTCCGCCAGCCCGGCGCTGGGTCGACTGTCGCGGCTCGAATTCAAGCGCGTCGCGGCGCGGGCGATGCGGCAGGTGCTCATCGAGGCGGCACGCCGCCGGATCGCCGACAAGCGGGGTGGGGGTCTGACGGCGGTGACACTCGACGAGTCCTTCAGTCAGGCGGCTGTCTCCGCCGCCGACCTGCTCCAGCTGCACGATGCCCTCGACGCGCTCGCCCTGCTGAATCCGCGGCAGGCGGCCATGGTCGAAGGCCGGTTCTTCGGGGGACTCGAGATTCCGGAGATCGCCGAGCTGCTCGGCATTTCCGAGGCCACGGTGCTGCGCGACTGGCGGGCGGCGCGCGCCTGGCTGGCCCACGAACTCCACCCGACTTCGTAGGACGCCAGTGAATCGCGCGCGGTGGGAGCGGGTGCAGGCGCTCTTCCACGGAGCGCTCGATCGGCCAACCGCCGACCGGCGCCGATTCGTCGAGCAGGAAGCCGGCCCCGACCCCGAGCTGATCGCGGATGTGCTCGGCATGCTGGCCCAGGACGAGAGCCAGGTCTCGCTCCTCGACCGGGGGCTCGGCCCCGCCGCGCAGGCGGTCGTCGGCCGGCTCGACGAGGCGATGCTGGGCCGCCAGCTCTTCGGTCCCTACCGCCTGCTCCGGATCCTCGGCGAAGGCGGGATGGGCGTGGTCTATCTTGCCGACCGCGCCGACCTTGGGACCCAGGCCGCGATCAAGATCCTCCCCGACGCCTGGCTCTCGCCGGCACGGCGCGAGCGGTTTCTTGCCGAACAGCGCACCCTGGCCCAGCTGAACCATCCCGGCATCGCGCTGCTCTATGATGCCGACACCCTGCCCGACGGGACTCCATGGTTCGCCATGGAGTACGTCGATGGATTGCCGCTCACCGAGTGGTGCCGGGCGCACCAGAGCGCGGTCCCCGAACGGCTCCGACTTTTCCGCCTGGTCTGCGAGGCGGTCCGTCACGCCCATCAGCATGCGGTGATCCACCGCGATCTCAAACCGTCCAACATCCTGGTCCGCCCGGACGGTGTCGTGAAGCTGCTCGACTTCGGTATCGCCAAGCAACTCGAGGCGATGGACCTCCCCGCCGACCAGACCCGCACCGGCCTCCGCGCGCTCACCCCGGCCTATGCAGCACCGGAGCAGCTCCGGGGCGGGCGGATCGGGGTCCACAGCGACGTCTACTCGTTAGGTGTGGTGTTGTACGAACTGCTCGCCAGGCGGTTGCCCTACGATCTGGTCGGGCGCACTCCGGAGGAGGCCGCGGCGATCATTGCCGCCAGGGAACCGGTGCGGCCGTCCGTTGCCTCGCGGCAGACGGCGGCGCAAGCGGGGGAGTTGTGGTCGTCCATGGGGGCGAGTGCCTGGGCCGATCTCGACGTGCTCTGCCTCACCGCGATGCGCCAGGACCCGGCGCGGCGGTATCAGACCGTGGATGCGCTGATTCGTGAAGTGGACCGCTACCTCTCGGGCGAACCACTCGAGGCACGCCCCGATACGGTGGGGTACCGGCTGGGGAAGTTCGTGCGGCGAAACCGCGCGGCGGTCGTGGCCGGCGGAGTGGTCGCCAGTCTGGTGGTCGGGTTGGTGGGCTTCTATACCATCCGGCTCACGTCGGCACGGAACGGCGCGCTGGCCGAGGCGGCGCGGAGCGAGCGGATTCAGCGCTTCACGCTCAACCTCTTTCGCGGCGGGGAGACAGCCGTGGCGCCGGCCGAAAGCCTCCGCGTGGTCTCGCTGCTCGAGGGTGGTGTACGGGAGGCTGCCGGGCTTGACCGCGAGCCGGCGGTACAGGCCGAGCTGTTCCAGACCCTCGGCACCGTCTTCCAGCAGCTGGGCAAGTTCGATCGGGCCGATTCCCTCCTGACCCGGGCCGTTGCGCTACGCGATGCGCGGCGGGATACCACCAGCACCGACCTCGCGCGCAGCCTGGTGCTGCTGGGGCGGCTGCGTATCGACCAGGCCCGGCTGGAAGACGCCGACAGTCTTATCCGGCGGGGACTGGGCATCCTCCGGCGGTCGCTGCCGGCAGATCATCCGAGCGTGGTCGACGCTTCAGTGGCGCTCGGACTGGCGCTGCAGAAGCGCGGCCGGTACGACGAGGCGATCGGAATCCTCGGCGGTGTGATTCAGGTGGACTCCGCCACCGGCGTTCCGGATCGGACTCGGGCGGCGCACCTCCGGGAACTGGGCAATGCGTACTTCTACGCCGGGCACTACCCCGCGGCCGATTCGCTTGGCCGCGTGGTGCTCGCGCTCGATCGTGCCGAATACGGGGAGCAGCATCCGGAGGTGGCCACCGACCTCGCCGCCATTGGCGAAATCGAGGTGGTGCTGGGGAAGTATGCCGACGCCGAACAATCGTATCGCCAGGCGCTCGCGATCACCCGGGGCTGGTATGGGGAGGACCATCCGGAGAATGCGGCCAACCTCACCCGGCTCGGGCGCGCACTGACCTATGAGAAGCAGGTGCCCGAGGCCACCATCGCGCTGGAGCAGGCGCTGGCCATCCAGGAGCGGGTTTTCGGTCCGGTGCATCCCCAGACCGCGGAGGCACTCAACGAGCTGGGCAACCTGGCCTGGACCGAGGACAAGTACGATCTGGCGGAAGCGCGCTTCCGCCGCGCGCTCGGCATCTACCGCGCGGTGTTTGGGGAGCGGCACCAGTTCGTCGGGGTGGCGATGTCGAACCTGGCGAGTGTCCTCTCGGAGAAGAAGGACTATCGGACGGCGGAGGATCTCTATCGGCGCTCGATTGCGATCTACGAAGTGGAGCTCTCTCCCGACCACGTGAACACCGGCATCGGCCACATCAAGCTGGGCCGTACGCTGCTGCGGCAGCGGCGGTACGCCGGGGCGGTGGTCGAGAGCCGCAAGGGGTATGACATCCTGATCCGGCAGACCGATCCGGCCACCAGCTTCATCCGCGCCGCCCGGCGCGACCTCGCCGCGGCCTACGATTCACTCGGCCAGCCGCAGCACTCGGCCCGGTTTCACGCCGAGCTGGCGGACACCGCCAGAGCCGCGACGGGATCGTAGGGCCGCTCGTGCCGCACGCCTGTTTCCCAACTTCGGGGGGAGAGGGGAGAATGAGCAGGTTGCTGCTTCCGGGATGCCGTCGTTCTCGAAATCACATTCGGCATGCCCGCCCTTGAGGGTCATGCGCTCCACCCCCACCCGGGCGGTGAACTGCCATGAGCAGGTTGCGCCTGGGGGAGTGAGGGTTACCGTCTGACCCGAGGCGCTCCAGGTCCCATCGATGAATTGGTCCGGCTCGCCCGGGGGAGTGGTGCTGTCTCGGAACATCCCGTTGTCGTTGCGGAGTCCTCTGGTTCCCGATACCGACCAGCCTCACGTCCTGCCCTGCACCACACTAGGCCGTGATACGAAACGGCAACACATGCGGCCGTACCATTTTTGCGTAGTCCTCGTACGCCAGCTGGATCACTTCTGTGGCTGATCCCGCATTGAAGGCGATCTCGTCATCCTCGGTCAGCTCCTCCGCGACAAAGGTCCGCAGCCCGAAGAGGTTGCCGAACGGCGGCATGGTGCCCACCGCGCAGCCCGGGAAGAGGTCCCGGAATTCATGCTCATGGGCGAGCTCGACCTCCTGCGCTCCCGTGGCGTCCAGCAGCCGGGTGAAATCCACCATCATCGACGCCGGCAGGACGACCATGGCCATTTCGTCGTCGATCTTGACCATCACCGGTTTGGCCATCTCCCTGCCCGGAATGTGCGCTACGGCCGCGATCTCCTTGGCGGTATGAGCGGGGGAGTGGGTGATGGTGATGTACTTGACCTTCTGGTCGTCGAGGAACGTTTTCAGCTTCTTGAGCGGCATGGTTGGTCCTCGCGCGTTGAATGTGGGCGGAACGCGGCACGGCGTATCCTGTCGCGCAGCGAAAGCCCGGACGGGCCCTGATTGAATCTCACCCACCCAGCCTGAAGAGAGCTTGAAGGAGATCTGAGGACGCGCTCAGGTGGCGCGGCGCGCCCTCTGCGCGTCGGTCTCTTTCGCCCCGCACCGTTCAGTCCTACCTTGGCGCATGCCATCCGCCGACCAGCTTCGGGCCTCTGCCATCATCACGTTCCGTGAGGAGCTCACCCGGCTCGAGGCGGAAGGAGTGGTCGCCCTCGAACCGGCGCTGCGTGAACGGATCCACGCCCACCACGAGGCCACGCTCGCCGCTTTGGCAGCAGCTGGTGATGTGGACCTGTCGGCCGCCGCGGCCCGGCTCTCGACCGGGATGCGAATCGCCACCCTGCTCGGCACGATCGCGCTCTCGGCGGCCTACGGCCTTTTCGTCAGCTCCCACTGGGGCACGCTGTCCCTGACGCTGCAGCTGGCGCTCGTCTCCCTGCCGCCGCTGCTCCTCGTCGTCCTCACCCATGTCGCCGCGGCGCGGGAGCGATCCGGCTACGTCGCCTCGCTGATCGCCACGGTGGCGGCGATCGCCTTTGCCACCAACCTCGGCACCCTGGGCCAGCTCTTCAATCTGCCCGACTCCCGCACGGCGCTCCTCGCCGTTGGCGCCTTTGCGATGCTGCTCGCCTATGGCTATGGCCTCACGCTGCCACTCATCGTGGGCATCGGTGGCATCGGCGGATGGTTGTGGACCCTCGGGGCCATCCCGCTTGGCCTCTGGTGGCGGGACGGCTTCGGCGTAATCGAGCCGCTGCTGCTGGTGGGGCTGCTCGCGCTGACCGCACCAGCCTGGATTCGCGGGCCGGCGAAGTTCGCGCCCTGGTGGCGTGGCATGGGAGCCGCGGCGCTCATCATCGGCCTGCTGGTCGTTGAGAACATCGGCCAGACGAGCGCCTTTACGGCCGCGGACCTGCACACGATCGAGCTCGGCTACAAGCTCTTCGGTGCCGTCGTGCTCACCGCGCTCATCGCGTGGGGTATCCGGCGGGATCATCGCGTGGTCGTACAAGTCGGCTCGGCAGGCGCGGTCCTGTACCTGTTCATGCGACTGGTGGACTGGTTCTGGGAGCTGGTGCCGCAGTGGCTCTTCTTCCTTCTGGTCGGCGGCTTTGCGCTGGCCGTCCTTCTGGTCCTGCGGCGCCTTCATGGGGCGCAGGTGGTGGCAAGATGAGACGGGCGATTGCTGCAATGACGCTGGTCGTGCTGGCGAACGGCCTCGTGCTGGTATCAGCTCGACGGGATCGGGTCGCACCCGCGGCCCGCACCCCGGTCGCGGTCTGCGCCAGGCACATCATCGGCGGAGGCACATCCGACGAAGCCCCGGCGCTCCGACTCTGGCTGGCGCCGGAGTCGCTTTCGACTCCGACAGGGCTCGATGCCTCGGACCTGCGGGCGCTGGGCTTTGCCGAGCAGGTCGTCGCTGCCGTTGGTCGGGAGCGTGACTCGACCTTTCGCTCGCCGCGGGCGCGGCCGGCCTGGGTGCGGCTCCGCCAGCGGAGTGATTCACTGCACGAGTGGAGTGCCGTCGAGGTCCAACCTCCGGGCGCGAGACCGGCGCCAGACTCCACCTCCGTTGTGCTCCACGGCCTGGTGGTCATCCGGGAGCGTCCGACCGCGCCACCGCCCGACTCTGCGCCCGGTCATGATCACGCCGCCATGCCCCGCGCCCATCCCGCCGGGGTAGTCCATCCCTTCGTCATCGAAGTGATTCCGCCCCAGCTGCATCTCGATCACCGGCAGATCGCAACCCTGCGAAGCGGACTCGCCGAGTCTGCGGGGTGCGAGGTACAGCGCCAGGCGGTGATCGTCACCGGAGCGAATGGTGGGCTCTGGGTCGAATCGGTGCGTTGAAGAGGACGAACGCCCTCCGCGGTGACGACAACTATCCGCTATTCCCACCTCCGCACTGGCACTCGCGCCGGCCGTCCCGTATCATCTTCAGCGCGTCGTGATCGGCTGGACTCCCCACTCCTCTTGCTGGGCCCTCCATGCACTTCCGCCAGTTCTACATCGGCTGTCTCGCGCACGCGTCCTACCTGATTGGCGACGAGGGAGAGGCGGTCGTCGTTGATCCGTCCCGTGATATCCAGATGTACCTCGATGAAGCGGAGGCCCATGGCCTGACCATTACATGGGTGCTCGAGACCCACCTGCATGCCGATTTTGTTTCCGGCCATCGGGAGCTTGCCGCACGCACCGGCGCCACCATCGGTGTCGGTGCCCGGGCGGAGGCAGGGTATTCCCATCGCGCGCTGAAGGAGGGTGACGAGATTGGGGTGGGAGGTCTGGTCCTCAAGGTGATCGAGACGCCCGGGCATACGCCCGAGAGCCTCTCATTCCTGATCACGACTCCTTCCGGGGACCAGCTTCCGTGGGGGGTCCTGACCGGCGACACGCTTTTTGTCGGCGACGTGGGTCGGGTGGACATTCTCTCGTCCCGGCTTCCCGTCGCAGAGCTGGCGGGGCTGATGTACGACAGCCTGCATCGGAAGCTGCTGATGCTCCCCGACGAGACCCGGGTCTACCCCGCACATGGGGCGGGGTCGCTCTGCGGGCGGAACATCGGCAAGGAGACCTGGAGCACGATCGGCCGGGAGCGCGCCATGAATGCGGCACTCAAGCCCATGGGCCGTGAGGCCTTCCTCACGGAAATCACGCGCGACGTACCCGAAACTCCGCGCTATTACCTCCATTCCCGCGATCTGAACAAGGCCGGACCCGCGCTGGACGCCGACCGGCCGATGCCGCCGAGACTCACGCCCGCGCAGTGTGCCGACGCATCCCGGGGCGGCGTGCTTCTGCTCGATACCCGCCCAGCCGCGGCGTTCGCCGCCGCCCATCCGGTGGGCGCGCTCAACGTGAGCCTTAACGGGCAGTTTGCCAGCTGGGTGGGGACGCTGGTCCGCCCGGACCAGGTCCTGGTGCTGATCGCAGATGCCGGCCGTGCCGAGGAAGCGGTCCTGCGCCTTGCACGGGTGGGGTACGAAAATGTCGTTGGCGTTTTCGAGGGCGACCTGGCACGGTGGGACCCGGGAGAACTTCCGCTGGCGCAACTGGACTGCCTTTCCGTCGAGTCCTGGGTCGCAGCCGGACGCAAGGTTCTCGATGTCCGCCGCATCCGGGAGTGGGAGGACTTCCACCTCGATGGCGCGAGTCACATTCCGCTCGCGCAACTTCCAGATCGACTAAGTGAACTCGATCATACCGCGGAATGGGTGGTGGTATGCGCCGGCGGCTACCGCAGTGGTATTGCCGCGAGCCTGCTGCAGCGAGCCGGAATCCCTCGAGTCCTGAATGGCTCCGGCGGAATGGACGCCTGGCGCTCGGCGGGCCGCCCATTGAAGACACGACACATCTGCCCCTAGCGGCCTCGAGGAAATTGCGCCTTCCTCAACTCTCGAACTGCTGCACCCCGCGAATCCCCTGCTTGTACAGCTCCATCTCCTCCCGCGTGATCAGCCGTGCCGGCACGCCGCCCCAGGTCTCGCCCTCGCCGACCCGGGAGCCGGGCAGCAGCACCGAATGCGGCAGGACCGTCGCCCCCCGGCCCACCATGACGTCGCCCATGATGGTGGCCGCCACGCCGATGGTGGCCCGGTCCCCGATGACCACCGGGGCGACCACCAGGTAACCGCCCCCGCCATAATGGGCGAAGAGGCGGACACTGCCGCCGATCGCGGCATCCTCACCGACCGTGATGAGCTGCGGATCCGAGATGTACTCGGTGTTGATGAAGGCGTGGCGCCCGATCTTCATCCCCATGGCCTTGAGGAACCAGATGCCGAAGGGCGTGAGGGTGACAAACGGCAGGAAGGTGAAGCGCACCAGGTAGAACAGCGCGTTATGCAGCAGCCACGGCGCGGCCCGCATGGTGTAGTAGCCGCCCTTGAAGGGCCGGACCCGGGTGGGGAGCATCAGGTTGAAGGCCGGAACGACCAGCAGCAGCCCGAACCCGAACATCAAGAAGCTCACTGCGGTCGCCAGGCCGAGCGCCAGCCCGCGGGCCAGGAACGGGAGCGCCTGACTCCAGCTGGCCGCCAGCTGCCAGCACCAGATTGCCGGGGCGAGGGCGAGGCCCAATGCCGTCGACAGCAGCAGGTACAGCCCCAGCACCACAATGATGTAGGCCGTCCGGCCGTAGCGGCGCACCAGCCGGTCCAGTGGGCTTTGTGGCGGCGGGCTCCTGGAGTCGTCGTCGGCGAAGGGTTTCATAGCTGTGGTGGAGGGAGATCACTGTCGTCCAAATACTATCGGGATGGCGGCCCCCGGGTCGAGCCCTTCGATGGTAGGGGCGGAGCCTTCGATGGTAGGAGCGGAGCTAAGCTCCACCCCTACCCAGCATCACCTCAAACTCAATCGCTCAATCACCCAATCGACCGTGGCGCAGCCGTCCCGGCTGCGCGCGTGAACTCATTCCACCCGTCAAGCTGCGTGACTACCGCCGAACACCGAGCACCCGCTCGGCCGGGTCAAAGCCCGCTTCTTTGTCGGCTTGGGTTTCAGCCAGGGACGCTGGCGTGAATTGCACGCTGCCCTGCTCCTGCATGCCGCACTGGGGGACACCACCGTGCTGCCACTCGAGCCGTTTGGACAGAAGTATGTTGTGCGTGGTACCATTCCCGGGCCCAATGGTACGGTGGCGCGCCTGCTGGCCATCGGGATCCGGACTGATCCGGTAGCGGGTCCCCGGTTTGTCACCGCCTATCCGGAGGAATCGAGATGAGTCCGATATTTCGGGAGTTGGACACGGTCGTCCTCACCCATGACGTGCCTGAGGCTGGCCTCCGCGTCGGGGATCTCGGCGCCATTGTCTCTGTGCTTGCGCCGGCGGCCTTCGAGGTCGAGTTCGTCACCACGTCGGGGAAGACCCGGGCCGTGCTGACCCTCACCAGCGTCGATATCCGCCCCGTCACCGACGACGATCTTCTCACCGTCCGCCCGACATCCTCGCGCCACGGCGTGGCCTGACCAGTGCGCGGCAGGGGCGAAACCCCAGTTCCGCCCCTTCACTTGCATCCCGAGGCGCGAGACGAGGAATCCCAGCTCACGAGTCGCGGCTGATGTCGCTGAAGCGACACGGGATGCGGTGGGATGGTATACCTGGACTCGATCTCTCCCGTTGTCATCCCGAGCGGAGCGAGGGATCTCTTCAGGTCGGAGCCAATGCCGGAGGGGGGCTCCGGGGCTAGGGCGAGTTGCCTATCACCGCTGCCAGCGGCGAGGGTTTCGCCGACCATGCATCAGAGCGAATACGTAGCAATCGGCGCCAAGCAGTCTGAAGTAGATGCTGTAGGGAAAGCCGGGGATGCCGAGTCGGCGGATATCGGTATGCACCGCGGGACACTGGTGTGCCGCGCGTCCGAGTCGGTCGAAGCTCGCCTCGGTGGCGGCGACGAATCGTTCAGCCGCCTGCGCCGAACGGGCCGAGTACCATTCCACGGCCTCGGCAAACTCCGCCAAGGCCATGGAACGCACCCGGACCCGGTACGTCATCGGAGCCGACTTCGGAGGTGCGCGATGACCTGAGCGGCGTCCGTTCCCTCGTCGGGATGGGCGTCCACGTCAGCACTTCGGTGCCTCAGTTCGGCGACCTGTTCCGGGCTGAGTGGGGGGGCATCCTCGAGGCTGTCCCAGAGCTGGCCGATGAGCTCCAGCCGCTGCTCGGTCGAGAGGCCGGTGAAGTCGAGGACGGGCTTGGACATCGGCTGAATCTGGGGCCTCCTCATGGCTGGCACAACGCGGCGATCCTGCGGCATCAAGTCTGGCGCGGGCTCGCTGGTCGGCGGTACCCGATCGAACGCACCACGGCACCGAATCGTGCGGGTATGGCGGCGCGAGTCTCTTCGACGGGCAACGCTCCAGCCGCGCTCCTCTGCTGTCATCTCGAGGGAGCATAGCAAAGGATCTCAGCTCACGAGTCGCGGCTCGGCTGATGTCGCTGAAGCAACACGGGATGTGGTGAGATGGAATGCCTGGACTCGATTCCTCCCGCTGTCATCCCGAGCGGAGCGAGGGATCTCTTCAGGTCGGAGCCAATGCTGGATAGGGGCGGAGCTTCTCTCCGCCCCTATCCAGCCTCAAATCATCCGCAGCTGTCGGGCGCGGAGGCCCGACCCACTCCCTACTGTATCACCGGCGCATTGGACGACCAGAGCGGGTCCCACGCATCCGCGGACGTGCTGGTGCCAAGGCGTCCATCGTTGCCTTGGCCCGTGGCGTCCAGCGTCACCTGACCCGAACCCTCATCGAAGCGCCAGTACCCGGCCAGGCCCGGCTCGGAGCCGCCGAGCTTCTGGCCCATGAACGTCGCGATCTCCGCCGCGGAGCGGGTGACATTCCAGAGCCGCACTTCATCGATCAGGCCGTTCAGCGTCCCGCCAGCGAAGTTGCCCTCCCGCCCGAAGGCGACCGGCTCGGTCCCGACGTAAGGCACCATGACACCGGTCGCGGTCTGGTCCAGCACGCCATTGAGATAGAGCTGCAGGGTGCCCTGGGCGAAGGTGGCCGCCACATGCTGCCAGCTGTTGTTCGCCAGGTGCGTCGCGCCGAGGACAATCGAATTTGTTGTCCCGTTCGATGTGACGAGACGGATCACTCCGGTCCCGTTGATCTGCAGGATGTACGACGCGCCCGGATTGCCGCCCCACTTGGAGATGATGTCCTGATCGGCGCCGTTGCCCGCAGCCCGGGGATAGACCCACGCCTCCAGTGTCCAGGTCGACGTCAGGTCGAGGGCCGGGTTGTCCGGCACGTTGATATAGCTCTGCAGGAAATCGAGGGCGGTGTTCTGGGGTGAGGTGGCGGTGGCGGCGAAGGTGACCGGGTTGCCCGCGATGCCGGTACCGGTCGCCGTAGCGGACAGTGTGTTCTGGCCCAGTGCAGGACCAAGAGTCCAGCTGCCAACCGTGGCAATCCCGGCCGTGGTCGTGAGAGCGCTGGCACCAGTAAGGCTGCCGCCGCCGGAGGTCACTGCGAATTGCACTGGGAGATTCGGCACCGGGTTGCCGAACTGGTCCCGCACCAGCACCGCCGGTGCGATCGGGACAGTGGCTCCCGGAAAGCCGGATTGACCACCGCCGGCCTGGATGGCGATCTGGGTCGCGGCGTCTGCGAGCGCGGTGGCACTGAAGGTCCCCAGCACCTGCTTGGTTCCGTTGGAGAGGATGGCCCGCACCTGGATCGTCTGGGCTGCTCCGGCGACGGTACCGAGGGTCCAGTAGTTCCGGGCCACGCCGTTGCTGTTGGTAGATGTGGCCACCACGTACATACTGCCGTTCCCGCTGGTCACCTTGAAATCGACGGTCAGATTGGCGATCACGCTGCCGCTGGCATTCGTGGCCTTGACCACCAGCGGCAGCGGCAGCTCGCGGCCAACCACACCGGACTGATTGTTGCCGCTGACGATAATCAGGGCGATCGTCGGGTCGCCCGACGTCGTCGCGACAGGATTTTCTCCGCAGGCGGTGAGCAGCAGTGAGCTGCCGAGCCCCACCAGCAGCGGCGAGAGGTGAAAGCGCATGAGGAACTCCTGGTGTGTGAAGAGCGGGTGTGGCTGCCCCGGAGTTTCCGGCCAGATCCGCCGCGTGAGAGGCATCTGGTCTGGGTTGTACAACTGGATCACTCGGTCACGGTTTCGCCGCGTGGAAGCGGCTCAATTGGGCGACAATCTATGGGGACCCTGTGACAATTGTTGTGGCGATGGGGTCGTCCGCTCCCGGAGTGCATTTCGGCGGGATGGGGCTAAGCCGTTGCGAGAGTGGGCCCTTGACCGCAGTGGGTTCCGCCTGACAGCGGTAGCCAGAGCGCGACATGGGCTTTGTCGCATTTTCCGTGCGGGTCGGGTCGGGTCGGGTCGGGCCGGGCGATGGGGCGATGGTGCGAGGGGGCGATGGGGCTGGGTAGGTCGGGCCTCCGTGCCCGACTGATGCGGCGATTGGGCGATTGGGCGCTAGGTGAGGCTGGGTGGGGGCGGAGCTTTGCTCTGCCCGCGCCCGATACGGAGCCTCCGCATGAGTTGCGGCTAATGCCGGGGCGATCGAGCGCCCCTTGGGAGCGTGCAAACGCGACCCGGGCGCGAGGGAGTCCTTCAGGGCTCGGCTGATGTCGCTGAAGCAACACGGATTTCGGAGAGAAGGCAGGCCGGGACTCGATCACTCCCGCTGTCATCCCGAGGAGCGAAGCGACGAGGGATCCCTTCAGGCTGGCGCCAGACTGTCACACCCCCTTCCTAGCTTAGACGCTCTCCCTCCCGGGCCGGGGCAATGCCGAGCAACCGCACATACCTCCTCTGGTGCGCCATACAATTAGAGGCGACCTTCCCGCTGGAAGAGCTTGAGCCAGACCTGGAAGGTGCGGTCGGGGATCTTGCGCCTACGGACGCGGCGCTGGGTCGGATGTCCGAGGAAATCCGGGCGGTGCTTCGCGGGCAGTGGCGGGTGACTGAGCTGGAACTGGAGGTAGACGTAAGCCTCGACGGGGGAGAACATGGCCGACTGGCCTGAAGTTGCTGAGGTGGTCAAGCGGTTGCGCAGGGTCCGCACGGCGAATGCGATTCCCTCCGACGCAAGAGGGAAGGGGCTGTTTCGAAGTTATGTCGGGAGCTATCCCGCCTATCTGCGCTATTTCCAGGATCGTTCCCCGATTACCCCCGACGATCTGATTATCGGGGCTGGTCTGGTCTACGGCTGGATGCCAAGGGCGCTCACCATCGAGCCCGCGCTGCTTGAAGAGTCCACTCTCCTGCTCGACCAGGCTCGGCGGCGGATGCTGAAGCCGGCTGAGTTGACTCAACTCGCGAAGGCCATGGGCAACTCACTGGTGGGTGCGTCAAAACTGCTCCATTTCGTGGCGCCGGCGAAGTATCCCATCTGGGACAGCCGGGTTTGCCGCTTCCTCCTGGGGACTGCCTATCAGGGGCTCCTGCAGGACCCTGAGATTTACCTCCGCTACGCCGGTCTCTGCCAATCGATCGTTGCTGCGCCCGACTTCCCCGCTCTGGCGAAGGTGGCGGAGTCGATGTGCCAGTACCCGGTGGACCCGTTCCGGGCGGTCGAGTTGCTGATGTTCGTGGCGGGTGCCAAGGTGTGATGGTTGAACGATGAGCAGGAAGGGTGGCCCGGCACGTGTGGTACCCGAGGCTCTGCCCGAGCAAGAAATGTTGCTTCGGGTCACTCCGTGAGTGGCAGCTTTTGCAACTCCGAGTTGGGAAAAGTGAACGAAGGGTGCGAACCGGACTAGCGGTGCGCCCCTGGCGGCCGAAGCCATGCCGAGCCAAGATACTCCAGCCCCACGACGACCCTTCCACATCACGATGTGCCTCGGAGTTCCGGTGCTCCTCTCTCGCCGTGACAGCATGACGCCTCTTTGCGCCACAGATCCAGGAACGCGCAGGGGGCCTCTCAATGTCGACTGACTGGAGTAAGCAGGAGGTTGAAGCGATCGTCGCGGACTATCGCGCGATGCTGTATGCTGAGATTGCGGGGGAGAAGTTCAGTAAGGCGGAACATGAACGTCGTTTGAGCCGAGTGCTCGACGGAAGAACGCATGGCTCGATTTCCCGGAAATATCAGAACATCAGCGCGATCATGCTTGACTTGGGATATCCCTATATCGACGGTTACAAACGTTTGGGGAACTATCAGCAAATGCTTCGAGATGTCGTCAGTGACCAGATGAGTGCAGACACCCCGTTGCAGATATCCATGAAGCGTGCGGCAGAGTCATTTTCCGAGCCACCTGTTGAGGCAACTTCTGGTGGCGACATTCTCGACATGATCGAGGATCCGCCATACAGCGCACCATCGCTCCCTTATCTCCAACGTGTTCATTACAGGCACAGCGCTCCACCCAAACTGAACTACTTGGAGCTCGAAGCAACGAACGCTGCCCAAGGGAAGGCTGGTGAGGTCAGGGTGCTGAAGTTCGAACGGGCGCGGTTGATCAAAGCGGGCCGTGAAAGCCTGGCGGATCGGATTGAGTGGATATCCACTACCGTCGGCGATCATGCCGGATTCGATATTCGCTCGTTCGAAACCAGCGGCGCGGATCGCCTGATCGAGGTGAAGACGACCAAGGGCGGGAAGGAGACGCCCTTCTTCGTAACTAGGAACGAGGTACGCGTCTCTGTAAGACAAGAAAAGTCGTACCACTTGTACCGACTATTCCGATTTCAGAAGGGTCCGAAACTCTTTACCGTGGCAGGTGCGTTGGACCAGACTTGCGTGCTAGATCCCACCGCGTACGAGGCGAGGGTGGGGTGAGTCGGCCTTGGGTCGTCCCCAGCCTGTACCGTCCCACACCGTCGCACTCTTTCGGGATGCACCGTCCCCCGCTCCCCCTTCCATTACTATAGACCTCCTCCGCTCCGGCCCCGTTCGGCCGTCCGCTGAACCCACTCCTCCAGCCACCGAGCAGCGCGTGACCCACACCCCCCTGATCGACACCAGCGGCACCTTCATCAGCAAGTGGGAGGAGTGGTCGCGGCCGAAGCGCAGCTATCAGTGGAAAGCGGGACGCAGCGCGATGGAACTCGCCCGCGCCTGGTTCCGCACCCCGAAGTCCTGCTGCCCCGACGAAGTCCGGGCGCTGCTCGATTCTCACGCCGACATCCGTGGCGTCACGTTGAAGACCGGCCGGCCGGAGTACGTCACCCCATTGCCGGAACGGGGCGAGGGACGCCATCACGATCTCTGGCTGCGGGGAGACGGACTGAACGGCCGAATCACCGTGTGCATCGAGGCTAAAGCAGATGAGAGTTTCGGGGAGCGGCTCGCCAAGCAGCTCCAGGTCGCCCGCAAGCGCCAGCCCAACACCGCCGCTCCGGAGCGCGCTCGCGCGCTCTTGCATCTCCTCTTCGGCCGGGACTGTAACCCCGAGGCCGCGCCGTGGCGGGAGCTGCGCTATCAGCTCATCACCGCCGCCGCCGGCACCGCGCTGCAGGCCGGCATCGATGGCTCTGTCGCCGCGGTCCTGATTGTCCATGAATTCCACAGCAGCCTCACCGCGCCAGTCCGCCTCGCCGCCAATCAGGCCGACCTCGACGCCTTTGTTGCGCTGCTGAGTCCCGGCACCACGACCGTCACTGCTGGCCAGCTCATCGGCCCGATCCAGCTCCCCGCCCCGCCACTCCGGCCGCGCGGTCTGGCGCTGTATATCGGCAAGGCGGTGACGGAGCTGGGAAGTGTATGAAGTCACAGGTCATCACGAGGGAGCGCGGCGTCTGATTGTCATTGCGAGGAAGTGCGGCGTCTGATTGTCATGCGAGGAGCCCGCCGCCCCTCGATTGTCATTGCGAGGAGCGCCGACCGAAGCGCCTTAGGAGCGGCGACCGAAGGGAGTGCCGCGACTCGGCGCAAGGGAGTAGCGCGACGAAGCTACCTTTGCTTGGGTCCCCCCGCATAGGTTGCTTCGTCGGCCCCACGC
>Ga0163152_10005069_pt1 | contig 15792 bp, 15 predicted proteins | sample OliLakLV19MP8IB2_FD_148635 | JGI IMG/M metagenome (GOLD analysis project Ga0163152, IMG submission 148635) | Freshwater microbial mat bacterial communities from Lake Vanda, McMurdo Dry Valleys, Antarctica - Oligotrophic Lake LV.19.MP8.IB-2 | ecosystem: Environmental > Aquatic > Freshwater >... | reverse complement strand
CGCCAAAGAAGGCGACAGGGACTTCGTCTTCTCGTTTGCTCGGGCCGGCGTCATTGCGCGGACCGAGCTCGCGCAGGCGCAGAACGCTGGAATATTCGCCGGCTACGAAGCGACGGGTGCCGAGGGCCTCGAGTGGGTCTCGTACAGTGACGGTCGATCAGGGAGCCGCCGACACGACGCGATGAACGGCGTTCGTATCCGGCTCGGAGAGATGTTCACCCTCCCGAGCGGCGTGAAGATGCGTCACCCGGCAGAGTTCACCGGGCCGATTGGGGAGACGATCAACTGTCGATGCACAGTGGTAGCGCTCTTTTCCGATGTAGACGACATCCCTGATCGGCAACGAACTTAGACGCGATCAAGCCAAGCCGGCTCGACCGAAACAAACCCGGGATTTTCTCTTCCGCACCCCGACCATAGCGTCACTCTCGCGTGGCTTCGGGTGGCAGTGTCTCTCCCTTTCCGCCGCCACCCGAGCCCGCCCAGCAAGCGGTTCCCGACTTCGCCGAGATAGGACGCTCCGGACTCCGCCGCATGGGCGGGATGCTCCAGGAGGAGTTCAACCCCAAACTCGCGGGCCAGAAATGGATTAAGACCGCGCGCGAGATGGCGACCAATGAGCCCGTGCTTGGCGGCGCAATGCTCGCCATGGAGATGCTCACGCGTCGCGCACCATGGAAGGTTGAGCCGGCAAACCAAAGCACCGAGGCGCACAAGTGGGCTGAGTTCGTCGACACATGTCGCCACGATATGGCGTTCACCTGGTCCGAGCACATCAGCGAGATTCTCCAGTGTGTGGTCTACGGCGCCTCGTATTTCGAGCGCGTCCACAAGATCAGGCACGGCGAATCGGATCACCCCGAGTTCGACTCCAAACACAACGACGGCTTGATCGGCTGGGCGAAGATGGCCCCGCGTTCGATGGACTCGCTGTCGTATGAGCCGTGGGTTTACGACGAGACGACAGCCCGCGTAACCGCGATGCGTCAGATGCCGGCTCCCGATTTCCGTGAACGCATCATCCCCTGGAGCAAGCTCGCTGTCTTCCGCGTGAGATCGAGCAAGGACTCACCAGAGGGGCGCTCGCTTTTCCGCGCCGCATACGTCCCATATTATTTCGCCAAGCGTATCCGAGAAGTCGAAGCGATCGGTGTAGAGCGCGATCTCGCCGGTCTGCCCGACATGCAAATCCCGCTCGAGTGCTTCATGCCGGGAGCATCAGACGGGCAGAAGGCGATGCGCGCACACTTCGAACAAATGGTTCCCCGCATTCGTCGCGGCGAATACGAAGGACTTGTCCGCCCCTCCGAGCTCGACTCCAAAGGGAACCCGACCGGATACAAGTTCGGTCTCGTCAATTCGGGCGGACGTCGCCCCGTCGATGTTGACGCGATCATCCGACGCTACGAGAGCAGGATGCTCATCGCATTCTTGTGTGAGTTTCTTCTCCTCGGCACAGACAAGGTCGGATCCTTCGCCCTCTCGTCCGATAAGACGGAACTGTTCTCACTCGGTCTCGGCGCAATCCTAGACATGATCTGCGAGGTCTACAACCGCACCGAGATCCCGTTGCTCATGAAGCTGAACGGCGTGCCGCAAGAGCTCACGCCCACGCTTGAGCACGGCGACGTCGAGAAGGTGAACCTTGTCGATGTCGCATCCTACGTCTCGACGCTGACCGGCGCGGGCCATTTGATGCCGAGCGAAGAACTCGACAAACATCTCCTTGAGATCGCCGACCTCCCACAGGCGAAGACAATCGACGACGGCGCCCCAGCCACACCGATCGCACGTCGTGAATTGGTCGAACTTGCGCCGATCGAAGAAAGCATCGAGCCGGAACGCGAGCGCATTGAGCCCGACGAGCCCGAGACGAAGGCCGACGAGCCCGAGACGAAGGCCGCGGACACAGCGCTCAATGGCGCTCAAGTTACGGCTGCGCAGGGGATAGTTACAGGCGTTGCGGCTGGCGAGTTGCCTCGAGATACTGGCGTAAGCATGCTTGTGGAATTTTTCAACATGGACTTGGCCCGAGCCGAGCGCGTTATGGGATCGGTTGGCCGTGGTTTTGTTCCGACCACAGTCGCCAAGCTCCGAGACGGACAATCCCAGAGGCATCAAGATGCACACGCCACCGTGCAGAACGCGCGTGATCGTGGGGATCTGGTAAAGGAGCCTTGCTCTGAGTGTGGTGATAGTAATTCAGAGGCGCACCATGAGGATTACGACAAGCCTCTAGATGTGATCTGGCTTTGCCGGCCATGTCACTCGGCGCTACACAGCCGCAACAAATGAGCGCGATCCTTGCGGATGTCCTCACTCGCCGATCCTGGCGCCAGCAAGCGCGCAGCGAACGAGGCTCCAGGGTGCCGCATCGCCATCATCCGAACAGAACCAAGGCACGGTCAAAGCTAGCGCTCGCACCGAACCCGTTCGCGCCCGACCCCCAATTCCTCGAGGGGCTACCCAAAACAAAAGCCGAGGAGTCGCGGCGCCCAAGGCATGGACGCCTGACCGACGACGAGGTGCACGAGATTCGATCGCTCGCCCGCCGAGGCGTGCCGCGATCCGTGCTTTGCGTGCTCTTTCGGACGTCGCGACAGAACCTGTATGCGATCATCCATCGCAAGACATGGACCCTGTTCTGATACTCACCGCGCCCCACACGTAGCGCGTTGTAAAAAGTCGCTCTCTACCGTCGGGCTCGTGACTGTCGACGCCAAGGGATCGGACGGAGCTTTTTCGCTCCGGGTCCCCATCGCAAAGCTCGACGAAGATCAGCACCTCGCGTTCGGCGTTGTCGCCACCGTCGAAGATGCGGACGGCCGACCTATCATCGATCATCAGGGCGATATCATCTCGGTCGCTGAGCTTGAGCGGGCGGCCTACGATTACGTCCTTACCTCTGGCGATGCCGGACTGATGCACGAAAGCTCGGGCGTCGGAACGCTCGTCGAATCGTTCGTCGTCACCAAGGCCAAGCGCGAGGCGTACGGATTCGGACCGGGCCCAACGTTCTGGCACGTCGGATATAAGGTCCACAGCGAGGACGTTTGGAAGCGGCTGAAGTCCGGCGAGGTCCGAGAACTGTCCCTTGAGGGATCAGCGTTCCGAGACGAGACGAAGGTGGACGGCTGATGCCAACAAGCTTGCGCGGGCTCCGTATCAGCAAGGTCGATTTCGTCGACAAGGGCGCAGCCATCGGCGCGCGAATTACACTTTTCAAGCGGCGAGAGCCGCAACAAACCACCCAGGTCGAGAAGACCGAAGGAGCAGATATGACCTTGCAAGAAGTCCTCGAGGCACTCCCTGAGGAACAGCGAACCGTAGTCGAAGCCGCGATGGCCGAGCTTGCGGCGAAGAACGCGGAGCCCGCCATGAAAGCGGACGAACCGAAACCCGAAGAGAAGGAAGAGAAGGAAGAGAAGGAAGAGGACGTGCTGAAAAGCCTTCCCGCATCTCTCCGTAAGCAGCTCGACGCCGATCGCCAAGCGGTTGTCATCGCCAAGAAGCAAGCCGACGAGGCCCGACAAGAAGTTGCGAAGATGCGCGACGCGGAACTCGATCGCGAGTGTGTCGCCAAGGCGGCCAAGCTCGCACACGGCGCCCTCGGTCTCGAGACCAAGGATCTTGCTGCGATCTTCAAGAGTGTCAGCAAGGGCGAAGCGCTCTCCACCGACCTCGCAAAGAAGCTTGATCAGCACTTCGGTGCGGTCGAAGCCGCGCTCAAGAAAAGCGACCTTTTCAAGGAGTTCGGACGCGCCGGTGACGGCGAAGCTTCGCCACAATCTCAGCTCGAATCCGTGAGCAAGGCCCTCCGCGAGAAGGACCCGTCGCTCACTGACATCGCAGCCACCATGAAAGCCTACGAGCTCCGGCCTGAGCTCTACTCACAGCTTCGCAATCGCTAAGGGCCGAAGGAGAAAAGTTCGATGGCTTACCAACAAGACGACTTTGCGTTCGGCGGCTTCACGGCCGCAGCGGACTACAGCACAAACCAAAACTGCGCAGTGGTAGTCACCGCCGCAGCCAAGACGGTTACACTTTGCTCGGCGGCCGGACAGCGCGCTTCCGGCATTCTGTCCCTTGCCACCGCAAGCGGCGCAGCGGCGCTCGTGCAGTGTCGCGGTATCGCACCCTGGAAAGCGGGCGGTACCGTAGACATCGGCGATCTCTTGGTCTCCGATTCCGCCGGGCGATGCGTCAACGCGGCGCTCACTCCCGGCTGGGTGATGGGTGAGGCGCTCGAGGCCGGCGCGGTGGACGAGACGATCTCGGTTCGCCTCTTCGGTTCGCCTCAGAACCGGGCCGCGATGGTTATCGCGCTTCCGATTACGCTTGTCGGTGTTACTGCGGCGGACGTTGCGACAAGCATCGTCCCCGGTTTCGCGGGCAAGATCATCAAGACTCAGTTTGTGGTCACCACCGCGGTCACCACGGGCGGCAAAGCCGCAACGCTTAACCTCGAGATCGGAACCACCGACCTCACGGGTGGCGTGATCGCTTTGACCTCAGCGAACTCGACCCCGCTCGGCGTGGTCATCCAGGGCACGGCGGTTTCCGCGCTCAACTCATTCACGGCCGCCAGCGCGATCAGCGTTGAGGCCAGCTCCGTTACGGCCTTCTCGGAAGGCGCCGGAACTTTATACATCACCGTCCTTCAAGACTAGGCCGGAAAGGAAACATAACAGATGGCGCCTCCGAATCTCAGCGATGTCCACGTATCCCAACCCCTGTCGAACCTCTCGGTGATGTTCCGAAACAGACCCGAGAAGTTCGTGTGCGACAAGGTGTCGCCTAACGTCCCGGTAAACAAGCAATCGAATACATATTTCAAGTATTCGAAGGCTGACTTCTTGCGCGACGACGCAGAGCTTCGCGCCCCCGGCGCGGGCTATGCGCGTCTATCCGCTGGCATCAGCACGGATAACTATTCGTGCAAGATGTATGCGGCCGAGTACAAGATGCCGGACGAGATCCGCGCAAACTATGACTCACCGCTTGGCGCGGATCGGCACGCGGTCGAGAAGTTGACACAGTCGCTTCTCATCCACCGTGAGCGTCTCTTCGTTACAAACTTCATCAAGGCTTCGACCTGGCTGAAGGATGTTACGGGCCATGCGTCCACGGTTTCGAGCACGTCGCACGTGTTTTGGGATAACGCGAGCGCGGACATCATCAACACGATCTGGTCAAACTGCGACGAGATCGAAGCGGCGACGGGCTACCGCCCCAATCGTCTCATGGTCCCGCCCTCGGTCGAGCGCGTTATGATGAACGACCCGGACATCATCGACCGCCACAAGCACACCAACGACGGGCCGATTGACTTGAAGGCCGTTGCCGCGCTTTGCGGTATCGGCTCCGAAGGCAACCCTGGAGAGATCGTTGTCCTCCGCGCAGTGTATAACTCCGCGGTCGAAGGCGCCGCTGCTTCGATGGGCTTCATGCTGGATGACCGTGCGCTTCTCGCGTACGTCGCACCCTCGCCTCAGCTCGATGAGCCGAGCGCCGTTTACACCTTCTCTTGGTCGGAGTTCGACTTCGTCAAGAACGGTGCAGCGGCGGTTAGCCAATACCGCGAAGAGCAGACTCGGTCTGACATCTACCGCGCGGAAATGAACTTTGATCAGAAGATCGTTTCCAGCGATTGCGGCATGTATTTTTCAAACCTGCTCACCTAGTTTCGAGCGAACTTTAGGCGAGAAGTTCGATCTCGAATCGAAGGAGTAATTCAAATGGGTAGATTCATGCCACAGAAGGGCACCGGAATGTTCTACGTGAACAAACGGGCGCTCCAAGTTACGGGCGACGATATCCGTCCGATCGGTTCGCCGGTCCCCGAGGCGTTCGATTGGAGCAAGACACACGCGCTCCTTGCGAGCCAGCGCCTTGTGTTCATCCCGTCGCTTCCTCAGTCACCTCCGACTCCGAGGGCTGATCCACCGGTGAAGCCGGAACCGGTCACTGTCGCGGACGAACCCGTTGCGGTGCCAGCGGCGAAGGACGAATCAACACCAAATCTCGGACCGGGCGGCGCACCGGGTAAGGAGATCTCGCCCTCTCAGCCTGTTGAGTCGCCCGTGTCCGGGGCTGGATTTTCCGGCCTGAAAGCGCCGGCTGCGCAAAGCCACAAACCGAAGGGCAAGTGAGCTTCTCCTACGATCCGTCCGAAGCAACGTCCCTTGATCAGGTGCGAGGCCGGGTCGGGGACGCGCTCGAAAAGGGCAAGCTTCTTGAAAACGAAACGATCGCCGCGATCCTCGTCCGGTATCCGGACGTGCTCACCGCGTCGATCGAGTGCTGTAAACGGATCATTGCATTGAAGGCACGAGACATCGACCGTAGCGCGGTCGGGTTCTCTTCGTCACGGTCTCAGCTTGTCACCCAGTACAAAGACTTGATTGTGCTCCTCCAAGAAGAGGCGCGATCAACACTCGGCGGCATCGGTACAGGGGGCGCGATATTCGTGGGCGGTGTGTCTGATGCCGCAAACATAACGCAACGCGATGACGCGGACTTCGTTCAGCCCGCGTTCACAATCGGCGGCGACGACAACCCGGGGGCGTAACCTATGCCTACCGTCGGCATCGAGATCGATTACGCTGCGGCAAGGGGAGCGCTCGGTCGAGTTACCGCCGGATTGCCCGACGAACTCGCCAAGGCCGTTCTACGGTCCGCGCAGCACGCCGAGGCCGTCATCAAACGCAGCATCCAATGGATGAAGGCGGCGACGAAGGCGACGAACGCAAGCGGGCGCGGTAGCACGGGGGAGCTCGCGCGTTCGTTCCGGGCAACATTCCTCGGGCGCGAAGACCTCGTGGTAGGCGCCGGGGCCATCTCCGATCTTGTGTACGCGCGCATCCTCGACGAGGGCGGTGTCATTCGCCCGAAAAACAAGTCAGGCGCGCTCGCGATCCCGCTCGGAAAAAAGGCGATCGGAAAGTGGCCGCGTCACTTCGCAAAGGGTGAGCTGTTCCTCCTCAAGGCCAACGGGAAGGCGTTCCTTGTCCGCGAGAAAAAGCAGCGGAAGGGCATGTTCGGGCCCGATGGTCTCGAGTTCATGTTCATCCTCAAAAAGTCGCAGAAGGTGACCGCACGTCACTATATCGAGCTGGCCGCGCAAGCAGCAGAACCCGGCATCGTGAAGATCATGGACGCAGCCGTTGCGAACCTCACCAAGGAGTTTGCCTAGACCCGCCCCGGTAAAAACGCGCGTACGAGCATCGCCCCATGGCGGTCACGCGCGCGCTCATCCTCGACAATATCGAGGAGACTCTACAGTCGATCACCACGAACAACGGTTATCGCACAGATGTTCGGTACGTTGAGCGCGTCGTGAAGACATGGGCCGAGCTCGGGGTGGATGAACTCCCATGGATCGGGTTCGCAGTCACCGAGACCTCGAGGACCCCACCGGACCACGGCGACGGGGTGCTGCGCTGTACGATGCGCCTGACGATTGGCGCGCACATCAACGAGGAAACGCCGAAGGAGGTCTCTGACGCAATCACGGCGCTCGAAGACGACATCATCGCGGCGATGTACCTCGACGGTCAGCGCGGGCTCAACGGCACTACCCCGAACGCCATCGACACGATATGGAACAGCTCCGTTGATGACATCGCCGACGCGGCGGCGCCAGACAGCCGGGGCGGGTACGGAAGTCTGGTGATGATGTTCGAGATCTCGTTCCTTCGCTTGCGCGACGCGTCCCCCGTCTAACGCACACCCGCTCACAGCGGGCCCGGTAAAAACTGTCTCCTTAGCCTCGACGCATGGCGCTCCTCGAGACGACACCCCTCGGAAGAAACCAACGGTTCTACGCGATCGCCGAAGCGTCCTATGGGGCGCAGACCAAGGCCACGAGCGCTTCAGCGATGCGGGTCCAGGGGTCGAACATGGATCAACAGGTCGAGGACACCGACGTCCACGACTCGAGTCAGACGGGATCCACCCTCGACAGCATCCAGGGCCGCAAAGCAACATCTTGGAGTGTCGAGGCGTATGCCTACCCGGGCGGCGCTGCGGGCGACAGTCCAGCGTGTCACGCGCTTTTGCGGAACTGGTTCGGTGTCCAGACCATCAGCGCTGGCGTATCGGTTGTTTACACGATCACCGAATCGCAAAGCGCGCGCGCCTCGCTGTCCTTGACTCGCGAATACAACGGGATCTTTTCGCAGATCTGTATCGGCGCAACCACTGAGCAAATAAAGGTCGCCTATTCCGGGACCTCCGTCCCGATGATCTCGTTCGATGGAACCGCGAAAGACCTCGTCCATACGGGCTACGCGGTACTTGAGGATCTGATCTCAGCATCGACAACGGCGGTTGTAACCGCGGCTACCAGCGCGAACATCTCCAGTGGGTCGATCATCCAGATCGGCGCCGAAGACGGAACCAACGGGCTCTTGGTCTCCGGCAAGACAAACGCGGCGGATGTTTCGTTTGTGCTCGACGAAGCGATCAGCGCCGACGACGCATCGGCGGTCATCCCGTTTGTCCCGACGCCTACCTACCTCACGACGACCCCGGTAAGCCACATCAACTGCACGCTGACGATCGATGGCACGACGACGTTCGTGACGCAGTTTGAGATCACCGCGAAAAACAATAGCAAGCCGCACGACGATCAGGCCGGCGAAGACACTCCACATGATGTGTCCTACGCCAGGCGCGACATCCAAGGATCGGTCACGATTCGTGCGAACCGTGACCAGCTTGTCCACCTCGGCAAGTTCCACAACGCCCACCAAACCGCGCGCGCTTTCGTGATCACATGCGGTAGCACCGCGGGCAACCGCTTCGTGCTGAGCGTGCCCTACGCGCAGATCCGCAACGCTAAGTTCGAGCACAACGAAGACGATTGCATGATCACCTTGCCGTTCTTTGCCAAGGGCAGCGGGGCCGGCGCAAACGAGTTCTCGATGTCTTGGACTTGATCGCGAGTTAGCCCGAGCCAAACCACGCACAACCCGAGGCACCCGAACCATGGCAAACGTCAAAACCAACACCCTCCCGGTTCGCCTCGGTGGGCCCTTGCATTTCACGCTTGCGTCCTCACCGGCGGCGCTCTCGGGCGACGTCAACAACTACGCCCTAAGCGACGAGACGGTGCTACGCATCGACGGCGGTCTCGCTGATCGCACCCTCACCGGCATCGACGGGGGCGCAGAGGGCCGGGTCTTGTATCTTCTCAACGTCGGTACAACCAACAAGCTGACACTCTCGCATCAATCGGGATCCAGCCTGGCTGCAAACCGTGTGGTCGGCGGCGGTGCCAGCGACGTGGTAGTTCGTCACGGCGCAGGCGCTATGCTCATGTACGACGCCACGGCATCGCGGTGGCGCGTGATAAGCGAGCCCGACATCGACGCCGACGGCCCCGGCGATGTGGTCGGCCCGGCTTCGAGCGCGGACAACAACGTCCCCCGATACGACACAACCACCGGTAAGCTGATTCAGGCGTCAAACCTTGCGATCGGAGACACTGGCGTCGCCACCATGACCACGGGCGCAAACGGATCGACCATGGTTGACGGCTTTCTCACAGAGATTCACACGCTCGCCGCGGCAGCCACAAGCGACACCGTGATCGGTATCCCCGCAGGGGCTGTGGTTTCTCATGTGGCCTTGCGCGTAACCACGCTAATCACGGGAGCCACGTCCTTCGATCTCGGCATCGCGGGAACAACCAGCCGTTACGGGGATGATCTCGCGGTCACCGCGGGCACCGTTTCGGTTACGGCTGATCCGCGCGCCTACGCGGCGCCGACCCTGTTGCGATTCACCGCCAACGGCGGAGACTTCACGGCCGGCGCGGTGCGGGTAGACATTCACTACAAGCTCGCCACCGCTCCCACTAGTTAGGCGCCGGGCATTTAAGCCCGTAAAAACGTGGACCGTAGCCTCGTCGCTGTATGGCGAGAAACGCAAACACCAAAACACGTGAGGTCGAGGAATACATCCCCGACGTAGAAACCAACCGAGACGACCCCGATCCCTTCGCGGTCGGCATCGAGCCCGCGACAGCCACCGAGATGGCCGCGGTCGAACGAGGCTTGGCCGACATGTCAGGCCGCTCGAACAATTATATCGCACGCGCGCAGCGCAAGGTCCGCGATCTCTTCGTCGCAAAGGTGAAGTGGGTACGCAATTACACGATCACCCATCGGAAGACTGGCGTCGTGATCGAACCCAAGACGGGCGCCCAGCTCTTTGACGCAATCATGGAGCACGGCGACGATACCGAGTCGAAGATCATCGACGATATCGTTGAGGCCATCAAAGACTGTAGTCACCTGAGACGTGGCCTCCCGGAAGCATTGCGCTCGCAGTCCGGACAAGCGTCCTCGGCGGTGACGCCGTCCAAGGATGGGGCTGTGAGCGCTGTGGACGAGAAGAGCGGTCAGAGCCCGATCTCGACGAGCACCTAAGACGCGAGGCCAGAAACTGCGACGACGAAACCAACGGCGGCTTTTATCTTTCGTGGAACCGGAAGCTGAGACGCTGTCCGTGGTCGCAGATCGACAGCAACGCGAACGCGGCGATCGCCATATACTCAAACTACAAGCGCCTCAACGTGCTCCCTTTTGGCGGGACAGATCCGATGGTTCAGCCCGCATATGTTTTCGAGGCGATCCAGATCGTGGACGAGACGCTTGCCGAAATAGAGTACGAGGAGCGCAAGAAGTCCGAAACCGAACGTAACCGCAACGCAAAGTAAAGGGAGCTCCATGGCGCGCAAAGGCAAAGTCGGCATCACCGTTGAAGCCAAAGACAAGGCAACGCCGACGATCAAGAAGGTCGGCGTATCTATCGAGCGGATGGCGAACAAGGCTGCGAAGGAGTTCAAGTCCTTCGGGAAGTCGATGCTCGGAGCGTTCGCGCCGCTCAACGCGGGGCTCGAGATTGCCAAGAAAGTCTTCCGCGCGCTCAATCAAACCATCGGCGCGTCCTTCCGGAAGGCGCTCGAGTTCCGACACGCATGGGACCCTGCTAAGAAAGCGCTCACCGACTTCGGCAAGGCCGCCGACACATCGCTCGCGCGCATGGGTGACCTGCTCGTCCCGTTGATCGCAGGCATGGCGAGGGCGTGGACGGAGGCCTCGAGCGGTATCGATCAGTGGATCGCCACAAACGAGAGGGCGCTTCAGACGGGGATCATCGACTTCGTTGTCAGCCTATCTGTCAAGCTTGGCACGGTGCTCGCGGTCTCAGCCAAAATGGCGACCAAGTCGTTCTCGGGTCTTGTGATGCTGTGGCACGAGGGCGCAGCCGCTTTAGCAAGAATTCAAATGTTGATATCTCTAAAGACGATGGAGGGACCGGAGCTAACGCAACGCCTCAAAGACCTGGAGAAGTTCATGGAAGCATCCGAAGGCGCCGCGGCGCAGGCGATGAGCGACCAGAAACGAAACGAGAGCGGCATCGAGAAGATGCACGGACTCCTCACTGAGGGCGCGGAACTCGCGCGCAAGTTCGGGTATGAATACACAAGCGGCGCACAGCGCGCGACGTCAGCCACCACGGATCTCGTGAAAGCGCAAGATGCACTCAACCAAAAAATGGACGAGGCGGTAAAGCGCCTTGACGAGAAAGCCGCGAAAGAATCCGAGAAGTGGTCGAGCCGCAAAACAGAACTCGCCAATGAGGCAGACGAGAAGCTCAAGCGATACGGCGAGGACGTACAAGAAAATCGGATTGCGCTCGATAAGAAAAAGCAAGACGACGACAAGATGGGCGAGGACCTAGAAACGAAACGCAGCGCTGAGACCAAGAAGACCACAGACGAGATGGAGGTCAAGTTCAAAGCGGCCTTCGACGACATCCACGGGATCGCAAGCGAAGCGTTCTCGGGGATCGGTACAGAGATCGATGGCAAGACAAAGACGTGGGGTGACGCTATTGGTTCGCTCTTCGCGGGCCTCGGAAAAATGGCGCTCGAGATGGCGGCAAACATTGTGATCGGCAAAGGCATCGAGATGGCTGCGACAGCCGCGGCTGGGCAGGCAGGAGTCGCCGCTAACGCAGCCGTGGCGGGCTCGGGTGCCGTCATGGCGATGACGCAAGGGTTCGCGAGTGGTGGCGCTGTCAGTGGCGGAGTGCGCGGTAAAGACTCCGTGCTAATCAAAGCGATGCACGGGGAATATGTCATGCCCACGTGGGCGACGGATGAAGTCAAACGCACGGGCCAGGTCCCGCAAGGTGTGGTCGACGGCATTCGTGGCGGGACGCCTCCGCGCAAAGGCGCAAGCGGTCCGTCGCGCCCCGCGTATGCGTCAGGCGGTGCAATCCGGGGCTATTCGGTGGGGGGCACCGTCGCCGGGTTGGCCTTGCTGGGGCCGATTGGCTACTTCGGATGGATGGCCAACATAAAAAAACAGGACCAAGAGCGCAAACGGGACGCGCAAGTGCTCGCCGACCAGTTGTATGGGGCCAGGATCGTGCGGAAGTACGCCGCGACAAGTGAGAGCCAAACGCGCATATTGAGGGCTGGCCGCGCTGGCGATACGTTTGAGAGCAAGATGGCGCTGATCGAGGAAGCAACCAAGGTCGCCGAGATGAAAAAGGAGGATCTCCTTGAACAATATCAGTTCGCGGAGAAAGAGCGGCTTATCCAAAAGCCAGAGATCTCAGGACGACCGGGCAACAAAGCGTTGCTCCGCGCGCAGACGGCCCAGACCGCGCTTTACGGGATGGACGAGAAAGCGGACTTCCGTGGCATGAACTCTTCTGGACCGGACGCAGCCATCCCGCGCGCATTCTCCGGTTACACGGTCCCGAGCACGGGGCGCGGCGGCGAGGACTCGGTGATGGTTCGTGCGCGTCCAGGCGAACGCGTCCTTTCGCCCGGAGAGACGCAGCGCCAAGCCAGGAACGAACGCGCTCCGCAGGTCACCGCGCAAGCGGGCGGTACCACGACCATCAACGTCAACACGTTCGGCGGGCCGGCGGACATGCAGCGCACACTGCGCGACAGCGTTACGCCCTACCTCAACCGCAACGCAAAGCTTGGGATCAAGAACCTCTAAGCCTCACACCCGCTCACAGCGGGCCCCGGTAAAAACTGTCTCCATAGCCTCGGCGGGTGCCATGGGCGGAAGCATCGACGCTCTCGGCTGGGGAGATCGCGGCGTGGGACGCGCAAGTCCCCGCGCTCGCGGGCAGCAACATACTCGAGGACTTTGCCGAGCCGGCCGTGTGGCTGCTCGGATCTGGCACTGACGTCAGCGACAACGCCTTTAGCCCCCCATGGTGGGCATCGATTCGACAGCCCGCGACAGTCTCCTACCCTGAGAGCCTCAACGGGCAGACTCAGGTGTACTACACCTGCACGCTAAACGCCGGGGCAGACGCTGCACACTGGTTCGATTTCGCGGAGATCATCAACCATAACCTCGGGACCATCGGGAGCTGCAACGTCGATATCGAGATCGCGAGTAACCTCGCCTTCACGAGCAACGCTTTCACGCTCGCGACGATCACGGACATCACCTCAAACGAGCGCATTGGCGCGTTCAATCTTGTGAACGACGGCACAGAGTACGCGCGACTCTACAGCGTCCCGTATCTCCGTTTTCGCATCTACAAAACAGCGGGAACATTCGGCGTGGTTCGACCATTCGTTGGCGCGTTCTGGGCTGGGCGCCGACGCCAGCTCGCTTACAAGCCGCGAACACCATGGGACGCCTACGCTAGCGAGTCCGATGTGGTGGATTTCATCGCAGACGGAGGCCAGCGCACGCGTTACGTGAAGTCGCAGGGGCGCGGGATATTCGAGCTTTCCACGCACGGCGGCACCTCTGCCGATCTCGTCTACTCGATCAACCAAATGACCCAGCTCCGTAATTGGTGGATCGAATGTGACCACGGATCAAAGCCGAGTCTTTTCTTTGCACAACCCGCGGCGAAGGGCGGGCTTGCGTATGTCGTCTACCCGGATCCGTCGCTTTCGATGCCGCTCATCGGTCCCTTCGAGCGCGAGACCACGATCAGACTGATCGAGTCCGCGCCCTACTTCTCGCAGGAGTGATCGCCTCAAATGAGAGTCTTCACCGAAGCGCAGGACATCGCGTTTACCAAGACGGGCGAGCGCGTCATGCACCTCGTCGTCATGGACGTAGGCCCGTTCGCTTCGCTCGAGGTCGTTCTCTTTTCTGAGTCGGGTTGGTCCGTTCGTGTGTATCTGAACACCGCCGCCTGGGAAGATCAGTTCGACTTCACCGAGGGTGTCCATTTCGTCAACGGAGCGAACCGCGAGGACACCGCGCAAAACCTCGCTGACGCAATCAACACGCAAGCCGAAACCGCCGCATACGCCACCGCGTACGTCGATGGTTACGTTGTCGTGATGACTCCAATCGACCCCGTCATGACCCGTCTTCGGTTCGTGGTGCTGGGCGGGTCGCTTGCTGCGACGGCCGAGCCACCTCCGCTTCCCAAGTCGCTTGCGTTCGTCGACGGTGACATGATGTGGCTCGGCGAGTGGGGGGCTCCCGGTGGGCAACCCGCATTCAACGCGATCGGTCGAGTCGCGCCGGTGGCATCGAGCATCGACCCTCTCACGCGCGCCGAGTCCGTCGGGAGTTGCGACATCACCCTCGCGAAGGACGCGGTGTTCCCTGAGTTCCTTTTCCGCGGCCGACTAAAGGGGCGCGCCGTTCGCGTCTACCTCGGCAAGCACACGTTCACGGCCCTCGCGGAGTTCGTGCTAATCGGATCCTACTTCATTCACGACGTAATGATCTCCCAGTCGGGGGTCACCGTTCAATGCGGTGAGCCTCTCGAACTCGCAATCGATAACAAGCTCACCGCGACAATGATGGGGATCCATCCGATCGCCGCGATGCGCCGGATCCTCGAAGTTATCGGCATCACCGCGGAGATGATCGACGAGCCATCATTCGACGAGACCAATGCGCAGTATGCGGACATCTCTCACTGGGCGGTATCAAGAGCCGACTTTTTCCCCACCGCGATGCCGTCAAACAACGCGGACGGGATGCTCCCATGGATCGCTAACGCGCTCAAAGAAGCAAAGCCGGCGAAGGAACTCCTCGATGAACTCGCGCTTCTTGTGAACGGAACCATTCGATTCACAGAAAACGGGACCTATGAACTTCGGCGGTTCGACGGTGAGCGCGCTATTGATCGCGACATCCCCGCGGAAGATATCGCGGACTTTGAACAGCTCTCAACCCATAACCACTATTACAACCGCATAATTATTGAAGGCGCGAGCGGGGCAGAGCTGTTCGTCATTGAGGACGAGGGTGCACGCCAGCGCTCCGGGATCTCACACGAAAACACAGCCTACGATCTCACGCTAAAGAGTGACTGGCTCGGTGCGCGCGCTTTCATGCGCCGGGGGTTTGAGCCGCTTGAGCTCGAGACCGATCTGATCATCTACGGAGCCGTGCAAGCTGGTTTCTCGGGCACGCGCCCCAACTCAGGCGCCGTCCGCTCTATCCCCGACATGGGGGCCGTCCCTGGCGTCCTCTCGACCGTCTACCCCACCCAGCGCGCAAGCGACACGCTAACCGCGGGCCGTACGGCTTACCTGTGGATCGTATCGCCAACCTCGAACTCGATCGTTCAAGCGACATCGGCTGCGTATTGGGACGAGTCAAACGAAGCCGCGCCCGCGGACAACTATGGCATCCAGGACGTCATGCCTAACCCGAGCCCGCCCTATTGGTGGGCGCGTGAGGGTGTCGGCGGGGCCACGTTCAATCTGTACCTGCCCATCGACGATAGGAACCTCGACGAACACACGATGCGCCCGACATC
>Ga0163152_10005068_pt1 | contig 15796 bp, 17 predicted proteins | sample OliLakLV19MP8IB2_FD_148635 | JGI IMG/M metagenome (GOLD analysis project Ga0163152, IMG submission 148635) | Freshwater microbial mat bacterial communities from Lake Vanda, McMurdo Dry Valleys, Antarctica - Oligotrophic Lake LV.19.MP8.IB-2 | ecosystem: Environmental > Aquatic > Freshwater >... | reverse complement strand
ATCAAACACTCTTCACTTGTTTTGCTTTCAATATTCCTTCTCTACGGATGTTCTGCGGGATCTCAACTATCGCCCATTGAGGGATCGATCAATGATGAACAACCGCGCGCCGATGAGGAATCGCGCGTAGCGAACGCGCTCTCATCTCCTAACCCTAACCCCAACCCTCATCCCGTCTCTCTCCCCGCTCTCATCCAAAAAGATATTCAAGGAAGCAACCTAACCATTGGAAAGATGTTGGATAACAATAGCGTGTATACCCGCTACACCATCACATACAAAAGTGGTGATCTTACTATCAGCGGTATCATGAATATTCCTAAAGGCGAGGGTCCGTTTCCGTTGGTGATTACAAATCATGGCTACATTGATCCAGCGGTGTATACCAACGGACGTGGGCTCAAGCGGGAACAGGATTATTTGGCGCGCCGTGGTTTTGCGGTCATCCATCCAGACTACCGCAATCATGCAGGTTCAGATGATGATGCGCTGAGTGATATGCAATTACGCATCCGGTATACCGAGGATATTATTGCGGCAGTGAAAGCAGCTAAAGCGGCTAGCCTGCCAGGTATTGATGCTACCCGCGTGGGAATGCTTGGCCATTCGCTAGGCGGCGGCATGACATTGAATACATTAGTAATACAACCTTCTCTTGTAGATGCTGCTGTTTTATTTGCACCAGTCAGCAGCAATGCCTGGCAAAATGCCGACCGGTGGATTATGCGGGATTCCGCCCGCAATGAACTCGCACAAGGCCTGACACTCTTATATGGCAATCCGGAATTACAACCGGAATTCTGGAAGAACGTCTCCTCAGAAACTTTCTTTGATCGTATTCTAACACCTATTCAGATTCACCATGGAACGGCGGATAGTGATGTGCCACTAGAATGGTCTGAAGCAACTGACGCAAAATTACAAGTGGCCGGTAAGCAGGTAGAACTTTTTGTCTATGACGGACAGCCACATGAATTTACGAGTGATTGGACAACCGTCATGGAACGGACTGTGGAGTTTTTTGAGAAGCATTTGTAGGAATGACCAGAACATTTACCCTTCGATTCGCTTTTGAAGCGGCCGCAATAATTTTGGCCATTTCCATTGCACAAGCCCATAGATTCCGGCTGCACCAAACGCGAATATGACAAAAGCAATTTGATACGTGAGTGGCATGCTTCCAACATAGGCATAGGAAATTGCACCGGGCAGCACACCAATGGCGGTAACTGCCAAAAATGTCCAACGATTCATATGTGTAAAAATACCAAACGCGTAACTCACAATATCGCCATGAACAAATAGACGCACCATAACAGCATGGATGAAGCCGTGACCATGCACAATTTTTTGGGCCATCTGCTGTTTTTCTTTTGATAAATGCCGCATGACATACGGCTTACCCAAGTAACGTGCCGCTTCAAAAATAATCTGGCTACCAATAACCCAGGCGAGTAGCGTAAGCAGTGCCGTCATCTGCCACCCCCACAACAAAACAGCTACTGGAATAAATGGCACAAGACTGCCAAAGGGAATCATCACGGTTGCAATACCTATAAGTACATACAGCAACATGCCCAGCAGGGATGATTCTTCATTGAGTACTCCTTGAATAGCTTCTGTATTGGAACGAAGCAGGTAGGTCATGCCAATGAATAATCCAATAGCTATAGCCGAAGGAATGGCTGCTTTTAGAAAACGTGACATGAAGGGAAGGCAAAGTGAGAGAGAACATACAGGTTTTGATGGCCCTGTCCCATAGTTCTCTCGAAGAATTCATACCAAATATTTTGAAACGACGAACCACCAATCATCAGCATCCAAACTGTTCTTCATTTTTCAGTAGATCAATTGCCTCTTCACCATCGCGCGCCACGTGCACCGTACAACCGTGCTCTTCCAATTCCACCACCATAAGCTCGCGTAACACGGGTTCATCTTCCGCCAACAAAATGCGCTTCTCACTCATGATTATGCAGGGGAAGGGTCATGGTGAATGTTGTGCCCTCATTTTCTTTTGACACAAAAGAAATGGAACCTTTCAACATATGTACGAGAAGATGTACCAAATACAATCCAAGTCCGAAGCCTTCCGGATCTCTTTGAGATACATTATCGGCACGGAAAAATTTAGTGAAAATGCGCTGCTGCTGATGAAGAGGAATTCCGTACCCCGTATCCTGCACATCAATTTTTACATAGTCACCCTGGCGTTCTGCACTCACAAAAATACGCCCACGCTCCGGGGTATACTTTATGGCATTGGTCATCAAGTTTGAAAGAATCTCTGTCAGAATGAGTTTGTCTGTTTCCACAATAATCGCGGGCGGGCATTCCACGGTACATTGCTGCTTTTTTGCATCCACTTGGGTTTTCAATGATGCTTCAAGTTCATATAAGAATAATCTGAGTTTTACATCATTGCGTTCAGGCAAAACTTTGCCTGCTTCAATACGTGAAATGGCCAACATGGTATCTATTGTCTGAGTCATGCGTTCAATAGCACTGCGGCATTCATGAAATAGTTTTGTATCTTGAGGAGTTAATCTACCGGCAAGATGCTTGGAAAGACGATTATATGACCACTTAAGAATAGTAAGCGGCGTGCGCAATTGATGTGATGCCAACGACATAAATTCGGACCTGGTGGTATCAATGCATTTTTCTTGCGTGATATCCCGGTAAAGTAATACATGACCTTGAAAGTTGCCTTCGCCAAAAATGGGCAAATAGTCTCTGCGTAATGTTCTCCCATCTTTCATAAGGATTTGATAATCAATGACTGTTTTTTTACTTTCCAAATGTACGTCCGTATCAGCATTGACGCGGCCAGGGTCCGCTACAGCTTCAAGCCGCTGATCATTGAATTCATGCAATTTTTTTCCTAAAAAATTATCAGCTTTTTCGGGCATATGAAAAGACATACAAAACATGTTATTTATTTGCAGCACGCTTCGCGATTCATCAATCATCAGCACTCCTATGGGCAAGTGATCAATCATTCCCTGTAAACGCTGAAAGTTCGCGCGGTCGCGCTGCTGCATTTCATGAACGGATTGCGTACGTTCGCGAATGATCTGCTCCAAATTTGCATTAATCCTGCGTATTTCTAAATCCACATCATCCCGTTTTGCAATGGCATTGTGCAATTTTTGACACAACCAACTAATAATGAGTCCATCAAATATAAAAATGGAGAGACGGAATACACTGACAGGATCTTGTATATGGAATGAAAGCTGTGGCGAAATAAAAAAGTAGAGTGCAATGAAGGAAGAAAGTACTGTTGCGCTAAGACCTGGAAAAAATCCACCATACCAAGCACTAACAATTATTGGCAGAAAGAAAATGATGAATGGTGTTTCATGTCCCATAACCGGTGTGAGACCAAAGCAAGCAAGCAATGCCAGCGCCACACTTATAAATGGAAGCGTATGCCGAAACCAGGCTGGTCTGCCGGCAAAAAGTTCTGTGTTGATAGCGGATGCTGCCTGTGAGGTTCGTTGCACCATACGCATGATGGTCATGAGTATACCATTCTTATACAAAGTACTTTATCTACTCAGATTGACTGATTGAAGGACGCGATTTATGACTTCTTCACTAGGTGGAACGCTAAATTCCATAAGTACATACGGTGGTTTGGTATGTAACAAAAACCCCACAGTATTTCCAGTATCTTTGAACCGGTAGCGCTGCCACGTACTGCCACTGAGCGTATAATTTTGACTCGGCTGATACTGTTCCACGTATTGCATAATGTTGTTTCTTTTGCTGTTGATAATACTGATGAGCGCACCCGAAGCACCTTCCAACATCAGCTGACGAATAGGAATAAGATAGGGCGCAATAAATATTTCTCCATCTTCCGTTTCTTGTGCAGTGTACGAAACAGGATGTAAAAAGCTGATGCCAAATTCTTTGTGTTCAAATGGTACCCAATCTTGCGTGAGTAATGCATCTATCTGGACAGGCGGCGTAGGTGCGCTCAGGAAGTTTGCCGTGCAAGCGGACAGAAGAAGTCCACCAAGCACAAAGACAAGATCCACGAAAACAACCTGCAGGTCATCAACCAGTACGCCACCGAGGAAGGAAAGCGGGCGAACCGCTATGATGTGACGGTACTGGTGAACGGGCTCCCGCTGGTACATATCGAACTCAAAAAACGTGGAGTCGCCATTCAGGAAGCGTTTAATCAGATCAATCGCTACCAGCGCGAGAGCTTTTGGGCGGGTTCCGGCCTCTTTGAATACGTGCAATTGTTCGTGATCTCAAACGGGACGCATACGAAGTACTACAGCAACACGACCCGTGCAGAACATATTAAAGAAGCGCATGAAGGTGCGGCAAAAAAAGGCAAACGCTCAAGTAACAGCTTCGAATTTACGAGCTGGTGGGCAGATGCGACGAATAGGCCGATTACGGACTTGATGGATTTCGGCAAAACGTTCTTTGCCAAACATGCGTTGCTGAATATCCTGACCCGCTACTGTGTTTTTACGTCGGACAAGGAGTTACTGGTTATGCGCCCGTATCAGATTGTGGCGACGGAGAGGATTATGAGCAAAATTGAAGTGAGTACGAACTACAAAAAACTCGGAACGGTGGAAGCGGGTGGTTATATTTGGCACACTACCGGATCAGGGAAAACACTGACGAGCTTCAAGACGGCGCAGCTTGCGAGCAAATTACCATCCATCGATAAAGTGCTGTTCATCGTGGATCGAAAAGATCTCGACTACCAGACTATGCGCGAGTATGACAAATTCCAAAAGGGAGCAGCCGATAGCAATACATCTACGGCAGTGCTAAAGCGGCAACTGGAAGACCCAAATACGCGCATTATCATCACGACCATCCAAAAGCTCGATCGCTTCATTAGCGGCAACAAAGGGCATACTATTTTCGACGGGCACATCGTCCTTATTTTTGACGAATGTCACCGTTCGCAGTTTGGTGAAATGCATGCTGCTATGCCAACGGAACCTTCTTGAAAGGCCTGTACTATTCTTCTCTTCTTACTTTAAAAAACATCAGAAAGCCTATTATCAGGCACTCCAGGATTACCATGATGGCAAACCTTGGTCTTGGCTGGAGTTTTTCTTGGATGCTGTGATCGATACCGCAAATGACTCTATTCAGATTTGCAAAGAAATTACAAAATTAAGAGAGGATGATATGGCAAAATTCCAGGTTCTGGCTAAACGCGAATCTGAAAGCGGTGTCGCTATCATACGAAAATTATACGCGCAACCTATCATCAGAACTCGCACGATTATGGAATGGACAGGATTCACACGAACTGGCTCCCAAAAACTGATCGATAGATTTGTGAATCTAGAAATTCTGGAACCAAAGAATGAAAAAGAAACGTATGATCGCTCCTATATTTATCGAACGTACTTAAGTATTTTTACAAATACAAAGAGCTAAAATTGGTGGAGATGCCATACCCGATTTTTACTTGTGGCGTATTGAATATCCCGTAGCCAGCAGTTAACAATTTTGCCAATGACTACTTGCCCAAGGTTCGGGTAATGCGATGATAATTCGTTTCGTATCCACAGTATCGCCTTCTGTACGCACATGATTTTTAAACCATGCATAAAGAGCAGCATAATTCTGTTCAACCAAATGCCAACTCCACGTTTCGGGATTTAGCTCATTCAACAAATCTCCCAGTTCATCTACTGCATCGCTAAAGTCACGAAACAAAGGTTCGTTCCCCTTTTGACTAAGCACCATAGTCGCTACATATTGCGCTCCCATCGCTTCCGCAATTTTATACCAGTTCGGTCTACTGTTTTTACGATGATTGATATCCGGTCTACTGGCAGGACGACGAAATTCATCTCGTGCGACGAGATTCATATAAAGCTGTTTGTCTTCCTCTTCAATATCAGCAGCTGGATGCCAGTGACCCTTGAGTGCCACGGCTTTATCGGCAATTCCACGTGCTCCAGCCAACGCAGATTCGAGCGTAAAATTCTCACGCGCTCTCTTGAGTGAGAATCCACACGGATAAATTTCATTCACTTTCTGTGCGATGGTATGCCAATCGATAGTTCCATTAGCAGCGCGTACGTTATTTGATAACCAATGTTTTTGTTTAATCCAACCCTGTTTACGAAAAGTATTTACATTCCATGATGTGAGATTCTGTTCCCTTAAAAGACCTGCTAACTCTTCAATCTTTTCAGGATGCAGTGCAAGAGCAATGTTTGCGCGAGCCATATGCCCTACTGCATCGATATGTTCCGCGGTTTCGGGTCTATCTATTTTGAGCTGCTCACGGTTTACATGTGCACTCACCAAATGCGACCATGAATGAATGCTTTCAATCAAATTCACATTGTTCAACGCTCGTCCAAAAATTGTAGCTACGTCCCTCCGCATCGATGCTATCGCTTCGATATCTTCTCGCTGTACTGCTTCCGCTGCTGCATCGCGAATCAATTGTTGAACTTCTTCCTTTTTTAAAGGCCTAGTCCCACGAGCATGAAAACTTCCAGGTGGGATAATATCTTCCAAAATTTGCCCTTCTTGTAAAATCTCGGCCATATTAATAATATAACACTTTTTATATTAAAAGCAATGGTAGTGATGGAAATTCTCACTGAATCTGCAGATTTCCGCATTGCTTGACGATATTTCGCTTCTCAAAAAGTAGGCATTAGCTTGTTTCCAGTCCGATTTTTCCATGATTTTTGCAGTTTTCTCTTCCGTGGCAGATGTTTGTTCCTGCCTGCCATGGAGCAATCCCACCTGCTACATCTGCACAAAGACCCACGCAATGGGCGCTGGTATTAATGTTGTATCGTAACTGATGGAAGACAAAATCTCTTGTTTTCGCCGATGGAAAATTTACGCTCTGTACATGGAAAAACTCTCGCAAGAAGAGATCGATCGACGCATGGTGCAAAGAGGTGAAAGCTTGATGGCGCCTGATGACCTGCGGTTCATAAGAGATGTGAATGGCATCATGACGAACTGACCACTACGTTTCCGACTTATATCCTTGAGGTTACAAATCTGCATGAAGAGGCAGTAAGCAGCTTACTATTGAGAAATATATTGAACAAATAATTTATTCATGGTGGACATCCTGCGAAAAAGTTTACACCGTCTTGAGGAGCTGATTATGGGGTGGGCAGAGCAATTGTCATCCCTTACTATGCGGACATGAGTCGTAGCATCTTAGAAATGTGTGAAGAGCTTATCAAAATTGCTCGTAATGAGAGCGTCGAAAAATTTGTCGTTGGCACTGCCATTCTCAAGGATGAGGCGCTTCTCATTGTCTTTCGCTCTGATGACGAAGACTTCTTGCCTGGATACGCGGAGATTCCAGGCGGTGGTGTAGAAGAAGGAGAATCGCTTCTTGATGCGCTGCGACGCGAAACCACTGAAGAAACGGGCTTGGAAATCGCTGAATTCATAGGCTACACGGGAGGATTTGATTATCTTTCGGGCTCAGGCAAAAAGACCCGCCAATTCAACTTTTTGGTAAAGCCAATCAGTTACGAAATTACCCTGAATCCTGCGGAACATACACGCTATATATGGCTTCCATTAAAGGATAATCCTCAAATGAAGCAATTGCATATGACGCATGAGATACGACATTCAATTGAAGAGGTACGCTCATTCAGGCTGTCAGCATGACAATTTTTCTTGACATAACAGTGATTTAGCAGTTAAAGTTGCATACTTTGGCTAAATTGCGCACTTCCGTCATCGGCTTGGGAAAGATCAGCACCGATGATCATCTTCCCTGCCTTACTCGAATCAGAGGAGGCAGTTCTTGATTCAGTGTGCGATCTCAGCCCAGATAAGGTCCAAAAGATGGCGAACGATTTTAAGATTGATGGATTCGATTGCATCGATGAACTTTTGAGAAAGAAAAAACCTGAAGCCGCTATCGTTGCACTTCCTCATAACTGCTATTTGCCAGCGATCGAGAAACTAGCTCGCGCGGGGGTCCATATCTTAAAGGAGAAGCCCTTTGCCACGACTCTCGAAGAAGGAAAGGCCATCCATGCGATTGCAGCTGAGACGAATATAAAACTCATGATTACGTTGCAACGAAGATTTCATCCCATTTATCAGGCTTTCCAACAGCTGCGAACAAAGATCGGTCGCGTGTTTCACTTCGATGCGCGATACACGCTGAATATTCATGATATGGAAAATGGATGGCGTGCTAAAAAGAATGAAGCGGGCGGCGGATGCCTTATCGATATGGGGTACCACAGCTTAGATCTTCTGGTTTGGTACTTTGGATTGCCAGAGAGTGTTTATGCGAAGCTGGGGAAGAAGAACAGAGAGCATCAAACGTATGACGTGGAAGATACCTGCTCGTTGAATTTGGACTACGGAAAGCGGGAAGATGGAAGCCAACTCTTTGGAAATCTTTTCGTTTCTCGCGTATTCCCAATCAAAGAAGAGAAGCTAACGGTACTGGGCACAAAGGGCGCCATCGAGGTGCAAAGAGCCAGCATCACATTACTTTCAGGTCGCAACGAAGCATGACCGTATGCCCGTGATGATTGGAGCAAGGATTTGAAAATAAAAGTTAATGGACAAATAAATAGCGCCTTCTGATGTCCAGTTGGTGCTTTGAAAGTGCGTAGGCTCTGCTTAAGGTTTTTATTTCTTTTATTTTTTCCAATTTTATTAATATGAAAACTATCCAGAAAAGCACAGGCAAACAGATGGCACGAGGCACAGTGAAACGACCTGAGCCTATTGATCTATTTAAGAAGGGTCGGCCTCTTGATGTACTTCCATACATGGAACGAAGCCTTATAAAAGGCTCTAGCAGCCTCCCAGAACTTGAAGCAAGAATCTACCTATCTGATGGAATTGGATGGCCTGAAAAAACGTTAGTGCATCTACTTTATACCTGTCATGGCCAAATTATAGGTTTTACTGAAAACGTGCCAATCACTGAGTACCACTTCACGGTAAAAACATTTTGGTACGGTTTTCGTGCTGGATACGAGGATAGTAAGGGCCGTGTTCCACTCTTCTAATGAAAACCATGATTCACTGTCGGTGACAAAAAGCAGCTCCTCGGAGTAATGACCTTCGAGGAGCAAGAACCTCGTATGAAAGAAGGATAACTAAGCAAGAAATCCAGACGTTCTATTCAGAAACGTAAATAGAAAGTGTATTTGCATTTATAATTTATTGATCCCTAACTATGACAATGGAAAAAGCAGATCATCGGCCTAAACGTGTCGCCAGATACGTCCGTGTTAGCACTCTAGAACAGGCACGAGAGGGCAACAGCCTAGACGGTCAAAGTGATAGTCTCACTGATTTCATCAAATCAAACGTTAAGGATAAGAACTGGCTAACAAGCGATGATCTGCTCTACATAGACGATGGGTTCTCTGGTGCGGATGATGAACGTCCTGCATTTCAGCGCATGATGAAGGATGCCCGACTGAAAAAGTTTGATGTTGTCTTAGTTTGGAAAATAGACCGCCTATTTCGTAAAACGATCTTACTTCTGGGAACTATCGAGGAATTAAGAAAATTAGGAATTGAATTTACGTCTAAGAATGAAAGCATAGATACATCTACTTCAATGGGTCGCTTTTCGCTCACGGTAATAGGTGCGATAGCTGAAATGGAACGTGAGACTATTCGTGAACGGACGATTATGGGCAAAGTTACAAAGGCAGGCAGCCCTTCTCGGGAGATGTTCAAGCCTGAAGCAATTGAGGGTATTACTAAAGATGTCGCAGAGTCTTTTCAGCGTAGCAAAGACAGATGGTATGGTACTGCGAAGCGCAACACCGAACACATCACCAAGATGATGGATATACTTTTCATCAGTATGGAACACCCAATCTATAAGGGCCTAAAGATTAAGCCTATCCTCAGAGAACAGCTTAAAAATCTTAAACCATCAGATAGCGCTATCTCAGATGCATTACCCTCTCCAGAAGTTCAGGAATAATTTACTGCTTTCTTGTTCGTTTGGAGATGGGTATGGCCAGAGTATTACTCATTTCTGCTTAACTTTGAAAAGTAACTATCGTCGACGAAAAGCAGATTATTAAATCGTGCATTTTTTGTTGCCATTCTCGAAAAAAATCGCCGATGGAATAATATTTATCACTATCACCTTTATCTCCAGTTAAAATATTCGGAAGCCTGATGGGATTTTTATCAATTAAATACGATGTGTAATTTGGATACCCATTCATTTCTTTTGCTATGACTTTGAAATTGAATAGATCAGGAACTTCGAAATTGAATGGATCAGGAACTGGGACACAACAAGTAATTAACTTTAAGTCGCTTCCAATCATTACAGCACTACTCATATCACCTTTATGATGCAGAATATTTCTATAGGGATAAATCTGATTTTTTGCCCATAAATGATATGTCCAAATGCAGGCTTCACTTTTCTTTTCATTTTTTTGCATTTTCTGTTCAATCGCCTGAATAAAAGATTCCTTTTCAATGGCGATGGCTCCGTCTTCCTTGCCGAGAGACAAAAAATGATTGAGAGCACCTGCCATCGAATCAGTACAACTTTTGAAAGCACTTAAGAAAGACTCCATGAGAAAGTTACAATAGTCAGTATCGCCTTCTTTGCCTGCTAAAAGGTCAGTCACTTGTAAAATTCTCCAGAAGCTCGTTGTTATATTGTGAAGATACCCACTGTCTAGCATTAGTTTAGTCTTATCGCTCTCATCTAATTTTATAAGAAGAAATGGATCTCGATTAAAAAAACTATCTAGCGTAAGTAGTTTTTGAAATTGTAAAGCATCTATGACATGATTGGGCATCTGGAAATTTGCAAATTAAAAAATAGTGGTGGAGATGCCGGGAGTTGAACCCGGGTCCAACGTGGAATATGGGTGCCTGTACTATCATGCCCAAGCTCGGTACTCACAATCACTAAGAGCTGAGCGAAGATGTGGTGTGAGGGTAATATCGGAATACAACGTTGATGACGATATCAGATCATCAAGAGGTCTCGCTAATGACGTTTCATCCCTTTAGCGAGAATGGAGGTTGAAACGCGTTTCCGTAAAGGAAACTATGCAGCGAACTGGAGAGTGCGGAAGTTCACAGTAGGCACGAGGCTTTGTGCAAAACGACCAGCAGTCTTCAGACGTGCGGTAACAGATGTTTTGGCATCTATAGGTTGCAACTTGTGGGTAACGGGAACCGTTGCCATCCCGGATAGAGGCAGGCCAAACTCGTATCACGCTGTCGAAGCCTGTCATCCCCAGTGATTTAAATGAACTTGAGGATATGAGAAGAAAATGCTATATCTTCCCGCCCGCCGTAGTCCTGAGCTTGTCGAAGGACGAAGGAGGGTCATCCCCAGTGGGGTAAATGAGCATATCTATTATAGATGTAAATGTGCACTTGTGCAGAGAATTCCCGTTATTTTTTAGCGGATGTAGACTTTTGAAAAGTTCTTTAAAGGTTTGCGTTTCGGAATAAACAATAGATTCAAAACATCTCAAATATATGCATACCTGTATTCTTCATTTCCGGAGTCATATGTAGTTGTTTTAACTGTTTAGTATCCTTCTTGCCTAACCACACACAGGAAGAATGCTCCTTTGGATGAAGAACTAGATCATATGTCATTGTTTTTACCAGAAAATTAACTGGCGCGTCTTCTTACCTGATCCTGACACATAATCAAAATATCCTGAATATCCAAGTATTTCTTCGATATCTAGACCCGTCTCCTCCCTCGTTTCTCTATGTAATGCATCTATAAATGATTCTCCTTCTTCTACTCCACCGCCTGGGATCTCGGCGTATCCAGGCAGAAAGTCCTCAGCATCGGAACGAGTTACAATGAGCAGATCATTGTCCTTTATGATTGCAGTGCCTATAACAAATTTTTCAATACCTTCATCTCTAGCTTTCTGTACTAGTTCTCGATAGTACTCAGGGATAAGATTTTTCATATGGAAGTATAGTAAGGGAGCGCATTTGCTCGCTCACCCTTCAACTCACTTCGTTCGTTCAGGGTCCTTCGATGAATCCTGTACAATAGTTTCTTATCAAGAGTTGAAGGACCCTGAGCTTGACCTTAGAGGTCTCCTTTAGGAGTCGAAAAGTGGTAAACCACGAGATTTTTTTTTGGAGAGTCGAATGACTCTGAGTGAGGCCGCAGCCGAATAGAAGAGCCCAACAATATATTTAATAAATGAAAAACTATCATCGACTTTATCTCAGCATAGAAGCAAAGAGTAGGACTTAAGGGCAAATCAATTTGATCAACGTATGATCCCGAGTAAACTGCTTCCAGTTGCAGCAGCCTGCGACATCACCAAAACGCTTTTATAACTTTGCCCGAGCAATCGGCCGAAGTGTTTGGGCGTGCATTCGGAATATTCTGCAGATAGTTGCTATTATGTTAGGAGTCATCCGTTACCTTTTGGATGTTCTCATGACAGGAGGCAAGTATGGCCCGTATATCGAAGGAAAGCTTTGTCCTAAATGCTACACAAACAGAATCAAATTACATAAGAAATGCTGTGGTCCATGTTATGACAAATATTATGGGTAGAGTTGACTTGTTATAGCTCAGATATGGGAAACTCTGTTGCAAGACAATGAAGAATGTTATTTCCAATTTAGGTACGTAATAGTGAGCTGGAGGATTGTGGCAAAGCATACCCATAGCAAGTAGGGAATCTGTGCATAAACGATCCATGGCTTGAGAGGATAAATAACAATAATCGCCCATATGAGTGTTGCGAGCACCAAAAGAATATCCACACTCGCAAGAAAATTATTCTTCAACGTGAATTGAATAGGCGTGAACGCAAAGTTAAAAACCAGATTCAAAATAAATGGCAGCGCAACAAGCATGGGGATTTTCTTTTGGAATACCAAAGTAAAGACAGTCCCAAACGTGAGAAAAATGCCAATATAAAGAACAGTCCATACAGGTCCAAAGAGCCAAGCAGGTGGTGACCATGCGGGCTTGATGAGTGTTTGGTACCAAGAGTATGTATTCATAAGTGTACTATATAGCCTTTCCAACAAAATGCCCACGTTACATCTTCCGACTATCATACGCCCAATGCAGTAATGCCTGGCGTTGTTTCCTCCGACAATTCAGATCACCAGGCGCGCAGTTTTTACGGATCTGCGAAGCATGACGGCGTAGTGCAAGCCACCTGCGAATCTGACGATCATCTTCTTCACCTAGCCTGCGGCCTACATAATAACGGCAATACCACTGAAACCAGCCGCGCGGGTCCATCGGGTGGATCCAGCCTTTTGCGCGCCAAACAGAAAGCGGCTGACTGGCATTGATGCCGAAAAAGTTGAGTGCTGGATCATGTTTTTCATGACAGAGCTTAGCATGCGTAAACCAATCAGTAGGGAACTCATCACGGCAATCGGTCATATACTTTCCCCCAAATATGCCGAGTGCAAGCATGTCCTTAGGCGTTAACTCTGGCACGAAACGTGGATCAAAATTTTTACCAGCTGGTTGGGTGAGTGTATAACTCGCCTCTTGCATGGTGTCATGAACAATGATGAACTTTGGTCGTAAATGATCATGATGAGACACAAAAAAATAATAGCAGAATGTGATGCTATCCAGAAAGTAAATAGCTGCTCTCCCGCTATGGCCGCTCCCCTGCTACAATCCGCTGCAGATCCCTATTTTCTATCCACTCTTTTTATGAAACCTCGCTCGCGTCTTATTATTGGCTGGGTGGCAGCTGTCCCCGTTATTCTCATGAACCTCATGGCGACGGTCTTCAAGTTTGTTCCGGTAGAGCCAGGCTCAGAAATGGAAGCAATGGCGATGAAACTTGGAACACATGGCATTGAGAAATATCTTGGTATTTTGGAAGGCATCATTTTGTTACTGTTCATCATTCCACGTACATCCACTGTCGGCTTTGTGCTGATGACGGGGTACTTAGGTGGCGCACTTGCCACCATCATCACGCATGGTGGACCACTTGCTGAGCAACTTCCGCTCTATGTTGTGTTCGTCTTCCTCGCGATCAGCGGCTACTTCCGTAACCCGGAACTCGTCAGCCGTTTATTAAAGTGGCCAACCGTGGCACCAACACAGGCGTAAAAACCTGATGATTAAAAAATAATACCGCTCGGTTATACCGGGCGGTTTTTTATATTCTCAGCCCTAACCCCAACCCTAACCCTCTACCGCACCGGCAACGTAAAAAACACCGTTGTCCCTTTACCCTCTTCACTTTCAATCCACATTTTTCCGCCAGCTCGTTCTATGATTCCTTTTGCCGTAAATAGGCCGAGTCCGTTTCCAACAGGTTTGAGATTCATCGCATTGGATCCACGCGTAAAACGCTCAAAAATATGCGGCAAATCTTTGGCTGGAATACCATGGCCTTCGTCTTGCACTTGTACTTCCACTGCATCGTGATGCCGTAGTGCGCGGACAGTGATGGTACCGCCATTCTTAGAATACGTGTGTGCATTATCAATCAATTCATGAATCACGGCTTTGACCAGTTTAGGGTCTAGCTGCATTTTTTCATGCACTGTTTCTACGTTCAAGTTTATTGTCTGCTTATGCGAATCACAGACCGGTTTCAAATCCATTGCTACTGATTCAATGATTTCTTTGAGTGATGCTTCCTCCTTTTTATACGCAATATCCCCGGCAAATACTTCGTATGCTTCCTGGAGAGACTTCATAATCGCATCCATGCGAGAAACTCCTTCCTGCAGCATTTGCATATCTTCTTTGTCATCATCCCCTTGCCTTGCCGCTTCACGTTCGCGATGAATTTCCATCCACCATTTAAACGTGGCAAGTGGCGCACCTAGCTGATGCGTGGTGAGTGTCATAAGTGCAGTGCGTTGTAGGTCTACTTCAGCCAATGCTTCCATTCTGCGCTTAGCTAAAAAGATGGCCACAAAAATGGCGAGTAATACACCCGCAAGCAGAAGCAGTAATAATCCCACTGGTGAGAAAATACTTTGTGCACGCATCAAGTAATCATCTGCCACCATATCAATTCCTAAAATCATATCGGCTGGCCCATCATTCCGAATGATTGGTGCGTAGCCAGAAATCGTTGTTCCCCACTGGTCTTTCGTAAATGCATCATCCACTGTTGGTTCCCTAAACGCCACGTCTTGCAAAGCCACAACATCGGCAATGTCATAGGCATCACCTGGGTATGATGCCTCTTCATCATTATCTACCTTGCCGTTGTTATTCCTGTCCAACTCCGCTGTCGTCTTTAATGCATCGGCATCAGCCACAAATTGCAGATTATTGGGATCATCCGTTTTACGCATGATATACACGTACGTAATGCCCGGCACATGCTCACGAATTTGCTGAAGCCTGTGCACCACATCCATGAACACTGGCTGCATCATGTCCTCCGGAGTTCGAATACTTTTTAGTGATGCGGAATCAAATTGCAACGCAGAAATAGTTGCCGTTGTTTTTAAGAACAAGCGCAATTCCTGCTCCATCACATTTCTACTATGAACATAGAAAAATCCGCCAAATACGGTGATCAGCACAAGAACCGAGATGCTAGAGAGCATCAAACGCGGGCTGGTCACCAAAGAAAGGAGTGTGGATGTTTGTTTCATGGTTCACCTTATTATACCAGAAATGCCGTTTTTGCGCTATCTAGCACTTCCGAAATTCAAAAGTGAAACGCATAATTACAAAAGGGCTGTGAGCGTAGCGAACAGCCCTTCTGGGAACATTCTACGAAGTACGGTATGAGAGGAAGGCGTGCTACCTCCTTTCACCCCATACCGCATGGCCCAATGT
>Ga0163152_10005065_pt1 | contig 15800 bp, 15 predicted proteins | sample OliLakLV19MP8IB2_FD_148635 | JGI IMG/M metagenome (GOLD analysis project Ga0163152, IMG submission 148635) | Freshwater microbial mat bacterial communities from Lake Vanda, McMurdo Dry Valleys, Antarctica - Oligotrophic Lake LV.19.MP8.IB-2 | ecosystem: Environmental > Aquatic > Freshwater >... | reverse complement strand
ACAGGCAGAGCCCCATGTCCGTGCTCGACCTGCACCCGCCCTGTCGCGGGAAGGCCGAGGGGCTGCGTGTGTTGCGCGAGCTCTACGGCATCGAGCGCGAACGCGTCGTCGCGATCGGGGACGCGTGGAACGACCTGCCGATGCTGGAGGAAGCCGGGCTCGCGGTCGCGATGGGGGACGGCGTCCCCGAGGTCGTCGCGGTGTGCAGCCGGGTGATCCCCGACAACGACGGCGACGGGATGGCGCGGCTGATCGCGGAGCTGTTCCCGGCCTGATTCGACCCCTCTGCGCACCGCGCGCGGTTCGGCGCGGCGCCACCAGGATCGGAGAGGCCGTACGATCGATTTCTCGGCCTCTCAGTCGTCGCGGGAGGGCTTCTTCTTCGAGCTGGCAGCGGACGGTTTCGGGCTGGCCGCCGGCGCGGACTTCGACGGAGCGTCGCCTTTCGCATCCCCGGTCTTGGTTTCACCCTTGCTCGTGTCGGAACCAGCACCCGTGGTCGTCGGCGGAGGCGCCGACTCCGTACCCGTGGTCGTCGGCGCAGGCGCCGACTCCGCGCTCTTCCCGTCCGCGTACGACTTCGAGCGGTAGTCCGTCAGGTAGAAGCCCGAGCCCTTGAACAGGAAGCCGGCGCCGGCGCCGATGCGGCGCTCGAGCTTCGACTTCCCGCACGACGGGCACTTACGCTTCGGCGACTCCGACATGGACTGGAAGATCTCCAGCGCGTGTCCGCACGCGTTGCACACGTAGTCGTAGGTCGGCATCGATCGCTCAGCCCTTCGATCCGGCCTTCGAGCTGGAAGGCCGAGCCGCGACGCGCACCTGCGCCGGGCGCAGCACCGTGCCGTTCCAGGCGTAGCCCTTGCGCAGCACGTCGAAGATATGGCCGTCCTGGACATCCTTCGTCTCGACGCGCGCGACCGCCTCGTGCCAGGCCGAGTCGAACGGTCCCGAGCTCGCCATTTCCGTGACGCCGTCGCGCTGAAGAGCGGACCACAGTTGCTGGCGCGTCAGCTCGACGCCCTTGCGCAGGCTCGACGCCTCGGACGTCGTCGCCGGCGCGGACAGCGCCATATCGAGCGAGTCGAGCACGAGCAGGAGGTCGGTGATCAGCGACTGCTTGCCGCGCTTGACCGCGTCCTCGACGTCGGTCGAGAGCCGCCGTCTCAGGTTCTGGTAGTCGGCCAGCGCTCGCTGCCAGTTGCGCTGGTACTCGTCGCGCTCGTGAAGCACGGCCTCGAGGCTCTCCTCTTGGTTCGGCCCTTCGTCTTCACGGCTGGTGGATTCCATGGTGGTCACTCCCTCCGAGTCAGGAGAAGTAGCTCGCGATCTTGTCGAAGAAGGATTTGTCGCCCGAATTCTTGCGCTCGAGATCCGCGAATTCCTTCAGCAGCTCCTTCTGGCGCGCGTCGAGCCTCGTGGGGACCTCGACGAAAACGCGCACGAGCTGGTCGCCGCGCCCATGTCCGTCGAGCTGCGGCACGCCCTGGTTGCGCATGCGGAAGACGCGCCCGCTCTGCGTGCCGGAGGGGATCGTCATCTTGGCGCGGCCGCGCAAGGTCGGGACTTCGACTTCGTCGCCCAGCGCGAGCTGCGAGAACGTGAACGGCAATTCGCACAGGACGTCCGCGCCCGTGCGCTGGAACATCTTGTGCTCGATCTCGCGCACGACGCAATACAGGCTGCCGCGCGGCGCGCCCGGGTCGCCGGCGTCGCCCTCGCCGGTCACGCGCAGCTGCAGCCCGTCCTCGACCCCGGCCGGGACGTCGATCTTGATCTCGACCTTCTGCTCGGTGCGACCTTGCCCGTTGCATGACGCACAGGGGCTTTCAATCGTCGTGCCAGCCCCGCGGCAGCGCGGGCACACGAGGCCCATCGTGAAGAAACCCTGGTTGCGGTAGACCTGACCGCGTCCGCCGCAGCCCGTGCATGGGACGGCCGAGGTCCCAGGCTTCGCGCCGACGCCCTTGCAGGGCTCGCAGCTCTCGCGGCGCTTCAGCTCGACGCGCTTCTCGACGCCCTTGTCGATCTCCTCGAGAGTCAGCGACAGCTCGATCCGCAGGTCGCGTCCGGCCTGCGGGCCCGCCCGGCGGCGTCCGCCGAACAGGTCGCCGAAGATCGAGCCGCCGAAGGCCTCGAAGATGTCCTCGACGTTCGTGAACTGCGGGCCGGCGTACTGGCCGCCCGAGCCGAACGCCTGGTGGCCGAAGCGGTCGTAGCGCGCGCGGTGATCGGCGTCGGAGAGGACCGAGTAGGCCTCGGCCGCCGCCTTGAACTGGGACTCGGCCTCGGCGTTCCCCGGGTTGCGGTCGGGGTGCAGCTCGAGTGCCTTCTTGCGGTAGGCCTTCTTGATCTCTTCGTCGGTGGCCTTCCGATCGACGCCGAGGGTCTCGTAGTAGTCGCGCTTCTCGCTCATCCGCGGCATGGGGATCGGGGGGGAGGGCCCAGGTGGTCGGGAGCGGCGGCGGTCGAGCCCGCCGCCCCGCGTTGGCTGGGCGGCGGTCGAGCCCGCCGCCCCGCGTTGGCTGGGCGGCGGTCGAGCCCGCCGCCCCGCATGGGCTCTCTGCGGGCGGTCTCTAGGCCATCGATCCTTCGACGCGGTGCTTATCGTCCTTGATCTCCGTGACCATCGAATCCGTGGTCAGGAGCAGGCCCGCGATCGAAGCCGCGTTCTGCAGCGCGTAGCGGACGACCTTGGCCGGGTCGATGATCCCGGCCTTGAACATGTCGACGTACTCGCCGGTCAGGGCGTTGAAGCCGGTCGTCGCGCCGCCCTCGCGCACGTTCTCGACGACGACAGGGCCGTCCTCGCCGGCGTTCGCGGCGATCTGACGCAGCGGGGCCTCGAGCGCCTTCTCGATGATGTCGGCTCCGAAGCGCTCGTCGCCCTTCAGCTTCAGGGCCTTCACCGCCTCGGCCGCGCGCAAGAGCGCCACTCCGCCGCCCGGGACGATGCCCTCCTGGATCGCGGCGCGCGTGGCGTTCAGCGCGTCTTCCAGCAGGTCCTTCCTCGACTTCATCTCGGCTTCGGTCTTTCCGCCGGCCTTGATCAGTGCGACGCCGCCCTTGAGTTTGGCCTTGCGCTCCTCGAGCTTCTCCTTGTCGTAGTCGCTCTTCGTGGCCTTGATCTGGACGTCGATCTGCGCGACGCGCTCGTCGATCGCCTTCTTCGAGCCCTTGCCGCCGATGATCGTGGTGGAGTCCTTCGTGACCTTCACGCGCTTGGCGGTGCCGAAGTGCTCGGCCGTGACCTTCTCCAGCGGGACGCCGAGCTCCTCGGTGATCGCCGTGCCGCCGGTCAGCACCGCGATGTCGCCCAGGTAGGCCTTGCGGCGCTCGCCGAAGCCCGGAGCCTTCACGGCGCAGACGTTCAGGATGCCCTTGAGGCGGTTGATGACCAGCGTGGCGAGAGCCTCGCCCTCGAGGTCCTCGGCGATCACGAGTAGCGGACGGCCCGTGCGCACGGCGACGTCGAGCAGCGGCAGGAACTCGCGCACGCTGCCGATCTTCTTGTCGTAGATGAGGATGTAGGGATCCTCGAACTCGGCCGTCAGCTTCGTGAGGTTGGTCGCGAAGTAGGGCGACAGGTAGCCCTTGTCGAACTCCATGCCCTCGACGACTTCGAGCGTCGTGTCGAGGCCGGTGTTCTCCTCGATCGTGATGACGCCCTCGTCGCCGACCTTCTCGAACGCGTCGGCCAGGAGCTCGCCCACGGCGCGGTCGTTGTTGGCCGAGATCGCCGCGACGGAGGCCTTTTCCGCGCGCGTCTTGACCTTGCGCGACTGGCTCTTCACGGATGCGACGGCGGCGTCGACCGCCTGGTCGATGCCGTTGCGCAGGGCGATCGTGTTGACGCCCGTGGCGACGTACTTCAGGCCCTCGTTGAAGATCGCCGACGCCAGGACGGTGGCCGTCGTGGTGCCGTCACCGGCCACGTCGTTCGTCTTGTTGGCGACCTCGAGCACGAGCTTGGCGCCCATGTTCTCGAAGGGGTCCTCGAGCTCGATCTCCTTGGCGACGGACACGCCGTCCTTCGTGACGACGGGCGCGCCGAAGGACTTCTGGAGGATGACGTTGCGACCCGCGGGGCCGAGCGTCACGCGCACGGTCTTGGCGAGCTTCTCGATGCCCACGCGCATCTTCTGGCGGGCGTTGTCGTCGAACAGGATCTGCTTGGCCATGTGATCTCTTGGGTGTGCTGGTGTGTGTGTGTGGTGGGGAGTGGGCGCGGGATCAGAAGTCCATGCCGCCGCCCATGCCTCCCATGCCGCCCATCCCGTCCATGTCCTCGCCGCCTCCACCGCCGCCGCGCGCGGACTTCTTGGGCTCGGGCTTGGTGACGATGAGCGCGTCCGTCGTGAGCAGCAGCGTCGCGACGCTGACCGCGTTGTTCAGGGCCGCCTTGGTGACCTTGGCCGGATCGACGATGCCGAGCGCGATCATGTCGCCGTACTGGCCGCTCAGCGCGTCGTAGCCCCAGGTCTCCTTCTTCTCGCGCAGCACGCGGTGCGCGACGACGGTGCCGTCCTGGCCGGCGTTCTGGGCGATCTGCTGCAGCGGACGGGCGAGCGCCTCGTGCAGGATGTCGAGGCCCATGCCGTAGTCCTCGTCCTGGTTCTTGCGCAGGCCCGCGAGGACCGAGCGCGCGCGCAGCAGGGCGACGCCGCCGCCCGGCAGGACGCCGCCTTCGACCGCCGCGCGCGTGGCGTGCAGCGCGTCCTCGATCAGCGCCTTGCGCTCCTTGACCTCGGTGTCGGTCGCGCCGCCCACGTTGATCTGCGCGATGCCGCCGGTCAGCTTGGCCAGGCGCTCCTGCAGCTTCTCCTTGTCGTAGTCCGAGGTGGTCTCGGCCATCTGCGCGCGAATCTGCTCGACGCGCGACTGGATCTCCTCGCGCTTGCCGGCGCCGCCCACGATCGTGGTGTTGTCGGCGTCGACCGTGACCTTCTTGGCGGTGCCCAGGTCGCGGATCGTCAGCGTGTCCAGGTCGACGCCCAGGTCCTTCATCACCGCCTTGGCGCCGGTCAGCGCCGCGATGTCTTCGAGCATCGCCTTGCGGCGGTCGCCGTAGCCCGGGGCCTTGACGGCGCAGGTCTGCACGATGCCGCGCAGCTTGTTCACGACGAGCGTGGCCAACGCCTCGCTCTCGATGTCCTCGGCGATGATCAGGAGCGGACGGCCGGAGGCCTTGACCTTCTCGAGCAGCGGCAGGAGCTTCTGGAGCGAGCTGATCTTCGACTCGTACACCAGGATCAGCGGCTTCTCGAACACGCACTCCATCGTCTCGGGCGAGTTGATGAAGTGCGGCGAGTGGAAGCCGCGGTCGAACTGCATGCCCTCGACCACGGTCACGTCGGTCTCGAGCGTCTTGCCGTCCTCGACCGTGATCACGCCGTCCTTGCCGACCTTCTCCATCGCGTCGGCGATCAGCTTGCCGACGGTCGGGTCGTTGTTGGCCGAGATCGTCGCGACCTGGCGGATCTCCTCGTTCTTGCTGACCTTCTTGGCCGTCGCGTCGAGGCGCGCGGACACGGCTTCGGCGCCGTCCTTGATCGCCTTCGTCAGGCGCGAGGGGTGCGCGCCGGAGGTCACCGCGCGCAGGCCGGCGGTGAAGATCGCCTCGGTCAGGAGCGTCGCGGTCGTCGTGCCGTCGCCGGCGACGTCGCTGGTCTTGCTGGCGACTTCCTTGACGAGCTGCGCGCCGAGCTGCTCGTAGGGATCAGCGAGCTGGATCTCCTCGGCGACGGTCACGCCGTCCTTCGTGATCGTGGGAGCGCCCCAGCCTTTGTCGAGGATCGCATTGCGACCGCGCGGCCCGAGGGTGGTGACGACTGCCTTGGCGAGCTTCTCGACGCCGCGCCGCACTGCGTCGCGCGCATCGGTCTCGAAAACCATCTGCTTGGCCATGAGGAATCCTGCTGGGGGAGCGAAACGAGGAGACGGCGCGCGCTCGACGGACCCGCCGCCGGCGGCGGGGAGCGGAAGAGGCACCGTGTGCGCCCCGCTCAGCAAGAACGGTGCCGATGGGGGATCGAGCCTAAAGCCGCCATCCACCGGCACTTGAGCAGGCCCGGACCCATGGTAGCGCCTGCCCGAATGACAGGCGCCGACCGCTGCGGGCAGCGCCGCTGCCAACATGGCGGAGCGCCAGGACGTACGCGGCGAGGCTCTCCTCGACCCTCGTGAGCGCCCCCGGCACAGCTAGGATCCGCCCATGCTCCGCGCGCTGATCGAGCCTGCCCTCCTCGCCATCGCCCTCCTCTCCGTCGCGCCGCAGAAGCCGCTGCCGGCTTCCGCGGCTCGGCCGGTCGCGTCCGCGCGCGCGATCCTCGTCGGGCTCGACGGCCAGGAGAAGGCCGTCGCGCTGGGCGACCTGGACACGGTCGACCCGCGCAAGCAGGGCGCGGTGATCGTGCGTTTCGAGGGCGCGACGGCGAGCGAGCGCGCCGCGCCGGGCGACGAGGCGCAGGTCGAAGTCGCGGGCGGCGAGTTCCTGGCCGGCCCGATCGGAGCCAGCAAGGGCGAGTGGTTCGACGTGGGCGTCGCGGGCGGCATCGCCGTCGGTGTGGACCTCGAGCAGCTCGTCGCGCTGCGCTTCCCGGCGCGGCTCGTCGGAGCCGCGGGCGTCGAGCCCGCGCCCGAGGGCGATCGACTGTTCCGCGCGCAGCACAGCGGCGTTATCGAGCGCATCGACGGCGCGGTCGAGGAGTTCAGCTCGCGCGGCATCGCTTTCCACGGCACGCTCGTCGGCTCGCTCGTGATCCCCTGGAACGAGGTCGCCGCGCTCTTCGTCGAGAACGTCGGCTCGTCCACGCCGCGCCGCGCCGAAGGCGGCGTGCCGGTCGTGGTCGACCTCGACGATCAGAGCCGCGTCGCGGGAATGCTCGAGCACGTCGGCCCGAAGGAGATCCGGCTGAAGCGCGGCGCGAGCGTGCTGGCGCTGCCCGTGCCGCGCGTCCTGATGCTGTCCGTCGACGACGGCAGCATCGCGTTCCTTTCGAGCCTGAAGCCCGCCTCGGCCGAGCCCTCGCGTCCGTTCGGCGACGACCTGGGCATGGTCTGGCCGCCGCGTTTCGACCGTTCCGTGCGCGGAGAACCGCTCGTCGTCGCCGGCGTGCGCCATTCGCGCGGGATCGGCGTGCACGCCCCCAGCCGCATCGCGTGGACGCTGGACGGCACGCAGAAGGTGCTGCGCGGCGCGGCTGCCCTCGACGACGAGGTTCAGCGCCTCGCGACGCGCGGCTCGTGCATCTTTCGCGTGCGCGTCGACGGCAAGGAGGCCTTCGCGAGCGCGACCCTGCGTTCGGGCGACGCGCCGGCCGCGTTCGTCGTCGATCTGAGCGGCGCGAAGGAGCTCGTGCTGGAAGTCGACCCGACGTCCGACGGTTTCGCGGGCGACCGCGCCGACTGGCTCGGTCTCGTGATCGAGCGCGCCGCGCCGGCGGACGGCTCCAGCAAGCGCTGAGCCCGGATGATTCACGAAGCCTCGTGTGGGCCTGGCTGCAGCCACCGCTAGATCGTGCTGGACCCTGGGCTTCCTACGGGGTTGGACGCATCGATCGTGGTCGAGAGCCTCTGGCAGTGGAGTGGTCGACGCTGACCGGGCTACGGGTGACGAGCGCCAGCTCGTGTCCGTGCCGCTCCGCCGCCGACCAGTGCTCGTTCAAGCGCAGCTGGAACGCCTGCGGCCGCAGGAGCTCGGTGCGGTCGTCGTACAGCGCGCGGTGTCGCGGATCGGCCAGCTCCTCGCGACCCGCGCGCTCCTGCATCAGGCGCTCGAGCCGCGCGCGCACCATGACCGCCGACGCGCCGCGGTACACCCGGTCGGCCACGCGCCCGGACGGCTGAGCAAGGACCGCCAGTCCCAGCGCCGCGCGCGCCGGATCCGCCAGCATGAGCAGAGGGTTCTCGTTCGCCCCCGCGCCGTCGAGCGCCTCGACCTCGACCGCGCCGCCCTCGACCAGGCGGTCGAGACGATCGCGTCCGGAGGGGGGGACCGGAGAGCCGCTCGAGGCTCTGGCGCACGCTCTCGGTCGCCAGGAGGCGCCAGCCGTCGCGCTCGAGGCCGGCGAACCCGGTATCAGACCCGCCAACCCGTTCAAACTGTGGTCAATCAGAGAGGGAGCGATTCCAAAACCACGTCCTCGGCGAAGACACGCACCGTACCCCAGGTCAAGCCTGTGCGTGGGACGATGGTGCAACGAAATGAGCGCAGCTCGGTGGGTGCGTCGGGCGCGACCGAATCCATGGAGAGATCGAGCCCCTGCACCGACAAGTTGATCACTCGACTGGAGTCTGCCGGAACAAGCTGATGGAAGTTGGCGTCTCCAAGGTAAGTCGTCGCCTTCTGGTACATGAGAACGGCGGAGACCGCCCGCACGAGATGACCGTCGCTGTCCGCGGTTAAGGGTAGAAGGCTGACTACAAGCACTCCTCCTACCAGCGGATCGAAGTCGAAGGCCTCGTGGCCTTCCACTCGCCCCGTGAGATCAGGGCTCGACGTCGCAGCGCTCTGACTCGCGCTCGTGGGAGCCCCCGAACTGGCGGACAACAGGAAAAACGAACCAATCAAGGCAGTCCCGGCCAAGATCTGCACGGCCACTTTGGCCTTCAGCATGAAGGGGTTCCTTGGAGGTTAGCAGAGTTGCAAACGAAGCGGAGTTGGAAAGAATGGGTCACGGACAACTTCCACACCAGCAGCAGATGTCCTCACAATTGACAACCCCCGACCAATTGCCGGAGCAGGGCCGGAAGCAAACCCCGTAGCCACTTGCCTCGTCGTTGCTGTTCTTGCGACGCGCCAGAGTGATTGTAGGCTACCAGGGGAGGTGGTCTGGATGCTCACACCTCCGACGTTGAAGTCCACGGTCCAGGAGGCTCCGTCCGGCAGGCAGCCGCTGCACTCGCAGGGTCCGATCGTTCCCCATGCGGTAGCTGTCAGGAGACTGACAGTGAGAAGGAAGCGGCTGAGCAGGGACACGGTTCTGATTCGAAGCGCTCTACTTTATGCGACTCGGCTCGGTCGAGATATCGAGAGGACTCGTGCAAAATCTGGGCGGACGCGCTGGCAAGGCTGGAACTGCGCGTCCGCTTTTCGTCTAGGGCGGTCATGGCCGAGGAACTGCTGTTCGAGGGTGCTGACGAGCGCGCGCCGAAGTCGCGCCACGAGGTGCGCGGCAAGATCCGACTGAAGCGGGCGAATCGCGCGGAGGGTCTGAGGGAGGCCGTCTCGCTGGACGACCTGATTTCGGAAGACCATCGCGCGCTCGCCTTCTGGCAGCTGCTCGATGGAATGGACCTCGGTCGCTTCGCTGCAGGCGCCAAGTCGTGCGAGGGCAGGGCCGGCCGACCTGCGCTGGATCCGCAGGTGCTGCTGTGCCTTTGGCTCTTCGCGACCAGCGAAGGGATTGGCAGTGCGCGCCATCTCGAGCGGCTGTGCGAGCGCGACGCGCCGTACCGCTGGATCTGCGGTGGCTTGTGCCCGAACGCACACACGCTGAGCGACTTCCGGGTCGCTCACGACAATGCGCTGGACGATCTCCGGGCCGATCTCCTTGCCGTGCTGATGAGCTCGGGCATCGTGCGGCTGAAGCGCGTGGCCCAAGACGGCGTGCGCGTGCGAGCGAACGCTGCCGCGGGCTCTTTCCGCCGAGAGCACTCGCTTCGCAAGTGCCGCAAGCGCGCGAGGGAACAGGTGAAGGCGACGAAGCTGCTGCACCCTCTGATCAGCTGCCCGTCACGGGCGGGAGCAGGCGGTAGTACACCGCACGGTCACCGCCCAGGCTCTTCGCGGCGCGCAGCGCGACCTCGGCGTGACGCCGCAGCGCGTCGACGTTCTCGACGTCGCGGCCGTCGAACGTCTCGAAGCCGAGGCTCGCAGCGATCTCTAGGTCTGCGCCGCCGACGCGCCCCGACACGCCGCGGATCCGCTCGCGCAGGCGGTTCACGACGCGTGCCGCGGCGACCTTGCGCGTGTACGGCAGCACGCACGCGAACTCGTCGCCGCCCAGCCGACCGGCCGCGTCCTCGGCGCGCAGCGCGCCGCGGATCGCTTCGCCGACGCGCGTGAGAACGCGGTCGCCGACGGTGTGGTCGAAGCGCTTGTTGAAGAGGCCGAAGCCGTCGAGGTCGATCACGACGAGCGCCAGCTCGTGTCCGTGCCGCTCCGCCGCCGACCAGTGCTCGTTCAAGCGCAGCTGGAACGCCTGCGGCCGCAGGAGCTCGGTGCGGTCGTCGTACAGCGCGCGGTGGCGCAGATCGGCCAGCTCCTCGCGACCGGTGCGCTCCTGCATCAGGCGCTCGAGCCGCGCGCGCACCTCGACCGCCGACGCGCCGCGGTACACGAGGTCGGCGACGCGCCCGGGTGGTTGAGCCAGAACTGCCAGCCCCAGCGCCGCGCGGGCCGGATCCGCCAGCAGGAGCAGCGGGACTTCGTTCGCACCCGCGCCGTCGAGCGCCTCGACCTCGACCGCGCCGCCCTCGACCAGGGGGTCGAGCACGATCGCGTCCGGCGCGGGACCGGCCAGGCGCTCGAGGCTCTGGCGCACGCTCTCGCTGGTCAGGAGCCGCCAGCCCTCACGCTCGAGGCCGGAGAGCTCCCGCGCCAGGCCGGAGCCACGGTGATCGCACAGGAGGACGGTCGGCGGCGCGCGCATGGGGGGCCGACCGAAGGGTCTGGTGGCCCGGGAAGTCTACCCCCCTGGGTGCGCGCGGTTGGGCTCCGGCGGAGGCCTGCGTTGACCCGCGCAGGCCCATCGCTACACTCCCTGGCCCCTTTTTCGCTCCCAGCGCCTCCCGCGCTCCGGCCCGGACACGTGTCCGGCGACCGGGCGCGTCGGCTCCTGGTCGGAGGGGGAAAGCGCGCCCGAGCGCTCGTCCTCGGGCAGGCGCGCCTTTCCGGCGCGCAACGCACCGCGGGTGACCGCGGGAACGATCCAAGGCCTCATGGAAACCGTCAACGTCCAACAGCTCATCGATGCTGGTGTGCACTTCGGATGCCGCGTGTCGCGGTGGAATCCGAAGATGGCTCCGTACATCCACGGACGCCGCAACCTCATCCACATCATCGACCTGCGCGAAACACTGCGTGGGATCCTGCGCGCGCAGAACGTGCTCTACCACATGGCCGCCGAGGGCAGCACGATCCTGTGGGTCGGCACCAAGCGGCAGGTGAAGGGCGTCATCCAGGACGCCGGCCAGCGCGCCGGCATGCCGATCGTCACCGAGCGCTGGATCGGCGGCACGCTCACGAACTTCTCGGTCATCCGCTCGCGGCTTAAGCGCCTCGAGGAGCTGGAGAAGATCGAGGAGCAGGGCAACGAATCGCAGTACTCGAAGAAGATGCTGTCGAGCCTGCGGCGCGAACGCCGCAAGATCGTGCGCAACCTGGGCGGCATCCGCGAGATGACCGGGATGCCCGGCGCGATGGTCGTCGTCGACCCGAGCCGCGAGGGCAACGCCGTGCGCGAAGGCCGCAAGATGGGCCTCGTCGTCATCGGCATCCTCGACACGGACTGCGATCCCGCGTCGGTCGACATCGTGATCCCGGGCAACGACGACGCCTTGAAGTCGGTGCGCCTCTTGGTGGACATGCTCGTGCGCTCCGTCGAGGAGGGCAGCGCGAACCACCGCGAGCGCATGGCCACGACGACGGGCGCGGAGAAGCGCGAGGACGGTCAGCCCGTGGGTGTCGGTGCCGGCGACGAACCGCGGCCGACACGCGGCAACCGCCTGCCGGACGGAGCGCGCGGCCCGCGGCGCGGCGGTCGTGGCGACGAAGGCCAACAGGGCGGCGGCTGAGCCGCTCGGCCCAGCCTTGACCAGAGGAGCATCGCGATGACCCAGATCACGTCCGACATGGTCCGCCGGCTGCGCGAGCGCACCGGCGCCGGCCTGATGGAATGCAAGAAGGCGCTGTCCGAGGCCGGCGCCGACGAGGAAGCAGCCATCGACTGGCTGCGCAAGAACGGCCTGAAGACGGCCGAGAAGAAGGCCTCGCGCGAGATGGGCGAGGGCCGCATCGCGACCTGGATCGCGCCCAAGGCGCGCATCGGGTCGCTGGTGGCGCTGACCTGCGAGACGGACTTCGTGGCCAACACGGAGGACTTCAACCAGTTGCTCGACCAGCTCGTGCGCACCGTCGGCGACAAGAACCCGGCGACGCCCGAGGCGCTGCTGGAGCTGAGGGACGAGAAGACCGGCGTCCTCTTGGGCGAGTCGGTCCAGCTCTTCGTCGGCAAGCTGGGCGAGAACACGAAGGTCAGCCGCATCCAGCGCTACGAGAACATGCAGGGCCGCGTGGGCACGTACGTGCACCACGACAAGAAGAAGGCCGCGCTGGTCTCCGTCACGACGAACGCCGAGGAGGAGAAGTCGGCGCCGTTCCTGAAGGAGCTGTCGATGCACATCGTCTCCAAGGTGCCGGCGCCGCTCTCGATCTCGCGCGACGAGATCCCGGCCGACGAGGTCGAGCGCGAGCGCGCGATCTACATGGACGAGGTCAAGGACAAGCCGGCCGAGATGCAGGAGAAGATCGTGCGCGGCAAGCTCGAGAAGTTCTTCGCCGACGTCGTGCTGCCCGAGCAGAAGTGGGTCTTCGACGACACGAAGACGGTCCAGAAGGTCGTCGAGGAGCGCCTCGGCGCCGGCTCGAAGATCGTCGGCTTCACGCACGTGCGCATCGGCAAGTGATCGCGGGAGCTCGGCTCCCGCGATCGCAGCGCTCGCTCTCGATATTCGGAGGCCTGCAGCCCTTGCTGCGGGCCTCCTGCGTTCTCTAGCCTGTCCGCGCGCATGGGCATCCCCTTCCAACGCATCCTGCTCAAGCTCTCCGGCGAGGCGCTGGGCGAACGCGTCAACGGTCACGGCATCGATCCCGAGGAAGTGCGCTCGATCGCGCGCCAGCTTTCGCGTGTGGCCCAGCTGGGCGTCGAGACCGCGATCGTCGTCGGCGGCGGGAACATCCTGCGCGGCGCCGAGTTCAGCCGCCTGGGCGGCCACCGCGCCAACGCCGACTACATGGGGATGCTGGGCACCGTGATCAACGGCCTGGCGCTGTCCGACGCGCTCGAGCAGCAGGGCCTGGAGACGCGCGTGATGACCGCGATCGGCATCCAGCAGGTGGCCGAGCCGTTCGTGCGCCGCAAGGCGATCAGCCACCTCGAGAAGGGCCGCGTCGTGATCCTGGCCGGCGGCACGGGCAACCCGTTCTTCACGACCGACACGGCCGCGGCGCTGCGCGCGACCGAGCTCTCGTGCGAGGTGCTGCTCAAGGGCACGAAGGTCGACGGCGTGTACGACGCCGACCCGAACAAGGTGCGCGACGCGCGCCGCTTCGAGGAGCTGACGTACATGGACGTGCTGTCGCGCGGCCTGAAGGTCATGGACAGCACAGCCATCACGCTGGCGATGGAGAATCGCCTGCCGGTGGTCGTCTTCAACCTGTTCGAAGAGGGGAACCTCGAGCGCGTCGTGCGCGGGGAGAGCCTCGGTACCCGGATCCGGAGTCCTGCATGACCAGCCAGCAGATCCTGAAGGACACGAAGGAGAAGATGGAGAAGGCGCTCCATCACGTGGCGGACCAGCTCCGCACGATCCGCACGTCGCGCGCGTCGCCGGCGCTGGTCGACAACATCCGCGTCGACTACTACGGCCAGATGACGCCGATCGCGCAGATGGCGCAGATCTCGATCCCCGAGCCGCGGCAGATCATGATCAAGCCGTTCGACGCGGGGGTGCTGGTCGACATCGCGAAGGCGATCCAGAAGTCCGACCTCGGTATCCAGCCGCAGAGCGACGGGAAGGTGCTGCGCCTGACGATGCCGCCACTCTCGGGCGACCAGCGCAAGAAGTACGCATCGCGCGTGAAGGAGCTGTGCGAGGAGGCGCGCGTCGCGATGCGCAACGTGCGCCGCGACGAGAACAAGCGCGCCGACGCGCTGCTCAAGGACTCGAAGATCACCGAGGACGAGAGCAAGAAGCTCCACGAGGACATCCAGAAGGCCCTCAAGGAGCACGAGGACAAGATCACGCAGCACCAGGACAAGAAGACGGCCGAGGTGATGGAGGTTTGAGGCGGGGGACGTCTCGCCGCGATGCCTGCGCGGGGCCACCGTCCGCGAGCGGGTGAGGGCTTCCCGGTTGTGGAAGCCCGTCCTATCCTGGGCCGCGTCGCACGCCTCGCGTGCGACGGGAACGACAACGCGGGCGCGTAGCTCAGTCGGTAGAGCAACTGGCTTTTAACCAGTAGGTCGAAGGTTCGATCCCTTCCGCGCTCACCATCCCCGCCGCTTCGTCGCCGGTCCGCGCCCTGACCTTGACTTCACAGCCGCGCGTGGCATCCTCTCCGCCCCTGTCGGGGCCGCGTAGCTCAGTCGGTAGAGCAGGTGACTCTTAATCATCAGGTCGTAGGTTCGAGCCCTACCGCGGTCACCATCCTTGATCTGGCGCGGTCCGACCGGCGCTGAGCCGGCGAAGATCCTTCGCGCGGATCTCCCGGTCCATACCCGCCTAGGCGCAGACCAACTCGCGGGAGGTCACGCGCATCTCGGGCGCGAGCCACGGTCCGGGCGTGGACGGATGGATGTTGAGGGGCGCTTCACCGGCCATCGGCTTGGCCTTCGTGAAGAACGCCGTGATCAACTCGGGCTCGGCCTGGCACAGCATCGCGTCGATCGCCGTCTGCAGGTCGCCCTTCGCGTCCCTGTACGCCTCGTCCAGGGTGACCTGGAGCAGCCGGCAGACCTCGACGTAGGCGCGATGGGGGTCGGCCGCGACCGCCGTGGTGCAAGTGACGAGGCACTGCGCCACCCAGGAGGCTTCCTCGCGGTAAACGAGGCTCGGGAACTCGATGGTGACGTCGGGCATGGCGGTCCGTGCTACGGGTGTCACCAGCATGGATCGGCTGAGAAGCCGCCGGCAATCGTCCTAGCTAGGGCCGTCAGCAGAAGGGTCGTCGCCCCGATCCGTGGAGGCTCACCGTTACCGACCTGTCGGCCCGAAGCGGCTCGCTTGCAGAGCGTTGGAAGGTCTACCATACGGCATGGCAGGCGGTTGGGAGTCGCCGCACGCGGGACGCGCGTTCGCGGCGATCGACTTCGAGACGGCGAATCAGTCGCGGGACAGCGCCTGTGCGGTGGCGATCGTCCGCGTCGAGGCTGGTGTCATCGTCGAAAAGCGCCATTGGCTGATCCGTCCGCCGACCGCCACGTTCACTTTCACGCCGATCCACGGGATCACTTGGTCCGACGTCGAGCGTGCACCGACGTTCGCGGAGGTGTGGTCGGAGGCCACGTGTCTTGCCGCGGACGTCGAGTTCCTCGCGGCGCACAACGCGTCGTTCGACCGGTCGGTGCTCGCTGCCTGCTGCCGGACGGCTGGTCTGCCTTTGCCGGCGACGCCGTTTCGGTGCACCGTCCAACTGGCTCGCCGCGACCTGGGCATCTACCCGTCGAGGCTGCCAGATGTCTGTCGGCAGCTTCGCATTCCGCTCCGTCACCACGACGCCCTCTCGGATGCCGAGGCATGCGCGCAGATCGTGCTGGCGGCTGGGCGATCACCTCGCGGGTCACGACGATGAGAGGGCCACCGGCCGACTTCTGGGGCAAGCTCCGCGGAAACGGAGCGCAACTCGAATGGCACCCGCTGGCCGACCACTGCGCCGACGTTGCGGCGTGCGCCGAAGCGCTGCTCCGGCAGACGGCGCTCGGTGCACGGATCGCCACGCTGGCCGGCGTCGAGCGGTGGTCGGAGGAGCAGGTGGCCCGGCTCGCCGTTTTCGCGGCACTTCACGACGTCGGGAA
>Ga0163152_10005061_pt1 | contig 15805 bp, 12 predicted proteins | sample OliLakLV19MP8IB2_FD_148635 | JGI IMG/M metagenome (GOLD analysis project Ga0163152, IMG submission 148635) | Freshwater microbial mat bacterial communities from Lake Vanda, McMurdo Dry Valleys, Antarctica - Oligotrophic Lake LV.19.MP8.IB-2 | ecosystem: Environmental > Aquatic > Freshwater >... | reverse complement strand
CGTGGTACTGGCGCTGGTGGTACTGGCGCTGGTGGTACTGGCGCTGGTGGTACTGGCGCTGGCGGTGGTACTGGCGCTGGCGGTGGTACTGGCGCTGGGATTTCCGGCCTTGGTACTGGTGCTGGTGGTACTGGCGCTGGTGTTGCTGGTGGGGGACTGTTCGGATTTGACAGAATCTCTCCGCCCTCTAGTGGGGGAGTCTGCGAAGCTGGGTTGCTATTTAACGGATTTGGGCTGTCCTGCGCTCCAAAATTTCGATCGGGCCAGGGTGTATTTGGACGGTTATCAATGCTACTCCCAACACCAGGCAAATCTGATGAACCGGCAGGCAGCTGGACAAAAGCTGGATTTTCAATAACGCTTTCGCCGGTGATTGGAGCCTGTGCTGCTACAGCCGCAGAAGTTTCAGCTTGAACTTCTGCCATAGCCGCATCTGCATTGGCTTTATCACCTGGCTGAGTCAGGTTTAGTCCCCTAACCAGGTCGCTTGTTTCATAAAAGGTTTTGATATCAAAATCGTATATGCGTTCAATTCTGTCTTTAATAATTACCGCAAGCTGTCCTGCTTGCAGCCCCTCGCGTTGGGAACCATTCTGGTTAAATACTTCTATGTTGCTATTTGTCAGGGCTCCTACTACTGTGGTGTTAGTGTCGGGGTTGTAGCGCACAAATAAAGCTGAACCTCGAATTCCTGCCCTGGCGTTGGGGGTTTGCACTCGCGTTGTACCGCGTCCGGGCGGAATGAGCAGGAGTGCGGTGCCATTGGACAGTCTCAAGGTTCGTGTATTTGGCAGAAATTGAAATACCGCTTGTGCGCCAACTCTTGCTAAAGAACCGTCGTTGAAGCGCAACTCTGCTAAAGATTCTCTCCCAGTGGTCAAAGAATCTCCAGGGTTCATTCCATCGGATACACGAGCTGGACGCCCTTGTTGATTTTGCGGAATTAGCCGAACGAGGTTGCGTAGACTCTGAATAACGCCTTTATTTAAAGGTATTTCGGCACTGACCTCTTTGGGTAGAGGCAGCGTCATGACGCTCCATAAAATTAAGCTCAAAAGAAGAACTAACTTGTGAGACATGGATCGTCCCCAACGCAGGAAATTTTAACCCATACCAAAGCTGACAAAAGCATACCCTTTAACTCAATGTTACAAAATCGCCACTGAAACGCCTTATCTCGCAAGGATGATAAGGGGAAGTAAGGAGCAGTAAAAAGAGAGATCCTGAATTAAGATATTTCTGAATATATAGATCTAGATTGTGAATTTGGTGCAATTATGTCGGTGGGATTGCGGTGCATTCATCATGTACTGTAACAAAACTTGACGCTAAACTTATGGTTTTCGATCGATACACCTGCTGCCAGCGATCGCGCTACGCCCACGTCCGGGTGTTGCTCAAAGGCCAATCCTTCCTAAAGGCTAGCACTTCGATCCTGATTCGAGCTGAAATCGTTAGGACTTTAAGGTTACAATTCTCGTTGATACCAGTGAATGACCTTGAATCCCTCAAAGGGATTGAAATGAGAGACAATGTATCGCTTTGCAAGCTGACCCGATCGAAGTTGCAATGGGAAAGCTGGCGAAATCGCGCTTTGTGGATTTTGTTAGTGTCTGGTAGTGCAGTCTGGTCTTCGATTGGATTGCGTGCTACAGCTGAGGCAAGTACTCCATCGGTGACGACGCCTATAGCGCCGATCATGCTGCGGACACACTCTCCTGTCGCTCCAGAGGATACCATTGGCCTTGATGTGAAGCAACTTGTTTCTAATGATGACACCCTCAATAGGCAACTGCCGCCAGCGGTAATTATTCCAGGGGTTAGTTCTTGGGCCGCAGATTTAGGGAAGCCAAATATAGAAATCTCGATCGTCAAGGAGCAATCCGATACCGATACGCAGCCAGACATACCGGCCACTTTTGAAGTATGGCCTAATTTTATCTCGGCAGATAACTCCGATCGGGTACAGCAGCCAACGGAACAACCCCGTCAGCAAGTAAAGCCAACACAGCCTCCTAACTCCCCGCCTGCACCGACACAGCAACAGTCGGAGCCGACTGAGGCCCAGGGAGATCCGGATTTGGGAAGGCTGCGCCTGCGAGAGCGGAAAGTGCCGCCACGTCAGCCTCAGCCAGTATTGCACGTGGTGCCTCGAATCAGCTATTTTTACACTAACAATGTTTTTTCCGGGGTCGATCCGATCGCAGATAGTCAGTTTGTTCCAAGCGTAACGCTGTGGTCGGTGCCGCAGATCAGACCGGGGACTTATTTAAGCACATCAATTGATGGTTATTTAATTCGCTACTTCAATGAATCGCAGTTCGATTATAATTTTGTGAGATTCAGAGCGGGGATCAGCCAGCGCATCGCGCCTCGTACCTTTGGCGAAATTGGTTGGAGCAATCAACAATATTTTAGGGCAAGTAATGGCGATCGCTTTTTAAACGAGCATTCCGTCTATTTGACGTTTTCGCGACGAGATTGGCTGAGGAGAAAGCTAGCGCTAGATTACTTTTACGATGTTCGTCTGAGTTTTGCCGATCCAGATAGCCGCAGTCGGGTCATCAATTACTTGTCGGTTTCCTTGAGCTACTATTTTCAGCCGAATTTGCAGGTTGGAATGGACTACCAATTTAGCTATTCTGATTTTACAAAGCGCGATCGCTTAGATCGGTATCACCGTTTACTCGGTCGCTTAACTTATGGCTTATCTAGAGATAGCCAGATTAACGTCCAGGGGGGCGCAACTTTGGGCAGTTCTAACGAGCCAAATATTGATTTTGATAGCTTGTTTTTCAGCGTTACTTACAGTGTGGATTGGCAAATTTTTGATTAGTCAGTGGTCAGTTGTCAGTGGTCAGTGGTCAGTGGTCAGTGGTCAGTTGTCAGTTGTCAGTGGTCAGTTGTCAGTGGTCAGTTGTCAGTGGTCAGTTGTCAGTTGTCAGTGGTCAGTTGTCAAGAAAATTTCTCCTCTGCCCCTCTGCCCCTCTGCTCCTCTGCCCCTCTGCCCTAGCTATAGGAACACCAATCGCTCCAACTACCGGCATATAGCTTTCCCGTATGAATTCCAGCTATTTCTAGAGACAATAAATTCACGCAGGCAGTAACGCCAGAGCCGCAGTAAACTATAATCTCCTGGGCGTTTTCTAAGCCTGACCAGCGAAGTTTTTGGTCTGTCACGGGGAGTCCCCTGCCCACTTCATCGGTGACATCTTGCCAGGGATAATTGACGGCACTGGGGATATGTCCGGCAATAGGATCGATGGGTTCTCGTTCGCCTCGGTAGCGATCGCTCTCCCGCGAATCCACTAACACGACTTCTGGCAAGTCTTTGCGGCCTTTTACCGTGTCAATGTCTACGACCAAGTGCGATCGAACCTCTGGCACAAATTTACCCTGTTTGGGCATTAGAATAGCCTCTGTAACCGGATAACCAGCTGATACCCATGACTTCCAGCCACCGTCAAGCAAAGCAACTTTGTCGTGTCCCAGGTAGCGCAGCAACCACCACAGACGGGAAGCAAAGGCAAAGCGGGAATCATCGTAGGCGACAACTAGAGTTTCCTGGCAATTAATCCCAATTGCGGCTAATTTTTGGGCTAATTCGACTGGGTTTGGCAAAGGGTGTCGTCCGCCATGTTTAGCGACCGGCGAGGAAAGGTCATGATTGAGGTCGAGATAGTGTCCGCCCCGAATGTGACTCGTCTGATACTGTAGAAGTCCCAATTCTTTATCTGCAAGGGAAAAGCGACAATCGACAATTACAATTTGGGGATCGTCGAGATGTTCGGACAGCCATTGTGGGGAAACTACAAATGGGATCTCAGTCATTGGATATTGGTGTAAAGCTCTAGTGGCGATCTGGCTTTCGCCAGATATCGATTTTAACCATGATGATACCCCCAACCCCCGCAAGGGAGGAAGGGTAGAAGAAGGAGAAGGAATTCTGCTTCTCCTCCTTCTACCCCCTCTCTGAGATCGGAGAGGGGCAAGGGGGTGAGGTTCTTCATTCATCGATCGCGCCTGCATGACTTGATGATACTGTAGGGCTGTGGGCACCTATTAGTTAAAATTTAAATCAATCCAACAGATGTGAAGCAACGGAGACTGGAACTTGGTCGCCTCTAAAGATACACAAGCATTGACACAACCACTGCCCTTAGTGACCGATCCGGCTGTACTACAGCAAGTCATTCTCAACAAGCTCAATACGCGCATATATCCCCGTGGTGAACTGGTAATGCCTTGCGTACCGGCAATGCTGGATCATTACTTACAGCGACTGAAGATGCTGTTCGACTCACTTGGCAAAGCCTTTTCTGAAGAAGAACTACAGCAGTTGCGTCAAGTTCTTAGCCGTAGGTTGGAAGAAGGATTTCGCGCTTCACCTCATTCAAGTATTGTACTCAAGTACGAACCAGCTAAATCCCCTAATGTAGGTTTGACTTGCAATCTTACGACAGCGGTTTCATCGGTTGCAGATCAATACAAAAACTGGGTTGAAACCAGAAAACCGCCTTTATTCGGTTCTCATCCAGATGCCAAGGTGATGGCTACAGTTGCTGAATTAGGCCAAGACCCTTCAACTACACCCATTTTAGATATAGGAGCTGGAACGGGACGCAATACTCTACCTCTAGCAAGGCTTGGCTATTTGGTTCACGCGATCGAATTAACCCCTGCTTTTGTCGAACAGATCCAAGGAATTGTGCAAGCTGAGGGATTACCTGTGGTAGTCACGCAAGGTAATATCCTCGACCCAATGGTGCGGATGCGGCCTGCTAACTACAAAATGGCAATAGTTGCGGAAGTGATTTCTCATTTTCGAGATGCGGATCAACTGCGACTGTTACTGGCTAAAATGTGCGATGTGATTCGCTCCGGTGGCTTGTTACTGTTTAACACTTTCTTGACCGCAGATGGCTACCAACCGGAGCAAGTAATCCGAGAAATGTCAGAAATAGCGTGGTCATCCATTTTTACACGCGCAGATCTAGCATCGGCAATGGAAGGATTACCGCTAGAAATTATATCAGATGAATCGGTATTTGAATACGAGCAGAAACACCTGCCTGCCGAGGCATGGCCTCCAACCGGATGGTTTGCTAACTGGGCAACAGGCCGAGATCTGTTTCCGATCGTTAATGGTCAACCACCGATGGAACTACGCTGGATTTTGTGCAAACGCACTTAATAAAAATTAAAAATTAAAAATTAAAAATGCGATTTGATTTCCATTTTTAATTTTTGATTTTTAATTCTCAGGGGAATCAATTGTTCCAAACAACTAAAACAACACCGCAGATAATTAGACCCAAACCCACAATCCGACTCACCGGAATTGGTTCCCCAAAAGCAAAGTAGCCCAACAACAGCGAGAAAACATAAACTAAGGAAACCGCTGGGCCAGCAACACTTAATTTGACTCGCGTCAGCAGCAGAATGTAAGCGCAGGCTCCTAGAGCATAGCAAGTAAGGCCAAACAATAGTTCAGGGGTGAGCGCAATCCCTATAATATGGCTCAACCAGTTGCTGGCATTGACTTTCCCTAGCTTTGATGCTCCTGCTTTTAGGAAAAATTGCCCCGCGACACTTGTTAACACCGAAATGAAAAACAGTCCAAACTCTGAGGAGGTCACAACCTATAATTCTCGTGTAAAGAGCCCATACAATTTTAGATTTTAGATTTGGGATTTTAGATTGAATAATATCAACTTATTACCACTGCCACCATCACCAGAGTTAAGATCGAGTCGAGTATAGGCATTAAACAGTTACTATGACGAGCATTCTGCAATCTCCCTACACAAGCGAACAAATTGCAGCTTGGCTGCGCGGTTTGCTTACTCTTGCTTGGGCTGACGGCAACTTTGATGAACAAGAACAGCAGTTAATTGCCTCTCTGACTCAGGATGAACTTGCTCCCTCAGTTGATTTGGGGTCGCTGGAACCGATCGGGCCAGCAGAGTTAGCGCAGGTTTTGGGGCCAAAAACTGATGCTGCCGAGAATTTCTTGCGAACTGCTGTAATGGTGGCATTAGCCGATGGTGTTTATTCTGTCAGCGAGGATGAAGTACTGCACCAGTTTTGTCAGGCTTTGGGACAAAAAGAAGAGGTGTTAGAGGCTTTACGCCATACTCTCTACGAAGATCGGGCAAAAGGGCCTGCTACTCAGGTATCCTATGAAGGAGCGGTGGCGGCAAAGGAGTACCAATCGCCGCAACCACAACTGGATGCGCTCAAACCTGTACGAAACTGGCTAGAAGGATTGGACATTCAAGATCCCAGGGTGGCTCGCTTCTTGTGCAAAATGATCCCGTCCCAGTGTCCGTTTGAGCGAGATGTGACCCTGTTTGACCACAAAGTCGTACATATTCCCCCCCTGTGTAAGCTAAATCCACTCTACGATCAGTTAGTAGGCTTGCGCTTCCGAGCGCTGTCTTATTTAGCAGATGATTGTGGTGAAGATGTGTCCCAATATTGTTAGCAGTCATTGGTCATCACTTAAAAATAACTAATTGATGACCAATGACTGATGACTAATGACGAATAAGTGATATGCAATTTATTGACCAAGCAGAGATTGAAGTAGAGGCTGGAAATGGAGGCGATGGCATTGTCGCCTTCCGACGAGAAAAGTATGTTCCGGCTGGGGGGCCATCGGGTGGCAATGGTGGCAAGGGCGGTTCGGTATTCTTCGTAGCGACGGAGAACCTGCAAACGTTACTGGATTTTAAATACATTCACCGTTTTAAGGCGGAAGACGGGGGACGTGGGGGGCCGAATAATCGCACTGGGGCAAATGGAAGCGATCGCATTATTCCGGTTGCCTGCGGCACATCTGTCTACGATACCGAAACTGACGAATTATTCGGAGATTTGGTAGAACCGGGGCAAACTATCTGTGTAGCTCAAGGTGGTAAAGGCGGTTTGGGAAACCAGCATTTCCTCAGCAACCGCAACCGCGCCCCCGAATATGCTCTTCCGGGACTAGCAGGGGAAAAACGGCTGCTGCGTTTGGAGTTGAAACTGCTTGCGGAAGTAGGAATTATCGGTTTGCCGAATGCAGGCAAATCAACTTTAATTTCAGCTATTTCAGCAGCTCGTCCTAAAATAGCAGATTATCCGTTTACCACGTTAGAGCCGAATTTGGGTGTGGTGCGTAAACCTAACGGCGATGGTGCTGTGTTTGCCGATATTCCCGGACTGATAGAAGGTGCCCACGAGGGTGTGGGATTGGGTCACGATTTTTTGCGCCATATTGAGCGGACTCGCTTGCTGCTGCACTTGATCGATGTTACAGCAGAAGATCCGATGGGTAACTATCAAACAATTGAGCAGGAGTTACAAGCATACGGCAGAGGTTTGCCAGAACGCCCGCAAGTTCTGGCACTTAATAAAATGGATGCGGTTTCGATCGATCTGGATTTGGAAGAGTTCGCATCCGAACTGCGATCTCTTCGCCATGCCCCTGTTTTCCTAATCTCTGCTGTTAGCCACAACGGATTAGAAGCAATGTTGCAGGAAATTTGGCGAATGCTGGAAGAAACAGGGGCTAGAGGCTAGGGGCTAGAGGCTAGGGGCTAGGGGCTAGGGAAGAGTGGGAGAGTGGGAGAGTGGGAGATTGGGAGATTGGGGGAGTGGGGGAGTGGGAGAGTGGGAGATTGGGATTTTGCAAATCTTCTCCCTAGTCCCTAATCCCTAGTCCCTAGTCCCTAGTCCTTAGCCCCTATTTCTTTGAGCATTAACAGACTGGGTATCTTCTAGGCGATTAATGGGCGTGGGAGAAGGAATAGAATTACCGGGAGTTGTCCCATCGCCAGCTGGTAACTGGGGATTGGCGATCGGTTTGCTGAAGTATTGATAGGTGACGCGAGAGATCTTGTTAATCAGTTCAGCTGCCCGCGTATCGTTGCGGGGACGTTTAACCATCACGGCGGCGATATAGCGCTTGCCGCTGGGCAAATCGATTAAGCCAACATCTGCAAGCATTGAGCCAATATTGCCAGTTTTGTGGGCAATATTGGCTCCTTTTCCCAGTCCGCGTGGCAGGAGAGAGTTGTTTGCAGTCCGTCGCATGATAGAAAGGAGACGATCGCGCGACGGTAGAGACACCAACTCGCCCTGGTTTACCCGCACCATCAAGCTTGCCAACTCTTTAGAACTGGTAGTGTTTGTTCCTTCTATATCGGGTAGTTTGTTGCGGATTGCCGTTGCTGTCAGCCCCCAGTCTAGGAAGCGCTGATTTAGGGCTTCGGCACCACCCAGACGGGCAATCAGCATATTGGTGGCGGTGTTGTCGCTGATCGTAATCATCTGGGTTACCGTTTCCAGAGCCGTATATTTTGTTCCTGGGGGTTTGTACTGCATTTTGCCAGAACCAGAAGCGATCGCTTCTGGCCGTAGGGCCAGTACTTCATCTAAGCGAATTTTGCCAGCATCCACATCTTGAAAAAAGGCAACTAGAATCGGTATTTTAATTGTGCTTGCCGCCGCCAAGTTGGCAGCACCATTCCAGTCTAGATAAGCACCCGTATCTATATCGAGGACAAATATCCCTGGAGCCAATCGGGGATACTGATTCGCTAAGGACTGTACAGCAGTCCTCAGTGGCATAATTTCTTGAGTGAGCTTCAGCGCCGTTAAGCCATCTACAAATGTAGAGGCGGGTTTTAAACTAACATCTGCCACAGCACTATGCTGGGAAGGATTAACTGTCTCTGAGATTGCAGATGGCTTGTGGATGGTTGGGTTCAAAATCGACAGTATTGTACCGACGATCGCACCAAGACCGATCCCCAAAATGAGTAGGCGCATTCCGTACACCAGTACTCCAGAGGAGTTGCGTCGCTGCTTAGGTAACGATCTCCGTTGAACAGAAACTGGGGGGCGAACGGGCTGAGGGGATTTCCTGATTTTTTCCGCTCCTACTTTGCTGCGTTGCTGACGGCTTGCACCAGCAACGGGGCGACTGCTGGGGTTATTCGATTTTGGATTTTGCGCGAAGTGGGCGTCTTGGCGGTTCCCGTCACGATGCCCACCTTCGCAAGAGAGGATTTTGGATTTTGGATTTACCCCACGACTGAAGTCGGGGGCTTGGGATGAGAGGATTTTGGATTTTGGATTTGTTCTATAGTTGAAACCGTCAAGACCTTGTACCGAATATTCCTCTTCATCCAAAATTGGCAATCCCAAATCTAAAATCAGGCGGTCATTTTGGATTTTGGATGAGGAAATTTCTCTTGCAGCGGGGGTCGCCTGCACTAAAGAAGTGGGTTTTGCCCTAAATTTAGTCAGCCCGTCCTTTGAGGTTGTTTGTCTGAGTGAAAGATTGGTGAGATTACCAGATCCTACCTTGCTTCCCCGCTGCTTTCTGGCTGGGGGTGCTGGTTTTTGGGAAGGTTGACCAAATAGCCTCTGCCACCAGTTCAATCCGTGACGGTGTTGGCCTACATTCCTGGGCAATCCTCGCTCTAGGGCAGAAGAAACCTCTGCCTTAGACGGTCTGGGTCGAAGCCCAGACCGATCGGTTGGTGTCCGGGCTAATTCCTGCCGCTGTGGCACTTGCTGTTGTTTGAGCTGCCGCCGCTGGCGACGGGGATGGCCCTGATCGGACGCTGCCACGGATGACACCTCTTAGAAAGTTGACTTAATTTGCGGACAAAAAATGCACACTACACCTGATCGGTAATACTAAACCCAAAAAACTCTACTACATCCCAGGTGTACTCGGATCGAGTCGGCTTTGAAAGCGGAGATCTAAGATTGATCCTGGGGGGGCAATAGGGTGTCTAACACAGCTGGAGAACCTGTAGATATGGCCCATTCTATCTGGCTGAGAATGCCTCGCTGCATTGCTACGTCTGCTGTAGATGGCTGGGATCGATTAAAAAGTAGCCGAAATTTCGCCATCCGGGAGGCTGCTGTGTGGGGATAGATATAACCAATTTTTAACAGCACGGATTCTAGTTGCTGATAGTACTCTTCTAAGATTTCTAATGTTGCCGTATCGGTGTGGGGAGATGGTTGGGGGGTGACTACCTCTTCGCCTATTGCTTGGTAAAGTTCGTAACAGCAAATAGCAACTGCCTGAGCCAAATTTAGTGCTGGATAGGCATCGCTGGAAGGAATGCGTATGAATCGCTGGGCATATTTCAATTCGTCGTTGCTCAAGCCTCGGTCTTCTGGGCCGAAAATCAAGGCTGATGGTCCTTGTTCCAGCAGCCAGGGCAAGGTGGTGCGGGGTTTTTCTAGATGGAGAGATAACCGTCTGTCGCGTGCTGTAGCTGCGATCGCTCTTGTGCATCCTTTCAATGCTTCTGGCAAGGTGGCTACCAGTTGAGCCGCTTCTAGAATGTCTACCGCATGGACTGCCATAATCCTTGCTTGTTCTTCCAAAGGTTCGCATTTGGGCTCCACCAATACTAGCTGACTCAGCCCCATATTTTTCATGACGCGGGCGACTGACCCTATATTCAAGGGGCCGATCGGTCTCACCAAGATTATTCGCACCTGCGCTAAGGCTGTCTTATCCATTACTGTGTCTTTACCAGGTTTCCTTTAAATTGGATTAACAATAGTATCGTTAACTTAATATGGCACGCCAACGGTCTAAATCCGATCTACCCACAAAAATTTGTTCCGTATGTCAACGGCCATTCACCTGGCGTAAAAAATGGGCTGATTGCTGGGATGATGTTAAGTATTGCTCAGAACGCTGTCGCCGTCGCCGCTCTCAATAGCAATTTCAGATTGCTTCTTTGAAATCTCAAATCTGAAAGTTTTACCAATTCCCTTAGCCAACGATCGGTGACATGACCCCGGCCTAAAGGCACGGGGCTTCCAAGAATCACTTCTTAGTCTTCCTAGTTACTCCCTTGCGGGTTTTCGACTTTGGCCTAGACTGAGACATCTCAATCCCTGGCAAACCGTCTGCATAGGCGTTTTGGATGACCGACTGCCCATCGGTACTAATTAGTTCTATTCCCCTATTTCTAATTACTTGCCCACTAGCAACATCTCTATCAGCAATGAATCCACACTTTTGACAATGATGTACTCTAACGCTCAAATCCTTTTTAACAGTTGCACCACACTCAGGACATTCTTGCGAAGTCCCCCTAGCGCTAACTTCCCCAAAGAATTTACCGCGCTTCCAGCACACATACTTGGTGATAGTTCGGAATTGTCCAAAACCAGCATCAAGCATCTGCTTACCAAGCACCCCCTTAGCCAAAGTCCGGTAATCCAAGTCTTCCATGAAGACCATATCACCAGCATCACAAAGGGCATGAGCTTGATTGAAGTGAAAATCCTTGCGGGTATTATCAATCGTGTGGTGAAGTCTAGCAACTTTGAGCCGTTGTTTCTCGTAATTTTTAGACCGCTTCTTTTTCCGGGAAAGTCTGCGTTGCAGCAATTTCAGCTTGAAGAGCATCACTTTCAGAAACTTAGGCGATTTTACAAGAACTCCATCGCTAGTTGCCAAAAACTTTTCAAGTCCAACGTCTACCCCAATTGGATGTCCATGTGGCATAGGATTGGGTACGTTAACATCACATTGGATATTGATGTCAGCGTACCATCTATCAGCCTTGTTAATTATCCGAACCTGCTTAACCACAAATCCGCTTGGGATTGGGCGATGCAAGTTAATTGGAATCAGACCCAGTTTGGGCAAGGCGATATGTATCCCCTGCACTGGATTCTGTTTAAATTGGGGAAACAACAAAGACTTGAATTGCCCAAACTTTTTAAATCTAGAGAACCCATGCCCAACTTTTTGAAACCCATCATAAGCTCGGTGCAATTGTTTAATGGCTTGCTGCAAAACTTGGCTTGGTACTTCGCCCAATCGGGGAAATACTTTTTTAGCGCTTGGCAAGGCATTCAACTGATTCACTTCGCTAGGGAAAGGACTGTCAGCGGCCATGATATACTCATGACTGATAGAGCATCTGTCAACCATACATTTCCGACTATTGCACCAATCCTTGATTTCCCGCAGCCCATAGTTATAGGCAACGCGGCAAATATCCATCCACTCTTTGAGTGACTGCTCTTGAGTGTTGTTAGGGTAGATGCGATAGCGGTAATTCATGGTTAGCATTCCAGTATGTTAGCATATTTAGTGGCAGATGCAATGCTGGTAAATATAAAGCCGTGCTAGAAGCACGGGGTTTTAAACCCAATTTTTCGATAATTTTCGGAAATGATATCACTTGTTGGTGAAAACAAGATTGTTACCGATATCGATTTTTCCTTTTCCCAGTTAGCCGTTGGACAAACCCGCGCAATCCAGAACGCCTAGACATACGTCTATTTCCTCGCTTGCTGCGATCGGATTCCGTCGCTGCTTCGATATCTTGAGTGCGAGGCATTCCTTGTTGGGCGCGGGCTGACTCAGTAAGGGGTACAGCATTTTTATCGGGGACGATTTGAGAACCATATTTTCTTGCATAAACCTGAGTAAACTCTGCACCGAAAAAGAGAATTTGGGCGGCATAGTAAACCCAAGCCAAGATAACTACAAGTGACCCAGCTGCACCGTAAGTCGAGCCAAAACTGCCGTTCCCTAAATACAAACCCAGCAAAGTTTTGCCTATAGTGAACAGCAGCGAAGTGATAGCAGCGCCAATCCAAACATCACTCCAGGTAATTTTCACATCTGGCAGAAATTTGTAAATCATCGCGAACAGCAATGTGATGACGCCGAACGAGATGGCAAAATTGGCAATTTGCCAGAGAAAGTCAATACCGGGTAGCAAATTACTTAAAAAAGTGCTAAGTCCTGCTAATACGGCGCTGACTACGAGGGACACCAGCAATAAAAAGCCGATTCCCAGCACCATTGAGAAGGACAAAAAGTTTTGGCGAATAAAGCCCTTGACGTTAATACCGGGCTTTGGTGCCACCTCCCAAATAGTATTGAGGGCATCTCGCAGCTGACCAAATACGCCTGACGCGCCAAACAGCAAGGCGATGACGCTAATAATAGAGGCTATAGTCCCAGTGGCTGGTTTGTTGGCATTTTCGATCGCTGTCTCGATGACTTCTGCGCCACTTCTGCCGACTAAACCTTGAATTTGGCCTACAATCTGGCCTCTTGCCGCTTCTTCCCCGAATACGCTGCCTGCGATCGCAATTACGATAATCAGCAGCGGTGCGATGGAAAACACCGTATAATACGCCAACGCTGCCGCCAACCGCGACGCTTTATCCTCATTCCATTCATCAAAAGTTTCTTTCAGCAGTTCCCACATTGTCTTTAAATTCATGGGTACTCTTCTTTTAGAGTAATGAGGATCTTGGTTTGAAGAGGTAGAAGTACGTTCGGGCATCTTTCGGCAATGGTTGAATGTTTTTGGTTTTGGCTTATTTTCTGGTTTACTGCATTAAGGTAGAGGAACGCATCTATCCTATGGGCTAATACGCATCTACTCCTGGAAGCTGCATACATTTTTTCGGTAAGAGGCTTTAAAACTTCTACCTTCAGGGTGAGCAATAAATAATTTGGTTATGATTAGATTGAACCAAAAGCCAATCGTTGGTAAAGCTGGGCAACATCACGGCTGATAACTTTTAGAACTTTTGCCAGGTAAGGATAATATGCAGCTTGCAGGAAAAGTGGCGCTGATTACAGGATCGGGTTCGGGAATTGGCAAGGCAGCAGCAAAGTTGCTAGGGAAAGAAGGTGCTAAAGTTGCAGCGTTAGCGCATAAACAAGGAGAAGCAGAGCAAATTGTTGCCGAAATTCAAAGCAATGGTGGTGAAGCGATTCCTCTGATTGCCGATATTTCGCAGCCGGATCTGATGCAACAAGCAATCCAGCAAATTGGGGATAAGTGGGGACGGCTGGATATTGTGTTTGCCAATGCAGGTATCAATGGCGTCTGGGCACCGATAGAAGAATTGACGCCCGAAGAGTGGGATAAAACTATAAATGTTAATCTTAAAGGCACATTTTTAACAGTAAAATACGCTGTACCTTATCTGAAAAAGCAAGGCGGCTCGGTTATTATTACTTCCTCGGTTAACGGTACGCGCATTTTTAGCAATACTGGTGCAACGGCTTATTCATGTTCTAAAGCTGCTCAGGTTGCCTTTACAAAAATGGTGGCATTGGAACTTGCCGAACACCGCATTCGCGTCAATGTCATCTGTCCGGGAGCGATCGAAACCGATATTGACGAAAACACCGAACGGCGCAATCTTGATAAGATTAAGGAACCTGTTGAGTTTCCAGAAGGGAAGATACCCCTAACTGACGGCGAACCGGGAACTTCACAGCAGGTGGCACAATTAGTGCTATTTCTAGCTTCGGATGCTTCGAGTCATATTAGCGGTACAGAAATTTGGATTGATGGGGCGCAGTCGCTACTACAAGGGTGAACGCCGAGAGGTCGAGTTATAGCTAGGGGCATCGGCTGTAGAGACGTTTCATGAAACGTCTCTACAATGTTTAGGCAAAAAATTAAAGGGGGTAAAAAAACCCGGATTTGGTATAATTCAAAAGAATGGGCTTTTAAACAAAATATAAATTTTCTTAACTGCTCTGCTCAATATCACAACCGATTTTCTTAGATAGCGAAATTGCCACCCATTTCTACCTCCCCAGGGCTTTCCACAAGGTGTCCAATACTTGAGTTTGTTTCAGCACGCCGATCGCAACCAAAACCACCAGGATGAGAATTGCCATACTGCCAGCGCTTCTGGCAAAATAAGCTCCGGGTGGGGTAATTTTCCAAAGCGGTTTGGGAATGCGACGCGCTTCTTGTTCAAATCTAGCTTTTGCCCAACTGACAACCTGCTCTTGCTGACGCGCTTCCAACAACAAACTAGCTGCCAACTGTAATGAGAAAGGATGACATCCACCCCATTTTCTGGCGAGGCGTTGCTCATCGTTACGCAAGGCTGCTGGAACACCAGTTCTGGCTGGCAAACTTACCAGTTCTTTTGCTTCTTCTTCAGCCAAATTGCCTAATCTGAGAACATCACCCATATTGAAGAAAGAAGAGGTCAATTTATAGCGATGCCGATAAAAATTTAGTTCTCTTTGTGAAGCTACCACTAGCATCAAGGCGTTGGTGTTCATCAAAAAAAGCAAGTTGTCAAAAAATCCATCACTGAATTCATTGGGATGCTTGAACAAAGCGCTAAATTCATCCAGACAAAGCACCGGCAGCACTCCCTGCCGTTTCCACTCTCCCATCACTGAGGAAAAGGTCTGGCGCTCAAAGGATGTAACTTGAAATGGTCTGGTTAAGGTTCGTTGCGATCGCACTTTTGGCAGATTTAGCAATTGTCGAGCTACGGCGTGATAAAAACCAATCTCATCCTGGCACTCGGAATCCAGGAGGTCGAGATAAATCGCTACGTAACGTTTGGGATTCTCCACCCGCTGTTCGTAAGTCTGGAAAAAGTGATATAGCAGGGAAGATTTCCCGATGCCTTTTTTACCCACAACGTTGATGCTGACTGGTGGAGAGCCTGTCATCCGCGAGGTAAGGGCGTCCAGTTCTGAAGAGCGACCGACAAAGAACTGGGGGTCGGTAATCATTGGCCCCGCCACAAAGGGACTCTGAGGCAGTGAGCGGTTGGTCATACAACATTTTTACAACAAGTTGAGTTAAGGGTAGTGCCTCTGACGCACCCTACTCTATGTGCCAGTTGCGTAAGTCCTAATTTTATAATTATAGCAACCGCCAAGGCGACTCTTGACAGTAGGGGCGAACGCGAGTGCGTGCCGGAGGCATTAGCATTCGGGTAGTAAATCTTCGGTTTTAACCAATAAATTATATGCCCG
>Ga0163152_10005054_pt1 | contig 15815 bp, 17 predicted proteins | sample OliLakLV19MP8IB2_FD_148635 | JGI IMG/M metagenome (GOLD analysis project Ga0163152, IMG submission 148635) | Freshwater microbial mat bacterial communities from Lake Vanda, McMurdo Dry Valleys, Antarctica - Oligotrophic Lake LV.19.MP8.IB-2 | ecosystem: Environmental > Aquatic > Freshwater >... | reverse complement strand
TGGCCGCCAAAGAGAGCAGTGTTGGGGCGGTGCCCAATTGCGACGAAGACGCCGGCGCAAGGCAATTCTGTTGTCTTGTCTGTGACGAGATTCTTGAGCCGGACGCCGGTGACGACATCACTGCCGAGAATGTCTTCAACGGCAGAGTTCCACACGAACGTGATCTTTTCGTTCTTCACTGCGCGGTCTTGCATGATTTTGGAGGCTCGTAGTTTGTCGCGCCGGTGGACGATCGAAACCTTCGTCGCAAATTTGGTCAGGAAGGTCGCTTCTTCCATCGCGCTGTCACCACCGCCCACGACAATCAGTTCTTTTCCCTTGAAGAAGAACCCGTCGCAGGTCGCGCAAGTCGAGACGCCGTGTCCCGTAAGGCGCGCCTCGTTCTTCACTCCGATCTGAATGGCCGTCGCGCCGGTGGCGACGATGACGGTTTTCGTATGGATGGTCTGTTCGGCTTCGACGATGATCGTGAAGGGTCGCTGTGAAAAGTCTACTCCTGTAACTTCGCCGGTCAGGAATTCCGTGCCAAACCGTTCTGCCTGGCTCCGCATTTCCTTCATCAGTTCCGGGCCCATGATCCCTTTGGCAAATCCAGGATAGTTCTCAACTTCTGTGGTTGTGGTGAGTTGGCCGCCCGATTGCCAGCCCTCAATGAGCAGGGGCGACAGATTCGCACGCGCCGCATAGACCGCGGCGGTGAGTCCTGCCGGCCCCGAGCCGATAATGACGACATTGCGCATGCGGGGACTGTAACACAGCCGGGAAGGAGACGGTAGGAGGGTGGTTAACGCTTTGCGGAAATCAGCACGTAGTGCAGTTCGCTCTGCAAGCCCAATCGGTCGGCCCAAGACCAGAGGTAGTCGAGATCGAGTTGGGCATTGGGGTTGGCGACGACTGTCATGACATCATCGAAATCGCGCGGCCGGCTTGCAACTAACTTGAGCAGTATCAGATCTTCCGGAGAACTGACCGACACGTGAATTCCGCCAAGTGATTGCGGCTGCCGCCTTTTGAGCGTGGTGTGATGCAGCTCCGAGGTTGCAAAAATCAAATCCAAAGGAAAATCAGGAGCCGATGGATGATTCAGCCGCAGAACAACTTCACGTGCCAAGGGATTCGAATCTTGCCACTCGGATGAAATCGCAAAGCCTCTTGTGAGGAGAGGATTCAGATACGCATCGCTTCCCATCCGGTCAGCCAGGATCAGGAGGTCCAAATCCTGAGTGGCCCTCGGACGACCGTGCGCACCCAGCGCTACGGCTCCGATGAGACAGTAGGGAAGGGAATGAGATGAAAATGCTGCGACCGCCTCGCCAAGCAACCATGCATAGTCATATGGAGCATCATTTCCTGAAAGCATCTTGCGGCTCAGAAGTTAATCGCAAGGTCTCTTGGTCCGAAGAGCAAGACTGTGAATGGGACGACCTCCTGAAGGCCTTGGTGATTGCCAGCGCCGCATCAGAAAGCCGGCACACTTGCAGGATGCCTTCAGCCGGAGTGGCAGGAAAGTCACCGGGGCTGAGCTGGGCCGCGCTTATATGCAGCTTGCGCAACCAGATGGGTGGGTCGTCAGGATCAATCGGCATGGGGCCATGATAGCGCAGAAAGGAGGAAAATCCTATGGTTCCCGCTTGCCGGCGGCAAGATCTTGCTCGGGGCGGTCTAGGCTCCTTCCCCTGCCATCGTGTGGTGGGTCATTGCCATTCGTGCCGCAGATGCATTCGTACTTGTGGCGGTCGCCGGCGTCAGGTTTGGTTCGGCGTATGCCTAGTCTGAAGCACGGAAGGGACTGTGAGCTAGCAGATGGTTGCGAGAGTCACACGATTGAGAGGCGGCTGTTCTGATCAGCCTGTGGGGAATCCAGGTTCTGTGGGTCCCCCGTGCGTGGCTTCCTCTCCGGCCTCGTCATATATTAATGCAACCGGTTTGGAAGTCTTGATGTAGATTAGGCAGCGCACCGTAAAGGCTTGACACAGAGTCTCAATAGGTGTACATACACTCATATGAAATCTAGCCATGCTCAGGTGCTTAGTCAGTGCCCGCAGTGCGTATGTTTTAATCTGCTCAAGTCAGCCCGGGTGATCACTCGATTTTATGATGCGGTACTTCAACCCATTGGAATACAAGGTACGCAGTTTTCTTTGCTCGCGGTCCTGCATCATGTGGGAGAGTTACCGATTACTGAGATAGCCGAGGTTCTTGGCGTGGACCGGACTACGCTGACACGTAATCTTAAAACATTAGTCGGTCGAGGATACGTTGGGGTTGATCAGGGGAAGGATGCACGAACCAAGTCGGTCAAATTAACCGGTGCGGGCCGAGACATCTTGATGAAGGCACTGCCTTTATGGGAACAAGCACAACAGAAAGTTGTGGATGGTTTGGGACCATCGCGCTTCAAGGGCCTACTCAAAGAATTGGCTGCAATCAGAGCGTTAACCAGATAAATAACTGCAATCGTTGAGATGACAATGAAATCTGGCGGCTTTCTTGGTCACCACAGGAGGAACACGGTTGCTGTTGGGGCGGGCGGTATTTTAGGGGCGAATACGTGTAGATGCACTGTATGGGGCGTTACGTGATGGTGGAACAATTTCGTTGCGGCGCTTCTTTTGAGTACTGGGACATATTCCCCGCGTAGTTTCTTTTAGTCAAATAGAGAGGGTTCATCATGAAACAGTGGAAATGTATGGGCAGATACGTGCATATACACTATAAGGAGGGAGTGCAATGAGCCAGCCCGCAGGTCCTAGCAAAGCGGAAGGTTTTTTCTCGTGGGTCACCGGGCATCCAAAAACGTTGGTTCTGGCGGGAGTGTTGCTGATGCTCAGCGCTGCAGCATTCATTCCCGGCCTGACCAAAGATACAACTTCTGATTCCTTTATTGCCAAGGATAATCCCGCCAGAGTGTACCGGGATCAGATGAAGAAAGTGTTTGGGTTATCCGATCCGTTTGTGATTGCCATCATCAATCATGGGCCAACCGGTGTCTTTCATCCCGAGACCTTGCAATTGGTGCAACGGTTGACAGATCAAGTCAAGAAAATCCCAAATGTCGATCCCGATAGAGTTGTCAGTCTGGCAACAGAAAGCAATATCGTCGGCACTGCCGATGGCATGCTGGTAAGCAAATTCTTTGATCCGCTGCCGACCACTCAGATTCAGGCCGACGCCATCCGCGCTGCGATTGCTGACTTCCCGCTCTATCAAGGCAGTCTGGTGGCGCGCGACTTTACCGCTACGCTGATCGTCGCTGAGATCCTTGATGAGATGAAAAGCGAAACGACGTACAACGCCTTCATGACATTGATTAAAGACACTCCCCAGATCCCCGGTGTGGAGTTGCACGTCGCCGGTGAAGGTGCGATCTCTGGATATCTCTTTAACTATATTGACCAGGATGCCAGCCGGCTCAATCCCGTCGTGGCTATCGTTATTACACTGGTGTTGTGTATTGCGTTTCGCACTGTGTGGGGTACGCTGTTGCCGAATGTGGTGGTGCTGGCCACGGTCGCCGCCGCCTTCGGTACCATGGCGGCGGGAGGTGTTCCTTTTTATGTGATCACCAACGGGCTCGCCTCCATCCTCATCGGGATGGCGGTTGCGGAACCTATTCATGTTCTCACGCATTATTACGAGCTTGGCCGTGCGCACCCCGATCTCAGCCATCGGGATGTCATTGTGCGCACAATGACTGAGACCTGGAAGCCTCTTACCAATACGATTCTCACCACCTTCGTGGGGTTTATTTCCCTGTATCTGTCCGGTGGTATGCCGCCGATGCAGTACTTCGGTCTGTTCGCCGCCATTGGGGTCATGGCCGCCTGGCTGTATGGCATGGTGTTTATTCCTGCGGCGTTGATGCTGGTGACATTCAAACTGTCGCCTGCGATTCGTGGCGAACACACGCCCGACCGCTATGGACGCGCCGTTGCGGCATTGGGGAATTTTGCAATCCGACGGCCTCGATTCATTCTTGCCGTGACTCTCATGATTAGCATCATCGGTGGGGTGGGGGCGTTTCGACTGACTATCGATGAGGCCACGATTGAAAACTTCCAGCGGGACGAACCAATTTATTACGCCGACAAGGCCATCAATCAGGTGATGGACGGCACCAATTATCTTGATATCGTCATTGAAACTCAGATCAAGGAGGGACTGTTCAACCCTGATTATCTTCAGCGCATCGATACCTTGCAGCGGTTTGTCGAAACCTTGCCGGGTGTCGGCGGAACGACCTCGGTGGTCGATTACATCAAGCAGATGCACCGGTCCATCAACGAAAACCATCGTGAAGCCTATCGCATTCCTGACAACCGCGATCTCATCGCACAACTATTTCTGCTGTACTCGGCGTCCGGAGATCCCACCGATTTCCAGGAAGAGATCGATTACGATTATCGCCGCGCCAATATTCGCGCCAGCATCAATACGTCCTATTACACCAATAACCGCATTGTGATTGAGAAGCTCGACCAGTATCTCGCTGAGCATTTCAATACGAGTGACATGACCGCGCATTTGAGTGGACGGGTCAACGTCAACCACCATTGGTTAAAAACTATCGCCACGACGCACTTTGTCAGCGAAGGCCTGGCGTTGGTGATTAGCTGGCTGATGGCGGCCTGGCTGTTACGCTCGCTCAGCGCTGGATTATTTACTCTCGTGCCGGTGTTCGCCTCCGTCTTACTGGTGTATGGCGTCATGGGCTTCAGCGGGATCTGGCTCGCGGTCGGCACCTCCATGTTTGCGGCCATTGCCACGGGATTGTCGATTGATTTTGGCGTCCATACCACCCAGCGGATCAGGGACCTGATGGAATCCGGAACGGGAACCTTTGAGGAGCGCATGTCCCAGCTGTTTCCCTCGACCGGCCGGGCGCTGTTCTTCAATTTCGCAGCCATGAGCCTAGGGTTCGGAACTCTTATGATTAGCGTAGTGCCACCGCTGGTTCGTTTCGGCGGCCTGGTTACGGTGGCCATGACGGTGAGTTTCCTGGCCAGCATTATGGTCATGCCGGCGATGGCCAAGCTGTTCCGCCCCCGCTTTCTCGGGTTCAGAACTCTTCCTGAAGAAATTGAGCAGGAAGCTCATCTAGAACCGGCGTATTCCATCTCCACCGTTGAAGAAAGGAAGTAATACCTATGCAACCGAAGATGCGACACACGTTTCTCGTGCTATCCCTTCTGTCTCTTTTGTTTGCGTGTAACGCGGGAGCGGAAGCGCTGCCCGCGGGCGATGAGATCGCCCACCGTATCAACGCCCGTAATGAAGGTGAAGTGGTCTCGCGCCATGTCACGATGGCGATGACGGATCGCGGCGGCACCGAACGGGTGCGGGAAACCAAAGGCTTCCGCAAGTATTTCGGCAAGGAAAAGCGCATCGTGATCTTTTACCTGAGTCCCGCCAATATCAAGGATACGGCGTTTTTAACCTATGACTATCCCGAGGCGGATCGCGATGACGATCAATGGCTGTATATACCCGCCGCCCGCAAGGTTCGCCGCATCTCAGCGTCCGACCGGGGTGATTACTTCCTCGGCACAGATTTTACCTATGAGGATATTCGCAAAGAAACCAAAGTCGGGATCGAGGATTACGCTTGGAAAACTCTCGGAGAAGAGATGATTGACGGCCATCGCTGCTTTCTGGTCGAGCAGATCCCGGTGAATGAGAAAACTGCCAACGAGTTGGGCTACGGTAAAGTGCAATCCTGGGTCGACGCCGAGATCTGGATGGTGCGTCAGGCGAAATTTTGGGACGTGGCGGGTAATCCTTTGAAGACTAGCCAGTTTAAGGACATTAAACCTATCCAAGACATCTGGACTGCCCATCAGTTAATCAGCGAAAACCATAAGACCGGACATAAGACCGTATTTACGTTTAAAGACGTGGATTATGGCCGGAACGTCAAGGATGAAATTTTCACTGAAGATGCCTTGCGGCGCGGGTTTTAGTGCCCCGTGGCACGTTCATGGAAGCATTGCGGAATGCTGGCGCTGGCGGGCTGGTTTATCGCCGCCAGCGCCCTTGCCGCGGGAACGCTCGAAGACGTCAAACCGGCTGGGGAGGATCGTTTTCGTTTCAGCGCCGTGGTCGAAACGGAAGGGGCCTATGGGATAGCGCGTGACCGGGCCAACAAGTTGGAATTCCTCATTGACCCACAGCTGGAGTATCGATTCAGTGAGGACACTCGATTCACTGCTATTGCCCGGCTGTATGCCGAGGGGTTCGATCACCTGGAACCTGGTCAACCTGGGCAAAGGGAGATCGCTTCGAATTCGCGCCGTTTATTGCTGGGCGACCGAACCGATATGGAATTGCGGGAGTTGTACCTTAGCACTCAACTGGGGAAAGCCCATCTCACTCTCGGCAAGCAACAAGTGGTGTGGGGTAAGGCCGATGGCCTGAAATTGCTTGATGTCATCAATCCGCAAAACTTTAGGGAATTCATTTTGGATAATTTCGACGATTCCCGCATTCCGCTCTGGACAGTCAATGCGGAGCTGTCTCTTGGTAAGAGTAATTTGCAGTTTCTGTGGATCCCGGATCGCACATATCATCTACTTCCGGAATCAGGCGCAACCTTTGCCTTTACCTCGCCGCTGGTAGTCCCTCAAGCGCCGCCGGGGGTTGCTGTGGATCTTCGCCCCATTGAACGTCCTAAGAATATCTTGACTGATTCCGATGTCGGTATGCGGCTGTCCACCTTTTGGCATGGATGGGATCTTACATTGAACTACTTCTATCATTACGCTGACTTTCCAGTCTTTTTTCAGTCTCTGTCTCTTGCTCCAAGCGGTGCCGTCGTCACAGTCAGTCCGCGTTATGAACGCAATCATCTTTTCGGAAGCTCCTTCAGCAATGCCTTTGGTGATCTGACCGTACGTGGTGAAGTGGTCTACAACACCGACCGATTTCTGCTGACGCGGAATCGGCCTGATAGCGGTGGTGTCACCAAGAGCGGCGAAATGTCATATGTCCTGGGGCTGGATTGGTTCGGCATCCGGGATTCTTTGGTGAGTTTCCAGCTTTTTCAAAGCTGGTTGGTCAATCCGATGAGCGATATTGTACGGGATACATTGGATACGACGACCTCCTTATTGACCAGGAGGCATTTTCTGAATGAAACCCTGGAAGCCGAAGTGCTGTGGCTGCGTAATATGAATGAGGGTGATGGACTGGTCCGGCCAAAAGTGAGTTACGAACTGCGGGATAACATGAAAGTATGGTTGGGGTTTGATCTATTTTACGGAAACCGTAGCGGTTTGTTTGGACAATTCGGTCAGAACGACAGGCTGGTGACGGGAATGGAAATAGGTTTTTGAGTATGTGACGCTCAAATCCCTCGGCAAATATTTTTCCTCTAATCGAAATGAATTCTTTCCGCCATTTCAGGTTAGCACCATTTGAGATACTTCTATTGAAGGAGCGGCCGACCTCGGTGTGAGACCATTCCTATTTTAAGAGGTCGAAGTAGATGCGTCGAATCGATTGCATAGCCTGTCGCGCTGGGAGTGTCCCGTCTATCTCGATATTGGCCAGGCGGATCTTCTTAGACAGCGGCATCTGGCTTCGGATTCGCTGGATGGCTTCAGTGCGGGAGAGGCTATTTCGTGTTTTCAATCGGGCGATTTGGGTTTCCCGGTTGGCTGTGACGACGATTGTCCGGTCGACACGCTTGTCGATGCCGGCTTCGAACAAGAGCGGCACGTCGTAGATGACAACCGCTTTCGGGTTTTTTCTCGCCGCTTGCCTCGTGAGCCGTTGCTGTTCACGAGCGACGCGGGGGTGGATGATGCGTTCAAGCCGACGCCGCTTGGTGTGGTTTCTGAAAACAACGGCTCCCAGCTCCCGGCGGTTGATGGTGCGGTCGGCATTCAGTACAGTCTTACCGAATATGTTGACGATCTCTCGCCAGGCCGGTTTGCCGGGTTTGACGACCTCATGGGCCAGTTCGTCGGCATCAATGACGACCGCGCCGCATTGCTTGAACATCTTGGCGACGGTGCTTTTGCCGGTTGCGACACCGCCTGTGAGGCCGACGAGAATCATGGCGGCGGAGCATAGCACGCGAGTTCTCACCTCACAACCGAGCTGGCCCGCATTATTCACGAAGGTTCGTCGCGAACGCGTGCAGACGCGACGCGAGACGGGCACTCGGAGCCGCGAAGCCCTGAGGCATACTCGTGCAGTATGTCGAAGAGCTGAACGGCGAGACTGCCCGTCGCAGCCGCGTATCCGCGCTTGCAGCAGAAGCTTCATGAGTCATGCGGGCTAGATTGACTTCTAACGGCGGAGGCTTGTAAGAGTTTGCGCATGAAACAGCTTGTGAACAGGATGCTGAAAAAGTCTGCCAGCGGCGTTCTCGGCTCATCGAAATCCTCAACGTACCCCAGAGGGTACGCCTCCGGTTTCGACTCGCCTGCGGCCTTGCTGGACAGCCTTTTTGAGCATCCTGCCGGAGTGTGCTCTTTTTGCCCCAGACGTGCAGACTATCGAAGCAATGCGAGCCCGAGATGGTTTTCCCTCGGCTTGCTCGTTTTCGTCGCGGCGTTTGGGTTTTGGGCTTTCAGCCTAGTATGGGCTGATGAGGGGCCGCTGCCAGGTCCCCGGACCATCGTGGTTGCACTCGACGGGACAGGTGATTTCGTGTCTCTTCAGGAAGCGGTCGATGCCGCCAAGAAAGGCGACACTGTTTTCGTCAAGGCGGGCCGCTATCCTCAGGATGTGACCATTCACAGCAAAGAGAGGATCAAGTTCGTCGGGGCCGGGGTTGATCAGGTGACGATTCTCGGCCGCGATATCGTGGTAGGCGCGCTGCATGTGGGTAAGTGGCCCTATGGGGCGACGGATATTGAAATCAGCGATATGACCATCAATGACAGTGGGGGGCATGCCGTTGGTCTTTTCAATGGGCAAGGGATTGTCCTTCGCCGGATCAAGATCAATGGGATGTTATTTAGCCAGCAAGTTCACGATGTGCGGATAGAAGATTGTGTCATCGGAGGAAGCGAGACGACCGGTGTTCAGTTTGCCGACTCAGACGCCGTCCTGATAGGGAATGTGATTCATGACAACGACCATGGCGTTTCGATTGCCGGCAAATCGAACGTACGGTTGGAGCGGAATGTGATCAGACAGAGCCTCTTTGAAGCGGTGGTGGTCAGCGGCCATGCCCGTGCTGTGATTGTGAGTAATACTTTGGTCAAGAATGGTGGCGGCGCAGCGTTTCTCGGGCAGTCCCAGAGTGATGTCAGCGGTAATGTGGTCGGGCTGAATCGAGTGGGTTTTGTGATCGCGCCAACAAGTCAGACCACCAGCTCGTTCAACGCGTTTTACAATACCGATGGCGATTATCTGCGCGTGGGTACTCCGAACCAACCAGCTCCGGAACTCAAAGCCCGGTCAGATATTGCCGGTGACCCGCACTTTGTTGACCCAGAACATGATGATTTTCGCCTACGTCTGGATACGCCGCTTCTCAAAGTCGGTCACTTTCCCTACCTTGGAGCCCTCGCTCCCGTCCCAATCGCAGCCCGTTGATCGACTGAAAAGTAGTCTTCAATCAACACGATAGGTCCTTCACTTGGGCATTGATTTCCATGTGCTATGCTACCTATACGCTGGCAGTCACATGGGTAGAGGTGTCTGGCGTAAAGATTGCTAATCCAGCAGTCGGGGAATCAGGAGGACACTGTGGCAAGTTTTCGACAAGAGTTGGAAAAACGTGGACCTCACGGCATCCCATCGCTCGACGATGTGGAGTCAGGCAAGCTGGTCGGCGCCGTTCTCCCTATGTCGGAAAAGGCACAGATTCAGATGCGAAACAGTATCGAAGTCATCGATTACCTCCTCAATCAGGAGCGCGTCGTCTGGAGCTGACCCTACCTTCTTCACCTCCTCAATCCTCGATCTCACGCCTCACATCTTGACAGGCCCGCTCTTGCCTTCGTACGCTTATCCCCGTACACCATCCTTTATAACCAGGAGATAACCCGATGGCATGCGTTCATCCTCACTGTAGGGGGGCTGTATCAATGGTGCATCGGCTCATAATTGCCACGGCGTTTGTGATGCTGATGCCCTATACGGTGCCGGCTTTTGATGAATTGCCGAAAGAGTCGGTGCTGCCGCTCGCGCTGGCGGGCAAAGCGATTCAGGCATCGCTGGATGCGTGCAAGAAAGACGGCTACAAGGTCAGCGCGTCGGTGGTGGATCGAGGCGGGGTGCTCCGTGCCATGGCGCGGGCTGATGGAGCCGGGCCCCATACGGTCGATAGCAGTAGGAAGAAAGCGTACACGGCGGCGAGTCTTCGTCGTCCTACGACTGAACTGGCTGAGTCCATCAATAAGATGCCGACCTTGCAAGCACTTCGTGACATCAACGATCAGGCATTAATGCTGGGCGGCGGGCTTCCGATCGAAATCGATGGTGAGATTGTCGGAGGAATTGGTGTCGGCGGAGCGCCAGGCGCACACCTTGACGATGCCTGTGCTCAAGCGGGGTTGGATGCGATTGGCGCTGTGCCGAAAGTTCCAGCACCCAAGTGATTACCGCCCATCCGGCCATGAGCGTGGTTGGCCTGTTCCTACTCCTGTTGCTGGCTGCCTGCAACAGTGACGTGCCGGTGCCGGCCGCTGTCGAGTTTTCGGCCGATCATGTGCGCTTGACCATCACCAGAACGGCCACCAATCCATTTCTCTCCCGGCATGATTTGCATCTCACGTTCAAAGGGCCTGGGGGCTGCTCCATCGAGGTTGACCTGTTTCCGAATACGGGGTATGCGAGCCGGCGGAATCTCTATCAAGCAGGAGTGGGTGTGCTCTATGTGGTGGGCCAGTTCGATGCTCGTGTCATTGATGTGAAGCAGTGTACGGTCACACTGGCCGAGTTCCGCACCCTCGATCGCTACGTGACGTTCCTCGGTAGCTTCGATGAGAACGAGCAGAAGGTCTGGACCTATTTCCCTGCCAGTCAGCGATCGGAACTCCCCTTTGAGAAGCGGTAAGCCTCTCTCGTCTCATCTTTCACGCCTTACTTTTCACGGTCTTTAAAGGTAATTTCAGAGATGGCGGATTTGTCCAGATCACCTTTCCCGAGTGCAACGAGTTTCTGGTACTGATCGTAGGTTGCTTGAGTTAACGGGACTGTGATCTCCGCGGTTTTCGCTAACGCGAGGGCGATACCCGAGTCCTTGGCGGCATGGGCAGCCGAGAAATAGCAGTCATGGGCGCGGTTCTGCATGTCCTCGCCGTCCGTCTCTAATACACGCGACGCCGCTCCCGTTTGAGCGAAGACGGTTCGCACCATCGTCAGATCGAGGCCGAGCGCTGCTCCAAGCCCAAGCCCCTCTGCCAGTGCCGCTGTGTTGCAGTTCATTACCATGTTGACGAGGGCTTTGACCTTCGCAGCTTCTCCTGCCGATCCAATGTAGCGAAGGTGCGCACTCAGTTTTTCTAAAAGCGGCTTGGCCGATTCGAAGGCATCCGGACGTCCGCCGCACATGAGGTAGAGCGTGCCTTGGCGCGCTTGCGTGATGCTGCTGGCCATGCAGGCCTCGAGGCTTCGGCCACCATGTTGGGTCACCAGGGATTCGATCTCGATATGCACAGCCGGTGAAAGGGTGGCACAGTTCACGAAGAGTCGGTCCTTGGCGTGGCGGAGAAGACTTTCTGAGCCGGTTGCAGAAAAAATGTGGCGCATCGCCGCGTCATCGGACACCACCGTAAAAATGATGCTAGTGAGTTCTGCAACGCGGGCTGGGGATGCAGTCGCTTCACAGCTTAGCTCAAGGGCGAAGCTGGTAGCCGTGGCGCGATCTTGATCGTAGACTGCGACGATTGTTTCATCTTGATCTTTCAACCGTCGGGCCATGTTGGCCCCCATCCGTCCCACTCCTACGAAGCCGATCTTCACGTCAGACTGCCTCATCACGCTTGCTCCTTCGTTTGTGTTAGCATGCGCCCGCGTGCGTGAGTGTAGCATAGCCCTAACAAGCTGCGGGAAAGCCATTTCGGCAGAGCAGAAATTCGATGGCTCGGGAGTTTCGGACAATAGAAGCACCTTCCCTGAAGGATGCTCAAAAAGTTCGTCCAGCAAGGCCGCAGGCGAGTCGAAACCGGAGGCGTACCCTCAGGGGTACGTTGAGGATTACGATGAGCCGAGAACGAAGCAGGCGGACTTTTTCAGCATCCTGCTGAGGAATCGATAACGGGGATGTGAGGAAGGTCCGTAGAATGCAGCAACCCATTGTTGGATATCACTTGGACGAATTTGGCGATTGGGTGGCCGATCTCCAATGCGGCCATGGTCAGCATGTGCGCCACCAACCGCCGATGACGAATCGACCGTGGGTCCTGACAGCAGAAGGGCGTAACCATCATCTTGGAGAGATGTTGGATTGCAAAAAGTGTGACGAAGGGAGCGGGTGATCTAGAAGGAATCGTGAAAGGGAAAATGTGAGTCGTGAAATGTAAGCCTGCCGGGTACTCTTTTCCTGAAACATTTTACGTTTCACCTTTCACGTCTCACGGATCGCTGGTCGGCCTTTTTGAGTATCTTGCTACTCGATCGTGGTGATGTGTGAAGGAGGTGTGTTTTGCATATCGAGACCTGGCTCCGACCAGGGATGCAGGCGGGGGCCGTCGTATCGGTAGCCGCCGGAGACGGGATCGTTGGCCAGTAGCAGTGGGGTGTCGAGGTCGAGCACGTCGAAGCCGCCGAGTCCCAGGACCAGGCTGAAAGAACAGCCCATCGCAATACGAGTTTCGATCATCCCTCCGATCATCAGCTTGAGGCCAGCAGCTTTGGTGAAGGAGGCGATCTCTCCCGCTTCGATCACGCCGGTTTTCATGATTTTGATATTGATGTAGTCAGCCGCGCCACGAGCGACGACTTCGTGCGCGTCTGCAAGCGAGCGGACCGATTCATCGGCTGCAACAGGAATGCCCGTCTCTTGGCGGATCGCCGCCATGCTGTCGAGGTCGTCCCGCACCACCGGCTGTTCAAGTAGCGCCATCGTCCCGCCGAATTTCTTCACCCCCTGTACAAACGCTAGGCAGTCCTGGCGCGAGAAGCCTTGATTGCCATCGCCGATGAACGAGATATCAGGGAGCGCGCGATGCACGGCTTCCAGGCGTCGAATGTCGTCCACGACATCGTTGCCGACCTTCATTTTGAAGAGGCGAAACCCTTTCGCGTACCATCCACGGGCTAGGGTGACAGTTTTTTCGAGGTCGGCGATAGGAATGGTGATGTCCGTCTCCCGCGCTCGCACATCTGCGCCACCCCATAGTTTCCAGATCGGGATGTTCAACGCGTGGCAATAGGCATCGATGACGGCGGTTTCGAGCCCGCATCGTGCCGCTGGATAATTGAGCGCCTGTTCAGATAGGACGTACCCAATGTTCGTATAACGTGCGGCTGAGTGACCGAGGACGGTCTTGCCGAGTCGGTGGAGTGTGATCAGGCAGCTCTCGCGAGTTTCCCCTCCAACTTCCGGAAATGGCGCCGCCTCGCCATATCCTTGTGCGCCGTTCGACAGGGTGACTCGAAGGAACACGTTCTCTGCAATCGTTCGTGCGCCGGTCGCAACGACGAAAGGGTCCGTAATGGGAATGTCGATGGGCCAGAATTCTACCTTGCGTATGGTGGCTGAGATATCGTCCATTGGAAAGAGAAGGGCCTGCTCCTTTGGGACAACAGGAGAACACTATGCAGGATGCTCAAAAAGCCGTCCGGCAAGGCCGCAGCGAGCGAAGAGGTGAGGCGTACGCTTCGGTACGTTGAACCTCTGAGCGCGGCGAGAACGCCGCTGGAGGGCTTTTTCAGCATCCTGCTGGACGGTCTCATCCATATCGATCGTTCTCCCAGGGAAACGCGCTGTTCGAGTAACCCCGCACTTCCCAGAACCCCTTTTCATCCTTCTCCGAAAAGGTAATCTCCTTTACCCACTTGGCGCCTTTCCAGGCATAGCGCTTCGGGACAATCACGCGAACCGGGCCTCCGTGTTCCTTCGTGAGGGGCCTGCCGTTCCATTTATAGGTCAGGAGCACGTCCGTATCGTCGCAGGCTTCAAGCGGCAAATTGGTGGTGTAGTCGTCGAACGATTTGAAGAGGACGAACTTCGCCGCGGGTAATGGCTTGACCACGGAGAGAATATGTTTGAAGCTGACCCCTTCCCATTCGTTGTCGAACCGGCTCCAGCTCGTCACACAGTGGAAATCCGACAGATCCTTGAATTGGGGCTGTGCTAAGAATTGTTCCCATGTCCAGGCGACGGGGGTGGTCACAGCCCCGCCGATGGTCAGGCTCCAGCCGCTCAGCGGGACATCGGGCTTGAATCCCAGGTCCAAGATTGGCCAAGTCTCGACAAGATGTTGTCCAGGGGGCAGGCGGGCATCTCCTTCGTAAAATACTTCCCGTTCTTCACCGCCACGCCGAGCCTTCGCCCACTGTTCTTTTGTCTTCGTTAAGCGACTCGATTCATCCATACGCCGGCCTCCCCTTACAGAGTAGGACAAGAAGGTCTTGTCTTACAAGTATTCGGCGGAAAATATTTGGCGTGTGACATCGCGTAACTCATTCTAATACCTAACTAAGGCCAGACCTGCTACACTTGCGAGAAGGCACAATCGGGAGAGATATGGGCCGGCGTATCTTGCAATATGTTCTATTCGGGGTGCTCTGTTCCCTAGTCATGCTCGCGGCTATGGTCAGGGAGACGATTGCGGGAACAACGCAAGTGAAGGAGTCAGCGCAGGTCGCCGCTTCTGTCAAGTCTGCCGCACAAGAGGAATACCCACCGACCCCACGTGTCAAGAAGAGCTTCAGGCCGATCGGGACGGAGCGTCAATCGGGGGCGATACAGAAAGAGGCCAAGCCGGTACGGACAGCGGTGAAGACGAAGAAGTCAAAGCACTCTCGACGTGTGAACGTTCATAAGAAGAGCAGGCCGAAAGTCGTCGTGCCGCCAAGAACCGATCTCATGTATTACGGCATGCTGGAAAGTCCTCAGCGCTACGATCCTCGTCGGAATCATTTCGGTGGAGGCGTTCCGGACCCGCATATTCCTGAGTTGACCCACGACCATTTTCAAGAGCTTGATCGCAACCAGGATGGAACGATCGATCCATTTGAACGGGCGTTCGGCCGGCCCGATATGGACCGCGATCTCTACGATCGCCGGCCACGATAGTCGCCTCTGCTGCCTCCTCCGGTCCTTCACATCCAATCATCGCCTCACGCCGTAGACCAATAGAAAACCTGGATTCGTCTCTGGCCTGGTGTGGTCATTGTAAGACCTTGGTCCTTTGGCTGACTGAAGATACAGTGATCCACATTGACAGCCGGAAAAGGAGTCCCCATGATACGTGAACAAATCATCATGACACCTGAGACGCCATCTACTGAAGCGAAGAGCGGGTTGAATGCCGGGAAGATTGCGGTGGTCTTCGCGATTGGAGTGGCAGTGGCCGCATTTTTCTACTTCGATCTGGGCCGGTTTCTCTCCTTGCAGGCGCTCAAAGACAATCGCGACGATCTACTCTCGTTTACTGAAACACATGCTGCCGTCGCTGCTGCGTTGTTCGTCTTGGCCTATGTAGCCGTGACGGGGTTCTCGCTCCCCGGCGCTGTGATTCTGACACTGGCCGGCGGATTCCTCTTTGGATTCGTGTGGGGGACGCTGTTCGTCAACGTGGGAGCCACAACAGGCGCGACGCTCGCGTTTCTCTCATCCCGTTACTTACTACGCGATTGGGTCGAACGGAAGTTTGGAAAGTGGTTGGGCCCGGTTCAGCAGGGCTTTA
>Ga0163152_10005053_pt1 | contig 15818 bp, 25 predicted proteins | sample OliLakLV19MP8IB2_FD_148635 | JGI IMG/M metagenome (GOLD analysis project Ga0163152, IMG submission 148635) | Freshwater microbial mat bacterial communities from Lake Vanda, McMurdo Dry Valleys, Antarctica - Oligotrophic Lake LV.19.MP8.IB-2 | ecosystem: Environmental > Aquatic > Freshwater >... | reverse complement strand
GGCCTGCCCAGAACTCTTGCTCTCCTGGCCCAGGCCTCCTGGCTCCACGCCTCCAGCCTCCAACTCCAATCCGTCACCGCCGCCCACGTCCAAAAAGCCCTGGAAGAAGTCCCCTATGCCCCAGGACTCCAAAGGTCTTAACCCATGAACTCCTCCATTACACTTGAGCAAATCCACCACCTTCATGCTCTCTATTGCCGGCTCACCGGCCAGAACCTCTCCCTGGGCTTTGAGCGGCAACGCCTCTGGTTTGATCTCCTGCGCCTGGGGCACGGCCCGGAACAACTTCAACAAGCCATTGGCTACCTTCAGCGCGAGATCAGAGCTCAGCGCAGAAATGTCGGTGCCTTGAAACTTTCCAACCTCCTCCAGCCCGACCGCTTCGAGGAGGACTTAAACATCAGTAAAGTCCGCTTGCATAAACCTCCCTCACCAACCGTGCAACAACCCGTGCATACTTCCGCCATCGATCCCTCAGTTCAACAACTCGGACGCCAAAAAGCCCTCCACTGCATTCAGAAACTCAAACAAGAACTCCACATTCCTCCACGCACTCAAAATGAAAAAAACCCCACACCCAGTCCTGAAAAAATGTCCCTTTCCAACACGGAACAATTCGGAAAATCACCCGCAAATTAATTTGGAAAGCTACACCTTTTGATGCCGAAATGTTACTGTTATCGCCCTACTAAGCAATTAGTCGCTGCCTCCCGCCGAGCACACAAAAAAACCCGCCCTTGATGGAAGGGCGGGTTGGAAATGCTGGAAAAGGGAAAATGGCTATTTCGTTTCGGCTGGCGGCTTTACAGCCTCGGTGACAACCGGTTTCGTTTCCATAGCAAAACTATCCTTGTCAACCCATTCCAAAATGGCGAGTTGCGCTGCATCACCCTGACGTTGGTGCATCTTGATGATTCGAGTATATCCACCACGGCGATCCTTTTGCGTTGGAGCAATCTCATTGAAAAGGATCTTGACTGCGTCTTCTTGATGAAGGCGGGAGGCTGCCAGCCTGCGGTCATGAAGCGTTCCGCTCTTGCCGAGCGTAACCATTTTCTCCGCCACCGAGCGGGCTGCTTTTGCCTTGGCCAGAGTTGTGGTCACCCTTTTGTGTTTGATCAGACTGCAAACAAGGTTGGCCAACATCGCATTTCGGTGGTCACCGGTACGGCCAAGCTTTGCTGTTCTCTTCAGATGTCGCATAAATTATCCTATTCCGTCCTGGATTCTTCCTTTGGGGTTTCGAGTAATGCGGGATCAATGTTCATACCCAGGGAAAGACCCAACGAGCTTAATTTTTCCTTGATTTCGTTCAGCGATTTTTTGCCGAAATTGCGATACTTGAGCATCTCGGCCTCGCTTTTCATCGCCAATTGACCCACCGATGTGATGTTGGCATTGTTCAGGCAGTTCGCCGCACGAACGCTCAACTCAATCTCATTCACGCTCATGTTCAACAGCTTCTTGAGGCGCGCCTTTTCGTCGTCTTGTTTATCGGCTACTTCCTCGAACTCCACGGCGTTTTTGTCATATCCCACAAAAACATCAAGGTGATGCTGTAGAATTGCCGATGCTTGAGTGAGCGCGTCATCCGGTGAAATGCGTCCGTCAGTCCAAATTTCCAGAATCAACCGGTCATAATCGGTTCGCTGGCCGACACGGGCGCTTTCGACATTGTAGCGAACACGGGTCACAGGAGAAAAAAGCGAATCAATGGCAATCACACCGATCGCCTGGTCCGGCTTCTTGTTCTCGTCACCCGGGCAGAATCCACGTCCAACTTTAACTTCTAGCTCCATCTCAAATTTCTTCTTCCTGTCCAGGGTGCAAATATGCTGCTTTGGATTCACCAACTCAATATTTTGATTGAGCTGGATGTCCGCGGCGGTGACATTTCCCTCCTTGTTCGCGGAAAGCAACAGGGTCTGGGGATCGCGTGAATGGGCTTTAAAAAGAATCTTTTTCAAATTCAAAACCACATCGGTGACATCTTCAACCACGCCATCAATCGTGGCAAACTCGTGCATTGCCCCATCAACCTTGATGGAAGTGACCGCGGCGCCCTCCAATGATGAAAGAAGCACACGACGCAAGGAGTTTCCAATAGTGTGCCCGTAACCTGTTTCAAAAGGTTCGGCGACAAACTTTGCGTAAGTTTCAGTGGAGGTTAACTCTTCTTTCGTCAACCTTTTCGGCATTTCAAAACGGCCTAAGCGTACTGGCATAATTAATCTCCTAACAATTTTAAACTGATTGCCTCAGACGTCTCGCCGAATAAGGCTACCCTTGTAATTGTCCGACTCAAAATTGAGTCTGTTGTGGTTTGACTATCGAGAATAGAATTCGACAACCGCCTGTTCGTTGGCGATCGGCTGGATTTCGTCCCGGCTCGGGATGCGCATGACCACACCCTTGAAACCGTCCTTGTTCAGAGATATCCAGTCAGGAACGCTGCGGCTGGTGGAGATTTCCAGGTTGCGCGTGGCAAGCTGCCTTGAAACGCTGGTATCCTTGACTTCCACCACGTCATTTACTTTCAAAGCATAAGACGGGATGTTGACCTTCTTTCCGTTGACCTTGACGTGACCGTGGGAAATCAACTGACGTGCGGCTGCACGGGTGTTGCCAAATCCAAGATGAAAGGCGACATTGTCCAGCCTTGTTTCGAGAATTTGAAGCATCTGCTCACCGGTGACACCACGACGCCTCAACGCGCGCTCATAAACACCGCGAAACTGCCGCTCCATCAAACCGTAGTAGTACCGCAGCTTCTGTTTTTCAATCAAACCCAGCGCATATTCGGTGTTTTTACGCCGACTCTTGGGGCCATGAACACCAGGGCCATAGTTACGACGTTCCAAATACTTGGAAGGACCAAAAATGGGGACGCCGAATCTACGGCTGATGCGAACACGAGGACCAGTATAACGAGCCATAAAGAATCTTTCTTACAAATTACACCCGACGTTTTTTGCGAGGACGGCATCCATTGTGCGGAACAGGCGTGACATCCTTGATAGCATTAATTTCCAATCCAATGGCCTGCAAAGCTCGGATTGCGGACTCGCGGCCAGATCCCGGCCCCTTCACCCTCACCTCAACTTCACGAAGTCCGTGGGCCATCGCTTGGCGTGCGGCATCCTGGGAAACCTGCTGGGCTGCAAAGGCTGTGCTTTTCCTCGAGCCTTTGAATCCTACCCTCCCGGCACTGCTCCAACCAAGCAGGTTGCCCTGCATGTCTGTGATGGTGACCTGGGTGTTGTTGAAAGAAGCGGCGATATGCGCGATTCCGTTCGAAATATTTTTAGCACCCTTAGCCTTGATGATCTTTTTGGCATTGGGATCGTCCGCGAGCAGTTCTGCGGCCGTTGGAGCCGAACCGGCAGCAACAACAGTAGGGGCAGCTTCAGGAATCTTACCTTCAGCGGCTTCACCTGAAGCAGGCGCGGTGGCAGCCTTTTTCGACTTTGCAGCCTCGGCTTTTGCGGGTTTTTCCACAGCCGCACCCTCTGGTTTCGATTCTTTCTTCGACACCGGTTTTTTCTTGATTTCGTCAGCCATAATAAAAATTAGTGAATACCAGTTTTGGCATTCGGATTGCGTTGAACACCGACCGTTTTGCGGGGGCCTTTCCGAGTGCGGGCGTTGGTCGAAGTTCTCTGACCGCGCACCGGCAGGCTCCGAAGGTGCCTCACGCCGCGGTAACATTTCACACCTTGCAACCGTTTGAGATTCATGCCGATTTCCCGGCGTAAATCACCTTCAATCACATACTTTCCATCCTGAATGGCATGAACAATCTGGGCAAGCTGCTGCTCGTTCAAATCCTTGGCCCGGATGCTGGGCTCGATTTTTGCGTCTGCGAGAATGATATTAGCGTTCACCGGCCCGATGCCATAGATGTAACGGAGGGCGATATCAATTCGTTTCTCGCCCGGGATTTCAACACCAATTATACGTGCCATAATGAAATTAACCTTGTCGTTGTTTATGCCGGGCGTTCGTGCAAATCACACGAATTACACCTTTTCGGCGGATCACTTTGCAGTGTTCGCAAAGTTTTTTTACTGATGCGCGAACTTTCATATTATTTATCTCTCAAAACAATGCAGCCCTTGCTTAGGTCATAAGGCGACATTTCCACCGTCACTTTGTCCCCTGGCACAAGTTTAACGAAGTGCAGTCGTAATTTACCCGATATATGTGCCAAAATCCGATGGCCATTGGCCAACTCCACCCGAAATATCGAATTCGGAAGCACCTCGGCTATGGTGCCCTCAACTTTAATAGCGTCTTCTCGGGACACGTCAAAATTTCCGGCTCTGTTTCCGTTATTAATACCGTATGCTCAAAATGAGCGGACAATTGACCATCTTTCGTAACCACTGTCCAGCCGTCTTTCAAGATTTCAACCTCGGGGCGACCAACATTCACCATCGGTTCAATCGCCAGGGTCATCCCCGGTCTAAGTTTCGGAGTTGCTTTTCCATCCACATAATTCGGAATCTGTGGCTCTTCGTGCATCGATCGCCCCACTCCATGGCCTACAAACTCCCGGACAACGCTGAAACCATGCAATTCAACATAACTCTGCACGGCACGCGAAATATCTACAATTCGATTCCCTGGCAAGGCCTTTGCAATGGCTTCATGAAGTGATCTTTCCGTCACATCCATCAGCTTCTGCGCCAGGAGACTGCATCCACCGACACGAACCGTCCTCGCTGTGTCTCCAATAAAACCATTGTAAACCACACCGACATCAAGGCTTACAATATCCCCAAACTGAACCCTCCGGTCTGTCGCCAGACCATGAACCACCTGTTCATTAACGGAAATACATATGAAGCAAGGATATTTCCTGTAACCTAGGAACGCACTTTTCGCTCCGTAATGTTTTATTCGCTCTCCCGCGAAGGAGTCAATTTCCCGGGTCGTCAGTCCTGGGCGGATAAAGGACGCAACTTCTTCCAACACAGTTCCGGCCACCACACAAGCGGGCCGCATCGCCTCCAGATCTCTTTCCGTCTTTAGAATAATCATTTCTTGCGATGGGCAAACACCCAAATGCTAGAATCGACCCCGGATACGCCCCTTCTTCATAAAACCATCATAATGACGCATCAACAAATACGACTCGATCTGCCTCATCGTGTCCAACATGACGCCAACCATGATCAGCATGCTGGTTCCGCCAAAAAACTGTGAAACGGTCTGGTTAATCCCCAGTGCATCCCCAAGAATCATCGGTATCAAAGCGATCACCACCAGAAATATGGCACCCGCAAAAGTGATGCGACTCATGGCCCGGTGCAGAAAATCTGAAGTGGCTTGACCTGGTCTCACACCAGGAATATAACCACCCGATTTTTTCATATCATCGGCGATTTGAAGCTCGTTGAACTGCGTAGCAACCCAAAAGTATGAAAAGAACAAAATCATCAATCCATAAAGGGTGAGATAAAGCGGTGTTCCCGGATCCAAAGCACGAGCCATATCAATAAAGAACTTCGTGTTGCTCAACTCTCCCAGATATTTGAGGATGTAAGTGGGAAACATCAAAATGGCACCAGCGAAGATAACCGGCATCACGCCTGCATAATTTACCCTCAAGGGCATGAATGAGCTGCCTCCAGATATCACCTTTCTCCCCACGGCACGCTGGGCATATTGGACTGGGATTTTGCGCTGGGCCTGCGTCACCGCAACCACTCCCGCAATCACCGCCAGAAGCAGGACGAGGAGGGCAATTGCGTGAAACAAATGAAACTTGGAATCAACTCCAGGACTGAAGAACATTTCCCACAGCCCCTGCCCGGCCAAAGGAAGACGAGCCAGGATGCCGATGGTGATGACCAGAGAAACTCCATTTCCAACACCACGTTCGGTGATTTGTTCGCCAAGCCACATCAATAGCATGGTACCCGTGGTAAGCAAAAGTGTGGTTTGTATCCGATACCACCAAATGTTCTCTGCAATCACCAACTGCCCGCTAAATCCAGGGAAAATATTCTCGGCTTTTTCCCATCCAATCGCCATGGCCATGCCCTGCCCTAGACAGAGCAGTAACGTGAGATAGCGGCCGTACTGCACAATCTTCACACGACCGCCTTCCTCCCTCACAAGTTTGTGGAGGGTTGGGACAACGGCGGTCAGTAACTGAATAATGATCGTTGCGCTGATGTAAGGCATGATCCCCAGCGCACCGATCGCGCAGTTTTCAAAACCACCACCAGTGAACATGCTATACATTCCCAAAAGGGAGTTCCCCCCTGTGGCGGCGGAGCGAAGGAAATATTCCTTAAGAGCAACATTGTCCAAGGCTGGAATCGGTATCAAGGCAGCGAGCCGACAGATGCCCAACACCAATAACGTGAAAAGAATCCGGGATTTCAGCTCCGGAATTTTAAAACAATTGGATAGAGTGGATGCGATTGCCGAAAGCATGAAATCAACTCACTTATTTATTGCCGACAGCGGGTGGGTTTTTCGTGATCAACTGGCATTTGCCTCCCAGCCCTTCGATCTTAGCTTTCGCACTGGCACTAAAGGCATGAGCGGTGACAGTGAGCTTTTTTTTCAATTCACCATTTCCGAGGATCTTTATCCCTGAAGCCTTACCATTGGCCAGCCCCAGATTCTTTAATGCCAGTTCATCAACCGAAGCATCATCCTCAAATTGGTTCAATTGCTCCACGTTAACCGGCAAAAAATAAGTCTCGTGACGGACATTGTTGAAGCCGCGTTTCGGAATCCTGCGGATCAGAGGCATCTGACCACCTTCAAAACCGATTCGGATGGAGGAGCCGGAACGGGCGGTCTGACCTTTGCCGCCGCGTCCGCTGGTTTTTCCATGGCCGCTGGATTCGCCCTGCCCCAAACGTTTCCGGCGATGTTTCGCACCAGGTCTGGGCTTTAAATCATGTAATCGCATATGCTTGAAATCAGGCTGCTATCACTGTAGGAGTTTCGATTTTTTCGTTTCTGACAAAAATGCCGCGGCTACGCAGAATCTCCTCACGCAAACGCAACTGCTGCAAAGCGCCAAGAGTTGCCTTGACCACGTTCGACGGGTTATTGGAACCGAGTGATTTACTCAAAATGTCCCGGATACCGGCAGATTCCAAAATGGAACGAACTGTCTTCCCAGCGATAATTCCGGTTCCAGGCGAAGCTGGCCGCAGAAGAACTTTCGCGCCACCATAACTAAAGGTTACTTCATGAGGGATGGTGGTGTCTTTGAGGGATACCCTGACCATCTGCCGTTTTGCAACTTCCCCGCCTTTACGGATCGCATCAGCCACTTCACCAGCTTTTCCAAGACCTATCCCCACTCGACCATGTTTGTCTCCCGCGACAACCAGGGCGCTAAAGCTGAAGCGACGGCCACCTTTGACAACTTTTGCTGATCGATTGATAAAAACAACTTTCTCCACCAGTTCATTGCCAGCAGCACCACCGGCGGTACCGTCTGGATTCTCTGAATTGGGGCGATTACGACGCGGACCTCTGCCGGCGTCACGACGACCACCCCTTTGATTTGCTCCAGAATATTTGCTTGGTTCAGCCACAATAATTTTCTCCAGTACTCTAAGTTAAAATTGTAATCCGCCTTCGCGGGCCGCATCAGCAAGAGCTTTTACCTTTCCATGGTACCGTGCTCCGCTACGGTCAAAAACTACCCGTTGAATTCCAGCTCCCTTGGCCGCCTGAGCCGCTGCCACGCCCAGTATTTTCGCGCTGGCAACGTTTGCCCTCATTTTCTCCCGATCAACCAACGCTTTCGCCCGAGTGCTCGCCGAGGCCAGAGTTTTTCCGGCTGAATCGTCTATGAATTGTACGTAAATATGATGGCCGGTAAAACGAACGCTCATCCGGGGCCGCTCCAACGTTCCAACTATCTTCTTTCGAAGCCGCCAATGGCGAAGTTGTGCTAATTGTAATTTTTTGTCTGTTCTCATGTTGATGCAGGTACACGGATTTTGCCGTGACCCAAAAATTATTGAACTGTCTTTCCCTCTTTACGGATAACCTTCTCATCACTGTATCGCACACCTTTGCCCTTGTAAGGTTCAGGTGGATAATAGCTCCGGATTTCCGAAGCAACCAAGCCCACAACCTGTTTGTCCGGACCCTCAATGGTTATCTTCGTATTCTCCTCGATGGTCACCTTGATCTGCTCTGGAATCGTGTAAATTACAGGGTGCGAGTAACCAAGACTCAGCGTCACAGCCTTGCCCACAATGGAAGCCTTGAAGCCGACGCCTTGAATTTCCAGTTTCCTGACAAATCCTTCACTGACTCCCTTGACCATGTTATTGATGAGAGCGCGACTAAGGCCGTGCAGAGACTTGGACTGAGCGTCTTCTCCATCCCGGCTAACTACCAGCTGGTTTGCTTCAACCTTGACTTTGGTCTTTGCTGGAAGTTGAAAGTCAAGCTTTCCCTTCGGGCCTTCCACAAATACTTTTTGCCCTCTAACATCCACCTTTACTTTGTCAGGTATGACCACGGGAGATTTTCCAATTCTAGACATAAACAAAATTTCGTAAATTACCAAACGTAACAGATCAACTCCCCGCCCACATTCTGCTTTCTTGCCTGCGCTCCGGTCATCACCCCCTGAGATGTGGAAACAATCGACACACCCAGACCTCCCCGGACACGCGGGATTTCAGTCGAAGGGCTGTAACGGCGGAGCCCAGGGCTGCTGACACGTTTGAGACCTTCGATTACGGGTCTCCTGCCTTCGTATTTCATTTTAATCTTGAGCACTTTGATCGGGCTGCCCTCGACGGAGACCTCTGCCACATAACCTTCCTTCTTCAGGATATGGGCTATGTTCTCTTTAAGTATCGAATGTGGCATTTCAACCGTTGGCAGAAAACCACTCCCAGCATTGCGAAGCCGGGTTAACATGTCAGAAATCGGATCAGTCATAAAAATATTACCAACTGGCTTTTGTGACACCTGGAATCAAACCATTGAGGGCGGCCTCGCGAAAGGTCAGTCGTGAACAGCCGAACTTCCTCCAATATCCATGCCGGCGGCCCGACATCCGGCAGCGGTTGACAACCCGTGTGGGACTTGCATTACGGGGAAGTTTCGCCAGACCGGCGTAGTCCCCTCTTTCTTTCAATTCAGCACGCAGAACTGCGTACTTTTTAACAGTCTCGGACTTCTTTTTGTTCCGTTCAATCCACGATTTCTTAGCCATAAATTAACGTCCTTCCGCAAAAGGCATGCCCATCATTTTCAAAAACTCCAAAGCTTCTTCATCAGTCTTGGCATTGGTTACAATAGTAATATCCATTCCCTGCTGCCGCTTAATCTTGTCCAGTTCAATCTCCGGAAAAATCGTCTGGTCGGAAATTCCCAGGGAATAATTCCCACGACCGTCAAAAGACCTGATAGAAATGCCTCGGAAATCGCGAATACGTGGAAGAGCCGTTGCAACCAAGCGGTCGAAGAACTCATACATCACATCCCGTCGCAGTGTCACGCGACAACCGATCGGCTGGCCTTCACGCAGCTTGAAATTTGCGATGCTTTTCCTGGCTTTGCTGATCACCGGCTTGCGCCCTGTAATCATACTGAGATCCTTGGCCGCATCATCCACTGCTCCCTTTTCCAGGGACGCGCTCACACCCATGTTGACCACGATTTTTTCCATTCGCGGAACTTGATGGATGTTTTGGTACTTTCGTTTTTCAATCAATGCCGGTCTAACTTCACCGACATATTTCTCGTAAAGTCTAGCTTTCATTTCAGTTTGTGATCCTGCGGATTTTGCCGCAGGACAATCCTTTTTAAACAAATTGTTTTCGACGGAATCAAGCCGCCTTTGTCTGACGTTGTTTCGAGCCGTCGTAAGTTTCAGCCAGCATCACATTGGAGATATGGACGGAACCCTCGCGCTCAATGATTGCTCCCTGCGCCTGTTGCTGGGTTCGTTTGGTGTGCCTTTTGATGATCTTGATCCCCTCCACGATGACCCGGTCTTTTTTGGTCAACACCTCGATCACTTTTCCGCGCTTGCCCTGTTCCGAACCGGCGATGACGACAACTTCATCGCCTTTTTTCACATGGTGTTTGATCATATTCAGATAACCTCCGGAGCGAGCGAAATGATTTTCATGAACTTCTTTTCGCGCAATTCCCTGGCAACAGGCCCGAATATGCGTGTGCCCCGGGGATTGTTGTCTTTGTCAATAATGACAATGGCGTTGGAATCAAAACGCAAATAAGAACCATCACTCCGCCGGATCGCTTTCCGTGTCCGGACCACGACAGCGTTCACAACATCGCCTTTCTTGACAGTTCCGTCAGGGGAGGCCTCCTTGATGTGGGCCTTGATGACATCACCGATCATCGCGTAACGCTGGTTTTTTCCAATAACCCCGATGGCTGCCGCGCGTTTTGCGCCGGTATTATCGGCGACATCCATGATTGAACGAATCTGTAACATAATAATTTCCTACTAAGAAGTTGCCGGAATAACCTGATTGGCCCGTTCCAATATCAGCAACAATCGCCAGCGTTTGGTCTTGCTCAATGGACGAGTCTCCTCTATCAAGACCACGTCCCCTATTTTTGCCTCCTGCTTTTCGTCATGGGCATAAAACTTAGAATAACTCTTGACCACTTTTTTATAGGTAGGATGCGAGAATCGTCTTTCCACTGTGACAATGATGGTTTTAGCCATCTTGTTGGAGATCACCTTCCCCAGTCGTTCCTTCCGCTGTCCTCGCTCTAAAGTATTTTCAACCATAACGCTCATTTTTTAACTGCCTTTCTATGAACTTGGGAAAGCTGCGTTTCCAGACGGGCGATGTCTTTCCGCAAAATTCTGAGCCGCCCAGGTGTCTCAAGCTGGCTGCTGGCTTGTTGCAGCCTGAGATTGAATATTTCCCGGCGCAGATCGCGGCCTTTAGCCTTCAGTTCGCCCGCAGTAAGATCTTTAATTTCCGACATCTTCATAAAACAACCCTCAAGAAAGGTGGTGACGGGAGATAAATTTAGTTTTTATCGACAATTTGGTGGCGGCTAGGCGCATCGATTCCCTCGCCACCGCCTCGGTCACTCCATCAACTTCAAATAATACATTCGCGGGACGGATCACAGCAACCCATGATTCGAGAGGGCCTTTGCCCTTTCCCATGCGGGTTTCGAGAGGTTTCTTGGTGTAGGATTTGTCTGGAAATATCCGGATCCAAACCTTGCCTCTTCGTTTCATGTAGCGCGTGATCGCCACTCGCGCCGCTTCAATCTGCTTGGTATCAAGCCAGCAACGTTCCAGCGACTGCAATCCATACTCACCAAATGCAACGGTGTGACCTCTGGACGCGATTCCGGTCCGGCTGCCGCGGTGCATCTTGCGGTACTTCACTCTTGCGGGCATCAATGGCATAACAAAATCCTTAAAATTTAAGAGGTAACGGAAGAAGTCGTGGTCTGATCCTTCTTCTCTGCTTTAAACTCGCCCTTGCAAATCCAACATTTAACACCCAGTTTTCCGTAAACTGTGCTGGCCTCGGCGAACCCATAGTCGATATTGGCGCGGAGCGTATGAAGCGGAACACGACCTTCATGATACTGTTCAACCCTGGCCAGTTCAGCACCGCCCAGTCGTCCCGCGCAACGGATCTTAATTCCCTCTGCACCGAAGTCCATGGCGGTTTGGACAGCCTTTTTCATGGCACGACGGAAAGACACTCGCCGCTCCAGCTGCAATGCGACATTCTCGGCCACCAACTGCGCATCGATCTCAGGCTGTTTGACCTCCTGGATGTCAACGTAAACTTCCTTGCCGGTCATCTTGCTCAATTCTTCCTTCAGCTTGTCTATTTCCGAACCTTTGCGACCGATAACCACTCCTGGTCGTGCGGTGAAAATGGTAATCCGGCAGCGCGTGGCGGCACGTTCGATCTGAATCTTTGGGACTGAGGCGGATTCCAGTTTTTTCTTCAGCAATTCGCGAATCTGGCGGTCTTCATGCAGAAGCTTTCCAAATTCTTTTTTCTCCGCGAACCATTTCGAACGCCAGTCTTTGGTGACGGCAATTCGAAAACCGATTGGATTTGTTTTCTGACCCATAGGCTTATTCGTCTGACAAAACTATTTTAATATGGCAACTGCGCTTGAGAATAGGTCCGGCCGAACCACGAGCTTTTGGTCGGAACCGCTTGTTGGTGGTTGCTTGTCCAGCAACCGCTTCCCGCACCCGCAGGGTTTCCGCTTTGGCACCTTTGTTGTTTTCCGCATTGGCGATGGCTGAGTCCAACGTCTTGGCGACCAATCGCGCGGATTTGCGGGGGACGACTTGGAGAACAGCCCTTGCTTGAAGTGCAGGGAGCCCCTGAATCTGTCGGACCACTTCGCGCATCTTCTGTGCGGACATCCGGACATTACGAGTAATTGCGTGAACTTGCATAAAAATATGACCGCCTCTATTTCGCCTCAGCCTTGGCGGTGTGAGCTCCGTGTTTCTTGAACGTCCGTGTCAGCGAGAATTCACCAAGCCGGTGGCCTACCATGTTTTCAGTGACAAAAACCGAGTTGAAAACTTTGCCATTGTGAACATTGAAGGTGTGCCCGACAAATTCTGGCGTGATCATGGACCGGCGCGACCAGGTTTTGATTGGTTTCTTGGATCCGGTGGCGTTGAGCTTGGCAATCTTTTCCAAGACATGCGCATCCACGAATGGACCTTTTTTAATTGATCGTCCCATAGAGGCTTATTTGTTTTTCATCGGCCGACCATCGCGGCGGACCAGAATAAATTTGTTTGTGTATTTGTGCTTGACCCGGGTTTTATAACCCTTGGTGATCACACCCCACGGGGTCACGGGATGGCCGCCGCCTGATGTTTTTCCGGCACCACCACCCATCGGATGGTCAACCGGATTCTTGGCCACTGCGCGGCTCAAAGGATGAATGCCACGATGGCGGCTTCGCCCGGCTTTGCCTAAAATAACATTCTCATGTTCGGCGTTGCCAACCGGGCCGATGGTGGCGTAGCAGGTTTCGTTCACCCGGCGAATCTCTCCCGACGGAAGCCTGATCTGCGCATAACCTTCGTCTCGGGACATCAAGGTTGCGGACGCGCCGGCGCTGCGCACCATCTGGGCACCGCGGCCGGGGGTCAGTTCGATATTGTGAATGGGAAGCCCGATCGGAACAAGTTTGAGTGGAAGACTGTTTCCGAGATCCGGAGCCGCCCCGGGACCGCTCATCAATTTAGCACCAACCTGAAGCCCGTTGGGAGCCACGATGTAAGTCTTCTCACCGTCGGTGTATTGAAGAAGAGCCAGCCGAGCGGTGCGAAGCGGGTCATATTCAATCGCGATCACACTGGCTTCGACGCCATGTTTTTGGCGTTTAAAATCGACAATGCGATGCTTTTGTTTGTGACCACCGCCAAGACCGCGCGATGTCACGCGGCCATAGCAATTTCGTCCACCGGTTTTCTTGCGTATTTCAACAAGACTTTTTTCCGGTTTACTTTTTGTTATTTCATCAAACGACGCGACGGTTATATAACGCGTCGACGGCGTGAGCGGTCTAAAAGTTTTAACAGGCATAAAAATATAAACGCTATCAGGTTAGAAACCCGAAAGGCACTGCCATCAGTCCCGGCTCGTGGAGAGCTCGGTTATCGGTAGTGCGAAATAACCTTTTCCTTTTTTGAGGAACGGAGCGCGGACTATATCAAACAAGTTGCCCGGCGCAACAAGTATTTTAGAAAACAATCAATCTGACTTTTTCCAAACTTTCCCGCGTGAAAGAGTCGAAAATCTATGTGGTTTCAAAGTAAGAGCAAGAATTTTATTGAGATTTTTAATCCTTACTAAAACTGCGAATTGCGCCAAAATTTTGGCGCACGGCGAACTGTTCACCCAATCTCCGGCTTGGGCCGCATTGTAGTCAGGCAAATTCGAAAAACTTTCAAATCATTGGTGTTTTTCCAATACCATAGGAAGTTAGGCTAATCTGCCTGCATGATGCGGTAGTAGCGGTGGCTTTCGTCGGCCATGGGAATGAACTCCGTTTCGAGGACTTTCCCAGAAGCCGTGTAGCTCCCAAGAACGGTCCATTGTTTGAAGTCAACCGATGTTTGCAGCATGTATTTTTTACCTTTCCGACTGGTGGACGTCAGTTGAACTTTGCCTCTCTCGAACTTTTGCATCTCCGTGATCCGGAACTCCAAATCCCCGTTCAATCGGGCTATCATCGGAAGTGGGAGTTCGTTGACCGATTTAAACTCTCCAGTGACCAATATTTTTCCGTCGGCAAGCGCAAACAAATGCTCATTCCCAGGATCCATGAGGGGCCCAAGCCCCGCACCTGGATCAAATGCCAGGTCTTCCGTTCCATCAGGATGCAGCCGGGCGAGAGTGGCAGCCTGAAAACCATTGATGGACTTCACGGTTGGGCCTACGACGATTTTACCATTCGGTAGAACCTCCTTGTTGACAGCCCTATTCGCGGTCAGCGAACCGGCATCGAAATCGGGATCCAATGTCCCGTCATTAAACAGCCTCACCACGAGTTTTGTGACTGAACTACTAATTGAGATTTGACCGGCAATAAGAATCGTGTCGTCACTGTCCACAACGAGTTTCCGGATGTTCCAGTAGTTGTTTATTGGAATGGAGGGGCGAAAGTTAACATTTTCTGCCTCTGTAGCAGAATCTGTGGGTAGAAACTGCTCCAAAATCCAGAGAATGCTTTGAATACAAGGGTTCTGCCATGTTTTAGCGTGCGAGATCCATCGCTTTTCAGGCGAAAAAGTTGACCATCCCTGGCCACCAGGATCATTGCGTTGGTGGCGAGCGCCAGAATCTGAGGTGTCCCAGGCTCAGGCCATGCCAGGAATCCAGTGTCAAGCGTGCCGTCTGCATTGAGTCGCGCCAGTCCCTGGCGGTCGCCCCCTGGCGCACCACTTATGTAGAAGTCACCTCCGATCAAGATTTTCCCGTCGGGCAAGAGTAATAGCCGTTGGAGACAACCTCCTTCGAGTGAAATTGGCGGCGTGAACGACGGATCATAACTGCCATCCTCATTAGGCGAATGATCGGTCCTCGAACTATTTCGTTCACGGTGAATGGGCAACCCGCCTGAATGACCTTGCCATCTGGAAGGGAAGCATAGGCCGAAGGAAAGCCTGAGACACCTGATGTATCAAAGCTCCAGTCAACCACGTTAGAAATTTCGTTGTCGCGGACCTCAATGACCGCTGAGTTGCGCGGAGCAAGTTGAACGCCGGAGCTCGGATTCAAGAGTGTCACTTCCAGGAACTCTGTCTGTTCCACCAGCCCGATCCTCCTTGGGGGTCAAACGATGAGTCAAGCGAGCCATCGGTCTCCAGTCTGGCGAGACCCCGGCGCAGGCTGCCATTCAGAGTGGTGAAGCTTCCGGCAATAATAGCTTTGCCGTTCTGATCAAGTGCAGGCCCAGGACTGGAACAGGTGTCGAAGCTGGGCCCTCGATAATGGGATTGTATGAAACGTCGAGCGACCCATTCGAATTCAAACGAAAGAGAGCCTTCCGCGTTGTTCCTTGCACCCTCTGAAAATACCCAGCGACGAGAATTTTTCCATCGGCCTGCAGCGCAATCCGGACAACACTATCGTTGATGGATGGAGGGAGAAACCCTGCATCAAGACGCCCATCGGTTTCCAGCCTGACAAGTCTTTGGCGATTCACTCCAGCGACACGGTTAAACCAGCCGCCGATGATCACTTTGCCGTCTTGCTGAAGGGCCCGGCTTTCGACACCTCCTTCGATTGCGCCCGGTGTAAACGAATCTTCAAGGG
>Ga0163152_10005051_pt1 | contig 15825 bp, 15 predicted proteins | sample OliLakLV19MP8IB2_FD_148635 | JGI IMG/M metagenome (GOLD analysis project Ga0163152, IMG submission 148635) | Freshwater microbial mat bacterial communities from Lake Vanda, McMurdo Dry Valleys, Antarctica - Oligotrophic Lake LV.19.MP8.IB-2 | ecosystem: Environmental > Aquatic > Freshwater >... | reverse complement strand
CGCTGGCGCGCGACGCGCGGAGCGCGGACCGACCGCTTCGAGCTCGACGCGCGCCAGCGGTGCCGCGCCGGAGAGCACGCGTCCCGAGATCGCGACGCCGCGTTCCACCACGATCGGCTGCGCCAGGTCGGCGAAGCCCTCTTCGATCGCGAGCGGCCGCGTCCCCGGACGCAGGCCCGGCGCGATCGCTGTGAGCCACACGTCGCCGGGGTTCGCGCTGCGCACGTCGAAACGACCGCGTTCGTCGGCCACAGTGGAGCCGCGCACGGCCAGCGCGTCGGCGGCGTGCGGCGCCGCGAGCAGGACCACGCGCGCTCCTGGCACGGGCGTGCCTTCCTCGTCGACGACGCGGCCCGACACGGATGCGTGGCCTTCCTCGAGACAAGGGAACTCCGCCTCGTCGGGCGCGACGAGAGGACTGCGTGCGGCTTCGGAACGCGGAACCGTGGCGAGCTCGATCGGCGCCCGCTGACGATCGCGGTCCGGCCCCGGTCCGATCCCCGGCAGCTCGAGGCTCGCTTGCACGGCGGCCGGCGGCAGCGCGATCCAGGCGGCAAGAGCAACCAGGAAGGCCAAAGCGAGCAGCGCGATCAGGCGCGAGCGGGGGGACATCGCACCGGCGACCTACGGCGGCTCGCGGCGGGCGTGAGCGCCGAATCGGACTTCCATCTCCCGGTGCCGCGGGACGGTTCGGGGCCTTCGCTCTGCTCCCGCGGCCCAGGGCAGCGAACGGCAGGCGGCGACGGCCCTTCGCTCGGAGTTCCATCGCCCGCCTCTCATCCGGGGTTTCCCGCCCGCGATCAAGCCAGGGAACCGGGCGTCGCGGCCCCTCCTGCGCGTGTCAGGGCGCTACCAGGTCTCGCGCAGCACATCCCGCCAGGCCAAGAGCGCCTCGCGGTCGCCGCCGATCAAGCGCGAGCGATCGATCGTCGCCGGGATCGCGCTCCAGGACTCCAGGCGCGCGACGATCGGCTCGCGCTCAGGAGCCTGCGAGCGCTCCAGCAGGTGGAACAACGTGAGCGAGTCGCGCTTCTCCCCCGCCGCGATCAGCGCGGAGATCGCGCGGGCACGCTCGTCCCCGTCCTCCGCGAATTCCAGGCGCTCCAGCGCGGCGCACAGCTCCGGGCTCGCATCGCTCCAGCGCGGAAGTCCCGGACCACGCCCCGGTCGCGCGCGGCACTCCGCGCCGGAGGGAACGAGCGCATGCACGCCGTCGGCTTCGAACGACACGCGCCCGGAGACCACCTCGATGAGCGCCGATCCGTCGTCCTCGACGTGCGTGCGGTACACGCACCCGAGGTCGACCGCGAGGCCCGACGGCGTGCCGACCGCGAACAGGCGCGGCGCGGCGAAGATCGATGCGGTCAAGGTGCCGCGCTCGAGGAAGACGCGGTAGCCGTCCTCTCCACCCTGCTCGAGGATCAGGCGAGAATGCTCCGACAGCTCGACGGTGCCGATCGAGCCGATGCGCAGGCGCGCGCTGCCTCCCTCACCGCAGTCGAGGCGTCGCGCGGGATCCCACGCGACCTCTCCGCTCGAGCTGACCATTTCGAAGGCGAGCTCGCGGGATCGTGACGCGGAGTCGGGCAGCTGCTGGAGGGCGGCCCACGTGATCGCCGCGATCACCGCGGCGATCGCGGCTGCAGCCAGGACGCGCTTGCGAATCGACGCGCGCCCCGGTTCCGAGGGGATGAGCAGCGGTCGCTTGCCGGCGTCGTAGCGTGCGGGCGCCAGAGCGCGCTCGAGCCCGGCTTCGAAGGCGTCCGGAGCCGCGCGCGGATCGTCCGCCCACTCGTGATCGAGGTCTTCGTTCTTCATCGTCCATCCCCGCGCGACAGGCGTTCGCGCAGCATTTCCAGGCCTTTGTGCAGGTTGACGCGCACAGAACCGTGCGTCATGCCGGTCAGGCGCGCGATCTCGATCCCCGAGAGCTCGCCCAGGAGTCGCAACGACAGCGTCTCGCGGTACGCCTCGGGCAGATGGCGCAGGGCCGCGAGAACACGCTCGGCCTCGTCGCGTTCCGCCGAGCCGGTGACCTCCGGCGCCGCCAGGTCGTCGGGCAGGAGCGCGGACGGGACGCGACAGCGCTGCGCCGCGAGGGCTTCCCGGCGCGCGATCGTGAAGAGCCACGCACCGACCCGGTCGGGCTCGCGCAGCTCGCCGCGCGCGCGCCACGCGCACACGAACACGTCCTGCACGAGATCCTCGGCCTCCGAGGCGCGCACACGCGTCGCCAGCACGGCGTGCACGCCGCGAGCGAAGCGCGCATAGAGCGCGTCGAACGCGGCGCGATCGCCGAGGCGAGCGCGCCGCGCCAGCTCTCCGTCGAGCGTGCGCGCGACGTCGTCCATGCGGGACCGATTCTGCTCGCTTCCGACGTTCGCGGCCACGAGATCCGCTCGTTCCGGCGCGCGCGCCCGGCTGCGCGGAAACGGATCGCTGGCCGCGCTCATCCGCGCTGGATCCTCTTCTCCAGCTTCGCCTCCAGCTCCTCGAGCGTGTCCGCGTCGAAGAAGACGCCGAAGATCCCCACGATGTTCTTGCGAGCATACTCGTCGCCCTTCGAGTTACGCAGCGCCTCGCGCGCGAAGACCGCACTCGTGGTTGCAGAGGCGTCGAACCACACCATTCCCGCGAGGATCAGCACGCGGGCGTCCTTGGGCAGGAGCTCCGTGGCCTCGCGCGCCAGGCCGCGCGCGTCGAAGTCGACCCCGTGGCCCATCTGCGTCGAAGCCTCACCGGCGAAGGCGAGCGTGATCGCCGCGTTTGCGCGCCGGTCCTGGTTGGGCGCTTGGATCGACGGTGCCGATCCCGCGGAGACGTTCTCGCGCAGGCGCTCGGCGGGGAGCGTCTGCGCGTCGAACCACACGATCAGCGCGGCCTTCGAGGGCGCACGCTCGACGCGCGCGACGCCGGGGAGCGCAGACAGGCGTGCGCTCGTCGCCTCGAGCTCGCGGTCGAGTTCGATCGTCGCGCGCGACAGGGGCGCCAGCTCCGTCTCGCGCTTCAGGTCCGCCGACAGTTGATCGAAGAGCGTGCGGCGCGCCGCTTGGTTCGCCTCAGCCGCTTTCGGGCTCTCCTCCGAGCGATGTCCCAAGGTCTGCAGAGTCGTGCGCAGCGCCTCGGCGCGCAGGAACACGTCGTCGCTGCCGCGCACGATCCGCAGCGTCTCGTCGACCAGCCGTTCCGGCTTCCACCCGGCCTTCCCCAGCGGCTTCTCCGGCAGGGCCAGATCGCCCGCGTGCTGGACGGGGAAGCACACGCACGGTGCGCCGGGCACGGGCAGGAACGCCGCGGGCGGCGCGGGAGGGACGGCGGCGAACGGGAGGATCAGCCACGGAACGGCGAGGAGGAGGGCGGCGAACATCGGTGGGCTCCTTGGGTGAGTCGGAAGAGTTGGGCTCCGGCCGCCGCTAGAGGGAGCGCCAGGCAGACTTGTTAGCCGAAGACCGGCACGAAGTGCCGGCGCTCGCCGTCGCGTGGCCCGCGCCGCCAACGATCCTGTCGGCGACGTCGTCGCCGCGCGGCCGTCGAACCTGCAGACCCGACGGATCGCGGTCGGGACGACGCGTTGGGGCCGAACCGTTCTCGGATGCATCGCCACCTGTCGAGTGCGTTGACGCTCCAGAAGGCGCCGAGATGCAAGGCTGACAGAGTTTCCGGTTCTCGCGTGTGGCGGCTATGGCTTCCGCGCGTCCCGTCTGCTGGACATGTGGGTTCAAGTCGAGGATCCTCGACTCGGTGTCGCCCTCTCCCCGAATCCTGGTGCTCGACAGGCCGATCACGGCACGCGAGCTCGAGGGTCTCCTCGGGAACCCCTTCGACGACATGGTCAAGTTCGTCGTGGACCTCGACCGCCGGCTCGTGGCGTTCGGTGGCGAACTCCACGCGGACGCCGAGGCGATCCTGCTGGACATGGAAAGCCGTCAGGACGCGCTCTGGGGTGGGAACTACCACCCGCAGCGAGACGATGCCGCGTGCATCGAGTACACGTCGCTGATCAACATCCGCCCGACGCAGGGTAACCGCAGCATCGAAGTCCAGGACCAGGCACTGCGTGGGCGAATCCGCACGCTGGTGCTCGAGCGTGTCGGACGCGAAGGAGCGCAACAACCGTGAATCACTCGAGCCTCACTTCCGAGAGATGGGCACGCTTCACTTTCCCGCAGCAGATCCTGCAGATCGCTGCGGAGATGCACCGGGCGCGGCACTCGTTCCAGTCTCTTGACGAGGCCTACCTGCGGAACTGCTACGAGCGCGCGCTGCGGCTCCTCGACCTGACCGTCGAAGCGCGCATGCGCAGTCCATTGCGACGGGAGCTCCTGCGCTGGCGGTACTTCGTCGCCGGTCTGTACGCGTCAGGTGAGATGGACGCGGCCGCGCACGACCTGGCCTTGCGAACACTGCTGCGATTGAACGCCGAGACGAACCTGCACGCCGAGCCGCTCGGCGTATAGCGAGCTCGACTCGCGCAGGGCGCCTCGGTCGAGCGGGGCGTCGCGCTCGGAACAACCAGCGCTCAACCCCATGGACCAAGACCGCTGATCAGATCCTCGCCAGCGTCGCGCGGTTTTGTCATCGGACTTCGGGTACAGGACACTAGGCCGGAAGAGTGGGACTCCGGCCGCCGCTTGAGGGAGGGCCCCGCCGGCGTGTTAGCCGAATCGTGCCGGGACGACTCAGACAGCTTCCATCGCGAGGCGCCGAATCGCGGACGCGCGCATGTGGTCGCAATCCGTAGGCGCGCGGTCGTTACGCGCCAGTCGCAGAGGAGTCCGAGATCGTCGCGCAGTTCCTGCGTGGTGCGGCGGTGAAGCTCCGCCGTTCGCGCGTCGACGCGATGAGCACGGATTCAATACCATGAGACGACCCTTTTCCATGCCGCGCGCATCGGCTCTCCCCTTCCTCGCCGCGTCGATCCTGCCCGGCGATTTCGTGCGAACGCTGAGCTTCGTCCCGTGTGGCGACTGGAACGGCGCCAAGGTCCGGCGCCCGCATCTCGACGTTCGAGTTCCGCGCGAAAGCAGCGCCTTCCGTTCGATTCCACGCGAAACGAAGCGGTACCCCAGGCGCGAAATGAACGATCGCGCGGTACTCCGCACGCTCTTCGAATCTCTGCCCATTCAAGTCGGGCGCGAACGAGGCCCGGGCTTCATCGACGTCCTCTTACGATTCGTGCTCGTGCCAGAAGGTCCCGTGCGGGGCTAACTTCGCGCTCGCCGACCGGAATACGGTGCCGAATACGGTGCCGGGGACAACTCCGACACCCTCGATCGCGAAGGGCCGGCCGTGCCGAACGAACCTGTCGAGGTTGTTCCTGGCACCGTATCGACGGCTTCAGCGCGTCATGCGCTGCCCAGCAGGCGCCGTGCTTCCGCGCGCGCTGTCGCGTGAGCGGCGCCGCCGGCGATCATGTCGGCGACCTCGTCGACGCGTGTGTCGCCGTCGAGGCGCACGACCTCGGTCCGCGTGCGGCCGGCCTTGACCGACTTCGACACGCGGAAGTGGCTGTCGGCCAGCGCGGCGATCGCGGGCAGGTGCGTCACGCACAGGACCTGGTGTCCGCGGCCGAGCGTGCGCAGGTGCTCCCCCACTTGCGGTCCGAGACGGCCGCCGACGCCGGCGTCGATCTCGTCGAAGACCAGCGTCGGGATCGCTTGCCGCAGCGCGAGGGCGACGCGGATCGCGAGCAGGATCCGCGCTGCTTCGCCGCCCGATGCGACGTGGCGGAGCGGTCGCGATGGTTCGCCCGGGTTCGCGGCCAGGAAGAACTCGCTGGCGGGCGGATCGACGGCGACCTCGGACGGCACGGAGCGCGCAGGCTCGGCGACGTAGCAGAACTCGGCCTTGCCCAGGCCCAGCTCGCCCAGGCTGGCGTGGACCTGCTTCGCGAGCTTCGTGGCCGCGCTCGCGCGTTTTTTCGCGAGCTCGGCGGCCAGCGCGGCCGCGGCGCGGCGCAAGTCGTTCACGCGCGCCTGCAGGGCTTCGACCGACGCGTCGCGCGCTTCGAGCTCGACCACCTCCGCCGCGATCGACTCGGCGCGCAGCGCCAGGCCGGCCACGTCGGTGCGGTGCTTCTTGCGCAGCGTGTCGAGCCGGTAGAGGCGCTCCTCGATCGTCTCGAGGCGCCGCGGATCGGCTTCGAGACGCGAGAGGAAACGCTCGAGCCCGGCCGAGGCCTCCTCTGCGTGCGTGACCGCGCCCTCGATCTCGGACTGCAGATCGCCCAGCTCGGCAATGCGAGCCGTCCAGCTCTCGAGCACGCGCCGCGCGCGGCGCAATTCGTCGAGCGCGCCGCCCTCCTCGCCCGACAGCGCGCGCGAGAGAGCGCCCAGATCGCGCGACAGCTCCTCGGCCCAGCGCAGTCTGTCGCGCTCGGCCAGCAGCGCGGCGTGCTCGGCCGGAGTGATGCGCGCGCCCTCGAGCTCGCCGGCCTGGAAGCGCAGGAGGTCGAGGCGGTCGGCGCGCTCGCGCGCGAGGCGGTCGAAGTCCTCCAGCTCGCCGCGCGCCGCGTCGAAGGCCGTGCGCGCCGTGCGCCAGCGCTCGGCCAGATCCGCGAGGCCGCCGAACGCGTCGAGCAGGCGCGTCTGCTCGGCCGGCTCGAACAGGCGCTGATGGTCGTTCTGCCCGTGGATCTCGACCAAGAGGCCGGCCACGCGCTTCAGCGCCGCCAGCGTCGCGGGCCGGTGGTTGATCCAGGCGCGCGTGCGACCCGACGCGCCGACCGCGCGCGCCAGCACGAGCTCGCGCTCGTCCTTCGCGCGCAGACCATCCCAGTCGTCGAGGACGCCCGGCGCGACGTCGGCCAGCGCCGCGCGCAGATCGCCGGAACGCGCGTGCTCGGCGTCGAGCAGGAAGCGACCCTCGACGCGCGCTTCCTCGGCTCCCGTGCGCACGAGACCGGTGCGCGGGCGCTCGCCCAAGAGGAGTTCCAGCGCGCCGACGATCAGGCTCTTGCCCGCGCCCGTCTCGCCGGTGATCGCGTTCAGGCCGTTTCCGAGCTCGACGGCGGCGCGGTCGAAGAGGGCCAGGTTCTCGAGGGCCAGGTCGCTCAGCATGGGCCGCGCGATCTTACGCGTCGGACGACGGGGTAGGAGTCGTCGCCGGTCCTCGGATCCGCACCGGCCGGGAAACGAGCCTGCCCGCGGACTCTGGTCCACGGGCAGGCGGTGCCTGGTCGGAAAGGGCCGGATCAGAACTCGGGGAAGACCTCGGCGACGAACTGCTCGAGGCGCATCTCGATCACGCCGTTCGAGTCCTCGGGCAGCCACCAGGAGAACGTGTGCCCGCGCGGGTTCGTGCCGGGCTTGAGCAGCGTCAGGGTGTGCAGCGGCACGTCCGTGACCATCCCGTCGTCGTCGCAGTTGATGCCCGCGCCCATCCGTTCGAGGTAGAGGGCCAGGCTCGAGACGGCTTCGGGGTCCACGCGCTCGATCGCGCCGCGCGGGGAGGCCGGATCCGACATGTCGGCGATGCGCACGGCTCCGTCCGAGTAGACCGTCAGGTGGAGGTCGACGGGCCCGGCCAGCGTGCCGCCGGAGATCTCGTAGATGACGAGAGGCTCGTGCACGATCGAGTTGAAGCAACTGCTCGAAACCGAGGCGGGGCGCAGGGCAACGTGTTCGCCCGCGAGGGGAAGGGCGGAGAACGCAAGGAGGCAGACGGGACGGAACATGGCGACCTCGTGGGAAAGAAGGAGACAGAGGCGGGCGGACACCCACCGTTCCCAGGAGGACGAGCGGAGCCCTCTTCGAACGCGGGCTCCCGAGGTTTTCTTCACTTCTTCCGCGGGCGGATCGGATCAGGAGGGGGCGTCGCGATCCCCTCGGCGCACAGTCCGCGCAGGCGGGCCAGCTCTTCGCGGGCCGGATCGGGCATGGGCGCGACCAGCGCCTGGCGCAGCGCCTCGTCGGCCAGCTCGAAGGACTGCTCCTCGATCAGCGAGATCGCGCGGCTGGCGTGGATGACGGTCGCCTCGCCGACCTCGTCCTCGAGCAGCACGACCGACTGGAGCTCGATCCATGGGCGGTCGCGCCAGACCTCGCGCACGATGCCGCGCACCTCGAAGCGCTGGTGCGTACGCGCGGCGGCGAAGGTGCGCTCGAGCTCGGTCCCCTTGCGCACGAAGACGCGCGCCTGTGGGTGCGTGAACTCGTCGCGCACCCACGGGAACTGCTCGTCGGACCAGCCCGTGACGGCTGTGAACATCCCCGGTCCGAAGCGCGTCGGCCCCGCTTGCCAGCGCGCCGGCAGGTCGCGGAACTGGATGCGCACCGTGACCTCCTGGCCCTGGAATTTGCACGGCTGGGCCGCGACGTCGCGCCAGGGCACGACCGCGGGCGGCCGCGGCAGCTCGCGCGCGACGGGCGCCAGGCCCAGCACCACCACGATCGTCCCCAAGAGACCGGCGCGCATGGCCCCGCCATCGGAAGAAAGTTCCCGGGACTTGAGCTCCTGCCCAGCGCGAGGCCTGGCTGGCGCCGCCGGAAGCGGAAGCAGGGAAATCGTCAGCTCCGCGAGCGGGAGTCCGCCTGTGTCGGGGCCGCGGAGGCCTGCATCTGGATTCCGGCGACCCACACGTGCTCGAGCGTCAGCTCGGGCCCGCGCAACGTCAGGAAGTCCGCCGCCAGCCCTGGCCGCAGCGATCCGAGCTCGCGTTCGAGCCCCAGAGCGCGCGCCGGAGTCTGGCACGCCATCGCCAGCGCCTCGGGCAGGCCGACGACGCCGCGCGTCACGAGACGGCGCACCATCTCGAGCTGGCTCATCGCCGAACCCGAGAGCTGCTCGGCGCCGCCCGCTTCCTTCGCCGGGTAGTACGCCGCGCCGTCGCGCAGGACATGATCGCGACCGTGGCTGTGGAAGACGTCGCAGCCCGTGCCCGCACCCTGCAGCGCATCGCTGACCAGACACAACCCCTGCGGCCCGCGCGCGCGCAACGCCAGCTCGAAGGCCTCGGGACCAACGTGAACGAGGTCGCCGATGATCTCGGCGAAGAGCGCCGCGTCGGTCAGCGCGAACCCCGCGAGCCCGACCTCGCGGTGGTGCACGCTGGGCATCGCGTTGAAGAGGTGCGTCGCTCCGACCGCGCCGTCGATCGCGGCCGCGCGGGCTTCGGCACACGTTGCACGACTGTGACCGAGCGAGACGCGCACTCCGGCGCGCACGAGCTCGCGCACGACATCCGCGGCACCGGGCAGCTCCGGCGCGACGGTCATCGTGCGGATGCCGCGCCCGTCGCCGGTCGCGGGCCCGAGGATCGCGCGCAACGCAGCGACAGACGGCAGCTCGAGGTCCTCGCGCGGCAGCGCGCCGGCCTGGAGCGGGTTCACGAACGGGCCCTCGAGGTGCGCGCCGATCACGCGCGCGCCGGCGCCACGCGTCCGCGCCTGCGTGCGCTTCTGCATCTCGGCGCACGCTGGGCCCAGCTCCTCGGACCGCCCCGGGAAGAGCGTCGGCTGGAACGCCGTGGTCCCCGCCGCCGCCAGCGCGCGCGACATGCCGGCCAGATCCTCGAGCGGGTCGAAGCCGCCGAACCCGTGGATGTGCAAGTCGACGAAGCCGGGCGTGACCAGCGGCAGATCCGCGCCACCGATCTCGCCTTCGGTCACGACCGACGTGATGCGCCCGTCCCGCCACGCGAGCGTGCCGGTCAGCACCTTGCCATCGACGAACAGCCGGCCGCGCAACGTCTGCACGCCTGTTTCCACGGCTGCTTCGTCGCACGAATGGGCGGACGGGTCAACGTCAGGCAGGACGCGGTCCGGTCAAGAGGGCGATGGCCGACCCGCCGTACTCGCGCAGGTCGAAGCCCCAATCGGGACCCGGACGCAGGGGGCCGATGTCGCGCGTCGGGCCGTGCACGACGACCAGGCCGTCCGGGCTCAGGTTGTCGCGCACCAGCACCTCGAGGGCGCGCACGAGCATGGGGCTCGTGTCCGGGTTCGTGACCAGCTTGTAGGGCGGGTCGAAGAAGGCCAGGTCGAACACGGGCTCGTCCTTGCGCCGGTCGCGCCAACTCTCGAATCGCAGCGCATCGCCGCGCCAGACGCGCACGCGGTCCTTCACGCCCAGCTCGCGCACGTTGCGGTCGAGCGACGCCAGAGCTTCGGCATCGCGCTCGACGAAGCGCACGTGCAACGCGCCGCGCGAGAGCGCTTCGAGGCCCAGGCTGCCGCTGCCGGCGAAGAGGTCGAGCACGCGCGCGCCGGGCAGGAGGTCCTCGATGCGCGAGAACAGCGCCTCGCGCACGCGGTCGAGCATGGGCCGCGTCGCATCCCCTTCCGGCGCCTCGATGCGGCGTCCGCCCAGCTCTCCGGCGATGATCCTCACGCGGCGAAGCGTAGCTTGCCGCGCGAGCTGGGCAGACGGGGAGCGCAGAAACGAGGGCTTCGATCCGTTAGGATGAGCCTCACCGCGATGCCGCGCCTCCACGTCAACATCGACCACGTCGCCACGCTGCGCCAGGCGCGCCGCGAGGCCTTTCCCGATCCCGTCGAATGGGCCTTGCGGGCCGAGAAAGCCGGCGCGGACGGCATCACCGTGCACCTGCGCAAGGACCGCCGTCACATCCAGGACGACGACGTGAGGCGCCTGCGCAAGAAGCTGACGACGCGACTCAATTTCGAGATGAGCCTCGACGCCGAGATCGTCGCGATTGCGCTGAAGCTGCGACCGCAGGCGATCTGCATCGTGCCCGAGAACCGTAGCGAGGTGACGACCGAAGGCGGGCTCGATGTCGTGCGCGAAGCGCGGCGCCTCTGCGCGGTCGTGCCGCTCGTCTCGCGCCGCGGCACCGAGGTCAGCCTGTTCATCGACCCCGACATCCGCCAGGTCGAAGCTGCCTGCGAGGTCGGCGCGGAGTTCGTCGAGCTGCACACCGGTTCCTACGCGCTCGCGAAGGGCCGCACGAAGGCGCGCGAGCTCGAGCGACTGCACGCGTCCGCGCTGCACGCGCGGCGATCGGCTTGCGCGTCAACGCGGGGCACGGCCTCGACTACGAGAACGTCGGGCCGATCGCCGCGCTGCCGCACGTCGAGGAGCTCAACATCGGGTTCGCGATCGTCGCGCGCGCCGTCTTCGACGGGCTCGAGGAGGCGGTCGGCGAGATGGCGAAGCTCGTGCGCGCGCGCCCCGTGCGCGGCCGCGCGACCCAGGTGGCGCGCATCGCGCGCGCGTCGCGAGACAGGAGAAGCCCGTGATCGCTCCGCATCCCCGCTGCAAGCTCCAGGGCAGCCTGGTCGCCCTGCCGACGCCGTTCCGCGACGGGCGCGTCGACCTGCCGGCATTGCACGCCCTGATCGACTTCCACCTCGAGCGCAAGACCGACGGGCTCGTCGTGTGCGGCACGACCGGCGAGGCGTCGACGCTCGAGGAGTGGGAGCGTCGCGCCGTCGTCGAAGCGACGATCTTCCGCACGCGCAGCCGCATCCCGGTCGTGGCCGGCGTCGGCACGAACGACACGCGCACGACCGTCCACACCGCGAAGGCTGCGGTCGAGCTGGGCGTCGATGCGCTGCTCGTCGTGACGCCCTACTACAACCGGCCGACTCAGCGCGGTCTCGAAGCGCACTTCGGCGCCGTCGCGCAGGCCGTGGAGACCCCGATCGTGCTCTACAACGTGCCCTCGCGCACCGGTTGCGACCTGCAGCCCGAGACGGTCGCCGCGCTGGCGCGCCGCTTCCCGCACATCGTGGCCGTCAAGGAGGCGCTGCCCTCCGTCGAGCGCGCGAAACGGCTCGTCGGCGAGACACCCTGCGGCGTGCTGGCCGGCGACGACTCGTCGATCGCGGACTTCGTCAGCCTGGGTGCGCTCGGCGCCGTGAATGTCATCGGCAACATCGCTCCGGCGAAGGTGGCTGAGCTCGTGCGCTGCGCCGCGCCGGGTGGCGACTCGAAGAAGGCAGCGGAGATCGTCGAGTGGCTGAGCCCGCTCGTGCGCGACATCTACATCGAGACGAACCCGGCGCCGATCAAGGCCGCGCTGGCGCTGATGATCCGCGCGATGCGCGACGAGATGCGGCTGCCGCTCGTGGGTCTCGAGGCGAAGAACTACGAGAAGCTCTCGGCGACGTTGCGCGCCAGCGGCCTGATCTGAGAGGAGCGCGTACGCGTACTCGTCGGGATCGTTCCTGGCACCGTATTGTGAACCTGTCGGAGTTGTCCCTGGCACCGTACCGTCTGCCTCGGTCAAACGACCTTGGGCTCGGTCGTCTCGCCGAACTTGTCGCCCAGCGCGCGCATCATCTGCTTCATCGTGCGCGTGTAGCCGAACACGTAGCGGGTCATCAGGCGGAACAGCGCCGGCCGGATGAAGCCCTTCTCGGAGATCGTCAGCTCCGAGCCGTCGGAGACCGGGCGGATCATCCAGGTCCAGGAGCCGCCGAACGGCAGTTGGTTGTCGTCGTCGGCGATGCGCGTGACGAGCTTGCGCGGCGGGTCCCACTCGACGACCTCGAACGGCAGCTTGCCGTGGCGCGAATGCTCGATCCACGCCGGTCGGCCGTCGATGTCGGGCTGGCGCTCGACGGATTTGAGGTCCGCGCGCCAGTCGCGCAAGCCGTCGATGTCGGTGATCGCTTTCCAGATTTCCTCCGGCCGCTGGGCATAGCGCGCGCGAACGGTGGCCGAGTGGTTGCGCGGCACCATCAAGGCGATCCGGTAGACGAACAGGACCACGAGCAGAACGACGAGGAGTATCCAGACGATGTTCATGCGAGAGTGCGGCGCGTCCGCACGCGCAACGTATCATCCGGGCTGGAAAGCGATCCGCCACCTTGCTGGCCCAACTCGTCCTCGCCACGTTCCCGGTTCTCGCTCCGGGCGCCGGCGACACCGACGCTGCGCGCGAGCTGGCGCGCATCGCGAAGCTCGCGCCGGGTCCGGCCTGCGTGCAGTACGAAGCCCTGCTCGCGCGCCGCGAGCTGAGCGAGGACGCGCGCCGCGGTGCGCTGACCGGCTTGCGCGACCGCGCGATCGAGGCGGCGCCGCCCCTGTCGGCGGTGGAGCTCGCGCTCATCGAAGAGCTGAAGGCGAAGAGCCTGCCCGTCGTCGAGCCGCTCGCCTCGCGTTACGTGATCCTGCTCGGCGGCGAGGAATTCGTGGCCAACGCGCGCGAGAACAAGGTGCCCGGCCTGCTCGACGCGGCGTACGTCGTGCAGCGGCAGCTCTTCGCCGTCGATCCCGTGCAGCTCGTGGGGCACCGCTACGTGTTCTTCCCCGAAGCGACGAAGCCCGGCGGCTGGACGATCTGGTCGGGCAACCTGACCATCGCGTACGGCAACGCGAGCGCGAAGCAGGGCACGTTCGACGAGAACATGGCGCACGAGCTGAGCCACGCGTTCACGGCGCGCACGGCCGGACAGCACCTGATCTCCCGCGGTTTCGGCGAAGGCTGGTCGGACCTCGCGATCGCGTACACGGCCGAGCGCCTGTCGTTCCTGGGGCCCGAGATGGCCGCGCTGTGGACGCGCTGGCGCGACGGGATCCTGAACTCCGGCGACGTCGAGTACGTCACGACGCGGCTGCCTATTGAGGAGATCGTCGCGTACGGCCCGTCGGTCGCCCCGATCCTGCGGCTGTGCATCGATTCGCCCGCACGCCGCGGCGACGTCGATTGGGCGCCTTTGGCCAAGATGTTCCGCGAGCAGGCTGAAGCGCCGCCGCCCTGGATGCCCGCCTACCTCTGGTCCGCGCGCATGGCGCGCGACCTCCTGCGCACGTTCCCCGGCGATCGCACGTGGGACACGCTCTCGCGCTTCCGGTTCCCGCTCGACCCCGGATCGCAGAAGGAGATCGACGTCTGGGCCGCGCGCGCGCGCCAGAAGCCCTACCCGCCGCGCGCCGAGCAGTGGAAGGCCGACGGGCAGACGGTCGCGCGCACGTGGCGCGTGCTCGGTCCGATCCCGGTGCCGAAGGGGCGCTGGGCCAACGTCGACTTCGATCCGGGCGACGCGTGGAACTTCCAGGACGCCGATCAGGTCGAGTTCGGCGGCGCGACGTACCGCTGGCGCACGGACGTGCCGGTCGATGCCGACGGGATCGTGCAGCTCGGTTCGCTCCCCGGATCCGACGGACCGTGCGTGTTCTACCTGCGCACCGACTTGCCGCCCGAGGCCGAGGGTTCGTTGGCGCTGTTCGCGGCCAGCGACGACGAATGTGCCGTGTGGGTCGACGGCACGCAGGTCGATCTCTTCCGCGGCGAGCGCGGCACGAACCCGGATGAGCCCGACCGCGTCTTCGCGCGCGTCGCGAAGGGCGGCGGCAAGGTCCTGGCCCAGGTCGCGAACTACGCCGGCCCGACGGGGTTCCACTTGCGCTGGTCGAAGGGCACGGCATTCGAGACGGCCTGGCGCGTCGAGATGCGCGCGCCCGATCCGCGCCGCCGTCAGATGGCCGTGCGCCGGCTGGGAACGCTGCGCATGTCGTTCGACCTCGTCGCGGCGATGCTCGTGGACGCGCTGTCCGACGGCAAGCCCGAGGTGCGCTCCGAGGCTGCGCGGCTCCTGGCCGGCAAGCGCGGCGAAGCGAGCGCGCTGGAAGCGCTGATCGCCGCGTGGTCGCGCGAGAAGGACCCGCGCGTGCTGACCGTGCTGCAGGCCGCGGTGCACGAGCTCGCGCTGCGCGTCGCTCCGGACGCGGCCGCCGCGCGCCGCTGGTGGCGCGACGAAGGCCGCGCGTGGCGCGAGTCGGACTATGTCGAGGCCGAGCTGGCCTACTCGCTGCGCAGCGCGTTCGGCGGGTCCTTCGAGAACCACGCCGGCGCGTACGGAGGCCAGCACGTCGGCCATTGCTTCGGCGGCGAACCCGCCCATGCGCTGAACCTGGTGCTCGAGGTGCACCAGAGCGGGCCGCACGTGATGGCGGTGCGCTACGCCTCCGCCGACGGCGAGCGGCGCGCCGACCTGCGCGTGCGGCGCGGCGAGCAGCCGGTCGCCGCGCGCGACGGCGCCGTGTTCCCCAAGACGAGACGGGAAGAGAGCTGGACCTGGCAGGAAGTGCCGCTTGGGGTGCTGCCACCCGGCCGCTACCGGGTCGAGATCGGGAACTTGGACGGCTGCCTCGACCTCGACGTGATCGGGCTGCGGCTGGCCCGGCCCTGACCGGAGGGCGCCGAACCGCCATCCCTGCAGTCGCAGGTGCCAGTTTGGCGCCCCAGACTCCCTTTCCATGAAGTGGGGAGACCTGGAATCCGGCACATCCGTTGCCGGGCACCGGGCCTCCCGAACGGAGTCCACCCATGCAGCCCGAGTTGTTCACCCGCAAGACCCAGGAAGCGCTGGGCAACGCGCAACAGCGCGCCCGTAGCGCCGGACATCCAGAGATCACGCCGGCCCACCTGGCGGTGGTCCTCCTGGAGGAGCCCGAAGGCGTGACCGCGGCGCTGCTCCAGAAGCTCGACGTCGATCCGCGCGTGCTGTCGGCGGAGATCGAGCGGGCGCTCGAGAAGCTGCCGCGGTCGTCGGGCGGCCAGGCGGGACTCTCGCGCACGCTGAGCGACGTGGTCCAGGAGGCCGAGACACTCTCGCGCAAGATGGGCGACAAGTTCACGTCGACCGAGCACCTCCTCCTGGCGCTGGCGAAGAAGGGCGGCCCCGAGGTCGCCGGTCTCCTCGCGGCCCGCGGCGTGCGGCCCGAACGCCTCGAGGCGGCGCTGCAGGAGGTCCGCAAGGGCAAGAAGGTCACGTCGCAAGATCCCGAGAGCAGCTTCGAGGCGCTGAAGAAGTACTCGCGCGATCTGACCGAGGAGGCGGCCGCCGGAAAGCTCGACCCCGTGATCGGGCGCGACAACGAGATCCGGCGCGTGATCCAGGTGCTCTCGCGGCGCCG
>Ga0163152_10005048_pt1 | contig 15827 bp, 15 predicted proteins | sample OliLakLV19MP8IB2_FD_148635 | JGI IMG/M metagenome (GOLD analysis project Ga0163152, IMG submission 148635) | Freshwater microbial mat bacterial communities from Lake Vanda, McMurdo Dry Valleys, Antarctica - Oligotrophic Lake LV.19.MP8.IB-2 | ecosystem: Environmental > Aquatic > Freshwater >... | reverse complement strand
AACCCATTCCGGGCTGGGAATGGACAGAAGAACCCCGGCAGCCGTAGTCTACGAATGTCTCACCCAGGAGAGTGTTACCTCAATGCTGCAACCTAACAATATTTGACTACATTTAAAATATATATTTATATATAGATATGAAAAATCCTATTGAACGATTTCACGAGATTCTTCGAAATCAGAAGGAGCAGGCTCGTAAAGATTCTATCGGAATGGACAGTGTCGAAAGATTACTGAAGAGAACGGATAGATCCGTTGCAGGAGTAACCGATGGTTTTATCAAAGAGAACCTCTTACGATTTGGACCTGATGCAATGGAACAACTATCGAAACATGCGGTTTCAAGCGTGCTGCGACGAGTTGCCACCTTGTTATTGAACGACCCTCGAATTCTTCTGAAGAAGTACATTCGGGGCTACCGGGAAATTTTTGCAGGCAAGGATGCACTCGCTGTTTCCCTTCTGATCGATGGTGAAAGAGACAGCATTAAACAGCAGGCGCTGGAAACGGTCTTTGTAGAAAAGTCACAAGAAGAACTGAGCAAGAAAGGCACGTCAGAATTAGAGGCAATTCGAGATGCAGGGTACGCACACTGGCCGAAAACGGTGGTGGATACCGTGCTGGGCGGCCGCAAACATGCTCCATCTAGCCGCCGCGAAGAATGGCGCCATGATCAATCACAATCCTAGATACCTCAGCGGCCCCGAATTTTATCAAGGACATATCAAAGCATTGCCGGCTGCAGAGGAGCTTCAATCATCCCCGTTCGCACCGCATTCACATACCAATGCGCCAATCGCGTTGGTTCCGGCAGGCGGCTACCTGCATTTGCGTAGTATAAAGAGACAAAAGATTATCCCTCCACATCTTTGGGGCTCTTTTGTCTATTACCCATCATTTGTGCCTGGCAGAAGCCTTTTTGCTCGTCCTTGACAAGATAAGTTGACAATGACCTTATTATCATTTACCATTCACGTTTGATGCCTCCTATAGAGCTCCTCCAGGACATCAAGACCGGCATGAGAGTGCAGTTGGTGAGGAAGGAAATCCTGTCCATTTCCCTGATGGGAGAGGACGTGAAAACGTATGACTACACCAATGTGCAGGAGTTTGCGACGCGCTATCTGCAGACGTATTACACACAGGTCGATCCGGACGAGCGCATTATCGCGGAATTTTTAGTGCGTGAGTACCGAAAGCTGTCAGACATGGACAAGCCGGCGATGATCGAGGTGGGATGTGGTCCGACGATCCACCATGTGCTTCCGGCAACGCCGTATATTTCTCGCATCGATATGATGGATTTTCTGCCGGGGAATGTGGAACAAGTGCGACTCTGGAAAGAGGGCAGCGCGCAAGCGCATGACTGGCGCCACTTTGTGAAAATGATATTGGAAATGGAAGGGGAGCGTCCCTCCATGCGTGACATTGAGGAGCGCGAGACACTGCTGCGCAGTCGTATCGGACGACTGGGCCATTGTGATGTGCTGCAGGATCAGCCACTGGGGAAAAAGATAACGTATCCGGTCGTCGGCTTCTTTTATGTGGCGGAAGAGGCTGCCATTGATAAGGAGGAATGGAAGAACGTCATGCGGCGCGTGTTGAATATTGTGGAACCCGGCGGGCGCTTCTTCTTGGCCGCGCTGCGCGCCACGCACTTCTACTCGATTGTTCGCCCGAATGGTCTGCATGAAAGTTTGCCCACCGCCTATGTTCTTGAAAGCGATCTTGCAGAGGTTCTGGAAGAGATGAATTTTGATATGTCGGAGACGATCATTGAATCCGCTCAGACGCCCGAACAGATTGAGCACGGCATTCCCGGGGTGATTTTGGTGTCAGCGAAGAGAAAATAATTATTTTGCGTTCAGCAGATAGATCGATAGGAGCGCAGTCGCGATCCCGGCGTACTGTTTCATCGAGAGTGCATCCTTGAAGTACAACACTCCAACGAGCACGCCGCCCAACACGATCAGCATATTCACGAGCGCGGAACTGACGGAGAGTGACATGTGTTTATTGAGAACCCCGAAGAGGAAATAACTAAACGGAGCCAGGATGCACATGATCCCCAAAGAAGCGACGCTGCCGGTTTTCCCCCAGTTGGCACTGAGAAAGTCGGCCAAGATGAAGAGGAAGGCCGATGAAAGCAGAATCAGCCACTGGAGGGACGATGTCCACTGCATAAGGCATATTAAAGCAGATGGTGAGCTGATAACCAATGCTACACTGGCGGCGGTTTATGAAGCGCTCCGAAGCCATCTTCGGCATCATCCGCATCCCGTTGGATGCTCTTGCCGTGTGGTCGGCGCTTTTGCTCAGTTATCAGCTGCGTGCGAGCAACATCGATCTTTTGCCGGGTACCCAATTACTGGAGCCCTCTCTTTCTCTGCCTGCACTTCCTTATTATATTTCTTCCTTCGTTGTTCCGAGCATGCTCGTCTTCATTCTCGCCAGTGCGATTCTAGGACTGTATGCCCTGCGCGCGACGATGAGCGCGTGGCGAGAACTGGGATTGATTGGCATTGCGACGGTGGTGTGGCTGGTCATCGTCATCGCGTGGTATTTCTTGGTGCTGAAACAGCTCTTCTTTTCGCGCGCGCTGTTGTTCCAGGCTTTCTTCTTTCTCTTCCTTATTGCTGCCACGCAACGCATGCTTCTGACGCTCATACAGCGGTTTTTGCTTCGCTCAGGCATTGGGAAGATGCTGGTGGTCTCCATCGGCTCACAGCCGCTTGTGCAGAGCGCGCTGGATACGTTGCAATTTGATAGTCACTACACCTATTTAGGACATCTGCGGAATGTATCGGAGCTGAGCACATTGGAAGAAAAACAGGAGATCGATCTGGTCATCCAAACTGATCCTGCTCCCCAGAGCCAGGAGACGATTGTGTTGATCGAGTACTGTCGCAGTCATCATCTGGGGTACGGATTTCTTCCGCCTGTGTTGGCCGACGTGCCGCATCTTTTGGTTGTGGAAGCTCTCGGCCTGCTGCCGTTGGTGCGCTTGCAGCCCACTCCTTTAGATGGCTGGGGCCGCATAGCGAAGCGCGTGTTTGATATTCTCCTCAGTCTCACGCTCTGCGTATTGTTTCTTCCGCTGTTTCTTTTTCTCACGCTCTGCATTCTGGTAGAAAGCGGTTGGCCCATTCTGTATGTCTCAAAGCGCGTGGGACAGCACGGACGCAAATGCGTGAATGTTCTCAAATTTCGTTCGATGAAGCAGAGTGCGGATCAGGAGAAAGAAGCACTTCAGGCATTCAATCACCGCAAAGACGGTCCGCTCTTTAAAATGAAAGATGATCCGCGCGTCACGCCGCTGGGCAAAATTCTGCGCAGGTGGTCGCTGGATGAAGTGCCGCAACTTCTTAATGTCCTAAGAGGGGACATGTCGCTTGTGGGACCGCGTCCGCATTTAACACAAGAAGTGGCGCTCTACTCGCCGCAACAACGGCGTGTCTTTGCAGTAAAGCCCGGAATAAGCGGTCTCGCCCAAGTCTCCGGGCGCTCAGATTTAGGCTTTGTTGACGAAGTGCGTTTGGATTTGAAGTACATCGAAGAATGGTCACTCCTGCTGGATCTGTGGATTCTCTGGCGAACGGCGTTTGCGGTTTTGTTGCGGAAAGGAGCAGATTGAACTATGAAGAGAATTCCTTTTTGGAGAATGGAGATGGTACATAAGAGCTCAGGAAGACAAGTTCCAATGTAGAGCGGAAAGCGCAGAGCTGGAGAGTGCCTATTTTTGTTTATATATGAAAAAGCTGCCTTGCCATCACTACTTCCATACACTGTGCTCTCAGTTCTGCGCTTTACATTGGAACTTGTCCTCCTGTTGGGAATTTTCCAGAAACAACATAAATGATCAATCAACAAATTGTATCCTCCATCTTCTCCCAACAGCGCAACCTATCTTCTGTAAGAATCAAGCCGGTGGCTCGTCTTCAGGGGTAACTCATTCCCCTTCTTCTCTATGGGATTCAAGCGAATCTGTAGTGTATATGCGCAAGCAGGCTATTCTTTTATTCCCCGCAGTGTTCGGGATTCCGCTTCTTCCAGCATCGTTGTGGTGCTTCTTTTCAGTGCGACCGCTCAGCCCGCAATGGCTTGGTCGCCGCCATCTCATCTTCTGCGCGCATGGCGCGCGTATGAACAGTTGACTGATCTCGACGCGATGCCGGTCAAGATCACTCTGGTCGGAACGGTTGCATTTGCGCCGACGCCGTTTGTCCCGCAAGTGAATCCAGTTATTCCGCCAGTGCATGTCGGTAGCTCCGTTATGACGGGACAAGGCGGCAATGCCGGATCATCCAATGGCACCGGCGTGTCCCAGGCAGCTGAGGTGCCCGTTGCGCCGGCGGCTGCGGCACCACAGCCCATTTTTCACGGTGGTACGACCTATATTGTCCAACAGGTTGAGCCAGAACTGATTCCGGCGCAGCAGATCACCTACGCGCCCGTCAGCAACACGATTATCCGGGCGATTCAGAACATCACGAACTACAACATCATCAGTATTCTGCAGGCCTGCGGAAGTCTGTGCTTCCAGTATGCCGATATCAACGCGCTTGCGATTAGCGCGCCAACGCAGAGCATCATCGGACTGTCTTCCAATAACGGTTCCATCACCCAGACCGGTACTTTCAGTGGTTCTGGCAGCACCGGAGCAGGAGCGGGAGCGCAGAACGTGAATAGCAATGTATCAGCAGGAACGGATGTGACCTCACTGATGAATACCGTCGGTGGAAATACTGTCGGACTCACGCAGATCAGCGGCAGCGGCGCGGTGCAGGCTGCTTCTCTCTCCGCAGGTTCCTATGTCTTCCCAACTTCCGTGATCCAGGCCGGTTCTTCCAACAACACCACGATCTATCAAGGTCAATAATCTCACCACTTTTTGCGATTTCCTTCTTCTCTTCCCATGAAAAAACTCTTCTCCACTCTGGCGCTCGCATTGACGCTTGCGTCTCCTCTCACAACCATCGCCGCTACCACGGCATCGAATATACTTCCGCTCTTACTACGAGACTTCCGTTTACACGATTACGACAAAGCGATTGTTGCTTCACTCGGCTATGACAGCGGATCAGTGATTTATTTCCCGGAAATGGGATCTATCTCCGACAATGAAATTTCCATTCGTCATCAATACGAACCGCTCGGGTGTTTTCCCTTCTACTTCATGAAGGACGGAAAAGTGGCGGAACTGGGACTCAACTGCCGCTCGTTCTTCTGCGTCGGTTACCAGAAAGGACCGAAGCAGTGCAAGGACAGACACGGTTCCATGTACGGCGGTGTCGTGGAAATCAGTCAGCGCCTGGCCACTCCGTTGACGAGTAATGCACGCATACCCTTCACTTCATTCCCGGAAACGCAGCGCACACCTGAAATGAAGAGAGTAATCGATGAGCTTGCAGCCATTCGCTGCACCCCGTTTTATACGATGCATTTCGATATCATCGTAGGAGAAGGATATGACTGTGAGCAGGTGGGGAAATATCCGAACTATTCGCCGAAGACATCTTGTCTCAATGATTGGCAAACCACGAACGGCATGCAGTGCTCAGTCGCGTTCCGCGAAGATGAGCATGCTCGCCGCTTGGCAGCATTGCAGGTGAATGCGAACATGAGCGTGAGCTCTAGTTCCAGCAGCCAGACTGCAGTAGCAGGTGTCCACGACGAATCGGATGCCGTTGACCGGGAGAAGCCGAGAGCTTCATCGGGAGCAGATGTGCAGATCACGATGCCGTCCGCACCGCTTTTCTCCGACATTGAAGAAGGCAAGTACGGTTTCACGGCCATTACGACGCTCGCTATTCAAGGAGTGATCACGGGTTATCTGGATGGCACCTTCCGTCCCATGATGACGGTATCGCGCGGGGAACTGACTAAATTATTGCTCGCCGGATTGCATGCATCCGAACTGCAAGATGAAACCGAATGTTTCCCCGATGTGAGCAACCAATGGTTCAGTGCTCCCGTGTGTGCTGCAAAGCGACTTGGATGGGTTCAGGGCTATACCGATGGCAGCTTCCGTCCGCATCGTTCCATTAGCATGGCAGAGGGGATTACGTTGATCACAAGATCATTGCCCCAGATGGATACATCTTCCGTTGTTCTGCCCGAAGGCGTTGCAGAGGATGCTTGGTACGCAGCCGCCGTCCGCACCGCAATCGCCGCAGGCATTCTGCGCGAGCCGATCTTTGAGCCACATCGGGAACTCACGCGCGCTGATGCTGCCGTGTGGATTTACCGAGCGGGGAATGTTCAATGAGACTACAGACTAGAGACTACAGATGGGTTGGTGGCGGTTTGCCCTCAGGGCTTCCGTCTCCAACCCTTTCTGTTACTGCACACACCATTAATAACACCGAACCATCAATACTCGCTAAATTCCGTGTTTATAGCCGAAATTGGATGCATAGCTAAATATATAATTTTATTGTATAATATACTTAGTGCCAGTTGGTACAGCCTCCGAAAGGACCTGTGCCCTGTAGGCACATCGCTCTTTTGGATCAGAGGATAACTTTATGAAAAAAATTGAGTTGTGGGAAACGACGACGCAAGTTCGGGGCCATACCAACTTGCTGATACTAAGTGTATTAGCGATTGTCATGGCCGTTACGGCTGCTGTGGTCGCCTTGTCCACAGCCAAAAAAATCGGGGATACGAACTCCCGATTGGAGTCAGTGTCACCGACAAAAGAGAAGAAGTAATCTTCTTCCAAAGGGGCAAGAGCCCGGTCTTCCGACCGGGTTTTTTTAAAAAATGGAGAGCTGATCCGTGGGCGGCTTTTTTGGTGATGCTCTTTTTTTCTTCGGGATTTTATCTGCGGCGATGTCCGATTGCGGCACAGCCGACTTTGTAAGTAAGACGTTCGTCGGAGCGGATGGAATTTTCTGACTCGCAGGCTCTTGGGCAAAGTGATTCAAATAGGCTTTTACAATTTTTCCATAGGATTTGCTGTGCAGCCGATCATCTTGCACAAAGACATCGCCGCTTGGCGTACGGAAGCGAGCGTATGTGCGAAGCAAACGGAATATGCGATGCAGCAGGCGGGGCACGCAGTACTCCTGAAAGCCGTCTCGGTACCGCTGGGAGCGGCGACTGAAGACGGGATGAGACGGGTGATCAAACGGAAGCGTGCGGATATAGAGATGATCCGCTGTTCCGGCAGGTAAATCGATGCCCTCAAATGTCCACGGTGTGATCAGCCAAATAGCTGGCGCGGACGCAGCGAGAAATTCCGCCTGCATCCGTCCTTGTCCGCCGCTTACTCCCTGACAAATCATGGTGATGCCTCGTTCTTCCAGGTGCACCATATGCTTCACATATAAATTTTCAATGACACTCTTGCTCGGTAAGAGCACGATGGTTTTTCCTGCCGGAGGATCGGCTAGGAGCAGATCCATGGCGAGGCCCGCATCCATGTTCAAGGGCAGCCGGTCAATTACGGTGGGTTCGGCAGCGTGGATCGTGGCGGATGGTGGCAGGATCTCCGGGAGAATATCTGCGCTGTGCGAAGGAATGAGCAATGTCGTCGGACAGCGTTTATAGAGAGATGCTTCCAAGAACTTGCTCACGCGCTCCGGAACCGATTGCAAGTGCTGGCTGCCATTCTGGCGCACTTCAATCCACATCAATCTGTCCTGCAGGTTTTCCAGCTTCAACATGTGGTCCAGGGATTGGAGGTTTCGCAGTGTCTGCGCAGGCAAAGCTGTTTGGAGCAGATCCGCAATCTGCATGTGGAGCCCGCGGGTCTCCGGCATCCCCAAATCGGATTCCGCGATGTAGTGCAGATCCTGTCCGTGCCGCATTTTTTCGATCCAAATCTGGAGGAGGTCGGTCAGCTTTGTGAGTACAGGATTGCCCTCGGCCGCCGCGCGCAGATCATCCACCGCCACATACCAGCCGAATGCTTTCGTGGCCGTGTCTTCCAGCATCGATGCGTCATCGATAAAAATATGGGCGTTCTGCTCTGGCAGTACATGTGCGATATGAGCGGAGTCAGACACAAGCGAGAGCAGTTGGCGATGATCCAGCAGCAAGACGGACGGAAGATTTGTATACTGATCATTGTAGGCAGGCGATTTCTCGGTGCATGCAAGGCGTCCGTTCCACACCGCTTCCTCTCCGCCGTGCAGCGGAAAATCTTCGCGGATGCGGGGGCGGTACCAGAGCAGCTTGATGGCGAGTGTGGCTTCATCGGCGGTGAAAATATCCTGTGCCGTGAACGCGTCCACCACCGATACATCCAGCAGCAGTTGCGGGGGATAGAGAATACGAACAGCAGTGCTGCGAAGATCGTCGGGCAGCCGTCGCACCGTGGCATCCAAGTTCTTCACGGCGATCCAGTGCGTCATGCTGCTATCGGCGGCGGCGGTGCGGAGAAGATCATGTAAATGACTCGGCTCCAAAGGCTCTTCCATCAATCCGATTTCACCCGTCTTTGTCTTTGGCAAAGAAATATTCTTTGTCGGCGGCAAAACGCCATGTTCTGTATGGAGAAGCGGATGCAGCCATTGCGGGTTTTTCGTCGCAGTTGCGGGAGGCAATGCTCCAAACAACATCCGATACCCAGGCGTGCTCTTGAGGGCGATGGCCTTGGCCTGCTCCGCAGCGTCTGTCGGCAATTCCAAGAGCCGTTCCCATACGCGTCCCAGCAATTCCAGCGTCGCATGCACATCGCCCATGGCGCGGTGCTTGGGCGCGTGGCTCAGATGCAGCACTTCGCTTAAGTAGCCGAGCGAGAAACTCTCCAGCTCCGGGAATACGAGCGATGCGAGCATGGACGTATCAATCCACGGATGTTCCGTCAGATCGATTCCTTCGCCTTTCAGCATGCCGATGTCGAACCCAAGGTTTTGCCCGACCAGCAATATTCCCGGCGGCAGATGCTCGATCACTTCTTGGCGCTTGGCTTCGAACAGTGGTTTCTCTTTGATGTCCTCCGTCCAAATCCGCGTCAGTACTTCCACATGAGGCGGGATTTCCTCCGCATGAAACAGTTGCTCGTACTCCTCCGTTACGATGCCGTTCTCCACGCGCACCGAGGCATATTCAATGACATGATGAACCTTCGGCACAAAGCCGGTGGTCTCCGTGTCTAAGACAACAAAGGAGAGAGGCGGGAGTTTCACCGAGACAGGGTAGGGAAAAGACCGCCTCCGGTCACGCGCAAACCAGCTTTCTTACCGAACGAGTGAAATCGACCGTGCCAGCGTTTCTGCGTCATGGACGATCGTTCCCAGGTCGCCTGTCGTCTGTGTCTCGGGTTTGTTCAGGATCTCGTAGCCCGCCTTGATGCGTGATGTAAAACCCTGCTCGCTTTCTGCTTTTTCCGTCTGATAATCCGCGATCTCCTTCACTTCGTGGAGCGGCAAGTATGCGGAGAAAATCAGGCGCTTTTCGGTATTGATCAGCACAATTTGATAGGCCGGGCCGAAGTGGAGGTCTTGTCCTTCGTTGACGAAGAAGCCGACACCGCGGAAGGAGCCGTCTGCGTTCTCCAGATATTTCACGCCCATCTTATCGGCGAAGCTTCCCGTATTGCCCCACCATGCTCCGCGATACTTATACGTCTTTTCCTCTGTGGGGTTGTTCTGTATCAGATCGGAAAGTGCCGCACGATCTTTGTACATCTTCAAAAGCGGATCGATGATCATTTGTTTCTCCACAGCTGTCATAGCCTGATATTCATCCGGCTGATCGTCTGTATATTCAGTCGGATAGGAAACCAGAGAAATGGTCGGCGCACCGAAACTAAAACTATCTGCAAATGGATACGGATAGTCCGTCAACGTCAGTCGCGTCTCCTCCACATTTGTATCGAACTTGTGCGCGCGCAGATATTGTCCGGCGTAATTCCCGCGCAGAATCTTGAGATCCTCATCCGTGATGGCCTCCGTCAGAGAACCCCAGCGCGAGGGGACTTGGAGAGAGACGCTCAGTCCATTGACGGAGAGTTGATCGCCGGAGACGGAAGATGAAGAACTGATCGCATCCGCTGAGCTGGAAGATTCGATGGCCAAGCTGCTGGAGCTGGAGCTCGCTTGATCAGGAGGAATGACGACAGCTTTGCTGCACGATGCCAGAAGCAGCGTGAGAGAGGATGCGGCGAGGAGTGTGCGGGAGGAAAGCATGTGCATGCGCGGAAAAAAATGACAGGCGTGAAGAGTACGAGATCATGATGGATCTTCCAAAGGAAAATCTCCATGTTCGTCATGTATCAAAAAACGCATCACGCGGCCATCGCTCCCTCTCCCGCCAGCGGCTGATCCTTGTCCGGCGTCAGGGAATCCTGGGTACCTTCCGCTTTGGAAGGAGCAGGCATCGCATCACCGACACCGGGAGTTGCTTCTGCTGCCATCTTCTCCATGGATTCCTCGGCCTGCACGTCTTCTTTTGCGCGTTCGACTGCCCCATCCACTGTCGGATTCTCGACGGTCGTTTCCGTGGCTGCTTCCTCCGGCGTCACGATGCTTTCTCCACCGTCGCGCAATGTCGCAAGTTTCGCTTTGAAGGCGGGGAGTTCTTCGTAGTTGTACATGTCCAACTCAAAGCCCGTCAGTTCCGTCGCGAGACGGATGTTTTGACCTTTCTTGCCGATGGCCATCGGGCGCTGCGCTTCTTCCACAAAGACTGCGGCGCGCTTCTTGATCTTGCGGCCGGCCTCGTCCACATATTCGCGGTCATTGACGATGATTACGGCGGAGATCGCAGCGGGTTGCAGCGCGAGCGAGATCAGTTTGATCGCATCCTCGGACCACTCGATCATGTCCACGCGTTCGCCGTTGATTTCTTCCATCACGGCCTGAATACGCACACCTTTCTGGCCGACACACGCGCCGATCGGATCGATGCGGGGATCGGTGGAGAGCACCGCGACTTTACTGCGGAAGCCCGGGTCGCGAGCGATCGCCTTGATCTGCACATCGCCGTTTCTGACTTCTGGAATTTCCAATTCGAGCAATTTCTTCACAAGGTTGGAGTGTGTGCGGGAAATGCGCAGTTGCGGGCCTTTACCCGTCAATTCCACCGTGTCCAAGTACACGCGGATACGCTTGCCGGTGTAGTAATGTTCGCCGGGAATCTGCTCTCTCCAAGGGAGGGAGACCGTCATACCTTCGATTTCCAGCGTGACCCAGTTCGGATCGATTTTCGTGACGGTCGCAGTGAGCAGCTCTTCTTCGCGATCCTTGAACATCTCATACAAACTCTGCTTCTCGGCTTCCTGCAGCTTCTGCAGGATCACCTGCTTGGCAGCTTGCGTCGCGATGCGGCCATATTCGATCGGTGTCACATCGATGGAGATTTCATCGGCGATTTCCGCGTCCGACTTGATCTTGCGCGCGTCCTTGAGGCTGATTTCGAAGTTATCGTTCTCCACTTCTTCCACAATTTCCTTCACCAGAAGAATGGTCGGCATATCTTTGCCTTCCTCCAAATCTACGCGAATTTCCTGTTCCTTATTGCCGTAGTCCTTGCGGTACGCCGTGCCGATAGCCTGTTTGACCGCCTCGATTACTTGATCGGGACTGACGTTCTTTTCGGAACAGATTTGGTTGATAGCTGCTAAAAACGAGGCGCGCATGGGGGATGGGGGAGGGGAGAGCCGGTCTGCCGGCCGTAGCGACTGAGGGACTAGCTGCTGCTCACTTTAGTGTGCTTTAGCTGACGGCCTTCGCGAAGGCTGGAAACGATGAACCCACCATTCCAAGGATGGAATAGTGAAAGTTGATGACATCGAATTACATTGATTATACGGCCAGAATGAGGGAAAGCAAGCTTTACGCTGAAAAAGCTCAAGACCTTTTTCTATGCATTATTAATACAGCATTCCACCCGGAGAACCATTCGACTTGAGTTTCGAATTCACCAAAAAAGCCCCATGTATTGCTACATGGGGTTCCCCTGTTCCGTGAGGGGAGGCACTAATGAACGAGCTTGACGTGGCCGTGGCTCCCCGACTGTACCATCCTAATGGCGGGGCCGATCTTGGCCTGCCTCAGCCGTACCCGAATAAGCATTATCTGCTTATCCGTTAAGGGCGGCAGCTTCAGAACGTTCGGGAGAGACTTGTTGCTGGTCATTGGTGTGACCTCCGTGCTCCTCACTCCATCCTCTTTCTTTCCACGCTCCGCGCGCAAAAGAACAGGGGGGGATGGCGTGCAGGACGTGTGGGCTCCCTCTTGAGCCCGAAGTGAAAAAAAGAGGGTCCGTGAGGAGAAATGACAAGGAACAGAAACTATTATATTATATAACATTATTAAACATATGTAAATACGCCAATTCTGGCAAGAATTGATCGTTTATAGCTTATTTAGAGGCACATCCCGATGGAAATGGCGCTATTTTTTTGTCGTCTTTCGAGCGATCAATTTTTTACGGACTGGAGTGGCTGCAGGAGGGCGAACTGAAGGAGCTGTCATAGGCGCTAAGGGCAGATTTTGTCTTGGCAATTGTCGCAGTACATAGATCATCCAGCCGAGGAAGAGAATGCTTGGAAGATACGGAATGTGCAGAGTGATCATATCCAAAACAAGCGAAGACAATGCCAGAACGGTGTAGCCGTAGATACCCATCTTGTAGAGCTCGACGTAGGAATATCCTTTTTTCATCACAGCGCTCGTGATCCAGAGGATAAGCGTCAGGAGGAGAAGATAGATCAAAGCCTGCATAATCGCCGCGCCTGCCATGAAGATTGGAAGTAAAAATGCCCAGAGCACGAGACTCGCGGACAGAAGAGGAACGATGTATTTCAGAAACGGTGAAATACTTCTGAGGATCCCCGCGTACATCTGGTGGGTTATGGTGATGTCAGGCCCAAATTGTGAAAGCGGCATGACACGCAGGCCGCCGTCTTTATCAGCCATAACCAGGGAGCGTTTTGTGATGAGGATGAGCGACTTGGTCAGATGATAGTCTTCGACGCTCATTTTTGTCGCGATGGTCGCGAGATGATCATAGGCATTTTCTTCTTCCGGATCGTCATTGGTGAAAATCGATTTCCAGCGCGACGGAAATTCGATGACATAGGGTTCTTCCACGTTTGAAGAAAGTTCGCCGTCTTTGACGGTCAAGACGAGTGATTCGGGATACATGCTCAACGCGTCATCTCGAAAAGTGCTGATGCCTTCATGCGCGGACGGAATCAGAACGGCAAGCGTGATGATAATCGGGATGGCGATGACAGCCGAGGTGCAGAGACAGAGCCGATACAAATAGCTGATACATGTGCGCAGAGGCCGCGCGGGAACAGCAATGTATGCTTCCGGCTTGGAAACGTAGGACCAGACGGACCGGAAATAATTTTTGATGGCGTTCACATTCGGATAGTACGCCTCGGCGCTATGTCTGTGAATGTTCCTCCGTTTCGATGCCTCGCAGAAATGCTTTGCTATGAATGCCCCGGAGCGTCGGGAACAGCGCGATGATCTTATAGGCGAGCAGTTTCCATCCCCGCGGCACGCGGCCGAGCTGCGGCGATATTTTCTGTATGCGCGCGGCGGACTGCCCCAGGATCATCATCCGCTCCAGGGAATTTTCCAGCGAAAGAACATGGTGATGAAATGCTTTGGCGTCGGGCTCATAGGAGAGCCGCACATCGCTGTCGCGCAGACGCATTCCCCATTCAATATCTTCCCAGCCATAGAGCGTCATATCTTCCCGAAAAGGATGGCTGCGCAGAATCTCCGTAGGCACGCTCAAGTGACTTGTGTAGGTAAAGAGATGTTGGATGTCGGACGGAAGCATGCCGTGCGCGTGAATCTGAATTTTTGGATAGCCAAACTGCCATCCCGATTGTTCCAGCCATCGCATCACAGGTGTGATTGTGAGTGCGGGATCCCATGTGACAAATCCCAATACTGCCGCGGGCGTCAGACCTGCTTTTTGTAATTTCTCATGCACGGCCAGATGTTTCTCGCAGGCATCCGGCGCAAGGAAAATATCATCACCGATGATAAGGGAAAGATTTGCTTTTGCATGGATGACGGCGAGGTTGCGGGCGGCGCCTTGTTGTTGTTTTGGGATTTCGAAATACGAGACGGGAACGGAATGCGGGATTCGGGATTCGGAGTTCGGGAGAGGGTTGCTGGTTGCTGGTTGCTGGTTGCTGGTTCGGGTGTGCCGGCTTCTTATGAGTGCGGCGGTTTCTTCATCTGGTCCATCGCTGACGATGATCACTTCCAGTTTGTCGGAGACGGTCTGTGCGTCGATATGTTCCAGGCACTGACGGAGGATCGCTGCCCTTTTATGCGTCGGGATAATGATGGAGAGCGCGGGAGCCATAGGTAGGATAGAATACACTCCCGCTTCATTTTGTGACCCCGATCTCGTGAAAATCTTTTTCCTCGATTTGGCTTCCCACGAAGGCACGCTCGCCTGTATTGCAGACGGCGCTGCCGTTCATGTTATGCCAGTCGATCATCGCATTGATGATGCTTTGCTTACCGGATTGATCGAACAAACCCTGAAAGATGCGGGCTGGTCCTATCAGGATCTGCAAGCCATTGCTTGTATCACAGGTCCCGGCGGCTTCACGAGTTTGCGCGTCGCCGTCGCGGCGGCCAATGCGCTTGCATCGTTTCTTGCCATTCCTGCAGTCGGCATTCATCTGAGCGATCTCTATGCAGCGCGTCGGCAAAAAAATCAGGAAGATGTCTGGTGGATTCATTCGACTAAAAAAGCGGAAGTTTTTCTGAGGGGATTTGGATCATTCGCTGCGCTTCTTCCCGAGCCAACCTGGATGCCTCTTGCCGAAGCGGTCGAAAAAATCGGCGATGCCGCGTGGATGGGGGAGCTGATTCCGGAACACCGGGCGCAAGCTGAGGCGAAGGGCGCGCATCCAATCGAGCTCCTTTCGATCAAAGATGTTCTACCTGCCCTTCTTTTGAAGCAGACTTTCCAAAAGGAATTGGTGCTGCCTTGGTATGGGAGAGGCTGGTAAAAAACGCGGCGATGCAAAGCGTTTGGCTGAAGGCTCTTAGGAGCCGGAGGCGGCGAGCAGCGCGGCAATTTGCTCGGTGGTCATCCCGGAAATAATTGCGCCGGGTCCCACCTGAGTGCCTACGGCAACCTGAACGGTTCCCAGCGGGAGGGGTTTTGTAATGGTCAGGGCGGGTCCGGCGGGAGCGGGAGGCGGTGCGTTTTCTGGCATGAGAGAATGGGGGAAGAGCTCTTCGAGAAGAATGTAATTCTTTCGAAGGTGGTCAAGTATACCTGTCATTTCCCGTTGGAAATAGAGGATCCATCCAGTCAACAGCGGAGCCAATGAATGAACTGGCGATACTCCCCAAGCCCGCTGCGATCCCGTCATATACGCATATGACATGCCCCTTCTTTTCTGCTATGCTACGCCTCCACCTTTCCATGTTTATTGTGGCTTCGGTGAGGTAATCTTTTCTTCTTATGGCTTTCCTCGATACGCTCAACAAATTACTCGGCGATCCGAATCAAAAAGAACTGAAGCGCTTGTGGCCTTGGGTCCGGGAAGTGCGTAAGGCGGAGCAGTTGCCCGCCATTCGTGCGCTCACTCTGGAAAAACGCAAGAATTCCGTGACCGCATCAAGGCCGAAATAGCTGCGGGTAAGAAAGAGCAAACCGTCTTGGATGCCATCTTGCCGGAAGTCTTTGCCGTCGGTGTTCGCGCCTGCGAACTTCTGAAAGAAAGCGGTCGCAAGGTCCAGATCGGGAAGCAGGAATTTTCTTGGGAGATGATTCCCTTTGATGTGCAGATTCTTGGCGGTGTCGCGCTGCACCGGGGCAATATTGCGGAGATGAGGACGGGAGAAGGCAAGACGCTCGTGTGTACATTGCCGGTCTATTTG
>Ga0163152_10005047_pt1 | contig 15834 bp, 12 predicted proteins | sample OliLakLV19MP8IB2_FD_148635 | JGI IMG/M metagenome (GOLD analysis project Ga0163152, IMG submission 148635) | Freshwater microbial mat bacterial communities from Lake Vanda, McMurdo Dry Valleys, Antarctica - Oligotrophic Lake LV.19.MP8.IB-2 | ecosystem: Environmental > Aquatic > Freshwater >... | reverse complement strand
CCTGCTTGGCGGGCGTAGATCGGGGTCTGGAGCGGATTTCCGTCAGCCCGCGCCCATCGAACCAGGGGCATCTCTATTTTATGGAGGGGGACTCCCCCGCGTCCCGTGAGTGCAGGACCCGCCCGCACCCGTCGATAGATCCTCCATGGCCGATCCGAAGACTCCCCAGAACGAGAAGGCTCGCAAGACCCGATCGTTCGGCTCGTTCGCCCTCTTCCTGTTCGTCCTCGTGGCGATCTTCCTGGTCTGGGGCGGACGAAACATGCGACCGCGCGAGACCCTGACCCAGGACCAGTACGAGTGGTACCTGTACGGCGGCGACGTCGACTCGCAGGAGATCCTCGGCACGAACGTGATCGAGGGCACGCTCGAGGACAAGCGCCAGTTCACGGTGCGCTTCGCCGACGTCGGACGGCGCGAATCGCTCTACCGCGAGCTCAAGGCGGCGCAGAACATCCGCGCGATCCGTCCGGCCGAGTTGCAGCGCGCAGTCGAAGGCGGCTGGTACCAGCCGATCCTGGCGCGCCACCTGACGGCGTACACGGAGGTCGTCACGGAAGCCGGCGACACGAAGCCTGCAGGCGAGACGAAGCCGGACGAGGCAGATGTCGTCAAGCAGTCGGCGTCGAGCCATCCGCAGACCGACCGCCTGCTCGTGCAGGCCACGGCGCGGCCGCTGTCGGCCTGGAAGCAGACCGAGGCGGGCGATCCGCCCTTCTACCTGCCGAACAGCTCGGGCACGGTGTGGCTCGAGGTCGAGGACGCGGACGACTACGCGGCGCTGACCGGGATGCTGCGCGGACGCGCCGTGCCGGTCGAGACGCTCTCGTTCGACATCTCGAAGCTCAAGGGCACGAAGTCGTCCGAGTCGAGCTCGATGCTGACGCAGGCCCTGTTCATCTGGGGCCCGTGGATCCTGATCTTCGTCGTGTTCCTGATCTTCATGCGCCAGATGCGCAACCAGGGCGGCGCCGGCGGGGTCATGAATTTCGGCCGCTCGCGCGCGCAGCTCTACAGCAAGGAGAGCCACGTCAACACCACGTTCGACGACGTGGCCGGCGCCGACGAGGCCAAGGAAGAGGTCAGGGAGATCGTCGAGTTCCTGAAGAACCCGGGCCGCTTCACGCGCCTGGGCGGACGGATCCCGCGCGGCGTGCTGCTCGTCGGTCCTCCGGGCTGCGGCAAGACGCTGCTCGCCAAGGCGATCGCGGGCGAGGCCGAGGTGCCGTTCTTCTCGATCAGCGGCTCGGACTTCGTCGAGATGTTCGTGGGCGTCGGCGCGAGCCGCGTGCGCGACCTCTTCAAGCAGGCGCGCGAGAGCTCGCCCTGCATCATCTTCCTGGACGAGATCGACGCGGTCGGTCGCCGTCGCGGCTCGGGCATGGGCGGCGGCCACGACGAGCGCGAGCAGACGCTGAACGCGATCCTGGTCGAGATGGACGGCTTCGGCACGGACGAGGGCATCATCGTCATCGCGGCCACGAACCGGCCGGACGTGCTCGACCCCGCGCTGCTGCGCCCGGGTCGTTTCGACCGTGAAGTCACGATCGACCTGCCCGACCTGAAGGGTCGCGAGCAGATCCTGAAGGTCCACCTGAAGAAGGTGAAGGTCGGCGGCGACGTCGACGTCGTGCGGCTGGCGCGCGGAACGCCGGGCTACTCGGGCGCGGATCTCGCGGCGATCATCAACGAGGCGGCGATCATGGCCGCGCTCCAGCGCAAGGACGAGATCTACATGGAGCACCTCGAGGAGGCGCGCGAGAAGGTCATGTTCGGGCGCCAGAAGCGCTCGCGCGAGATGGAGGAGGCCGACCGCAAGATCATCGCCTACCACGAGGCCGGTCACGCGGTGGTCGCGGCGCGCATCCCCGAAGTAGATCCGCCCTCGAAGGTCACGATCGTCCCGCGCGGCCGCGCGCTGGGCTTGACGACGTTCCTGCCCGAGAAGGAGCAGTACCACATGCAGCGCCGGCGTCTCGTCGGCATGCTCGCGGTCGGCTTCGGCGGGCGCATCGCGGAAGCCGAGTTCTGCGGCGACATCTCGGCCGGTGCGGCCAGCGACATCAAGCAGAACACCGAGCTGGCGCGACGGATGGTCACCGAGCTCGGCATGAGCGACAAGATCGGCCCGATCAACTACGCCGAGCGCCAGGGCAGCGAGTTCCTGGGCACGGAGCTGATGAGCGCCAAGTGGCACTCCGAGGAGACGTCGCGCGAGATCGACCAGGAGATCCAGCGCTTCCTGTCGGAGGCGTACGAGACGGCCGAGGTGCTGATCCGCGCCAACAGGGTCGTGATCGAGGCCGTCGCGGAAGCGCTCATGAAGTACGAGACAGTGACGGGCGAGGAGATCAAGGAGATCATGGCCGGCGCGTCGGTCGACACGCTGCGCCCGGGGGCCCTGCCGCCGGCGCCGCCGGCCCGTCCGCGCGCCGACGTCAAGCAGCCGGCCGCCAAGCCGCTGCCGGGCGAGCTGCCCGGTGCGCCGGGCCTGTCGCCGGCTTGAGCGCCTCGACTCCTCGATGAGCGACATCACGCGCGACCCCGTCTTCGGCGAGGTCGCGCGTGCTTTGCAGCCCAGGGCCCAGTTGTTCGCCTTCGCTCAGCGGCCGTCCTCGCAGGGCGACACGGTGAGCTGCACGTTCCGGTTTCACGGTCTCGCGCCGGAGGATCGCGCGGCGATCGAGGCCTTGCCCGGCTCGCTCAAGGCGCGCGGGAACGGCCGCGACAGCGTTTTCTGTCGTCGGGTGGACCTCGAACACGAGGCGGAACGGCACTCCGCGCTGCGCTCGCTGATCGAGGTCGAGCGGATCATCCGCTTGGCGATTCCCCCACCGCGGATCCAGGGCGTCGTCAACGTGACGCCCGACAGCTTCTCGGACGGCGGGCGCTTCCTCGATCCCGCGCGCGCGATCGAGCACGGCCTGCAGCTCGTCGCCGAAGGCGCGGACTTGCTCGACGTCGGCGGCGAATCGACGCGACCCGGATCGGAACCCGTGTCGCTCGACGAAGAACTGTGCCGAATCAAACCGGTCGTCGAAGGCCTGGCGCGCGCCACGAAGGTGCCGATCAGCATCGACACGACGAAGAGCCAGGTCGCGCGCGCCGCGTTGGACGCCGGCGCGACGATCGTGAACGACATTTCGGCCGGCCGGCGCGATCCGGCGATCCTGGGTGTCGCGGCCGCGCACGGCGCCGGCTACGTCGCGATGCACATGCGCGGCGAGCCGCGCACGATGCAGGCTGCGCCGCAGTACGACGACGTCGTCACCGAGGTCGTCGAGTTCCTGCGCGAGCGCTGTGCCGTCGCGCTGGAAGCCGGCGTCGACCGCACGAAGCTCTGGATCGACCCCGGCATCGGCTTCGGCAAGTCGCTCGAGCACAACCTGGAGCTCCTGCGGCACCTGGGCGAGTTGCGCTCGCTGGGCTTGCCGATCCTCGTCGGCGTCTCGCGCAAGGCGTTCATCGGCAAGATCACCGGCTCCACATCCCCCGCCGACCAGCGCATCGGCGGCACGGCCGCGGCGGTCGCGATGGCCGTCCTGAGCGGCGCCGAGATCCTGCGCGTGCACGACGTCGCCGTGATGCGCGAGGCCGCGCTCGTCGCGCGTGCGATTGGGCGATCGGCATGAGCGCCTTCCGGCCGTTGACTCGCCGCCACGGCATCGCGTGCATCGCCGCCCTCGTCCCGTTGCTGATCGTGTTCGTCCTGGGGTACTCCCGCGCGCGTCGCGGGGCGAGACTCACGACGCGCATCGGATACGGCGCGATGACTGTGGGGCTCCTCGGTCCGGGCCCGCTCGGCGGAGTGGTTGCTCACTACGGCGAAAGGACGCTCAGCCTGATCCTATGCCCCATCTTGCTCCTGGCGGCGTACTTCCTCTTCGCGAGAACGCGTTGGGGAGATGCTCCGTGGGGATGGGTCTCTCTTGGCTGCGTCGCTTGGCTGCTGGCCGGCGCTTTCTCCGTGGCCGTGGCCGGGATGGGCGTTTAAGGGCACGTCGAGCATCCCCGCGAGCGCGGCTGCGGACCAACACACGCATCGTATCCATGACGAACGCGTCGCGACCTTCCCAGGTCGTACGCGCAACTAGCGCGTGCTCGATCGCTCTCCACGCTTGCCGCGCGCACCCGCCGGCATGCACAATGCGCGTTGCACGACGGACAGCGTGACGGAGACGAACCTGGCGATCGATCGCATCTTTGGAACGGACGGGATCCGCGGTCGCGCCGGCGACGGCTGGCTGTCGGTTCGCGCCGTGACCAGCCTCGGCGCGGCCATCGGCGAAGTCCTGGGCGCGAAGATCGCGCACCAGAACGGCTCGAAGCCGCGCGCGCTCCTGGGCCACGACGGCCGGCGTTCCGGGCCGGAGCTCGAGGCGGCGCTGGCCCGCGGGCTGACGCACGCCGGCTTCGAGCCGACCAGCGCCGGCCTGATCACGACGCCCGGCCTCGCGCTGCTCACCCGTTTGGAGCGCTTCGACCTGGGCGCGATGGTCAGCGCGTCGCACAACCCGGCCGAGGACAACGGCATCAAGGTGTTCTCAGGGTCCGGCGACAAGCTCTCGGACGAGCTCGAGATGCAGATCGAGGCGCGCTTGCGCGAGCGTCCCGCGCTCGACCTGACCGGGCCCGGTCCGCGGCTCGACCCGCGCCTCGAGGAGCGCTACCTCGACTACCTGGTCCAGGGTCCCGGCGCCGGCCTGCGCCTCGACGGTCTCGTGATCGTCCTCGACTGCGCCAACGGCGGCGCGAGCCGCGTCGCGCCGCGCGTGTTCGGGCTCCTCGGCGCGCAAGTGATCTCGATCGCGGCCGAGCCCGACGGCGCGAACATCAACCACGGCGTCGGCGCGACGCACATCGAGGCCTTGCAGGCGGCCGTGCGCTCGCACGGCCCGAACCTGGGCATCGCGCTCGACGGCGACGGCGACCGCTGCCTGCTCGTCGACGAGCGCGGCGAGGTCGTGCACGGCGACGGGATCTTGACGCTGCTGGCCGTCGATCAGATGCGCAAGAAGCCCTGGAAGGACCCGCGCCTGGTCGCGACCGTGATGAGCAACCGCGGCCTGCACCGCGCGCTGCGCCAGGTCGGCGTCGGCGTCGTCACGACCGACGTCGGTGACCGGCGCGTGGTCGAGGCGCTGAAGCGCGAGGGCCTGGGCCTGGGCGGCGAGCAGTCGGGCCACGTCGTCTTCGGAACCGACCACCACTACATCGGCGACGGCATCTACACGGCTTTGCGCGTGTTGCGCGTGCTGCGCGATGCGGGAAAACCCCTGTCGGAGCTGGCCGCACCTTACCGGCCGTTCCCGCAGGTGCTCGTCAACGTGAACGTGGCGCGCAAGCCGGCCCTGGCCGACATCCCGACGATTGCGAGCGTCCGCCAGCGTTTCGAGGAGGAGCTGGGCGAGGACGGGCGGATCCTGCTGCGCTACTCGGGCACGGAACCACTGGCGCGCGTGATGGTCGAAGGCCCGGATCTCGACCGGATCCGCGTTCAGGCGCAGGAGCTCGCCGACCTGATCGCGGCCGAGATCGGTGCGTAAGCCAGGCGAGCCGGCCGCGCGGATCCGGATCGTGTCCTTGCTCGTCGCTCTCGTGATCGCTGGGTGCGGATCCAGTGGCGAATGGAGTGACGATCCCGAGAATGTCGAGCGGGCTTGGGGCCTCACGCTCCCGTCCGGCGTGACGCTCGAGCATTCCCTGTACTGCCGCTCTCCGCACTTCACGCTCGAGGAGTCCTACCACTTCCAGTTCAGCCCGAGCCCGGAGTTGCGTCAGGCCTTCATCGACGCGAACGTATTCGTTTTGCAGGACGCGTCACTTTTCGATCGCACCGGGACGTGCCGGGAGACTCCCGCCTGGTTCCTCCCGAAGCCGCTCCTGTCCTACGAGGCCTGGTCGAAACCGGACGATTTCACCAACCCCGAGGCATGGGTGTTCGTGGACCGGGAGACGGGCACTTGGTTCGTGTACTCCTGCCAACTCTGAACGTTGTTTCCCGTGCCACGCGGCCCTTCCGGCTCGCGACCTGGTCTTCACGCGCTGCGCACGTTGATCCCGAATGGTTCCCGACGCCACGGCACCGCATCGCCTGCACATCAGGTTGCCCCGCTCGATGACCGGGTGGTTCAGCACCAGGTACATCCCGAGGATCAGCAACCCGCCCGCGATGGCGAGAGGCCTCACCCACCGCGGCACGGACTTCGACGGCCGGTGCTTCTGCATCGACCGTCCGGACGCCGAGGGCCCGACCTTCGTCCCCATATCGGGCCCTACCCCGGCGTGGACGGTCCGTGACCGGAGCTAGACTCCGCAGCCCGTGTCCCTCGCCATCGCCATCGAGACCTCGACCCGGGTCGGCTCCGTCGCCGTCTCCTTCCAAGGTGAGCGCCGGCGCGCCGACCTCGGGGAAGCGCGTGCCCACGCCAGCGACCTGATGCCGGCGATCGACCGCCTCGTGCGCGAGCTGGGCGCTGCGCCCGCCGACGTCTCGGCCGTGCTGGTGGGGACCGGCCCCGGCAGCTACACGGGCCTGCGCGTCGGCATCGCCACGGCGCTCGGTCTGGCGCGGGCGGCTGGAGCGCCGGCGCGCGGCGTGCCATCGGGCGAGGTCCTGGCGTTCGGCGCGCTCGACCCGGGCCAGTCGGCGTTCCACCTGATCGACGCGCGCTCGGGCGGGTTCTACCTGGCGCGGTTCGAGCGGACGGCAGAGGAGGTCCTGGTCCTCGAGTCGCCGATCGTCGTGGGACGCGAGGAACTCGAGGCGCGGCTCGCGGGCTCGATCCCGATCCTGGCCGATCCCGAGACGATCGCGGCTTCGGGGCTCCGACCGGAGACGGCCGAGCGCGCGCGCGTCGACGTGCGGCCGGACGCGAATGCGCTGCTCGCACTCGGGCTCACGCGACTGAAACGGCTCGGTCCGGAACCGCTCGACAAGATCCTGCCGCTCTACTTGCGGGCGTTCGGCGTGCGACACGGCGCCTGACGCGCTCGTCGGCGGGAAAGGTGTCTGACACCCGTGTCTACTTGCGGGTGGTTGGCATGCGACGCGGATCCTGACAAGCTCGACGGCGGGAGAAGGTGTCTGACACCCTTGTCCACCTGTGGAATCGCCGCGCGCGCGATGGCAGGCTCCGGGTGTGCATGCGTACAGGGCCTGGGCAGAGATCGATCTCGATGCGCTCGCGCACAACCTGGCGGTGATCCGCCAGCGCGCGGGGCCGGGCACGCGCGTCATGCTGGTCGTCAAGGCCGATGCGTACGGGCACGGGGCGGTGCCGATCGCGCACCACGCGGTGCGCTGCGGCGTCGCGGCGTTCGGCGTCGGGTCGTCGGCGGAGGCGCTCGAGCTGCGGCGGGCGGGCATCCGGCTGCCGATCCTCGTGCTGGGCACGATCATCGACGACGAGGCGGTCGAGTGCCTGCGCAACGACGTGCACGTCGCGCTGCACTCGACCGATCGGCGCGCGATGCTCCAGGCTCTCGCGGCGAAGCTGGATCGGCGCGCCAAGGTGCACGTCAACATCGACACGGGCATGGGGCGGCTGGGCGTGCTGCCCACGCGCGCGCTGGACCTGCTGCGCGAGGTGTCGATGTCCAAGAACCTCGAGCTGTGCGGCATCATGACGCACATCAGCGATCCGGCGGGCGCGCTGTCCTCGACCACGTTCGACCAGCAGCGCTTGTTCGAATCCGTCCTGCGCGACGCGCGCGCGCACGGTGTCGCCGGCGGGTGGACGCACATGGCGAACTCGGCCGCGCTGTTCACGTCGTTGCGTCCGCGCTACGACACGGTGCGGCCGGGGATCAGCGCGTACGGCATCCTGCCCCACGACCTGCCCGGCTCCGACGACCTGCGGCCGGTGATGTCGCTGCGCACGCAGGTCGTGTTCCTGAAGGACATCCCGGCCGGTTACGCCGTCGGATACGGGTCCACGTGGCGGTCCGAGCGCCCGACGCGCATCGCGACGCTGCCGGTGGGGTACAACGACGGTGTGTCCTGGCGTCTCGGCAACCGCGGCGAGGTTCTCGTGCGCGGCATCCGCGCGCGCGTCGTCGGGCGCGTGTCGATGGACTACACGACCATCGACGTCGGCCACATCCGCGGCGTGCAGGTCGGCGACGTCGTGACGCTGATCGGCACCGACGGCGCGCAGACGATCCCGGCCGAGGAGGTCGCGACCGCAGCCGATACGATCCCGTACGAGATCACGTGCTCGGTCGGCAAGCGCGTCGTGCGCGTCCCGCGCGGCGGCACGGACGTCGTTCTGCCGATGCAGATGCCGCTGCAGGGCGACGGCGTGCGTCCCCTCGCGACGGGCAGCGAGTTCTCGCGCGCCGACGCCGCGCGCACGCGACCGCACTTGCCGCAGCCTGCGCCCTCGGACGACGCGGCCTTGCGCTGACCCATGAGCGTGTTGGCGCGCATGCTCCTGGGCCTCCTGGCCATCGCGGGGTGGCTCGTGCTGGCTGCCGCACTGATCCTCTGGGTCGGCGAGGAATCCGGCCTCCTTTCTCGCATCGTGCGCGGCGCCGTCGCGCGCGAGCTGGGCGCGCTGGGCGAAGACCTGCGGCTGGACGGCGTGCGCTTCCGCTGGTTCGACCGCGCGATCGAGATCGACCGCGCCTGGCTCGGGCCGGGAGGCGACATGGCCGTGCTGAACGGCGTGCGCGTCGAGCTCGCGGCCGCGCGCGAAGTCGGCTCGCTGCTGCGCCGCATCGACATCCGCTCGGGCCGCGTGCGCTTCTCGCCGGCGCTGGCGAACGGCCTGATGCGCTACTCCGAGCGCGTCGCCGGCCAATTGCCGGAGGAGCAGGGTCCCGCGACGCTGCCCACGCTGCAGATCGAGGACCTCGAGCTCGAGGTCGTCACGCAGGGCGCCGGAGTGCTGCCGATCGGACGGCTGGACCTGCTCGCGCGCGCCAACGCGCGCGGCGCGCCGGAGATCTTCGGCCGACTCGTGCCGTCGCTGACGACGCGCGTCGGCGAGCCGGGCGAGATCTTCCTGGCCGGCTCGATCGACCGCGATCGCACGCTGACGCTGCGCGCCAACGCGACGCGCCTGCCGCTGGGCGTCGACGGCCTGCCGCCGATCGAGGACCTCGATTTCCTACGCGCGTTCGAGCCGCACGGGCTGGTCGAGCTCGAGGTGGCGGCCACGCTGCCGCTCGACGGTGGCGCACCGCGCGCCAGCGTCCGCCTGGCGGTGCAGCGCGGTGGTGCGCGTCTCGCGGGCGGCCGGCACCAGCTCGAGGGGGTCAACCTGGACGTCGAGGCGCGCTGGACGCCCGACAAGCTCGAGAGCTGGCGCGACCCGAAGACCTGGCACGCGCTGTCGCGCGCATCGGGCACCTGGAACGAGACGCCGTTCGACACGACCGCCCTGCTGGGCGACGAGGCCGGGCCCGAGACGCTGCTCGAGTTCTGGACGCACGTGCCGTCGCTGCGCATCGAGCGCTCGCTGCTGACGGCGGCCGGCGCGGGCGTGTTCGCCGGCCGGCTCTGGGACGGTCTCGATCCGCGCGGGTCCACGGAAGCGTGGGTCGCCGCGCGTCTGCCGCGCACGGCGAGCGGCGATCCGGCGGCGGCGCTGTCGCTCTTCGCGCTGGCGCGGCCCGACGGCCAGCTCGCGGTCACCTACCACGGCACGTCGGTCGACAGCGAGGGTCGCTACGACGAAGGCTTCCCGATGCCGCTCGAGAAGGTCACGGGCGAGATCGCGTTCGCGTGGGGCCGCGAGCGCATCCACCCCTGGACCGTCGCGCTCCTCGACCTGACGGGCTCGACGGGCGCGTCCTCGATCCACGCGCACGGCATCGTCGAGTCGGTACCGCGCGACACGGATCACAAGCTCCCGACTGCGCACCTGGCCGAGATCGACCTCGACCTCGAGAGCGACCGGCTCGCGGTCGACGAGCGTCTGCGCACCGTGCTGGAAGGGCTCTCGGCTCCGGTGCCGCCGGACCAGACGTGGAAGCCGTTCCGCCCCGACGAGGGCGAAATCGGCGTGAAACTGCGCCTTTTCCGCCAGGCCGAGATGTCGTGGCTATCGACCGACCTCGAGCTCGCGCTGCGCGGCGTATCGCTGGCCTGGAAGGATCTGCCGATCCCGCTCGTGCGCGCGGACGGCACGCTGCGCTTCCGATCGGACGGCGTCGCGAACCGCGTGCTGTCGATCGCGCTCGACGGCAACCTGCGCACGGCGCAGCGCGCGCGATTCGCGTTGCGCGCCCACCACGGCGCGCGCGGCCGCGTCGACGGCCAGGCCGACGACCTGATGCTGATCGACCTGGCCGTCGACCGCCTCGCGCTGACCGGCGACGACCGCAAGATCCTGGTCGAGCGCGTGCCGGGCCTGGGCGCGGCCCTCGACGAGCTGTCGCCGCGCGGCTTCGCGCAGCTGAACTTCCGCCGCGTGAGCTGGGACCCGACGCAGCCGACCGACGTGAACGCCGAGGTCACGCCGCTCGAGCCGGCGCAGATCGTGCCCAAGCGCTTCCCGATGACGGCCACGAAGGTGCGCGGCCGCGCGCTCTACTCCGGCCGCCAGGGCGCGACCACGAGCGAGACCGACGTGCGGCTCGCTCCGCTCGTCGCGGAGCTGGGCGAAGGCATGCAGATCGCCGTCACCGCGCAGATGCCGGGCGGAAACCTCTCGGTGCTGGCCGCGGGCCTCGAGCCGTCGAACAAGGCGCTGCTCGGCGCGGTCGGAAACCTGCTCGGTGCGCTCGACAGCAACGCACTGGGCTTCGCCGGCCGGCTCGACGTCTCGGGCGAGATCCCGATCGCGACCGAGGTCGAGAACGGATCGACGGGCGGGCCGGGGCGCTGGCGTTTCTTCCTGCGCGGCTCTCAGCTCTCGACGCAGACCGGCTTCCAGCTCGAGGATCTGCGCGGCGAGCTCGAGCTCGCGGGTGACGTGCTCAGCGGCGACCGGCTCGACGCCCGTCTGGCGAGCACGCCGGTCGAGCTCGACGACGTGCGTTTCGCGTCGCACGAAGGCGGTTGGCGGCTCGAGACGGGCTTCGCTGCGAGTGGCCTGCCCGTCGACGCGGCGCACCTCGGGCGCTTCTTCGACGCCGAGACGCTCGAAGCGCTGCTGGGGCCATTCGCATGGACGGGCAGCTTCGATTTCTCCGACGGCCAGTTGTCGCTCACGATTCCGCCGGAGGGCACGGGCCGGCTCGAGCTGTCCGGCGCGGTCGAGCCGCACGCCATGTCGATGCGCATGGGCCTGCCGCTCGAGGTCGAGGCCGCCGACGTGCGACTCGAGCGTCTCGTGCTCGAGAACGGGCAGGTGCGCGCGCTCGCCACCGTCAAGAACCTGCAGGGCCAGCTCGCCGGCCGCGAGTTGCGCGACGGCAGCATGGTGTTGACGTACGTCGAGCCGGCGCTGTCGATCGAGAGCCTATCGGGCGTGCTCGAGGGCGGCACGCTGCAAGCGCTGGGCGCGGGCGCGGAACGCGTCGGCACGCCGTTCTCGATCGCGCTCGAGAAGCCGTACCCGTTCCAGCTCGCGCTCGACCTGCGCGACGTCCAGGTGGCGGGCCTGCTGCGCGGGCTGTTCCCCTCCGGCATCGCCACGCAGGGCGAAGTCGACGCCGAGCTGCGCCTCTCGGGCGACCTGGAGCACCTGCTGGGCATCACCGGCACCGGTCTCGTGCGCCTGCGCCAGTCGCGGTTGTGGTCTGTGCCGGTGTTCCGCGCGCTGTTCGGCCAGCTCGGCCTCGACGACACGGCCACGTTCGATTCCATGTACGCGAACCTGCGCATCGCGGACGGCATCGTGAAGATGGACGACATCCTGCTGCGCAGCCCGCTGCTGCAGCTCGTCGGCGCGGGCGAGTTGGACTTCGACGGCCGCCTGTGGCACGAGCTCGAAGTGCGCTACGCGCTCGTCGACCAGCTCGGGCCGCTGACGCGCATGATCTACTGGATCCAGAACGAGCTGCTCTCGGTCAGCATCCGCGGCGACATGGGTCGGCCCGTCGTCGTGATTCAGAATCCGCTGCGCCGACTCTTCGGCGCGCCCTCCGACTACCGCGCGCTGCCGGCGCCGGGCTACGCTGCGCTGCCACCCAGGTTCTGAACGACATGAGCGACGTCGAGATGTGGGCCGTGATCATGGCCGGCGGTTCGGGCACGCGTTTCTGGCCCGCCAGCCGGCGCGCGGTCCCGAAGCAGTTCCTGCGTGTCGCCGGGAACCGCACGCTGATCCAGGAGACGGCCACGCGGCTCGGTGACCTGATCCCGCCCGAGCGGCGCCTGGTCGTCGCGGGACGCGACCACGTCGCGCTCGTGCGCAAGCAGATGCCGAAGATCCCGCCCGAAAACGTGCTGGCCGAGCCGACGGGCCGCAACACGGCGCCGTGCGTCGCGTGGGCCGCGCTCGAGATCGCGCGGCGCAGCCCGGATTCGGTGCAGGTCGTCCTGCCGAGCGACCACGTGATCAAGCCCGCGGCGGAATTCCGAAAGCTCCTGCGCGCCGCGGCCGAGGAAGCGGCTTCGTCGCAGTCGCTCGTCACGTTCGGGATCCGGCCGACGTTCCCGGCCACGGGCTACGGCTATATCGAGCTGGGCGAGTCGCACGGACGGCGCGGGAAGGCCGACGTCCACGCGGTGCGACGCTTCGTCGAGAAGCCAGACCGCGCGCTCGCCGAGGAGTTCCTCGCGACCGGGCGCTACCTGTGGAACTCGGGCATGTTCGTGTGGAGCACGGCCGCGATCCTGGCCGCACTGCGCGAGCATGCGCCACAGGTGCTCGCGCCGCTCGAGCGTTGCCGCACCAGCGACGAGGTCGGCGCGATCTACCCGTCCGTGCCGTCGGTGTCGATCGACGTGGGCGTGATGGAGAAGGCGCGCGGCGTGCGCGTGATCCCGTTCGGCATCTCCTGGAGCGACGTGGGCGCGTGGCCCGCGCTGCCCGAGGTGCTGCCGGCCGACGCGGACGGGAACGTCACCGGCGGCGGCGCGAAGCTCGTGGCCGAGGATTCGCGCGGCAATGTCGTGTACGCGCCGAAGGGCGAGGTCGTCGCGCTCGTCGGCGTGAGCGACTTGGTCGTCGTGCGCGCGGGCAAGGCGATCCTCGTGTGCCCGAAGGACCGCGCGCAGGACGTGAAGAAGATCGTGGACCGGCTGTCGCGCGAGGATCCGGGCTGGGTGTGAGCGAGCAGCGGACGAGCGCCGGCTTTCCTCGAGCGATGGGCTGCACTCATCTGGTCCAGCGACCTCCGAGCTCCCGGTCGCCTGCGGCTCTCGCGCGTTTTCAGGCCGCGAGAGCTGCGCCCCCCGGAGCTCACAAGCGTCGCGCGCCGATCCGGGAGTAGCAGCGCGTGTGCCCATCCCGGTCGCTGCGCGCGGAGATCAGGCAGCGGTCCGTGCTGAACGACGATCGAGGCGGGACCGTCACGTAGACGTGGATCGTCGTCGATCCGCCCGGTGCGAGGGTCGCCGTCTGCGTGGCGGAGAGCGTCACGGGCCAGAGGTTGTTCTCGATGAAGAGTGCAAAACTCGTCGGCTGCGCGCCCTCGTTCGTCAGGCTGAACGTGAAATCGAGCACGTGGCCGGCGGCACCTGCCTGCCGCGCGGCGGCGGGACCGAAACGCGCATCCGCGTCGCGCTGCAACCCCGTCGTCGCGTCCGTCAAGGCTGCCGGCCCCCAGACGGCGTTCCAATGGCTGTCGACGCCCCGCAAGTGAAGCAGGAAGAAGGCCGCCAGATGGCGCCGGACGATCGCCAGTTGCTCCGCGAGCGTCAGCGTGCCCGAATCGCAGCCGAAGCCGCCCAGAGCCGGCGTGTCGATGAAGCCGCAGTGCCAGCCCCCGATGATCGAGAGCAGCTGGCGCGGTCCGGCCGCCGCGGCGTACATCGGCAGGGCATTCGTCCCCGTCGGGACGGTGCCGTCCTGCGTTCCGCACACGAGGCGCACCGGAATCGACACGTTGCTCATCGCTGCGATCGCCGACGGGGTGGTCTCGGCTGGAGCCATCGGCGCCAGGGCCCGCACGCGCGCGTCGTTCGCGGTCGCCAGGATGCTCGCGCCCGCGCCCATCGAGTGTCCCGTCATTCCGAACGCCGACACGTCGACTGCGCCGATGTAGGGGGAAGCGAGGTCGAGGTTCGCCTGCTCGAGGAAACCGAGGCCGTGGCGCATGTCGTCGGCCAGCGCCTGATGGCTCGGGAACAGGCCGCCTTGGGTCGTCGTCGCGATCACGAAGAAGCCCCAGGTGGCCAGGTGTTGCAGCGTGCTCTCGTAGGCGTCGGCGGCTTGGAAGAAGCCGTGTCCGAAGGAGATTCCGCCGTAGGGCACCGCCGAGGGGTCGAACGGCGTGTTCGCGCCGGTGCTCGTCGCGGGATAGTAGAGGAATGCGTTGAAGGTGGTCGCGTTGGGGCGGGTGACGACGACCGTGCGCTTGCCAGCGCCGTGCGGTCCCGGAAGCGAGAGGTCCTGCGCAGACGTCGTGGAGACCGCGCAAGCGCTGATGAGCGCGGCGCAGAGGATCTGCTTGGAAGACATTCCCTGAGTCTAATCGAGCAGCGCGCTTGGGAGTCATTCGCGGACGATCCGACCTCGCGCGCCCTGCCTACGTGCTCCTCACGCCGCGACGCGCCGCGACGCGCCGCGACGCGAAACCCTGGTCGAGAATGCCGGTCCCGCGGCCGAGCGGTTCCTGGACAGCCTGCCGTAGGATTCGAGCTGGAGCACCCCGTTTGGCGCGCCGCAAAGACAAGCCTTCCCGCCCAGCTCCGACCACGCCGCCCGCGGGAGTCGGCGAACAATCGACGCCGAAGCCCGCCGGCGCGCCGCCGACTCCGGGGAGGAGCGATCGGTTGGAGGTCTACCTCAAGGTGGCCACCCTCCTGATCGCGCTCGGCGGCCTCCTGCTCGGCGCTCACAATTACTTCGATCAGAGGTCGATGCGCGATCAGCAGGAGAAGCTGACGCAGTCCATCGCGCAATCGAAGCTCGACAAGGCCTGGGACCTGCTCGGCGGGCGCCCGCTGTCCGATTTCGTGGTCGACGATTCGTGGAACGAGAATCCGGACGACATCCGCGCCGCGAACGACCTGATCCGGGACGTGAAGAGCACCTGCCCCGAGCTCCTCGCTCAGTGTCTGCGGCTGCTCTGGGAGCTCGATTGCAAGGACGAGGCGCTCGCGGCTTTCGAGAGCGCCATCGCCCTCGATCCGTACGACACGCAGGCCTTGAACAACCGCGGGGTTCTCCTGCGCCAGTCGGGCAAGCTGGCCGAAGCGATCGACGCGTACTCGCGAGTGCTCGCGCTCGACCCCCAGAACGCCGACACGGGACACAACCGGGCCAGCGCGATGCTCGAATCGGGCCGGCACGCCGAGGCACTCGCCGCCTACGAGACGCTCCTCGCACTCCAAGCGCGGGACACGTGGGCGCACTTTGGTCGCGGGAACGCGCTCCTGGCCTTGGGCCGCGGCGAAGACGCGCTTGCCACGTACGACGCGGCGATCGCGATCGATGCGCAGTTCGCGCTCGCGCACCGCGGTCGTGGCATCGTCCTCGAGAAGCTCGGCCGCGGAGCCGAGGCCGACGCCGCGCACCAGCGCTCGCGCGAGCTGGATCCGTCGCTCCCGGCCCGCGAGTAGACGAACCTCTGGGACACCTGCCCACGGTGGCGGGGCGTGACCGCGACCGTGACGGACGCAGGAGCTGTGCTGGCGCGGCGCGTGCGCCGGAATCCGTCGCAGCAGCCGCGCGTCATGAATCACCGCGGCGGTCGAGCTGCTGGAATCCTTCGATGCCGAATCAAGCCATGGTCGGGTAGGCCTGGGCGATTCCTCGCCCAGGCCTACCCGAC
>Ga0163152_10005045_pt1 | contig 15839 bp, 8 predicted proteins | sample OliLakLV19MP8IB2_FD_148635 | JGI IMG/M metagenome (GOLD analysis project Ga0163152, IMG submission 148635) | Freshwater microbial mat bacterial communities from Lake Vanda, McMurdo Dry Valleys, Antarctica - Oligotrophic Lake LV.19.MP8.IB-2 | ecosystem: Environmental > Aquatic > Freshwater > Lake... | reverse complement strand
CGGCGCCTGGTTGCGCCAGGAGCGGCGCAGCGATGACACCAATCATTCCAGTGAGCAGGTGGAAACGGAGTCGAGGGAATGCCATGGGAGAGGCCGGTCTGAAGGTGAATTAAGGGGAGGTGGCGAAACTAAACCGAGCATCGCGTTGCCAGGGGCTTGCTCCATCGGGGGTGATTTGGGTAACAGTAGATCAGGCCTGCTGCCGAGACCAGATGCGAATAAACAAACAAAAGGCGGAAAAACGTAGCATTGGCCCATTTCGGTTCTGCGAGCGGAGCCTCCTCGGTCCACTTCTCGCCGCACGCCTGACGCAGGAGCCGACCACCGCACCGCTGCCTTGGCCTTATATTACTCGATCGGCTCGCCGGTCGATTAGATCCATCGCACTACTCCGTTTCTACTCCGGTCAACGCTCGGTCTCCCGACCGGCCCCTTTCAATCCTCCTTTCGATTGCGGTAATTTCCGGGGGTAAATCCGAACCGCTGGCGGAAGCAGCGGATAAAATATTGCGCGTCGGTGAAGCCGCACAAAAGGGCGACGTCCGTCACATTATAGCGCAAATCGCGCAAGAAGTGCAGACTGCGTTCGAGCCGAATCTCGTTCAGGTACGTGCGGAAATTCTGCTTCGCATGCGTGTGAAAGAAACGCGAGAAGTGGTTCGGGTGGCGGTTGAAAAACCGCGCTGTTTCCTTGCGACTCAGTTGCGGATCCGACCAATGTTCGGAAAGGTAGTCGCAGACCGACTGCCAGACTACATTCTGGCTCGGGCGTTCATGTTCCGAGGCCCGCTCGAGCAACGTGGTGATTTCCGCCACCAGAACCTCCATCAACAAAGTAAAGGTACGCTCTCCGAGTCGTTCTGTCGGCGGCTCGCGCAACCATTGCAGCAGATGGTCGCCTTTGGCCCCTAGAGTCTCGAGCGTACGCCACTGAGCAATATATGAACTCGATATGGTGCCGTCCGCCGCCATCGCGTTGCGGGCGTGGATGGTGAGTCGGGTCGAGTTCGGACGCAGCACCACGCCCAGCGAGCGATAAGGACTGCGCGGCAACGGACAAATCCAGGTGTAGGGCGCCAGAAACATCACCTGACCCGGCGCCAGGTCGAGCAGCACCTCCCTATCGTTTTCGATCGTGAGAAAGGTGCCACGGCCCTCGAGACCGATGATCAAACGCGGCACCTCCATGAAGAACGCCGGGTGCTCATCGCCGGGGCGTTTACCCTCGAGCACTCGCACCACCCGTTCGCGCGCGGGTTGCTCCAACCACGATGTGAGGGCCGCCAGAATCTTAGTTCGATCAGGGGTGGATCGCATCAAACGCAAGATCAAGGAGACCGTTTTCCACCGTGCGCAAGCGCGATCGCGTGACACAGACATTTCTGTCTGTTCGGGTCTGCATCCGCGCCGGTCCGCCAAATTCGGGGATTTCGATCCCGGCTGCCCTGCTTTTCAGCACCCGCCGGACAAACCTGCGGAGTGCGTTCGTCTCGCTGATCTGCCTGGGCGGACTCATGGCGGAGCCCGCCGATCGTACAACCTAACCAGGACAGGCAGGAATGCCTGTTTCACCACGGACTCGATCCGGCCCGCATTCCGGGCGCCGCACCTCACACCTTCAGACTCCAGCCGGAGCGGTATTGGCGTCCCCAAAGCTTCATCGCGGCCGCGTCGTTGAGGATGCGCCCGGTCTTGGGATCAATGTCCAAGGTGTGCCCGGTGCGATAAGCGATATTGCCCAGATGGCAGAGCATCGTGCTCTTTTGCCCCTCGCTGATCGGCGAGTTCAGTGGTTTGCCTGCGCGGATGGCATCGGCGAAATTCTGAAAATGCGGGATGTCGCTGCCCCGTCCGTCGGCCTTTTTCTCCACTTCCTTGCCGTCCAAATCGTGGATCGCGTAATCGTTGCCCCCCGTGAGCAGCATCGAGCCTTTGTCGCCGTAGAACGCGATGGCCGGGGTCTGCTCCGCCTTGCGCGGATTGCAGGAGCTGTAATCCCACGACGCGCCGCTCCCGCCGAAATCGTACACGACCGAACCGGTGTCCGGAGTCTCCTGATCATCGGAGTAGTGGTAGCGCCCGCCGAGGAAGGCGACGCGTTTCGGGTACTCCACTCCGAGTCCCCAGCGCGATATATCCAAATAATGGATGCCGTTGTTCGCCAGTTCGCCACCGCCGTAGGCCCAGACCCAGTGCCAGTTGTAGTGGATCAGATTGTCCTGATACGGCCGGTCAGGACACGGCCCCTGCCAGAGCGCGTAGTCCAGATTCGCGGGCACCGCGACCGCCTTGCCGCGGCCAATCGTCGGGCGCGCCGCTTTGTACCAGGTGCGTGAATACAACACCCGCCCGATGGCTCCGGCGTGCAACCGCTGAATCCCTTCAATAATCGTCGGATAACTGCGGCGTTGATTGCCCATCTGAACCTGCCGGCCATATTTCGTGGCGGCCGCGACCATCGCTTCGGCTTCCGCCGGATTGTGGCTGCCGGGCTTTTCCACGTACACGTGCTTGCCCGCCTGACAGCCCATGATGGTCATCATGGATTGCCAGTAATTCGGCGCCGCGACGGAAATCGCATCCACTGACTTGTCCTCGAGCAGCCGCCGAAAATCGGCGACATCCTTAACGGCCGCTCCGGTCTGTTTGCCCTCAACGATTTTTTTGCCGTTGGCCAGACGCGTGGCGTCGACGTCGCAGACGTAGCCAATCTCCACATTTTTCACTCCCAGATGACCGCTGATATGGGCGCGGCCACGCTCAAGTCCGATAATGCCAACCACCATGCGGTCGTTCGCGCCGATGACTCGGCCAGGCGACGGCGCCTGATTCTGTCCGTAAACCGGCGTTTTTAGCAGGTGGGTGGAAGCGGCAACGGCCGTGGCCGTCGTGGCCTGTTTGAGAAACGCGCGACGGGTCGCCGTCGCCGCGGGTGAAGGAGTCTGAGGGGAAGACATAAGCGGAGCAGGATGTAACCGATTGGAGACTTCGAGGCGTGTCCGGCACACCATAGGCCACGAACGTCCGAGAACAAGGCCGGAAACGTAGTTCCTATCCCGAAGGGCGCATCTGCCGGTTGGTGGTTCCGGTTCCGGCGCGGAGCGGAGTCCGCGCCCTACCTTTTTCAAAAGTCACGATAGGTACGGCGGCGAGTCCCTTCGCCGCCTTTCCCAAAGGTCCCGAAGGGTAGGGCGGCGAGTCCCTTCGCCGCCGCGGTGGCTTCCGCCGCCAACCGGCAGATGCGCCCTATCCCGAACCGATGAAAGACGTTCCACCCGGCGCCGGCTCGGGCGGCAGACACGGGACGGCGTAGTCTCCCACGCTTGGGTTGAGGCCTCGGTGCCGGTTGTCGGGTACAGTCGAGTGCGCGGGCTGTGAACTGCCAAACAAGTTGCAGGTCGATGGGCGCCTCCATCATTACTGAGCCGTCATGTCACGCGTCGACTCACAGCCATTAACGCCCCTCTCGTCTGTTCCGAGAACGGCCATGCGCGTGCTGGTCGGACTCAGTGTGGCGCATCTGCTGAATGATACCATCCAAGCCGTCTTGCCGGCGATGTATCCCATGCTGAAGGAGTCATATCACCTTAGCTTTACGCAGATCGGAATGATTACCTTTGGGTTCCAGGTCACGGCCTCAGTGCTGCAGCCCTTGGTCGGACATTATACTGATCGGCGTCCACTGCCTTATTCCCTGCCTTGGGGCATGGGTTTCACGCTCATCGGTATCATATTGCTGGCGGCAGCCAACAGCTACGCCTGGCTGCTGGTCGCGTCCGTTCTCGTCGGCACCGGCTCCGCGATATTTCACCCGGAAGCATCGCGGCTGGCGCGCCTCGCCTCCGGCGGCCGACACGGGTTCGCCCAGTCCTTATTTCAAGTGGGTGGAAATCTTGGATCGTCGCTGGGTCCGCTGGCCGCGGCCGTGGTGGTGGTGCCCCGCGGGCAGGCTCACGTGCTCTGGTTTACGGTGCTGGCGGGTGGCGCGATTCTGCTGCTCACGCGCCTCGGCCGCTGGTATCGCCGCCACTTGGGACAACACCGCGCCGCCGCGTCGCGCTCGCGCGCACCCGGTGCCGCCGGCCTGCCGACCTCGACCGTCGTGCGAGCCTTGATCGTGCTCGGGCTCTTGATTTTCTCCAAATACATCTATCTGGCGAGCCTCACGAGTTACTACACGTTCTACCTCATCAGCCGCTTTGGTGTTTCGGTGCAGCACGCCCAGATCTTTCTCTTCGTGTTCTTGTTTGCGGTCGCCGCCGGCACGATCATCGGCGGACCCGTGGGCGATCGCTACGGCCGGAAGCTGGTGATCTGGATTTCGATCCTCGGGGTGGCGCCGTTCTCACTGGCGCTGCCCTACGTTGGACTGATCGCCACGGCCGGGCTCTCGGTTATCATCGGCGTTGTGCTCGCATCCGCCTTCTCTGCGATTCTAGTCTACGCCTTGGAGCTGGTTCCCGGCAAAGTCGGTCTGATTGCCGGCCTCTTCTTCGGCTTCGCCTTTGGCATCGCGGGCGTCGGATCGGCCGCCCTGGGCAAACTCGCCGACCTCACGAGCATCGAGTATGTGTTTCACGTTTGCAGCTTTCTGCCGCTGCTCGGCTTGTTCGCGGCGTTTCTGCCCAAACTTTATTCGCGGCCTGCTCCGCCGCTTTCGAAATGAAGGTGCGCGCGTGAAGCCGTCTCCTAACATAAGCCGCGTGACACGCGCCGATCCCTCCCCCACTCTGGCGTCATGAGTGCGCCCGACCCTGAGCTCACGCCGCAGCCGCAACCCAATCCCCCATTGCCCGTCGGCGGCGGCACGTCACCAGCGGCAATGCCGGGACCCGCCGCCGCCGCGGAAAGCGCGGCGCTTACGCCGGAAGAACAAATGGCGCGTTTCGCTCAGGACCTGAAGGAAAACGACTGGGGCCATCAGCCCTGTTGAGCGGAAAGTCGGCGCCAACGAGCGATAAGCGACTACACTTCCAATCAAAGCGCGTAAGTTCCAATCGGTTTGACGGGGGCGCATCTGAAGGTTGGCGGTGGCAGCCATCGCGGCGGCGAAGGGACTCGCCGCCCTACCCCTCGGGACCTTTGGAAAAGGCGGCGAAGGGACTCACCACCCTACCCTTCGTGACCTTTGAAAAAGGCGGCGAAGGGACTCGCCGCCCTACCCCTCGGGACCTTTGGAAAAGGCGGCGAAGGGACTCGCCGCCCTACCCCTCGGGACCTCGAAAAAGGCAGGGCGCGGACTCCGCTCCGCGCCGGAGCCGGAACCGCCAACCGGCAGATGCGCCCGTTAGGCGGAGAGCCGCCATATTGCGATTGAATCGCCGTTCCGATCGTCCTTGCTTCGCGCCCGCCGCTCCGAGCAGCAGACTTACCTAACCTCCCCCATTGTCGTTCGCCCGTACGCTGCGTACGTGTGGCCGAATCGCCTGCAAACCTATGAAACCGTTATTTCGTTCCTTCGTTCACGCGTGCCTGCTGATGTGCAGCTACGCCTTGTTTTCGCATTCCGCGGGTGCTCAGGCCACCACCGGCACCATTGAAGGTCGGATCTTCAATACGCGAAACGGCGAGTATCTCGAAAAGGCCCGTATCACGATTGAGGGTACACGGCTGGAAACGTTCTCCGACAACTCGGGCCAGTATCGGTTTGTGGGCGTTCCGGCGGGCCCGGCGCGGGTCCGGGCATTTTACACCGGACTCGTCGCGCAGACCCGCACCGTGAACGTCGCGGCCGGACAAATTGCCGCCCAGGATTTCAATTTGGCGGATGTGGACATGAAGCCCGACGCCGCCGCGGGAGCCACGGTGAGGCTCGACCAGTTTATCGTTTCGACCTCGAAGGAAATGGACGGCGCGGCGATCGCGATCAACGAACAGCGCTTCGCGTCCAACGTGATGAATGTGGTCGCGGCCGATGAATTCGGTGCCGTCGCCGAAGGCAATGTGGGCGAGTTCCTGAAATTCCTCCCCGGTATTACCATCGATTACGTGGGCGGTGATGCGCGAACCATCTCCATGAACGGCGTGCCCCCCAATAACGTTCCCGTAACCATTGGTGGCTTCAGCCTCGCGAGCGCGCAATCATCCGGCACCGCGCGCACCGTCGAGCTCGAGCAGGTTTCCATCAACAACGTCTCGCGCATCGAAGTCTCATATACGCCCACCCCCGAAACCACGGGATCAGCCCTGGCGGGCGCAGTGAACATGGTGCCCCGCGGCGCGTTCGAGCGGTCCCGCCCCCAGTTCAACGGTAGCGCCTACATCATGATGCGCGACGCTGAACGCAGCCTCCGCAAGACGCCGGGTCCGATCCGCGACGAGACCTACAAGATTCACCCGGGGTTTGATTTCTCCTACGTCGCACCCGTGAACAAGAAGTTTGGATTCACGGTATCGGGAGGCTCCTCGACGCAGTACACGATGCAGGATTTCACGCAGAGCACCTGGCGCGGAGTGAGTGCGGCCACCAGCACCCCGGCCGCGAATGGTAACCCCGGAAACCTTCCCGACACCACTCCGGACAAACCCTATCTCACCGATTACACGATCCGCGACGGCACCAAATTGACGCAGCGCTATTCCGCGGGAGCGACGATCGACTACAAGATCAGCCGCAACGATCGCCTGTCATTCTCGTTTCAATACGCGCTGTTCGACGCCGAGTTCAACAACCGCTCCCTGCTCTTCCTCGTCGGCGCGGTCAACCCGGGTGACTTCGATACATTTAATACCAATGGTCGGGCGGGCTCGGGTGAAATTCGCATTTCGACCGGCTCCCGCGACAAGCGCGGCACGACCTACATGCCCACGCTCCGCTATTTCCACGAAGGGCCGATTTGGAAAGCCGAAGCCGGCGCCGGGCTCTCGCACGCGACCAATCACTACACCGACATCGCTCGCGGCTACTTCAACGCCACGCAGGTGCGGCGCACAAATGTGACGGTGGCGTTCCAGGATATTTTCTTCCTCCGTCCGCGGATCGTCACCGTGAAGGACGGCGTCAGTGGCCTGCCGGTGGATCCCTACCGCTTGGACACGTATAATATCAACACGTCGAATAGCGACGCCCGGGAAACGTCGGACATGCAGCGCAGCGCATTCGCCAATCTGCGTCGCGATTTCATGGTCGGCCAGACTCCGGTTTCCTTCAAAGCGGGTTTGGACATCCGGCAATCCATGCGCGACATTCGCGGCGAGAACCCAACCTATACCCATGTCGGTTCCGACGGCCGCAATACAGCCAATCCCAACGTCGCCGGCGGTGACGAGGACAACGCGGGCCGGGCCCCGATTCTGGACGAAATCTTCTCCCAGCGCGCGGGTGTTTATGGTTTCCCGGCGGTGCAGTACCAGAGCAATTTCAAGTTGTGGGAATACGCGAACAACAACCCCACGTACTTCACGATCAACGAGGACACCCGCTTTGCGCGGCGGGTCGAGCTGTCGAAACACGCCGAGGAGGTTATTTCATCGGCCTATCTTCGCGGCGATGTTCAGTTGATGGAGAGTCGCTTGAAACTGGTCGGCGGCGTCCGACTGGAACAAACCAACGTCAAAGGGGAAGGCCGGTTGATCGATCCCACGCTCAACTTTCAGACGCGTCCCGACGGATCGTTTATACTGGGGACAAACGGCCGCCCCCTACTCATTGCTCCGGCCGGCGTGCAGACCACGATGTTGACGAACGTCGACCGCGGCTTGCGCGCCAGCAAGGAATACCTGCGCTGGTTCCCCAGCCTCAATGCCAGTTTCAATCTGCGGGAAAACCTGATCGCCCGGGCCGGCTATTATTACTCGGTAGGGCGGCCGGATTTCGGCCAGTATGCCGGCAGTCTTACCCTTCCGGATACGGAGCTTCCGCCCACGTCCACCAACCGCATCACGGTCAACAACGCCGGAATCAAGGCATGGAGTGCGCGCACGGCCAAGGTTACGCTGGAATATTATTTTGACCGCGTGGGCCTGTTCTCGGTGGGTGCGTTCCGCCGCGACTTCACCAATATGTTTGCGAGCGCACTCATCCGGAGCACTCCGGAGTTCCTCAATCTCTACGGCCTGGAAGTCGATGAGTACGGGCCGTTCGACGTGCAAACACAGTACAACCTGGAGAACCAGGTCCGGATGACCGGCGTGGACTTCAACTACAAGCAGGCCCTGACCTTCCTGCCCCACTGGGCTCGAGGCGTGCAAGTGTTCGCCAACGCCAGTGCCCAACGCGCCATCGGCGACCAAACCAACTCCATGGCCAACTACATTCCCCGCAGCGGTAGCTGGGGCGGCAGCCTTTCGCGGCCGAAGTACAATCTGCGCCTCAATTGGAACTACCGCGGTAAGCACCGGCGGGGACCGATCGCAGCCGGACGCAGCATTGAGCCCAACACGTTTAACTGGGGCACGAAGCGGCTTTATATCGACGTGCTGGGGGAATATTACTTCTACAAACGTTTCGCGGTCTTCGCCAATCTGCGCAACATCGGCGATGCCACGGAAGACTTCGAGGTTCATAATCCCTCCACGCCGGAACACGCTCAGTTCCGTCAGCGCGAGGACTTCGGATCGCTCTGGACCTTCGGCGTGAAAGGCACGTTCTAAGCTCGCGCCTCGCCCCGCCGACACGTTGATCAGGTTCGCGGTAGGGACCGCTCTCCGCAGCGGTCCTCATTTCGCTTACGCCCACTCTCCCGCGCCCGGGCCGGAGTTTCAGTCGTCTTTCCCGGGATACAGGCAGGCACCCCCGTCAGTCATCGCGAGAAGTGTGAGCGCTCCGTAGCGATCCTGCGGGATAGCTTCGGCGCGCTTCGCCTCGCAATGACTGTTATTGGCTGCACCACCATTCAACCTGATCTGCGCTGCTATTTTTTCCGGGTTGGATCGCGTCCCGGATTGAGTTCTTCATGTCCGGGAGCGATGGTCCCGAACGGATGAATATCACGATGAAACCCCCGGCCATCCTTGGACTGATCCTCGCGCTCGCGCTGCTCCCCATTGTAGCCCGGAGTCAATCGAGCGAACCAAATCTCTTCGCCCGCTCCAATCTCGTGGCCTGGTGCATCGTCCCTTTCGATTCCAAGAAGCGAGGGCCGGCCGAGCGCGCGGAATTGGTGCAGCATCTGGGGCTCTCGGCGGTCGCGTACGACTGGCGGCCCGAGCATGTCACTCAGTTTGAACAGGAAATTCTGGAGTACCAGAAGCGCGGTCTCCGTTACTTCGCTTTCTGGGGGCAGCACGACGAAGCCTATCGCCTGTTCGAGAAACACGGACTGAAGCCGCAGTTTTGGCTAATGCTCCGCAGTCCTAACGCGTCCACTCAGGCGGAAAATGTCCGCCTTGCCGTCGAGCAAGTCCTCCCGATGGCCCAGCGCGCGGCCAAACTCGGTTCAACGGTTGCGCTCTATAATCACGGAGGTTGGTCGGGAGAACCGGAAAACATGGTCGCGATTTGTCGTGAGCTTCGCGAGCGTCACGGCGTCAAGGATGCCGGGATTGTATATAACCTTCATCACGGTCACGATCACGTCGCTCGTTTCCCGGCCATACTCACCTTGCTGCAGCCCTATCTCGTCTGCATCAATCTCAACGGCATGACCTCCAATGGAGACAAGGTTGGGAAAAAGATCCTGCCGCTCGGACAAGGGGAACTCGATTTGCAACTGCTCCGGGAAATTCTCGACTCGGGCTACCGCGGCCCGATCGGCATTCTGGGGCACACCCAGAACGACGTCGAAGACCAGCTCCGTGATAACCTGGATGGGCTCGACTGGCTCGTGGCTCAACTCGAAGGTCGCCCCGCGGGTCCCAAACCGCAGGCCCGCACCCTGCGCTGAACCTCGCGGGGACGTCGGCGGCTGTTGCATTACTACAATGGAAAGTCGCTGCCCGGTTGCAGCACGAAATGAATTGCGGGCACCCCGATGACGTGAATCGTGTTTCCGCCCCCTCAACCCCTTATTCGTAGGCCGGCTGGCAGCTTCGGTTGCCTCGATTTTCCACCATGAATGACCATCCTCGCGTGCGCGCGTTCACCCGCGACGTTACTCTCGTTTCCCTACTTTTCGCCGGATGGGCCCATGCCCAACCGGCCGCTACGCCGGTCCGGCCCGTAAATTCCGGCGATACGATCATGCTCAATCCTTTCGACGTCACGGAAAGCGGGACGAAGGGTTACATGGCGACAAACACGATCTCCGGCACGGCGATGAATACGCCGCTCAAAGACGTGCCCATGGCGATTAACGTGATCACCGCCGAGTTCTTATCCGACAGCTTGGTTGGTGATTTTGCCCAAGCCCTCGATTTTAATTCTGCCATCACGCAGACGAGTCGTCAGCCCGTCTCCAATCGCGGTGACCTTTTCTCGATTCGCGGTTTCCGTAATCGCAATGTGCTGGTGGACGGCGTGACGGCCGGTGATTTCATTCCACCCCAGATGATCGACCGGATCGAGGTGGTGAAGGGCCCCAATACGCTCTACGGCCAGTCCGATCCGGGCGGCCTCATTAATGTTATTTCGAAGCGTCCGCAGGGAAAAAACCGGTTGTCAGCCGGGTTGCGCGCCGGAGATAACGGAGTTTTTGGCGGCGATTTCGATGCGAACGTCAATGCAGGTAATGGCCGGGTCGGCCTGCGCTTGGTGGGAACCCATAACCGCACGGATGGCTACCGTATCATTGATGACAGTAACTCCACGTTTCTGGGCCTCGCCGGTGACGTCAAGGTGTCGAAGGATACGACCCTTCTGTTTCACGTGAGCGGCACCGACACCGAAGGCATCAGCAGCCAGCGTTCGACTTTTTCCTTCGAACTCATCCCCACCGATCTCAACGGCGACGGCCGGATCGACGGCACCCTGGTGAACGGGATTCCGGAGAACACGGTCCGCTTCAACAGTTCGTTTCTTCCTCGCAACTACACCAGCGCCACGGATGCCACCCGATACGAACAGGAGAGCAAGTTTTTGCAATTCGGCGCGCGCCACCGCCTCGGGAGCTTTGCCAACCTCCAGTACATGTTTGTCCGCACGGATCAGGATATCGACATGACGTTCCGTGAGTACAACACGTTCAATGCCGCGGGGTCCGCTGACGCCAATCATAGCGCCCAGCGTAACTCCAACCGGACCGACGCTCACACCTTGAACGCGCTGTTTACGGTGAATACGGGACCGCTGCTGCATAGAATCCTGCTGGGTGGACGTTACACGTGGGACCAGGATCTGGGCGCCACTTACAGTCTGCGGACGCTCGGACCGGGCACGGAACGCGCCACGCTCGAAAGCCTGATTGCGCGGGGACGACGTATCCGGCTTTTCCTCACAAAGAATGATGTCCTTTCGGGGGTTCCTTTCACGCGGGACGACGTGCCCACGGCCGAGGAAATGCGCACCCTGGGCACCCGGGGCAACAACGTCGACCATAGTGATTCCCGAGTTGGTTCGGTTTACCTCACCGACAGCATCGCGCTGCTCTCGAACCGCCTGAAGCTGCTCGGCGGTTTGCGGTATGTCCGCATCCGGAGCCAGTCGACTAATATAGCCGGACAAAAAATCGGCGTCCTCAATGATCAGGATGATATAAGCCACCAGATCGGTGCCACCTACGATCTCACGTCCCGGATTGCGGTCTATGCCAACACGGCAACCGCTTTTAATCCGAATGGCTTTGACGCGAATACCGGCCTATTTTTCGACCCTGAACTCTCACGCGCCTACGAGGTCGGTTTCAAGTTCGAGGATCTTTGGCAGGGACGGTTGGGTGGATCGGTTTCACTCTTCCAAATCCGCAAAAAGAACGTGCGTCGGTCGGACTACAATCCGATCACCTTCCGCGCGGACAGCGAAATCACCGACGATGAAAGCAGGGGCTGGGAAACGGAACTGTTCTTCAATCCGACCCGCAACTGGCAGATGGTGGCGAATTATAGCCGGATCGACGCGAAGGTCATCGTCAGCCGCACGCTTGCGAAGAACCTGAGGCTGGAAGGAGCCACGCCCCATCGGTACACGTTGTGGACGAGCTACGGAGTTACCGAGACGGCGCTGAAAGGCCTGCGTTTCGGCGGCGGCATCATCCATGCGCGCGGCCCCATTCAGCAATTTGGCACCAGCAACAGCCAGTTTGTGTTCGAGGACGGTTATACAACGTTCAACCTTTTCGCGCGTTACCCGACCAAACTCTTCGGCCAAGCCGTGGCGTTTGGTGCAAACGTCGACAACCTGACGAACGTCTTTTTCCTGCGGTCGCGGGCAGGTACCAACAATCCCCGTCAAATCGTATTTTCCGTCCGTTGGGACAAGTAAGATTCATCCCGCGATCGTTGTGCGCCCAGCAAGCAAGCCGCTTCCCGCCGGCTTGCTGGGCCAGCGCGGGTTAAGTTTGTAACGTTAGAATCCTCGCTCACGCTTCGGCGTCCTCCCCCGGCAACCCACGCCTTCCCATGAAAATTTCACGCATTCGTTCAATGTTCCTGGTGCTCGCGCTGGTGAACGTGCTGCCGGCTGCAACCAGCAAGCCGAATATTCTGTTCCTGTTTGCGGATGACCAATCGTTCGAAACGATTCGAGCGTTGGGTCATACGGATATTGATACGCCCAACTTGGACCGCTTGGTCGCGCGGGGCACAACGTTTACCCATGCGTACAACATGGGTTCGTTTTCCCCGGCAGTCTGTGTCGCAAGCCGAACCATGCTCATCACCGGGCGAAGTCTGTGGGACGCCAAAGCCATCTACAAAGATACCGACCAGGAACGAGTCGCCAACCGCCTCTGGCCTCAGCTGCTGGCGGGAGCCGGCTACAAAACGTTCTTCACCGGAAAATGGCACATTCAAGCGAAAGCGGAAGCCGCGTTCGACGTGACGAAGCACGTGCGCCCAGGCATGCCGCGCGACACTCCGGCGGGGTACAATCGCCCGCTTGCCGGACAGCCGGATCCGTGGAGTCCCTCGGATCCCAAGTTCGGTGGTTTCTGGGAAGGGGGGAAACATTGGAGTGAGGTGGGTGCGGACGATGCCGTGGAGTTCCTCCGCAGCACGAAAGGCGCTGCGCAACCCTTTTTCATGTATGTGGCCTTCAACGCACCTCATGATCCGCGGCAGGCGCCGCAGTCTTACATCGATCGTTATCCGCTGAATCGCATCGCTGTCCCCCGCAACTATCTTCCGGAGTATCCACACAAGGAGGACATCGGTACCGGCAAGGACCTGCGCGACGAAAAGCTCGGGCCCTTTCCCCGCACCGAGCATGCGGTCAAAGTCCATCGTCAGGAGTATTACGCTCTGATCACCCATCTCGATGCTCAGATCGGGCGCGTCCTGGACGCAGTTGAAGCCAGCGGTCACGCGGACAACACTTGGATCTTCCTGACCGCGGACCACGGGCTCGCCGTCGGACATCACGGGTTGTTCGGCAAGCAAAACATGTATGACCACAGCCTGCGCGTGCCCTTCCTGGTCGTCGGCCCGGGCGTCGCGGCCAACCGGAAAATCGCCAGCCCGATTTACCTTCAGGATGTGATGCCGACCACCCTCGAGCTCGCTGGCGTGAAGAAGCCCGCGCACGTTCACTTCCACAGTTTGATCCCGCAACTGAACGGAAAATCCAAAACTTCCAGCTATCCGGCCATCATGGGCGCCTATCTCGATCTGCAGCGTGCGATCATCCATGACGGCCATAAATTGATCCTGTATCCAAAAACGGGAGTCGCCCGGCTGTACGACCTCCGGCAGGACCCCGACGAGATGACCGACCTGGCCGGCCGGCCGGAACACGCCAAACGCAAGGCGGACCTGCTCCAGCGTTTCACGGCGTTGCAGCGCGAACTCGGGGATGACTTGAAGCTCGGCAGCGCCTTCACCGGGAAGTAACCCGAGTATTCTGCGTGAGATTCTAGCTGGTGTAATACCAACGTCCCTTGATATTTGGACTGTCATGGCGAGAGCTGGAACCAACCCGACGTTGGGTGGAATCGCCAATGAACACCCCCGCCCCGATTGTCATTGCGAGTGAGGCTGGCCGAGCGTGGCAAGCCATCGGGACGCATGGATTGCCGCAGTCGCTTAGGCTCCTTCGCAATGACAAACTTTAGATCTTCCTAGAAGCGGAGCGACGAAGCAATAGAGCTGGATCACCACGGCGCGCTTCGCGCACCTTCTAGGAACTCATGGGTTGTCATCACGAGCCGGTCTCCGCCGGGTGTGGTGATCCAGCTGGATGGCCACGACGCTACGCGTCTCGCCATGACAAGGATGGGTTCATTGGCCTTTTCATCCAAGCGCTCGGGCTTGGTTTGCCGTCTCGTGATGACAATCGTCTACATTATACGGGCGATGGGTAAAAAGCCGTGAAGATCGGTGAGCCACCGGCTCAAAACGTCCCCTTCAATCCCATCGTGAGCTGCACGCCATAGGTGGTGATCTGATACTGTCGGGCATACCCAGGCGTTTCGGGGCCATAACGCAACAGCACTTCGGGCACGTTGAAGACGTTCTGGGCGTTAATATAAAAGGTGAAGTTGTTCTTCAACTGATAGTCCAGATTCACGTCCAACTTGGTTCGTTCTTCCCCATACTGATAGCCGTTCACGGCCGTGACTTGATTGCCCTTTTGCAGCCCGCGATAGTTCCACTTGGCCATGACCGTAAGGGGACGCCGGCTGAAACTGATGCCCCAGTTGGCGCTTTCGCGAATGAAGGCGTTGAAGTTGGCTTGCCGACTGCCTTCCAGCTCGAGCTTCGTGGCATTCGCGAAGGCCTGGAAATAACGTCCCCACGCGCCCAGTGGCCGCAGCGAATGCCGGATGTTGAACTCCGCTCCCCGTACGCGGGCGACTCCCGACAGATTGAACTGCGTCGAAAGCTCCCAGCCCGTGTATTCGGGCCCGAGTCCCACGGACTCCAATATCTCTGGCGTCGCGACGCGCACCGCGCTGCCAAAGAAATTGGAAATTTCCTTGAGGAACACGCCGGCACTGAACAGGCCGCCCTGGTCCGTGTAATACTCGAGTGATAAGTCGTAATTGTCAGCCGTCCAAGGCCGAAGCCCGGTATTGCGGATGGTAATACGCCCTTGGATTTGCGTCGGATCAATCGCGTCCCCGTCGAGATCGAACTCATCGATGGTCGAGTTGGGCACAATGTTGGTGAAGTCCGGCCGGCCATAGGTCTTCGCGTAGGCGACGCGCGCCAGCAGGTTGTCCCGGACATTGTACGTCAGGTGCATGCTGGGATAATTCCCGTCATAAGTCCGATCCGCCTGGAACCCTCGTTCCGCGCGCGTCAGCGCCAGCTCTTCTCTGGAGCCGACGGCTCCGGCCTGCGGCTTGCGCACGCGCGCACCGGCTGGGGTACGGGCGAATGAACCATCGGCGTTTCTCACCCACACCGCCGCGGGATCGAACAACACGCCCTCGCCTTTTGTGTGGGTCTTTTCATAACGAACGCCGGTCAGGACCTTGAGTCGATTCCGGAATAATCCCAATTCCGTCTGTAAATAGAGCGCGGATACGCCCTCCTGTAACCACTCGGAGTTGTTGATCCGGAAAACTTCTTCGGTCACCATTTGCGCCGGCGTCTTCGACCACAAAATCGGATTCGCCTTGTAGGCATCCCAGACTTTGTAGACCGAAACCCACGGCATGTTGCGAAATCCGAAACTCTCCTGCTCGTTGAGGTAAGTGGTCATTCCATACGGCGCCGGCGAATCGATGGTGGCGGCGTTGCCGTCGGGGCCGTTGTAGGTCCAGTTGATGCTTTCGCGCCGGATATCGCGCGTTTGCACCCGCTCGGAACCGCCGACCTGAATGGCAGCGGGAAATGGTAACATCGGGAGCGTCTTCCGTACATCC
>Ga0163152_10005042_pt1 | contig 15848 bp, 13 predicted proteins | sample OliLakLV19MP8IB2_FD_148635 | JGI IMG/M metagenome (GOLD analysis project Ga0163152, IMG submission 148635) | Freshwater microbial mat bacterial communities from Lake Vanda, McMurdo Dry Valleys, Antarctica - Oligotrophic Lake LV.19.MP8.IB-2 | ecosystem: Environmental > Aquatic > Freshwater >... | reverse complement strand
GTGCTGGGGAGCGGCGACCTGTTCACGGCCGAACAGTGCGTGGCGATGATGCGCGAGACGGGGGTCGATGGCGTGACCGCGGCCCGCGGCGCGATCGGCAACCCGTGGATCTTTCGCGAGGCCCGGGCCCTGCTGGCAGGCGAACCGCTGCCGGCGCCGCCGAGTTTGTTCGAACAGCGCGACGTGATCGCCGAACACTATCGGCTGGCGGAAGAGATTTACGGCGCGGAGCAAGCCTGCCGCACGATGCGCAAGTTCGGCATCAAGTACTCGCGGTTGCATCCGGAGTTTCGCGAAGTGCGCGACGCGTTCGTGGCGGTGCGGGCGGCCGGCAGTTGGCGCGACGTGCTGGCGCGGTGGTACGCCGAAGACTTGCCTGGCCGGCGCCGCCCCCCGACCGCGGACGACAGCGACGACACCGATTGCGAAGTCGAGGAGTAGGGGAGGTCGCATTACTCCCCTCTCCCCTTGTGGGAGAGGGGTTGGGGGTGAGGGGGCCTCTACCGCGAAGGGAGTTTTTTACCGCGGAGGGCGCAGAGGATCGCGGAGTGGGGTCGGCGGGGCTTGTTAGCCACTCGATGGCGATTGATTTCAGCCGCGCAGCGCGACGCTTGATTTCGCCGCGCAGCGGCGGCGGCGCTTAGCCGTGGGCGCCAGCCCACGGAATTGTATCGCATTGAATCAAAGCCGCGCAGCGGCGACGTCGAATTGGGGCGCGTCACGTGGCCGGAACTTACACCAAACTCTATTACCACCTCGTATTCAGCACGAAGCATCGCGCGGAACTCATCACGCCGGCCATCGAAGATGAACTTCTCAGCTACCTGGGCGGCATCGTACGCAGTCTTGGCGGGGTCTGCGTGGAAATCAATGGCATGCCTGACCACGTGCACATCCTGGCCATCTTGCCGCCCAAGGTTGCCCTATCCGATGCACTCCGAGAGATCAAAGCCGGCTCTTCGAAGTGGGTAAACGAATCAAAGGACAGCCCGGTCAAATTCGCCTGGCAAGATGGTTACGCAGCGTTTACGGTGAGTCGATCACAACTTGATTCGGCCGCCAGGTATGTCCGCGATCAGAAGCTGCACCATCGGCAACGGGATTTCAAGACGGAGCTATTGGGGCTTCTCGAGAAGCATGGCGTGGAGTACGACCCGCGGTACGTCTGGGACTGACGTCGCCGCTGCGCGGCTTGAGGTTTTAATTGGACACTTCCCGTGGGTTAGCACCCACGGCTAAGCGCCGCGGCCGCTACGCGGCCAAGAAAGTCGATTAGGTTTACCGCGGAGGTCGCAGAGGATCGCGGAGTCAGTTCATGGTTGGTTATCGGCTATGGATCGTATTGATTGCACTTGCCTGCTGCGTCGGTTGCGGTCGGCACGACGGTGAGCAGCACGCGCGCACCGGGCTGTCGCGAGTCTATAAGGCCCTGAAGACTTATCATTCGCAGTTGGGCTTGCTGCCGCCAACGTTCAAATAGCTGCGCTGTCCAACCGACACCAAATACTATTTACCGTAGAGGCCGCTGAGGATCGCGGAGTGGATTCGGTACATCCGTGAGTTCGACTTTGGGCGCACGTTGACTGCTGATCGGCGATTGCCATGCAACCTTCGTCACCCATCAAGCGTCTTGGCCGGCGGCTATTGCGGCCGCGGATCTCGCTGCGCGGGCTGCTGGTGCTGGTCGCGCTGGTGTCGGTCGCGTTCTTCGGTGTGGCCAGCGTGCGGCAGGCGTATGAGAAGGATAGCGCGGCGCGCGCTTTCCTCGAAAGCGAGTTGGGATTCCGTTTTACAATCGAATACAGTCTACCAAGATGGGTACGCTACCGAGTTCCCGAACGAGTTCAGACCTTGTCTGAGCGCGCAAACAATGCATGGACCACACGACGAATTGAAGTCGACAAAACAAACGCGTTCGCACGGATTGTCGACTGCAAGCATCTCGGCGAGCTTTCTCTCGACGAATTCCCAATCAACAAGGACGTGCTTCGTGTAGTAGGCCAATTGCATCGACTTGAATACTTCGGAGTAGGTTCCTGTCCAATTGACGGGAGCGCGCTACAGGTGCTTTCGACCCTGCCGCGACTGCGACACGTTGACATTGTTGACTGCTCTCCCGACTCGATGGCGATCGAGAACGTAGCAAAGATTAAAGGACTTGAGACGCTAAGAGTCTCCGATATCGAAGAAGGCGCCGATGCGCTACAAACACTCGATGTCTCGCGACTGCAAGAGTTGACCTTGAATGGACGCGGTTTGAGCGACGAAATTATCAGTAATTTGGCGAATGCAGCCGAGCTGCATTCGCTTACGCTAGAAAATGCGCCGCTCACGGATCGGATTTTCGCGAGTCTGGGTGCGTGTCGAAAGCTAGAGCGCCTTACCTTGATTGATACCCAGGTCACGGGGGTTGGCATCGACGCATTGGCAGCTTGCCCTTTGGTCGAGCTTTCGATGAAAACGGCAAGTTTAGACGACGCAGGGGCAGAATGCCTAGCCAAGCTACGGTCACTCGAAAAAATCGATATTTCCGGGGCAACGATTACGGCGGCCGGCCTTGCACAACTGGCCAAGGTACCAACGCTGACAGAGTTAATTGCAAACGACATCGTGCTCGACTCCGCCGCCTTTAGAAGAATCGAGTTCACGACTACTCTGCAGAGACTCCATTTGATGAATTCGGGCCTCGACGACCGCGCGATTGACGCCTTTCTGAAGGTCAGGCTCTCGCTGGGAAACCTTTATCTCTACAATTCCGCGATGAGCGTCACCGGTAAGGCGCGGTTAAGTTCCGCGATGAGGAGTGTCGATGTCGGCCCCTGATATCATCCGAATCGCACGCGCAATAAGTATGGCGGTCTGCTTTCCATGCTTACTGCAGTCGTCAATCAAAGCCGTTGAGCCGTCGTCGACGAGCAGCGCCGCGCCGCCGAATGTGCAGGTCGAATCAATCGAGCGCGCGTTTCACAACGGCGAGCACAACGCCTTCACCGATTTGTGCCGGTTCGGGGACAAGTACTACCTCACGTTTCGCAGTTGCCCCGATGGGCACATGGTCCACCGGACGTCGTCGATCCTCGTGCTCGCGAGCGACGACGGCCGCACATGGAAGCAGGTCCACCGCTTCAGCGTGCCGAAGCGGGACGTCCGCGATCCCCATTTTTTGGTATTTCGTGACAAGCTGTTCGTCTATACCGGCACCTGGTATTGCGGTGACGCCAGTCCTAAAACCAGGGATCTCAATCAGCACCTGGGCTTTGCCTGCTGGACCGACGACGGACAGGCATGGGAGGGGCCCACGATGCTCGAAGGGACCTACGGACATTACGTCTGGCGGGCGGCGACCCACGGTGAGCGGGCCTACCTGTGCGGGCGGCGCAAGCACGAGTTCGCCGAGTCGGACGAGCCGGAGCCGCAGTCGGTCGAGTCAGCCATGTTGGAAAGCGACGACGGGCTGGTGTGGCGCACGCGCTCACTGTTCCAGGAGACGCGCGGCGACGAGACGGCGTTTCTGTTCGAGCCGGATGGCGCCGTCGTGGCCGTGGCCCGCGGCGGGGGGCGCACCCACGCAGAGCTGTGCCGATCGCGACCACCCTATTACACATGGCAGCGCGTCGATCTCGGCCGGCAGATCGGCGGGCCGCTGTTGGCGCGCTGGCGCGGTCACTGGCTGGTCGGCGGGCGCAAGTCGATTGGCGAAGCGCGCATGGCGCTCTACTGGCTCGTGGGAGACAAGCTACAAGAGATCGCCGAGCTACCGAGCGGCGGCGACTGTTCGTATCCCGGGTTCGTCGAGCTTGGAGATGGCGAGCTCAAAAGTAATCACGCGCTGGTGTCGTACTATTCGAGTCACGAGAAGGACGACGCAGGCAAACCGAACACGGCCATTTATCTGGCGCGGTTAAGAATCGCGCCGTGATTCGGCTCGCACTGCGCGTCTAGCAATGCTGCGTCTGGCAATGCCACGTCGCGCCTGGCACTGCTGGGCAAGCCAGCAGTGGCACCCCCTATGAGGTTTTGAAACCTCTCTACGCCGCGGTCGGCTCGGCCGTTCTCTTGCGCCCATGCCCTGGGAAGTAGTGGCAGAGCGCCACGCCGCCGAAGTACAGAAACACCAGCGGGATCGCCATCAACAGCAGGCTATTGGGGTCGGCCGGCGTGAGGACAGCCGAGAGGACGACGATCACGAAGATCGCGATTCGCCATTTCTCGAGGTACGTCTTGACGGTGAAGACGCCGATCCGCTCGAGGAACAGCATCACCAGCGGCAACTGAAAGCTGATGCCGAAGCCCAGCGGTAGCATCAAGGCGAAATTCATCCACTCGCTGATCCGCGGCTCGGTCTCAATGCCCAACCAACTGTTGAATTCCAACAGGAACTTGAGCACCGGTTGAAAGACCCAGAAGAACGCCAACAGGGCCCCGGCCAGGAACAGCCCCAGGCTGAAGGGCAGAAAGATGTAAACGTAGTGTCGTTCGTGCGGGTACAAGCCGGCCGCCACGAAAACCCAGACCTGGTAGAAGACCCAGGGGCTCGAAAAGACGATGCCGGCCACGACCGAGGCCTTCATCCAGATGAAGAACGGTTCTTGGGCGTTGAAAGATTTAGGACGCAGCTTGTCGCTCTCGGCCGCGGGGCGCCAGAGGAACAACGGGACCATGCCGGCATGGCGCGGCCCGGCCAACAGCTTGCTTTGGGCCGCGGCGTTGGCGGCCGTGGGCGGGGGGGCCGCGGTGCCAGGCATGGTGCCCGGCTCAACCCAGACCACGTCGGGGAGGAGTCGCTCGTCCATCACCAGTTCGTTGAAGTGTTCGGTCGTGTAGGGGAGCTTGAGCCCCTGCTTACCCAAGTCTTCCTCGAGCAGGTCGAAGCGCGTAACTGCCTGCTGCTGGTAGTATTCGGTCAGGGCGTCGGTCAGCGGCAGTTGAATGAACTCGACCACCCACTTGCCGGCCGCCATGCCCAGCGCGACGCCGATCACCAGCCCCAGCACCGCCAAAAACAAACAGCGACGCAACTCTTCGAGGTGTTCCCCGAAGGTCATCGTGGTGTCTTTGAACAGGTCTTCGTTGGGGGAGTACTTCATCGCGGCGGGCGGAGCGCGGATTCCGGGAGAGATCGTACAAAGCGAAGCGGCACGCCGGGACGCGGTTCGCCTGGCGGGCCGTTGGTCTCTCGATAGTATCACTGGCGCCGCGCGGCCGATAGACCCGCGCATCGGTCGTGCGCAACCGTCTACCGGCCCTTGGCTTGTCGATGCTCGGCAGGGTACAAGTAGGCGACCGCACGCACCCCGCCTGACGTTCTCTCCTTGATGGTCGCCCGATGCTCTATCCATTGCGTTTTCATCCGGTGCTGAAGCAATACATTTGGGGCGGAGGGCGCCTGGGGGCCGAGCTGGGCAAGCCGGTGCCCACTGGCGAGTCGTGCGCCGAGAGTTGGGAAGTGTGCGATCGACGCACGCCCGCCGGCCTGGCCGAACAAAGCCGGGTGATGGCCGGCCCGCTCGCCGGCGAAGCGCTGGGCGACCTGGTCGATCGCTATCCGCGCGAGCTGCTCGGTCGGCACGCGCCGCAGCCACGGTTTCCGTTGTTGTTGAAACTGCTCGATACGGCCCAAGCACTCAGCGTGCAGGTACACCCCGACGACGCGGGCGGGGCCTTGCTCGATCCGCCCGACGCCGGCAAGACCGAGGCCTGGGTCGTGCTGGCGGCCGAGCCGGGAGCGTCGATGTTCGTCGGGCTGCGGCGCGGGTTCGATCGGGCGAGCTTCGAGCGCGAGTTGGCGCGCGGCACCTGCGAGCTGTGCATGGAGCGGCTGGAGCCCAAACCGGGCGATTGTGTCTTCGTGCCGGCCGGCTTGATCCACGCGCTGGGGGCAGGGCTGCTCGTGGCCGAGATCCAGCAATCGAGCGACACCACGTTTCGCTTGTTCGATTGGAACCGCGTGGGGCCCGATGGCCAGTCGCGCCCGCTGCATCTCGAACAGGGGCTGGCCGCGATGGACGATTCGCTCGGGCCGGGGGTGTTCGCCACGCCTCGGGCGACCGATCGCGCGCACGTGTCGCGATTGGTCGAGTGCGACAAGTTCGTGCTGGATCGCTGGGAGTTCTCGCAGGCCGAGCGCTGCGGCGGCGATGATCGCTGTCATTTGCTGACCGTCGTCGACGGGGCGGTGCGCGTGGCGGGCGACGCAGTCGACACGCCGCTGGAGCGCGGTGGCACGATGCTGCTGCCCGCCAGTTTGCCGGCGGTCGACGTGACGCCGGTGGGGCAGCATGCTGGAGGGCGCACGGTGCTGTTGGACGCCTATTTGCCGTAGAATTCGTGGCAGGCGGTCGACGAATTGTAGCCGGCCGCTGTGAGGCCGGAGCTTCGCCGCGAGGCCGGACCGGGGTCAAAGACCCCGGCTACAGAATACGTCGACGGTTGGCGGGCATCGCAAAAAGAATGGTCATGACGCAGCAAGCAACCGCCGATTCGCTCGTTCGCGCGACGGCCGCGGAGCTGCGCGCGGCGATTCGCGCCGGGGAGTGGACCGCGCCGACGACGGGACTGGCGATCGGCTTTGCGCAGACGAACGTGGTGATTCTGCCGGTCGATTACGCGGCGGAGTTCGCCGAGTTCTGCCGGCTCAATGCGCGCCCCTGTCCGTTGGTGGCCCAGACCGCGGCGGGCGACCCGTGTCCAAGGGATGTCGCGCCAGGCGCGGACTTGCGAACGGACGTACCGCGGTATCGGGTGTTTCGCGACGGTGTGCCTGACGACGTTGAGCCGACCGACATTCGCGACTTGTGGCGCGACGACCTGGTCGGGTTTCTGCTGGGTTGCTCGTTCACGTTCGAGCACGCGTTGGTGGCGGCCGGCATGGGCGTGCGACACCTCGAAGAGGGGCGCAACGTGCCGATGTACCAGACGAATGTCGCGTGCCAGCCGGCGGGGCGGTTCAGCGGGCCGCTGGTGGTGAGCATGCGTCCTTACGCCCGCGAGCAGTTGCGCGACGTGGCGGCGATCACGGGGCAGTTCCCCACGATGCACGGCGCGCCGATCCACGTGGGCAATCCCACGGCCTTGGGCATCGCGAGGCTGGATCGGCCCGATTTCGGCGACGCCGTGACCGTGCGGGCCGGCGAAGTGCCGGTCTTTTGGGCCTGCGGAGTGACCCCGCAGTTGGCGCTGGCCCAAGCGCGCCCCGAACTGTGCATCACGCACAGTCCCGGCTGCATGTTCGTGACCGACCGCACGGATGAATCGTTTCGGCGGATCGGCCCGTCAGAAAAGGGGACTGGCTCCGAGCCGATCCCAGCAAGTACCTAAGCTGACAGCTCGCGAGGTGCCTGTCCCCATTTCCTAGTTTAATTGCGAGAACGAGTGCGATCGTGCCAGCAACGTTCGACGTGAAACTGCTTCGCCGCGAGTTTCCGGCTTTGGCTCGCGAAGTGGCTGGCCGGCCGGCCGTGTTCTTCGACGGACCAGCCGGCAGCCAGGTGCCGCGCCGCGTGATCGAGGCGATCGGCGATTACCTTGCGAACCGCAACGCGAATCATGGCGGCCTGTTCGCGACGAGCGTGGAAAGCGACGCGATGCTCGAGGGCGTACATCAGGCTTCGGCCGCGCTGTTTGGCGCGCGCGACGCCGAGTGCACGATCTTCGGCGCGAACATGACGAGCCTGACCTTCGCGCTCAGCCGGGCCCTGGCGCGAACATGGAAGCCGAGTGATGAAGTGCTCGTCACCCGCTTGGATCACGACGCGAACGTGACCCCGTGGGTGCTGGCGGCGCGCGACGCGGGGGCGACCGTAAAGCACGTCGAAATCCATCGTGAGGACTGCACGCTCGATATGGACGAATTGCGGCGCAAGCTGTCGCCGCGTACGAAGCTGGTGGCCGTCGGGGCTGCGTCGAACGCGGTGGGGACGGTCAATCCCGTGGCCGAGATCTGTAAGCTCGCGCGCGAGGCCGGCGCCCTGTCGTTCGTCGACGCCGTGCATTACGCGCCGCACGCGCTACTGGATGTCGAAGCGTGGGGCTGCGATTTCGCCGCCTGCTCGGCGTATAAGTTCTTCGGCCCCCACTTGGGCTTGCTGTGGGGACGACGCGAATTGCTCGAGAGCCTGCCGGCCTACAAGGTGCGCCCCGCGTCCGACGACTTGCCTGGCCGCTGGATGACCGGCACGCAAAGCCATGAAGCGATCGCGGGGCTGGGGGCCGCGATTGATTACCTGTGCGAACTGGGGGATGCAGCGCTCGAAGCTAAGCTCCAGCCCACCGTGGGCAACTCGGCGAAGCCCTCAACGCGAGCGCGATTGGTGGCCACCTACGACGCGATCGCCGACTACGAGCGTCCGCTGGGGGCGAAGTTGCTGGCGGGTTTGCGCGAGATCGCCGACGTGCGCGTGCTAGGCATTACCGATCCCGCGCGACTGACTGAGCGCGTGCCGACCGTGTCGATCACGCATCGCCGGCTGTCGCCGCAGGCGCTGGCGCAGCAACTGGCCGAGCGTGGCATCTTCGTCTGGCACGGCAACTTTTACGCTCTGGAGGTCAGCACGGCGCTCGGCCAGGAACCGCAGGGCATGGTGCGAATCGGCCTGCTGCACTACAACACGCCCGGTGAAGTCGATCGCCTGCTGGGGGCGCTGGCGGAACTGTAGTTTGCGTTCAACGTCGCGCGAGCTAGCGCGGACTTCGGCCAGCTCAGTCGAGCCGGGACAAGTCCCGCGGCTAACAATCTTTTCCAATCCGAGTGTTTAACTGCCATGTCGGTTCAGCCAGTAAAACTCGCCCGTACTGACGATGGCCGACTGGCGATCGAGTGGAGCGACGGGCAGCGGCGCGTCTATCGCTATCGCGCGCTGCGCGACGCTTGCCCCTGCGCGACGTGTCGCGAGCAGCGCTCGGCGCCCCCGAAACCGGCCGGCCTGCTGACGGTGCTTTCGCCGGCCGAGACGCGCCCCCTATCGATCGCGGGCATGAAGCCGGTTGGCAACTACGCTTATTCGATCGAGTTCAGCGACGGGCACGACTCGGGCATCTTTACGTTCGAGCTGCTGCAGTCGCTGGGAGAAGTCAGCCAGGAGGGGACCGCAGACCAGGAGAGAACAGGATGAAGATCGCGGTCACGGGTGCGCAAGGCCAGTTGGGCTGGGAACTCTGCCGGCAATTGGATGACGCGGCGCTGCCGCTCGACCGTAGCCGGCTCGATCTGACCGATCGCGCGGCGGTGCTCGACACGCTGTTGGCGCTGCGTCCCACGGCGGTCGTCAACGCGGCGGCCTACACGGCGGTCGATCGCGCCGAGCAAGAGCCACTCGTGGCCATGCGCGGCAATGCCGATGCGGTGGAGTTCCTGGCCGAGGCCTGCCGGCAGCTCGATTGTCCGCTCGTGCAGGTGAGCACCGACTATGCCTTCGGCGGCGACGACCGCTCGGGCAAGCCCTTCGTAGAGAGCGATCCCGTCGCCCCGCAAGGCCAGTACGCCAAGAGCAAGATCGAGGGGGAACGCCGGGCCGCGGCCTGGCGAAAGCACTTCATTGTGCGGACGTGCGGGTTGTATGGCCAGGCGTCGCCGGGGCGGAAGGCGAACAACTTCGTCGAAACCATGCTGCGATTGGGGCGCGAGCGCGAGATGCTCAAGATCGTGACCGATCAGCGCTGCACGCCGACGTATGTGGTCGACCTGGCCGAGGCGATCCGGTTTTTGCTGTCGACCGACAAGTACGGCCTGTACCACGTGGTCAACACCGGGAGCTGCACGTGGTTCGAGTTCGCCAAAACGATCTTCCGGCTGGCGAACATCAAGATTCGGCTGGAGCCGATCACGGCGGCCCAGTATGGGGCTCCGGCTCCGCGGCCGAGCTATAGCGTGCTCGATACGGCGAAGTACCAGGCGCTGGGCGGGCCGCCGCTGCGCGATTGGCAGGCAGCGCTAGCGGCGTATTTAAAGGCGCGGGAGTAGTCGGAGTCGCGACGACATTAGGCAGTGTAGTCATCACGCTCCGTCGTGATGAATTCGTCACGCGGAGGAATGCGACGACTCTGTCGCCGCTGCGCGGCTTTGTGGGTTTGTTGCGCCAGGCTTCCGTGGGCTGGCGCCCACGGCTAAGCGCCGCCGCCGCTGCGCGGCTGAATCAAGCCTCGCCGCTTGTGCGACTAATTCGCGACCAGGGGCTTCCGCCACCAGGCTATTGACTGCCACGGCTTCGCCGTTGAAAAGGCGGAATCGGGAATCTCAGTCGCCGAACGAATCCATGCCGAGCCGCAGCTTCAGCTCTTCGAATTGCTCGCGATAGTAGTCGCTCGACGAGTGGACGTGCTCGGCCTCGGTGATGAACCGCAGCCGGTCGTCGCAAGGCAGGCCGCGCTCGGCGAGGATGTTCTCGTACGACTGCAGCTCCTGGCCGTAGACGATCAAGAGCTTGTGTTCGTCGAACTGCACTTCTTGCGGCGTGGACGAGTTGAGCACGGCCACGCCAGTGCAGCCGTCGTTGGTGAGCAGGTCCTCAAAATCCCACAGGATGCTCTTGAGGACCGGCATGTCGATATGTTCGCGGTACAGGTCGGCATGACCGCGATCGCGCCGGTTGTGGCTCGTTTCGAGCACCACGTCGACAACCGATCCCAAGGGATCGAGCAAATCCATGAAGGTCTCGAAGAGGTGCTCCTCGGAGCAGGCCCCCATGAGGACCGGCACGCTGGAGCGCGACTCTTCGTCGCGGTAGACGTCGTGACGATAGCCGGAGGCAGGCACGACTTGCAGGTCGTACGACGGCCGGACAGCATCGGTGAGCACAAATTCGCCATAGCGGACGACGCCCAGGTGCGCTTCGAGCTCATCTTCGCTGAGCCGTTCGAAGCTGCTGATGCCCTGCGGCGCAGCGCCATCGCGAAACACGTTACGAAATAGCCGTTTCAAAAATCCCATCGGTCCGATCACCCTTTTCGATCGTCGACTAGACACGAGTTGCTGAGGGGGGAAGTGGAAGAGGGGTTTGAACGGGAGCGCTCAGCGCTCATGAAGAAAACTAGGTCACGCTGGAGCCGGCGGCGGCGGGCGAGCGGGCCCCCCCACAATCGCCTTGGCCGGTCGTCGGCAGATTCGGCACTGTCGGCAAGTTGGCGACAATCGCCCGGCCCTACCGACCGAGCGGCGCGGTTGACGCCACCCGGCTCGCCCTGCCGGCTGGCCCCCCGGTGGCATGCCGCGGACGCTAAGGGAACTTTAGCACTCGCCAACTGGCAGGGCAGATCGGCAGGCCGCAGCGTTTCGCGAAATCCGCGGCCGATGTGCGAAGGTATTCGGACTGCGAAGGATCACCCACCCTCGGCTTGGGGTGTTCGGCTGTCGGGGTTTCGCGAGGTCACGATTCATGGCGGTTGGGTTCCATAAAAAACGCAGGGAAGCAATCGGAGGCGCCGCCTGACTGGCAGCATCGTTCCGATAGCTTCCCTGCGTGGGGGCAACTTCGCTGTGTTTAAGCAGCTTCGCTGGATTGCCTGACGCGCCGCTGGCGCGGCGGCAAAATCGCCCAAGTTTCGCGGCGCGTCTGCTATAGTGAATTGCCGAGTTCTCTACGCCGCGGGGCCAGGAAAGGTTCGAGCACGATGCACGCTTTGTCGCCGGATGCCACCGCCAGCGCGGGGCGCCACCGGCCGCTCGCAGGATGCCCTCGTTTGATCGCCCGGCTGTTGGTTTGCTGGGGCGCGGCTTGCGGCGCAAGCTGCGGGCCGCTCGCGGCCCAGGAAGACGCCAGCAGTCCGGCGGCGTCCGCTTCGACGGCAACCTCTTCAACGGCGACCGCTCAGGCGAAACCGGCAGCGCCACCCCTCAGCCGCGAAACGTGGGACTCCCTCTACCTGCGCGGCGCCAAGGTCGGCCACGCCCGCACGCGGATTACGCCGATTGAAGAGCACGGTCGGGCACTGCTGTCGATCGCGGTCGAGCAGCGGCTCGCGCTCAAGCGGTTCGGCCAATCGAGCGATCAGGAAATGACGCTCGACAGCGTCGAGACCCCGCAGGGCGAGGTGCTGCGCTTCGTCACGTCAACCAAACTGGGGGCGGCGCCGATCGTCGCGCGCGGCAAACTCGACGGCGATCGCATGGTCGTCGAGACCCAGATGGCCGGCAAAACACAAACCGCCGAGCTCCCCTGGTCGGCCGACATTGGCGGCGTGATCGCGGTCGAGCAGAGCCTGGCGCGCCAGCCGCTGCAACCGGGCGAATCGCGTGCGGTGAAGTCGGTGTTGCCGATGCTCGATCAAACGCTGGTCGTGACCACGCAACTGCGGGCCCGGCAGCTCGAGCCGACACCGCTGTTGAGCGGCACCTATTACCTAATGCGCATCGAGAGCCGCGTGGAGCTGGCCGGCGGGCTGAAGCTCGATTCGGTGCTGTGGGCCAATCGCGCGGGGGAAGTTCTCAAGACCAGCGCACTGGCGATGGGGCTGGAAACCTATCGCACCACGCGCGCGGAAGCCCTCGACGAGCCGGTCAACCAGCGCTTCGATCTGGGTTACGATTCGGTCGTGCGGGTTGCCCGGGCGATCGCGCAGGCCCACACCACGCGCGAAGCTAGCTATCGTGTGCAATTGAAATCGGGAGACCCGACGTCAGTCTTTGTGTCGGGCTGGACGCAGCGCTTGCGACCGCTCGACGAACACTCGGCCGAAGTCACGGTGCGCGGCATCGCTCCCGACGCGATCGCGGCCGCCGCCGGAGCCGAGGGTTGGCCCGCCGACCTCGAGCCCACCCCGGCCGACCGCCAGCCCAACAGCCTGGTGCAAAGCGACGATGCCACGGTGAAGGCGCTCGCCGCCGAAGCGGCCGGCACCGAGACCCGGCCCGTCGAAGTTGCTTGTCGACTCGAGAAGTTCGTTCACGAGCGGATCAAGTCGAAGAACTTTTCGCAGGCGCTGGCCACGGCGGCCGAAGTCGCCAAATCGCTGGAAGGGGACTGCACCGAACACGCCGTGCTGCTGGCGGCCCTGGCCCGCGCGCGCGGGCTGCCGGCGCGAGTCGCCATCGGCCTGGTTTATATGGAAAGCCAGCAGGCCTTCGGCTACCACATGTGGAACGAGATCTACGTCGACAAGCATTGGGTGCCGTTCGATGCCACGCTGGGCGGGGGGGGCATCGGCGCCGCCCATCTCAAGTTGGCGCATTCGAATCTCAAGGAAACCAACGCCCTGACCTGCTTTCTGCCGGTCGCGCAGGTGCTCGGGCAAGTGTCGATTGAAGTGCTGGAATCTCGCTGAGCCGACGTGCCGGCGAGTTGCGTGGAATTCGTCGTGGCCCGAATTGGCCGCGCACCCATTGGATTTGCGGCTGTTTGTTTGGCCCCTAGCGGTTGGCGAGAGCGCGTCGACTGCGTTATGTTGGCCGCCAAGAGTGGCTCGCCGAGGGCTGAGCCCAACTGTTCCGCGAAAGGATCAAGCCATGTTGCGTCTGGGCCAGCCAGTTCGTTTAATCGTCGCCGCGTTCGCACTGCTACCAGCATTGGCCGGCTGGGGCGCCTCGGCAGCCCGCGGGGCGGACGACGGCACCCGGCTGATTCCGCGGCGGATCTTTTTTGGCAATCCTGACCGCTCGGTCGCACGCATCAGCCCCGACGGCACGAAGCTGGCCTACATCGCGCCGGTCAAGGGTGTGCTGAATGTGTGGGTCGGGCCAACCTCCGCTCCCGATCAGGCCCGGCCGGTGACCGGCGACAAGAAGCGCGGTGTCACCCGCTACTTCTGGGCGTTCGACAACCGTCACATTCTCTACATGCAGGATTCCGACGGGGACGAGAACTGGCACGTCTATGCCGTTGATTTGCCAGGCGGAAAAACGACCGACCTGACGCCGCTTCCCAAGGTGGCGGCGCAAATCGAAGGGGTGAGCCACAAGTTTCCCGGCGAGATCCTCATCGGCCTGAACGATCGCAATCCGCAGTTTCACGATATTCATCGGGTGAACATCTCGACCGGCGCCCGCGAGCTCGTCGAGCAGAACGATCGCTTCGCCGGCTTCGTGTGCGACGACGACTACCGCGTGCGGTTCGCGACGCGCTACACGCCCGACGGCGGCACCGAGTACTTGCGCGCCGACGGCGACAAGGGCTGGGTGAATTTTCTGCGGATCCCCATGGAGGATAGCGGCACCACGAACCTGGCGGGCTTCGACAAAACCGAGCAGCGCGTCTACCTGATCGACAGCCGGGGGCGCGACACCGGCGCGCTGAAGCTCGTCGATCTGGAGAGTGGCGACGAACAGCTCTTGGCTGCCAACGAAAAAGCGGATATCCGCGATGTCATCCTGCATCCCACGGAAAAAACCGTGCAGGCGGTAGTCTTCAACTACCTGCGCAGCGAGTGGCAAACCCTCGACAAGCAAGTCGGGGCCGATATCGAACACCTTAAGACGCTCGCCCGCGGTGAGATCGAGTTGGCCGATCGCACGCTCGACGACAAGCAGTGGATCGTGGCGTTCCTGGAAGACGACGGGCCGACGCAGTACTACCACTTCGACCGCACGAGTCGCAAAGCGACGTTCTTGTTCGTCAACCGCGCCGCGCTCAAGGGGCTGCCGCTGGTCCACATGCAGCCGCTGGTGGTGAAATCGCGCGACGGCCTGGACCTGGTCTGCTATTTGAGCCTGCCGCTGTCGGTCGATCCCGACCAGGACGGCAAGCCCGATCGTCCGGTTCCGCTAGTGCTCAACGTACACGGCGGCCCCTGGGCGCGCGACTCCTGGGGCTACGATCCGGAATGCCAGTTGTTGGCCAATCGCGGCTACGGCGTGTTGCAAGTGAACTTTCGCGGCTCGAGCGGTTTTGGCAAATCGTTCCTCAACGCCGGCAATCGCGAGTGGGCCGCCAAGATGCACGACGACCTGCTCGACGCGGTCGATTGGGCCGTGCGCGAGAAAATCGCCGACCCGAAGAAAGTCGCCATCATGGGGGGCAGCTACGGCGGATACGCCACGCTGGTGGGCCTGACCTTCACGCCCGATGTGTTCGCCTGTGGCGTGGATATCGTTGGGCCGTCGAACATCCTCACGCTATTGAGCACGATTCCGCCGTATTGGGAGCCGGCCAAGCAGATGTTTCGCGATCGCGTCGGGGACTTCGCCTCGGAAGAAGGGCGGGCGTTTCTGCTCTCGCGCAGCCCGTTGTCGTTCGTCGAGAACATCAAGCGGCCGCTGTTGATCGGCCAGGGAGCGCAAGACCCTCGCGTGAAGCAGGCCGAGGCGGACCAGATCGTCAAAGCGATGACCGACAAGAAGATCCCGGTAACCTATGCGCTTTATCCTGACGAGGGGCACGGCTTTGTGCGTCCCGAAAATCGCCTGAGCTTTTACGCGGTGACCGAGGCGTTTTTGGCCGAACACCTGGGAGGCCGGGCCGAACCGATCGGTGACGCCTTCGCGGGTTCGTCGTTGGAAGTCCCCGCCGGGGCCGACCAGATCAATGGCCTGGCGGCCGCACTGAAGCTCCGCGGCGAGGAACTCCCCGACCAGGGGGTCGAGGATGTGAAGCCTTCGGCCGGTAGCACCACACCGCCGGGAAAAAAGCCGGCGGCAGGCACGAAGCCGGCGGCAGGCGGCAAACCGGCGTCCGGGACCTGACCCGGTGGGCCAAGGCCGACGGGTACGGGAGTCGTGGCCGGGCTGCGCGTCTGTGAATTGCCGCGAATTCTGCCGATCGCGAGACCCGAAGCGGTGACATGTGAATCGGTCGACGACTAATTATGCGCGGAGCGCAATCGCCCGGGAATTTTCTGGTCATCAATCGGGAATAACTTGCTTGGCCCCCAGCGAATAGCCGGCGGGGCACGAATACCTCAGCGAGCCCGACCAAGGGTGGGTT
>Ga0163152_10005037_pt1 | contig 15851 bp, 11 predicted proteins | sample OliLakLV19MP8IB2_FD_148635 | JGI IMG/M metagenome (GOLD analysis project Ga0163152, IMG submission 148635) | Freshwater microbial mat bacterial communities from Lake Vanda, McMurdo Dry Valleys, Antarctica - Oligotrophic Lake LV.19.MP8.IB-2 | ecosystem: Environmental > Aquatic > Freshwater >... | reverse complement strand
TAGGAGAAGCTGCGATACGAGCGACGGCCGAAGCCGTTGAGCTCGTAACCGCCGCGCACCTTCGAGGCGGCATCGCGGACTTGCGCCTGCGCGCAATCGGCGACGAAGGTCGAAACGAGCGCGGCGATGGCCACGATCAGTGATGTTTTCAGTGCGAGTCGCATGATTTGTCTCCGCCTAACTGCTGGAAAAAAGGAGTAATCCCCTGGTCCCGTGTGGGGCCAACAGTAATTTAGGGCGCGGGGCGATCCGCGAATTCCATCGACTTGCAGCGCGACCTGCCGACGCGCGATGTGCCGTGGCCTGGTCCAAAACGCACGCACAATCGTTACGGCCAAAGGATGGTCGCGGGCAGCCGTCGTTGGCCTCGAAGCGCGATGCATGGAACGCACCTTCGGTAAGGCGCTTGGCGCAGCCAGATGATGCGGCCGCCTCGAGAAATTGCCCGCAGGCAACCTGCAGATCCACTGCTGCTCAAAAATGCGCTACGCCCCCCGGCGTGATCTACTCGAATTATACGGACTCCATCCCCGCCCGGTGCAATCGCCAGCGCATTAAGTTTTGGAAAGAATTGCCCGCCGCCTTGGATGCCGAAAGGGCCTGCTGGCGGAGCAGGGCGGGCGCTACGGCAATCCCGGCAAAAATCTAAGCGAGCAATTCGTGACGCACGCGCCCTTCGCCGGCGATCGCCACCGGGCGCCCCAGCCGATCGGCGATCGTCGCCTCGGGATCGATTCCCAGCAGGTGGTACACCGTCGCCAGCAGATCCTTGGGCGAAACAGGCGTGTCGACCACACTGCCGGCGATGCGGTCGGTGCGCCCCACGACCCGGCCGCGAGAAACTCCGGCCCCGGCCAGAATCGAAGAGTACGCCTGGGCCCAGTGCCCGCGACCGCCCCCCGCCGCGCCGCGTTCCAGCTTCGGAGTGCGCCCATGCTCAGTGGTGCAGACGATCAGCGTATCGTCGAGCATGCCGCGCTCTTCTAAGTCCAACAGCAGCGAACTGAAGGCGCGATCGAACCCGGGGCACAACTGCTCGCGCATCAACGCATAGTGATAGTAATGCGTGTCCCAGGCGCTGTTGACGAGCTTGAACTCGTCCCACAGCACGGTGACGAATTGCGCGCCGGCTTCGAGCAACCGGCGGGCCACGAGCGTCGACTGGCCGAACAGCGTGTGGCCATACTTCGCCCGCAGCAGCTCAGGCTCGCGCTCGACTTCTAACGCGTCGCGCAGCGTGCCGGTCGTCAGGTACGAATAGGCCTGGCGGCGGAAGTGGTCGAACGAGCGGGCGGTCGATTTGTCGTCGAGCGCGCGGCGCGCGTCGTCGAACTGCTCGACCAAGGCGCGGCGGCGATTCAAACGATCGAGCGACAGCCCCGCGGGCAAGCTGGCGTCGGCCGCCAACGTGAAGCGATAGCCCGGCGCGAGCGGCCCGTACGGATCGCGGCAGGTGATCGTGTCGGGGCCGAAGGTGTAGGTCGACTCGCGGGTTCCTTCCCCCTGGAAGTCGGTCCAGAGCGGATCGTAGGCCGTGCCCAACCAGGCTCCGTAGGGGCCCGCGTTGTCGCCAGCGGCGTACGGGCGCCGCGAACTGAGCCGCCAAGGGAGCGCGACATTGCGGGCGATCGGTGGCGCGGGCTCGCCCCGCTGATCGGTCAGGTAGTCGACCACCGAGCCGATGAAGGGCCAATGCCGCGGATCGCGCGGGCTCATCTGCAGCGGCACGTCGATCGTCGGGATCGATGTCAACGTGAAGGCCGACGCGTGCAAAGGATAGGGATGCGTCATCGAACGCACAATCGTCGTGCGATCGATCACCCGCGCGGTCAGCGGCAACAGCTCGCCGATCTGCACGCCGGGCACGCTCGTCGAGATCGCCCCCAGTTCGCCGCGCACTTCGACTGGCGCGTCGGGCTTGGGATCGAATGTCTCGAGCTGGCTGGCCGCGCCGTACAGATACAGAAAGATGCAGCGCTTCGCCTTGCCGAACGTGCCCGAGCCGGTCGTTGGCAATGCGACCGCCGTGCTAGGCAGGGCCGACGCCACTGCCCCGGCCCCCAGTCCCAAGAGCCCCAGGCTGCCCGCCTGCAACACGTCGCGGCGGGTGAGACCGTCGCACAGCCGCCGTCGGTTACCGAGAATGCGCAGCATGGAGCCCTCAAACAGCGTGGTGCATTGCCGCCGTCAGCGTACCAACACCGGCATGGCAGGGGCAACAAAACTTGCCGAAGCGGCACGCAGCGTTCGAAACCGGGCGTCTTTCGGTTTCGTTCAGTCGATCGCATGGCAAATTGGCCGCTAGACTACAAGTAGTTCAACTCGGCGGCAGGGCCAGTCTTACTTCGACGGGGCGAATCACGGTGACTCCCGAAGAAACTAGCGCCGGAGCACGCACGGTTGCGCATCTGGCGGCTTACTTCGCCGAGCGCAAGGACATCGCCCGCGAGATGCTGGCGACACTGCACGCGGGCGAGCGCGGCTACTTCACGCCGAGCGAAGACGAAGCGGTGCGCCGGCTGCTGGTCAGCTACACGCAGGCACGCAACGCGCTGCTCGAGCTGGTGCTGTCGTTGCGAACTGCGACCAACGTGCCCGCCGAGTTGCGGCCGGCCGCGTTCCTGGTCGGCTACTCGGCGGCGATCTTGCTGGTCGACGGGGCGCGCTTCTTGCGCGATGCCGTCCATCGGCGGCCGATCGTGCGGCGCAAGCTGAACGAAGCGGAGCCGCACTTCGGCATCCCGGCGGGCACCTACGAAACGGTGCAGAAATCGCTCACTAGCCCCAAGCACGCCTGGCATCTGTATCACGCCCGGCAATTCTTTGCCGAGTTCGAGGCCGACCTGCGGGCCGCCGCGACGGTCGATCCGGCGCTGGCCGCCTGCCTGGAGGTCATCGAGTCGCAACAAGTGACGCTCGACGTTGCGCCGGCTCGCTACGCACGGGCACGCCTGCGCGTGCGCGTCGGGCGCACGGTGCGCCGGCTGCGCGACGATCTATTAGGTCAGGCGATTTACGGGGTGCAGAAGCTGGCCTCGTGCTTGGTGTCGGACGTCTCGACGCGGCCAGGGCATCGGCCGGGCGTGCCCACGGCGGTTGCCGCTCAACTGCGCGACCTGGCCCGACCAGGCGATGTGTTCGTCACCCGCAAGGAGCATGCGGCGACCAACTACTTTCTGCCCGGCTTTTGGCCGCACGCGGCGCTGTACCTCGGCGATGCACCGGCGCTCGCCGGCCTGGGGATCGACGCGCACGAACACGTGGCGCCGCGCTGGTCGCGATTGCTCGCGCCGCCGGGGGCCGAGCCGTGCCGCGTGTTGGAAGCGCTAAAGGATGGCGTCTGGATCCGTTCGCTCGAGTCGCCGCTGGGCTCCGACGCCGTGACGCTATTGCGCCCGCGGCTCGATCGCGACTCAATCGCGGCGGCCCTGGCCCGCGGGCTGTTTCACGAAGGCAAGCCGTACGACTTCGACTTCGATTTCAGCCGCAGCGATCGGCTGGTCTGCACCGAAGTGGTCTATCGCTCGTACGAGGGGATCGGCGACGTGCGGTTCGAGCTGACGCGCCGCGCGGGGCGCTGGACGCTGTCGGCCGAAGACTTGTTGGCAATGGCGCTTGAGCGGCGGCATTTTGAGCCCGTGGCGGTCTACGCAACGCAGCACGCGAGCAGCGTGGCGACGGGCCCCGCGGCGGATGCGGCGCTGCGGGCGACGTGCGCGGCGCGCGAGGAAACTTAGTACGCTCCTCGCGTCAGTATATTGGGTGCCATGCTCCACGCTTGCGTGGACATGCGTTGCCTCCAAAAGGTCATGGCCACTTTCGGAGTACCTCAGTGGCCATGGCACCCGATCGCGCGGGACAAGTCCCGCGGCTAACAAGATTCGCGCGCACTAGCGCGGTGCCGCGAGTACTCACTCGCCGTTGCGCTGCGCGGCGGTCAACTGCTCGGATTCGAGAAAGTGCTCGACGCCGTCCGCCTTGGCGATCACGGTCACGCCCCCTTCACTGATCGTGAAGCCGCGGGCCCGATCGAGCTCCTGGTCGTAGCCGATCTCGATGCCCGGGGGAATGTGAACCCCCTTGTCGATGATGGCCCGGCGAATCTTCGCGTGCCGGCCGATGTCGACGCCGTCGAACAGGATCGAATCGTCGACCCGCGCGTAGCTGTTGATCCGCGCGTTGGCCCCCACAATCGAACGGCTGATCTGACCCCCGGAGACGATCGAGCCTTGGCAGACGATGCTGTCGAGCGCCTGCCCGCGACGTGCTGTGGACCCTTCCTCGGCGAAGACGAACTTCGGCGGCGGGTAGTTGGGAAGGTAAGTGCGCAGCGGCCAGCGATCGTCGTACATGTTCAGTTCGGGATCGACTTGCACGAGATCGAGGTTGGCCTCGTAGTAAGCGTCCAACGTGCCGACGTCGCGCCAGTAGGAGTCGGCCTTGCGATTCTCATCGCGGAACGGGAACGCGTACACGCGATGCGTGTCGATGATCGACGGCACGATGTCGCGGCCGAAATCGTGCGAGCTCGCTGAGCGCGTCGCGTCGAGGCACAACTGCTCGAACAAGAATCGCGCGGTGACCACGTAGATGCCCATCGAGGCCAGACACAACCCCTGCTCGCCGGGTATGCTTTTGGGCCGGGCCGGCTTTTCTTCAAAGCCCTGCAAGCGATAGTTGCGGTCGACTTCCATTACGCCGAACTGATGGGCGGCGTCCTCGGTCTTCACGCGCAGCGCGCCGACCGTGAGGTCGGCTCCCACCTCTTTGTGCCAGTTGACCATGTCGCCGTAGTTCATCTTGTAGATGTGGTCACCGGCGAGGATCACCAGGTACTCGGCCCGCTCCTTCTCGATCGTGTAGATGTTCTGATAAACGGCGTCGGCCGTGCCGCGATACCAATGCTCGTCGATCCGCTGCTGCGGCGGCACGACGTCGATGAACTCACCCAGCTCGCGGCAAAACAAGTTGCGCCAGCCGAGGTTGATGTGGCGATCAAGGCTCATCGCCTTGTACTGCGTGAGGCAGAGGATTTTGCGGATGCCGCTGTTGATGCAGTTGGAGAGCGCGAAGTCGATGATGCGGTAAGCGCCGCCGAAGGGGACGGCCGGCTTGGCGCGGTCGCGCGTGAGAGGTTCGAGTCGCGAACCCTTGCCTCCTGCCAACACGACCGCGAGCGAATCCTGCATCGAACGATCTCCGAATTGCTGCGAGCAGGTTGCCCCCCTGGAAGAGGAGCGCATTCTACCCGGCTTTCGTCAATTGCGTAACAGTTAAGGTAGCCAGGGGTCGGCGCGCGACCGGCTGACGAGGCCACAACTGAGCACCAGTCGAGCCCCCCGCCAGGACAGACTGCGCACCACGCACACTCACACGCTGGTGCGCGCAAGACTGGCCGGTTCGGGGGCCTTGTCGAGCCAGCAGCGATGCCAGGCCTCGAACATCACCAACGCCCACAGTCGATGACTGTGTTCGGCCAGACCCGCCTGGTGCTCGTCCCACAGCTTGCGGACGATCTCGGGGCGAAAGTACCCGCGACCGGCCGCCGTGGCACCCAATAAGAAATCGGCCGCTAGCTCGCGCAACTCGTGCCGAAACCAGTGGTCTAAGGGGACTCCGAAACCCATCTTCGGACGCTTGAGCACCTCCGGGGGGATCAGGTGGCCGAACGTCTCCCGCAGAATCCGCTTTCTCCGAAAAAACCGGTACTTGAGCGCAACCGGCATGGACGCCGCCAGCTCGACCACGCGATAGTCGAGGATCGGCTGCCGGCACTCGAGCCCATGCGCCATCGAGGCCATATCGACCTTGGTCATCAGGTCGCAGGGCAGGTACGTGACCAGGTCGGTCAGGCTGGCCGCCGTCACGGCATCGCGACCGGCCAGCGAGCGCCAGGTGTCGCGGATGAAGTCCCCCGGATCGTCGTCGGGCAATTGGGCCAGGAACTCGTCGGTGTAGAGCTCTGCCCGCAGCGGCTCGGGAAAGATGCCGACCCAATCGATGAAGCGATCGGCCGCCGGGCGGGCCAAACCGGCCGTGAACCGCCGCAGGCGCCGCGACAGCGACCGCTGCCGCCCATCGGCCGGCAATCGCTGCCAGAGCCGGTTGGTCGCCAGGGCCCGCAGCGGAGGGATGCGGTCGAACGTGTCGGACAGGGCCACGGCGTCGTAGCGATTGTAGCCGGCGAACAGCTCATCGCCGCCATCACCGGTGAGCGCGACCGTGACGTGCTCGCGCGTCAGCTTCGACACATACCAGGTGGGGATCGCCGAGGCGTCCGCAAATGGTTCGTCGTACAACCAGGCCAACTGGTTGAGCACGCCGACCGCGTCGGGCTCGACGCGAAATTCGTGATGCTCGGTCCCCAGGTGCGCGGCCACCTGCCGGGCGAACGACGTCTCGTCGTAGGCGGCCACCGGGAAGCCGATCGAGAAGGTTTTGACCGGCTCGTGACCCAACTGCTTCATCAAGGCGACGACGATCGACGAATCGACTCCGCCCGAGAGGAACGCCCCCAGCGGCACGTCGGACTGCAAGCGCAGCTCGACGGCCGACGTGAGCAGCTCGGCCAGCTCCTGGCGATACTCGGCGGCCGGGCGCGGCTTTTCGACGGCGAATTGCGGCCGCCAGTAGCGCTCGACTTTCAACTGCCCGTCACGCCAAATGGCAAAATGCCCCGGCGGCAGCTTGTGGATGCCGCGGTAGATCGTGTGGGGATGCGGCACGTACTGATAGGCCAGGTAGCTGTCGAGTGCGTGCGGGTTCAGCTCGCGCGGCACGCCCGGCACGGCCAGCAGGCTCTTGAGCTCGCTGGCGAACAGCAGGCGCTCGGGCTCGGCGCGATAGACCAGCGGCTTCTTGCCCAACCGATCGCGGGCCAACAGCAACGAGCCGCGGCGCGCGTCCCAAATGGCCAGCGCGAACATCCCGTTCAAGTGACCGAGGAAATCGGGTCCCTCGTCCTCGTAGAGGTGCACCAGCACCTCGGTGTCGCTATGCGTGCGAAACGTGTGGCCGGCCGCTTCGAGCCGCTGCCGCAGCGCGCGAAAGTTGTAAATCTCGCCGTTGAACGTGACCCAGACGCTGCCGTCTTCGTTCGACAGCGGCTGCTGGCCGCTCGCCATGTCGATGATCGACAGCCGGCGATGCCCCAGCCCGACGTGAACGCCACGCGACGACGTCGGCCGAGCGACGTGCGAGGTGTAGAAGCCGCGACCGTCGGGCCCGCGATGGGCCAGCAGGTCGGTCATGCGCTCGAGCACGTGCTCGTCTACCGGCGGAGCGTCAGCGGTCCAGATTGCGCCTGCGATTCCGCACATCGATTGGTGGCTCGGAGATGGTGAGGGAGAAGCGCTGGCACCAGACGCGTGGCATGGGCTTCCAGCCCATGAGAAACACGGCCAGGATGGCCGTGCCACGGAGGGGCCTTCACTAGCCTGACCTCTCGATTCTACGTCGCCGGCGGTCGCTGAGTTGAGAGAACTTACGGCAGCCGTGACATGCTCCCCTCTCCCCTTGTGGGAGAGGGGCTGCCTGCGGTGAGCGTAGCCGAACCGGGGGCGAGGGGTACTACGGCAGCCGCGGGGCTTTGCGCGTGATCGCCACCACTTCGTCGAGCAAATGGCCGTTGGTGGCCACTCCTTCGCGGCCGTGGATCGTCGGTTCGCCCAACCAGTTGGTGAAGGTGCCGCCCGCTTCTTCTAGAATCGGCTGCAGGGCGGCGGCGTCCCAGACGTTCATCGCCGGATCGACCATCACCTCGGCCCGACCCATGGCCACCAGCAAGTAACCGTAGCAATCACCCCAGGTGCGCGAGATACGCGTGGCGGCATCCAAGGCGTCGTATGCTTCGCTGCGGCCGAGCTTGCCAAAATCCTTCACGGCCGTGGTCAAGAACAGGGCCTGACTCATCTGCCGACAATCGGAAACATGGACCCGCTTCGGCGACTCTTGCCCACGCACAGCCCAAGCCCCATGACCGCGGGCGGCGTACACATACTCGTCGAGCCCCGGCAGCAGCACGACGCCAATGATGCTGCGCCCCGCGTGCTCGACACCGATCATGGTGCCGTAAAAGGGAACCCCGTGCACGAACGACTTGGTGCCGTCGATCGGGTCCAAAATCCAGCGGAAGCCCGACGTGCCGTCGACCGATTCGTATTCTTCGCCGAGGATCGCGTCGTCGGGAAAGCTGGCGGCGATGCGGCGCCGCAGGTGCTGCTCGGCCTCGCGATCAGCCACGGTGACGGGCGAAGAGTCGGCCTTGATCTCGACCTGGTAGTTGTCCTGCCGGAAGTAACGCAGCGTGATCGCGGCGGCTTCCTGCCCGGCCGACAGGGCCAGATCGAGGCGCTGGGCCAGGTCGACGGAGGAGACTTCGCTGGTGTTTGCGGTAGCGGTCGATGCAGCGGATGCGCTTGTGCTGGCTGGTTTGGTCATGCGTTGCAAGGTACCGCGAACCGGGGGGATTTCCAAGGTGCAAGGTGCTGTAGCCGGGGTCTTTGACCCCGGAAGTGCGCCGCGGTCGCGCAGCAAAGCCACGCAATACAGCGAAGCTCCGGCCTCACAGAAGCCAGCTACAGTTGACGCTGTCGCCTGGCTTCATACATCAGCACCGCGGCGGCGGCCGAGACGTTTAAGCTGTCGGCCGCGCCGTGCATCGGCAGCTTAATCGCCCGCACGTCGGGCGCGTGCCAGTCGGCGCCCAGCCCCTCGGCTTCGCTCCCGAGCACAATGGCCACGGGGCCGACGAAGTCTGCCATGTCGTAGTTCCGCTGGGCGTCAGGCCGCGCGGCGTAAATCGTCACCCCTTGCTCGCGCAGCCAGGTGAGCGTCTCGGCGCCAGTGGCCACGGCGATCGGCACCGTGAACACCGTCCCCAAGCTGGAACGAATCGTGTTGGGGTTCAACAGATCGGTTCCGGCATCTACGACGACAACCGCAGACATCCCGGCGCCGTCGGCACTGCGGAGCACCGCGCCGACGTTGCCCGGCTTCTCGATCCCCACCAGCACGGCCACGAGCGGAGCGGCCGGCAACTTCAGTGCAGCCAGCGGAAACTCGGGCAGGCGTGCGATAGCGACCAGCCCTTCGTGTCGGGCGCCATACGCAACTTTGCCGAACACGTCTCGATCGACCCGCCAGACCGGCACGTCACTGGCTTCCAATCGCGCGACCAGCGATCGCGCTTCGCCGGCGGCCAGCAGCTCGTCGCACGCGAAGGCTTCGAGTATTTCGGCGCCGCCGTCAATCGCTCGGCCGATCTCGCGAATGCCATCGATCGCAAAGCGATGCTGCTCGGCCCGATCGCGCGCGTTGTGCAGCCGCGCCGCTTGTTTGACGCGCTCGCTGTGCCGGCTGGTAATGCGTCGATCGGGCATGCGTCGCTATTGGGCTCGATGAATTGCCGTCGATAAATCGCCCGTCCAGCGGATGCAGACACCGCTGGGCAGTCGCTGCCCCGAGGCCGAAGTCAGCGAGAGGTCGCTCGCGTCGGTCGGTTGCAGCCCCGTCCTTTCGGAGAACCACTGACCCAATCGGGGCGCGGTCATGCCGGTCGTGTGACAGGTCAGAAGTAGAAACCCCGCCGCGTCAGCGAGCAACCGGCGACAATCGGCCAGCAACTCCGGCAAGTCGCGCTCCAGGCGCCAATCGCCCCCTTGGATACTGCGCCCTTTGACACCGTGTCCGTAGCTCGGCGGATCGAGCACGATGCCGGCATAGCGACGCCCGCGGCGCAGCTCGCGCCGCACAAACGCATGGGCGTCGTCGACGAGCCAGCGGATCGGCGCGGCTGTTAAGCCTGACAGCTCCGCGTTGCGACGAGCCCACTGGATGACGGGCCGCGCGGCATCGACGTGCGCGACTTCTACGCCCGCGGTGGCTCCTGCGGCGGCCGCAGCCAGTGTGCTCGCTCCCGTGTACGCGAACAGATTGAGCACCCGCGGTGGCTCCAAGGCGCGCTCGCGGGCGTCGGCGACCAGTCGCGTGACCTGTGCGGCGATCCACTGCCAGTTGTCAGCCTGCTCGGGAAACAAGCCGACTTGTCCCGAATCGGTCAAACGCAACTCGAACGACAGATAGCCGGCGGCGACGTTCCAACTCACCGGTTCGTCGAGTGGCGTGCCATCGCCGCGCCGCCAACGGCCTGATGCGTCCCCCGATTCGCGCTCAAATCGAAAGTCGACACGGAGTTTCTCCCCTCTCCCCTCGCGGGAGACGGGTCGGGGGTGAGGGGGCGCGCCGCTCTTGGCAGATTTCGCGATAAAGTCCGATGAGAGAGATGCCGCCGGCCGCTCGACAACATACTGCCCGAAGCGTTCGCGCTTGCGACCGCCTCCCCCAAAGTCGGCGCTAAAGTCGAGCAGTTCGTAGTCGTCGAGCATGCTGGCGTTCGTGGTGGTCTCGGCGGTTCTACTTCGCATCGCGCGAGCGCAGCGCCAGGTGCACCCGCGCCACGGCGTGCATGTAGCCCGGCAGGGCATAGTCGACGGCGGCCTGGCGGATATGTTCGATCGACTCCTTGGCGTGCCCCGCGGCTTCGTGCCACAGCCCAAGATAAAGGTGCGCGTAGAAAAGCCGAATCCGCAGCTCGCTATCGGTGGGGTTGCCCGCCCGAGCAGCCGCCATCACGTCGTCGGGCGTGGCCCTTCCCGCGAACAACTCGTAGACCTCGTGCATGGGAATCCGCCGATCGGGCCCGACCGGCAACAGCTCGGCCAACGCCTTTTCGAGCCCATCGGCTTTGGCCATGCAGAGGTAGCGCCAGGTGACGTTCTCGACGTCAGCCGAATCGACCGTTTGATACGCCTCGAACTGGCGCGCCCCGGCGTCGAACTGGCCGGCGTAGTAGCAGGCGATGCCGCGCTGCCAGTGGCCCGGCCCGCGCCGCGGCTCCAGCTTGATCGCCACGTCGAAGTCGGCAAGTGCCTCGGCGATGTGCCCCAGTTGCAGATGGGCGTTGCCGCGGCGATCGGTGGCGGCCGCCCGAGCGGGGTTGTACTCCTTTACGTCCGGCATGGCCAGCAGCGCGTCGCAGGCGGCAATATCGGCGTCGAATTCCGCGGCTTCCGCCTTGTCGGCGGCGGCCACGACTTCGGGCGAGAGCTTTGCTCGGGCATCGTCGGCCTGGGCATACTCAGTGGCAGTCGCACCGCTCCCAAGCAGCAGGGCAATCGTCAGAAGCAGATTCAGAACCTGGTGTGGGTGCCACTGCTGGCTTGCCCAGCAGTGCAATGTGCGAGACGGCACTGCTATACGAGCTAGCAGTGGCACCCGACGTCGCTTCGGTGCTGGTTTTGAATCAGCTTCTGGTAGAACCTCGATTCGAAGGGATCGTAGCATGAAACCGCGCCCGGCTTAAAATTTGTGGCTCGATGCGTAAACCGTAGCTCGTCACGATAACCCCGCGCGGCGACCCACGGAAGGTCGCGGCTTCGCGGAAGCTGGCGGAGGCGTCACCCGCGACCTTCCCGTGGGCTTGGGGAGCGACTTGCGTCCTCGGATTGCTTGTTTCGCGCGGCGCAACGGTCTATTCTCGCGGTCGCATAACCTGACCTCTAGTCCCCGACCCCTACTCCCTACCCGGAGCCCGCCCATGTCCGATCACAGTTATTCGACGCTTTGGATTTTCGCCCTGGTCGGACTGGCTTTGGTGGGCCCAAAGGCCACCGCCTTGCGTGCCGACGATCCCCCCAAGCCGATCAAGGTCGGCATGATCGGGCTCGACACTTCGCACGTGATCGCCTTCACCAAGACCTTGAACCGTGACAACGTCGGCACCGACCTGGCCGGCATCACCGTGGTGGCCGCGTTCCCCGGCGGCAGCCCCGACGTCGAGTCGAGCCGCGACCGCCTCGAAGGCTTCACCAAGGAAATGCGGAACATGGGCGTCGAGATCGTCGACTCGATCGAGACGCTGTTGACGAAGGTCGACGTCGTGATGCTCGAAAGCGTCGATGGCCGCCCGCACCTCAAGCAGGCCGAACCGGTGCTGCGGGCCGGCAAGCCGCTGTTCATCGACAAGCCCGTGGCCGGATCGCTGGCCGACGCCATCGAGATCTTCCGCCTGGCCGAGGAGTACAAGTGCCCGGTCTTCTCGTCGAGCTCGCTGCGGTTCAGCCCTGGCATCATCGGCATGCGTAACGACGATCGCGTGGGCGAGATCGTCGGATGCATGGTCTACAGCCCTTGCACCTTGGAAGAACATCACCCCGACCTGTTCTGGTATGGCGTACACGGCGTCGAGATGCTGTACACGATCATGGGCACCGGCTGCCGCGAGGTGACGCGCGTACATACTGACGGCTGCGATGTAGTGACCGGCGTCTGGAACGACAATCGGGTGGCGACCTACCGCGGCATCCGCGACGGCAAGACGGAGTACGGTGCGGTGGTGTTCGGCAAGGACGGGATTGCCGAGAGCGGCAAATATGCCGGCTACGAACCCCTCGTCGTCGAAGTCGCCAAGTTCTTCCGCACGCTCAAGCCGCCGGTAAGCGCGGCCGAAACGGTCGAGATGTTCGCCTTCATGGAGGCGGCCGACGAAAGCAAACGCCAAGGGGGCAAGCCGGTGACGATCGAAAGCGTGATGGCGAAGGCAATAGCCGCCAAGAAGTAGGCGCCACAGAGGGTGACAAACAAGCGGTTGAAAAAGCGTGCCGCCCAGCTCGCTCACCGCCTTCGCACAGCGCGGTGCTCGCGTCGCCGAATCGCCACGCCAACGAGCGCTACTCCTGCCAAGCCGGCCAGCACCCAACTGCTCGGCTCAGGGACGACGGCCGTCGTGAGGTAGGTCCAGGCCCGCGTCCCGCCATCTGCCTCGGATCGCGCGCTCACCAGTGCCTGATCGCTGATCGAGCCGGGAATTTCGGGCACCGTGACAAAGGCTTGCAGCGAGTACGTCTCCCCCGGCGCGAGCAGGGGAGTTTGCAACGTTGAAAAGCTCAGCCCCCAGTCGTTGTCCTCGACGAACAGCTTGAAGCTGTCGGTGCGATCGCCGGTGTTTTGCACTAGCAGTTCGTACGTCGCCAGACCACCGGTTTCGGCCCGCAGGCTACTGTCATCTGCGGCGATCGAGAAGCCCGCATCGAGTTGCGAGTCAATGACTCCGGCGGCTGCCAGTCGCTCGGGGCCCCACTGTCGGCGCCAGGCGGCCTGGTCGCCCTTCAGGTACAAGTCGAAAAAACTCAGCAGCTCGGCGCGAGCGAAGGTTAGGTTCTCTGCTTGCGTAACCGTCCCTTCGTCGAACGACACCGGCGGATCCCAAAAGCCGCCGTGATATCCGCCGATCAAGCTGGGGAGCAAACGCGGACCGCTCGCCGCGTCGTAAATCACCTGTCCGTTGGTGGCCACGGGAATCAGTCCATCGAGACTTCCATTAATCAGGCTCACTGGGATGTTCAGGTCGGCAACTTTGACGTCGGCGTACGGCGGTGGCGCTGGGCCGAGCGGCCCGGCGTCGCGCAAGCTGGCCGCCGCGAAGGTTGCCGAAGCCAGGATCCGCGGGTCTTCGGCTGCCGCCACGATCGAAATGCCACCGCCGAGCGAGTGCCCCGACGCGCCGACCTTCGTCGTATCGACGCGACCAAAGAATGGCGACGCGGCGCGTGCGTTCTCGGCGATCAAGTAGTCGATGGTGCCCCGCACGTCGGCGACGTACTGCAAGCGGTTGGGGTCGAATGTGGCCGACTGTGAGGAAGTGACGATCGCAATGTAACCATGAGTCGCCAGGTGGCGCATGGTCGACGCATACGCAGTGGGCGCGGTCGAAAAACCAGGGGCAAACGTGACGATGGGATACGTTCCGCCCGACGGATCGACCGGCCGATTCAATCCTTGCAGCGTCGCCGGGTAATACACACGCGCCGTGACCGTCGTGTTGTCGGGCCGAGTCACGCTTACGGCGCGTTCCCCCCACGCCTGTGGTCCCGCCACGGAAAAAGGATCGGGGTCCGCCGCCACGACTGCCAATGCCACGAGCAACGTCGAAAACATTCTGTCTCCAGGAAGTGGGGAGCGCCTTACGATTGTCGAGAAGCGGCAGATTTTGATATTCTATCGCGAGAAACACCCCCTCGGGCGGGTTGCTCGCTGCCAACGCCAGTCCGCGCTTCGATCAGCCTGGAGCCGACTCGGACGCCCGGAAGACATCGAATCGCGCGATTGAATAGCCGAATGGCGAACCAAAATCCTACAACCGGTAATACACGTCCATCACCTGCTTGAGCATGTCGTGGACGATCGAGCGGTCGGGGATCGCGGCCGCCATGCCGTAGATCGGGGCCATGCCTCCTTCGATGTTCGGCGTGTCGCGCACGAAGGCCGCCGATTCCCCCAGGTCTTGCACAAAACGCTCGGCCACGCCCGGCTGCGTCTGCCGCAACGTCGGGCTCACGTGAATGCCGGCCGGATGCTGCAAGCCGGTCAGGGCCCAGCCGCGCGACGACATCTGGTCGAGCACCTGGTACATATCGAGCGACGCGGAACCAATGGCGAACGGGCCCAGCGAGTTGCCCAGCAGGTGCAGCTCGGGGATGCCGGCGATGCCGCGCTTCATCGTGTCGACCGCCGCCAGAATGCGGCGCGTCGCTTCGAGGTAGCCCTGTTCGCCGATCGAGACCAGCGCCGCCCAGCAGGCCGCGCTCAAACCGCCCGGACGGCTGCCGGAGAACGTCGGTGAGTAGTAGAGCCCGCCCGGCCAGTCCGACGTGGTGAAGTACTGATAGTGGCGCAGCTCCTGCCCGCGGTAGAGCACGACCGACGTCCCCTTGGGGGCGTAACCGTACTTGTGCGTGTCGCACGACATCGAGGTCACGCCCGGCACGCGGAAGTCGAAGGGCGGCACATCGCGCCCCAGCTTCTCAGCCCACGGCAAAAAGTACCCGCCCAGGCAACCATCAACGTGCAATAACAGCCCGTGCTGCTGGGCCAGCTCGCCGAGTTGGTCGATGGGGTCGATCGTGCCGTAGGGAAAGTTCACGGCGGAACCAACGAGCGCGATCGTGTTGGGGCCAATGGCGTCGGCCACGGCGTTCATGTCGACGCGCAGGTCGTCGTCCAAGGGAACGATCTTCAAGCCGATGCGGAAGTACTGCGCCGCTTTGTGGAAGGCCGCGTGCGCGGAGATCGGCACAACGAGCTCGCCGTCGCGGATGCCGCGTTTGGCCTCGGCCCAGTCGCGCGCGGTCTTCATCGCCAGCAGAATACTTTCGGACCCGCCGGAGGTGACCGATCCGCAAATGCCCTCGGGCGTGCCGAACGTCGCGGTGGTGCGGTCGGCACCCAGCATGTTGGCCGACATGGCGACGATCTCGGCCTCGAACTTGGCGGCGCTCGGCCAGAGATCGGAGTGCAACTGATTGGCCTGCGACTGCAAGCCGTAAGCCTCGGTGACGAACTTCACGTGCTCGTCGTCGCCGTGATAGACCGAGCCAGAGGCGTAGCCCGCCTTCCAGCGCCCTTCTTCGATCGAGCGCAGTTCGGCCAGCTCGGCGAGCACGTCGGCCCGCGGGCGCCCCGTGGCCGGCAACTGGCGATTGGCGGGAAAGCGTTCCCGATAGGGGTGCATCAACTGGTCGATGGGGGCCAGCAGGCCGAGTTCTTCTTCGACATCGTGCGACACGTGGGGTTCCTCGTCTTTCGCTGGATGCAATTTCTAGTGATAAATTTTACGGTTGGCCGTCGACTGGCCTTTTGTTCATCTGACGGAACAGCTTGCGATTCGCGCGGTAGGCCGCCAGAAAGTTGTCATAGATGCGGTCGTAGGTTTCGCGATGGGCGGCGCTCGGCAGGTAGGTGTTGGCGATTTCCACGCGGCGCGGGATTTCTTCGACCGGCAGTTTCTTCAGTGC
>Ga0163152_10005036_pt1 | contig 15853 bp, 15 predicted proteins | sample OliLakLV19MP8IB2_FD_148635 | JGI IMG/M metagenome (GOLD analysis project Ga0163152, IMG submission 148635) | Freshwater microbial mat bacterial communities from Lake Vanda, McMurdo Dry Valleys, Antarctica - Oligotrophic Lake LV.19.MP8.IB-2 | ecosystem: Environmental > Aquatic > Freshwater >... | reverse complement strand
CCTGCGACAGGCCCAACAGCAGGTTGATAAACAGGTACGCGCCGAGCAGCTGCACGGCGGGCAGGGGCGTCGCGCGCAGCCGGCGCAGGATGCCCTTCTCGCGCATACTCACCAAAAGGGTCGCGCTGCTGATCAGGCCGAAGCTCAGGGCATTCAAGACCAGCACGCCGGGCGTCATCCACTGCATGTACTTGGCCATGATCAGGCCGTAGATGAACATCAGGAAGACCGGGAAGCCAAAGTTCCAGAACAGCACCTCGCGCGTGCGCAGGTGAATCAGCAGCATGGCCTTGGTAAAAATCAGAAAGCGTTTCATGGGGTTCTCCTCTTATCAGCCGGCGAGGCCGGACTACAGGCGCGCGGCGTCCGACAGGGCGCGGCCGGTCAGCTTCAAGAACACATCTTCCAGGTTGGGCTGGCGCAGCATCACGTCGTTGAGGCTGCGGCCCATCTGCGCGGCCAGCGCGTGCAGGGCGCTCATGGTCGCCTGCGGCTCGGCCGTTTCCAGCTCCAGGTGCTGCCCGGCGTAGCGCGCGGCCTGCACGCCCGGCAGCGCCCGCGCCTCGGCCAGCGGCATTTCGATGGTGGCCTTCAGCACCGGGTTGGCCTTCAGCCCGGCCACGAGTTGCGCCGGCGTGTCGCACGCCACGATCTGCCCCTGGTCGATGATGGCCACGCGCCCGCACAGCGCCTCGGCTTCTTCCATGGCGTGGGTGGTCAGCACGATGGTGCGGCCTTCGTCGTGCATCTGGCGGACGTTGTCCCAAACAGCGCGGCGGGCGTGTGGGTCGAGCGCGCTGGTCGGCTCGTCGAGCAACACGATCTGCGGGTCGTTGGTGATGGCCAGGGCTAGCGCCAACCGCTGCTGCTGCCCGCCGGAGAGCCGCCGCGCCAGCTTGCCGCGCTGGTCGGTCAGGTCGAAGCGGGCCAAAAAGGCACCGGACTGGGCCCGGGTCAGGAAGACCTCGTACAGCGCCGCGTAGACTTCGATCAGCCCGCCCACCGTCAGGTCATCGAGCAGGGCGGTCGTTTGGAGTTGGATGCCGAGCAGGCGCTTGGCGGCCGCCGGCTGGCGCTGCACGTCAAACCCGCCGACGGTGACGGTGCCGCTGGTGGGGCGATGCAGCCCCTCCACACAGGCCAGCAAGGTACTTTTGCCGGCGCCGTTCGGCCCCAACAGGCCAAAAATCTCGCCGGGCTGCACGGACAGGGTGACGGCGCGCAGGGCCGGGGGCAGGCCGCGCCCGTAGGCGGCGGTGACGGTGTTCAGGTCGATCATGGGCTGGGTCATAGGGTGTCCTTTGCTCCTTCTTGGGCGTTCGTCGGAAGTGCTGGCCAAAATTATGGTTTGACAACGGGCGTCTCGCCCTGGCCGGGGGCAATGCGCCGGACCGAGAGCAAGAGCACGCCTAAATCACGGACTTTGCGGAGTAAGCCGTGCAGCGCGGCCTGATCGATCACGAAGCCGGTCAGGAGCGTTTCACCCTTGTCATCGCGGGCGATGGTCAAGCCCCCAAACCAATCGGCCCAGCGGTCATCCAGGGCGCCCTTGAGGCGAATTTCGTAGAGGCCCGGCGCGTCATAGTTCTCAGTGGAAGGGTGTGTGTCGCTCATGGGGTGCCTTGTGCCTTGTCCTCGGCTGGGAGTAGCTCCCCGTGGGTGAACTGGCTTATCTCCATGATCTGAGAATACAAACCAATGTGGTGAGCCGTCATCACCACCAGTGGTGATTGATGTGGTGATTTGCGGCCGGGAGGCGGCGCAGGAAACAAAAAGCCCTGGCAGGCGAGTCGACGCGCCTGCCAGGGCTGGGGTGGTTTCGGGGCGTTTAGGGGCCGCTTACTGTGCTGGCCGCAAGCCAGCCACCACCAGCGGGGCGGTCTGCGACCAAAAGCCGCCGTTGGTGCCCATGGCCGGATTGTCGGCGGTCGGCCAGTTGGTCCAATAGGTCTGGTTGTAGGGAATACGATTCAGCCATTGGCTGACCGGGATGTCGATGACGTCGCGCCAGTAGATCTCCATCGCTTGCGCGGCCAAGGTCTGAAACTGCGGATCATCGGCGGAGAGCGTGGCCATGGCGTCTACCAGTTGGTCGTAAGCTGGGTTGTTGTAGCGCGCAAAATCGACCCCGGCCGGCTGGTCGGCCGGCGGGCTGTTTCGGGAATGGAATATGGCGAAAGCCGCATAGGGGTTCACCAGGCTGGCGCCATGCCCGTAGAGAAATAGTCCGGCGCCGCCGGCCACCATCCGCGCCTGCACATCTGGGCCCAGGTAGGGCGTGCTGTCGAACCCGGCCTGCCGCAGCATTTCCGCGAGCACCAGGACAATATCGTTGTGAATGGAGTCAATGCCATTCACCTGGGCGTTGAGCGTCTCCCCCGCCTTGGCCCAGAACCCCTCGGCATTGGGGCTGAAGCCGGCCGCGGTCATCAGGCGGGCACTCTCGGCCAGATCGAACTGGCCCGGCTGATACTGCGCCTCCAGGGCCTTGATCGGCGGGCTATCCGCGAAGCGCTGCAGGGCGGGGTAGAGCGGAAATGGGTAAATGGTGGCGATGGGCGCGCCGCCATACAGGAGCTGATCAAGTTTGTCGCGGTCGATGGCCAGGCTCAACGCGCGGCGCACGCGCACATCGTCGTAGGGTGGCAGTTGGGTGTTGACCCACAGCGAGTTGGCCCACCAATCCAGATTGCCATATGGCGGCTGGTCGCCCGTGAAAGTGGTGATCTTGGGATTGTTCTTCAGCACGCTGGCAATCAGCGGGCCGGTCATCACTAAGGTCGCGTCGAATTCATTGTTCACCGCGCGCTCGGCGATGATGTCCATGGGCTGGACCAGGCTGACCAAGATGACGCGTTGGACGGCGGGCAGTGGGGCCAGGCCGGCCTCCACGGCCCACCAATCGGGGCGCAGGTCGTAAACCTTCTGGTTGGCGTCCCAGGCGACCAAGGTATAGGGGCCCGAGTGCGGCAGATCGAAGCCGCCTTCGAACGTGTGGATATCGGCCAGCGAGCGCAGGGCGTGGGCCGGCACAATCGGCAGGCCGGTGTCCATCTTGAGCGTCAGCACCTCGAACTTGAAACGCGGCGCCGGTATTTTGAAGCGCAGCACCACCGTCTGGGCATCCAGCGCTTGATAGTCCTGCACAAATTGGACGAACGCGCTGTGATAAGCCAGGGTCTCGTCGTGCATCTGCCCATCAAACGTGAAGACCACATCGTCGGCGGTCACCGGCTGGCCATCGCTCCAGCGCGCCAGGGAGTTGAGCTTGATCGTCAGTTCGGTGAAGTCGGGCTGGGTGTATTCCAGGCTGGTGGCCAGCCAGGGGATCTCGCGGTCGCTAAACAGGCCATAGTAGGCCAGCCCTTCCCACAGCAGACTGTTGCCTGCTTGGTGGGTGTAACCCAGGCTGCACCACGGGTTGGTGATACCGATGGGACCTTGCATCAGCGCAGCCAGGATCAACGTTCGATTGCGCGGCACGTCGGCCAACGGCGCGGCCTTGGGCGAAGCGGTCGTCGTGGCCCCCGTTGAGCCCACGCAGGCCGCCAACAGAAGCAGTGATCCGACCCGTATGACCCAATTGACAGAGGTGCGCATATCGAACCGTTCCAGATAAGCAAGAAGACCAGCCCGAAGGCGGGTCTTCAAAGCGGGGCTGCTGCGCCGCCGCGGTGAGGCTGAGTGGTTGTCAGTGGAGGGCCGACCGTGGATGGCGGCGTTCGCACTGGCTGAGTGAGGATAGCACCATTTTGCTTCTGTGCGGGTTGACTTTGTGGAAACGAAATCGCGGTCCGAGCCGCGTTCATTTGAAACGCCGCTATTGCACGGTAATGACGACATTCCCCCGTTTGTGCCCCGCCTCGACGTACCGGTGCGCCGCGACCATTTGCTCAAGCGGATAGCAGCGATCGATGACCTGTGCTGGCTACCCCTTTGATCCGCCCGCTTTTTTGGGCCGGAGCTGGCCCACGCGGCCGCCCAACGGTAATCGTGGTGCAGCCCGTTCAACGCTGGGTGTGCTGGCTACACCTTACATTCGCCGCCAACCAGGTCGGCTGTCGCCTTATAGGGCCAGGACGTCCGCATCAGCCAATTGGCGCTTTGGCTAGTCTCGTGCCAGGTCGAGCAGAACAGTTAGCGGCCGATCGCCATGTTGCCGCCCTCGTCGTTGCCCCAGCACCTCCAACAACACGGGTTCTTAGAGTGGTGACTTCGCTCTGTAAAGAGGGGATAATTTGGTGCTTGACACTCGAATTGCACTTGACCTACACTGCATTCACATCGCGTCGGGCTCCCAGAAGCCGGAGATCGTCGGGTAAGGCACATAAGCCTGCCCGGAAGCCAAAAGGTAACATCCTGAGAGCGCGGCTCATAACCCGGAGGCCGGTGGTTCGAATCCACCCCCACTGCTGCAAAGCCGCTGATTTGACCGAATCAGCGGCTTTTTCCATACATGGCACGAGTCGGGCTCATATCATGCGGGTCTGCGTTACCTAATCTCGTAGGCCGTGATTTTTCATCCATTTGGCTTAGCAAGGAGTCGAGGTGCTGCCTACCGGATTTGCACTTAGTCTACAGAAATCGGGTGTGCCTATGGAAGTTGACCCGGCGTCCACCAGGTCTCGTACTAATCGTGGTCGATGCTCCCACCGACGCTGCCCTCTTTGTGCCGTTAATCGACTTAGGCTTTGCAGAAGAATTACTTTGCCGATTCATTTGCAAAAGATGCCAAAACGGGCGGGAAATGCGGTTAGCAAGTTTGCAAACGGAAAAGTTATTTTTCGGCAGCGCCTTAGCGAGGGACCTGCGCCATTTGCTCCAGTGGGTACATCCGGTCAATGACCGGTTTGAGCTTTCCCGTTTCAATTATCCTTGAGGTGCAGCAAGTCCTCGGGCTACTGGCCGCCCGCCAACCGCCGTGCGCGTTGTCAGTTGAGGTTTCGCCGCCCGGCCGTCAGGGCCGGCGCAACCGGCGCTCGGTGGTGCTGAGCGTCCTCCTGGTCGTGCGCGCCGCTGCCGCGAGGCGGCCGGGTTGCGGCAGGGGCCTGTGTGGCCAGCCCATCCTCTGGGGCCGCCAGGCTCCCGACCTCGGCTTGCGTTGCTACGGCCTGACCGAACTGGACTGCCAGCGGTGAAAGAGGTGTCGCACAAAGGGGACACCTAGAGTTGGAGACTTTGTCACGTGGATGCGGGGTGGGGCGCTCCGAAATTGACCCGAATTCGTTCCGAAATCCGGAATGGGCGTTGCTGCGCTGGCTAGACGAATTGAGACGCCTCGGTCACCCCGGTGAAAGCAGCCACTCGGCGACGGAGCGCGTCTCAACAGTGCCGGCCAGCACCGGCGTGGGGAGGGCGTTGGCACTGGTCAGCAGCAAACCATGCTTGATCCGTAATCCCTGCATCGCCTCATTCATGGCGCGCAGCTCGCGCTCAAGCGTCGTGGGCTGGTCCACCGTGGCCGCGACCTGGATCAGTTGCTTCGCCTCCGGCAGGTAGAAGTCGACTTCCTGGCCGTTAGGCGCGGCCCAGTAGAAAAGCTCGGCGGTGCGGCGCCGCAGCGCCAAATAGACGGCATTCTCCAACAGGTGGCCCGTGTTCGGCGAGGACGCATACCCAACCGCCCGGGCCAGGCCAGTGTCAATGGTATACACCTTTTTGGGCGCAATTTGCTGGCGTTTTACTGAGTGGTCGTGTACGTTGAGGGTGAAGAGCAGCCAGCTGTCTTCCAGGTATTCGACGTAGTTCTTGACCGTGTTGACGCTGCCCAACTGCAACTGCGCTTTGAGCTTGTTGTAGGAGATCCGCTGGGCTGGATTGCTCAGCAGGTAGAAAGCCAGCTCCTTTAGCGCGCCCACCGCCTCCAATCGGTAGCGGGTGGCGATGTCGCGGTAGAGCACGTCCTCATACAGGGCGCGCCCCAAGTCGAGCTCGGGATACTTCAACGGCTCCGGCAGGCCGCCCTGGCGCAGATAATCCCCGAGCAGCGCCTGCAGCCGTCCGGCCTCGGCCGTTGTGCGCTTGGTGGGGGCCGGCACCTCAATGCCGCGCCACTGGCGATACTCGTCAAACGAAAAGGGGAATAGCTCCACCGACACGTAGCGGCCGGTCAGGCGCGTACCCAGCTCCCGGCTGAGCAGCGAGGCATTGGAGCCGGTGATATAGAACTTGTGCCCCAGGTCCATATAGCGGCGTACAAAGCGCTCCCAGCCGGGGATATTCTGGATCTCGTCTACGATGAAGACGCGCCGTTCCCCATACAGCTCGACCAGATGGCGATAGAGCCACGTCGCGTCGTCGGCCTCGAAGCCCAGAAAGCGGTCGTCTTCAAAGTTGAGATAGTAGAACTGGTCTTCACCCAGCCGGTGGGCCAGTTGCGCCAGCAGCGTAGACTTCCCGACGCGCCGCAAGCCGGAGATGATGACAGCGTGCGGGACAGAAGCGGCGCGCTCGATTTGGGTCAAGGCCGCTCGCTCGAGTCCCGTTTCCCGCCCCCAAAAGGCTTGCTGCTGCTCCACGAGCATTGCCTTAAGCTGGTCGGGCGGCCACTTGGCGCGCCAAAGGTTTTCACTCATACTGAAATGATATCCATAATTGTTTTCACTGTCAATGAAATGATTCCGACACGCGAGATAGCGATGTAAAGAAGGAATTTCTCCCAGCTGAAAGCCTTGACGCATAGCGGTGGCGACTAACCATGCTGGGTCTGCGGCGTGGAGGCGGGGTGGGGCCCTCCGTAACTGGTCCGAAGCCTCTCCGAATTCGGCCGAGACACGGTAACTGGGCGTCGCGCTCGACCCGGTGTGAACCGCCACTCGGCGTAGGCGCCGATCAGACGTTGTCTCTGCCGCTGGCCTGGCTGACTTTGACGGCGAATGCCACCGTTCTGGCGTCAGCGGCCCGTTGACACCCACCCACCGGACTGGCACCTGATTCGCATTTACGGGAATGGACGGGAGACGCCATGCGCACCAACGTTGTGATTGCTGATCAGTTGATCGCCGAAGCCATGAAGGCGACCGGCTTGACAACGAAGACGGCTGTCGTGAAGGCCGGGCTGCGCCGGTTGGTGCCGGTGCACACTCAATCCGGTGTGCGCCGGCTGCGGGGCAAGCAGTAGTGTTCAGATCAGCGCCGGAGCAGTGGGGCTCATACCCGGTAATGGTTGCCTTGGCTGCAGCCGGGTGCGCGTAACAGTGCGGTCTTACGTGCCAGCGCAGCGGCAGCGCGATTGGCGTTTCTACGACAACGTGTGGCCGTCCCAGTGGCGGCGAACTCGCCCAAGCCGATAATCAAGCCGGCCAGCCAATTGCTGGCAGATGACGTCACCCGTCAAGCCTCGTTCCCGGATAAGCCGGTAGGCCGAGTCTGGGTAACTGCTCAAGCCGCAAAGCGAGGCCTGATGGGCTGGCCGGTAAAGAGGCTGGTGAGGCTGGCGAGGACGGACTGACCTTGCTTGCGCAAGGAGGAGAGGTAGCCACGGATGCGGCAGAAGTGGTCCGCGCCGGTGGGGCTGCGAAAGCAGCCGGAGACCTTTTGCTGGACTTTCAGCATGCGCAGGTCACGTTCAGCCTGGTTATTATCGAAGGGCACGCGAAAGTCATACAGGAATGCGAAGATCGCGGCCCGATGGGTCTCCAGGCGGTTGAGTAGGTTGCTGGCTTTGGTGCGTTTGGGCCGGCCCTGTTTGCCGGTCGGGGGTGGGGGTGGATGCGCCCGCAGCCCGTCCGTCAGGGACTGGGTGTAGGTGGCTTCATAGCCGGCGCATTGGGCGGCGGGCAAAGCGGTTTGCCCCGCCCCGTGGGCCTCGGTCACGGCGGTGTGCATCGTCCGCAGCAAGTGGATCAACGGCTCGATCCAGGCCGACACCTGCACTTGCCGCAGGTGCAAGTGTCAACTCGCGCAGCAGATGGGCGTTGCACAGGGCGTAAGCGCCCGGCAGGCCCAGGTAGGCGGGCCAGGCATCACGCTTCGCGACGCGCCGCCCCGCGAAGTCGGTGAGGATGCCCATCGTCCGGATGGCTTCGCGGCCGCGTTTGGCATGATGGGCATAGTAGGTCAGGAATGCCGTGCTGACGACATGGACCCAAGCGGTCCGCCCGGCGACCCGGATGCCGGTCTCGTCGGTGTGCAGGACGTCCGCCTGCCGCAGCGCGGCCCGCGTCGCTTGTTCGACCGGCTCCAGCTGGGCATAGGCCTGTGTTTGGGCGTTGGCCAGGGTGCCTTCGGACGGGGCCACCCCAAACAAGTCGCCCAGCAGCGCGACCACCCGCTCATACGGCAGCAGGTGGTAGGTCTGCAAATAGACCGCCACCGCTTTGGTGCGGGGGCCATATTGCACCGGCTGGGTCACGTCGGCCGGAAAGGTCCCCGCCGCGACGGTGTGGCAGGTGGGGCAGGTTTTGTGGACGGCTTGATGCTCTGTGATCACCGGGTGGGGCTCAGGAATTTCGATCACCTGCCGGCGCACGCGCTTGAGTTCAGGCGCATTGTCCAAGCCCGCCCCGCATCCGGCGCAGGTGGCCGGCACGTACACCACGGTCTGATCGGGATCGTTCACCAGACAGCGCGTGACGCCGGAATGGCCGATCTGGCCGCCGCTTTTCTTGCCACTGGGTTTGCGCAAACTGTGTGCCCGGCCGCGCTTGGCCGGCCCACACCTGCCCCCACCATCAGGTGCGGGGTCACTGGAAGGGGGTTGATGGCTGTTATGACTATCTTTGTTCAGGCGCGCTTCCAATTCGGCCAGGCGCACGGTCAAGGTCTGCACTTGCTGCTCAAGCTGGCCCTGTTTCGCCACTACCTGCGCCATTTCCGCAGCGTGGCGCGCCACCAACTGCTCGCCCCAAGTCACCACGGCCTCGGGTCCAGCTGCGTAAATTGCTAGTAGAGCGTCGCGCACTTCCATGGCCCGCGACTATAGTCAGCTTTTGCTATGAGGCAAACCCGATATAGCCTGAGCAGTTACGAGTCTGGATGATTACCTCACGCGCTGGGCGCGCCTGCATACCGACCGCAACCGCACCCGCTGGACGGCGGAAACGCAGCAGCGCGCCCCTCACAAACCGTTCCTGCTGCTGGCGGTGACCGACCTGATCGCCAACGGCAAGCTGACGGCCAATTTTATCCAGTTCACGCCCGAGCTGCGCGATGCCTTCGACCTGTATTGGACACGCTGCTTTGGTCTGGAGCGACCGCCCGGCAATCCGGTCCTGCCCTATTTCCATCTGCGCAGCGATGGTTTCTGGCACTGGCTGCCGGTGCCGGGCCAGGAAGCGGCGCTGACTCAAGTGCGGCAGGTGAGCTCGATTACGCAGCTGAAGGCAGTCGTCCTGGGCGTGGCGCTCGACCCAGCGCTCTACGACCTGCTGGGCAGCGCGGCCAGCCGGGGCGAACTGCAGCGCGTCTTGCTCGATACCTACTTCACGCCCGACGCCCGGTCGCGGCTGATGGAGGCTGCCCAGTTGGTCGGCGACACACTGCAATATGGGCAGCGGCTGCTGGGGCGAGTTCACGAACGCTTTGCGCTGGAAGCGCCGGCGGCCGATCAGCAATACCGGGCTGAGGCGCGCTCGATCACCTTCCGCCGCATTGTGGTCGAGGCCTATACGCACGCCTGCGCCTTGTGCGGTGTGCGCCTGCTCACACCTGAAGGCCGGACGGCCGTCGGGGCCGCGCACATCGTCCCCTGGCGGGAGACGCACAACGACGATCCCCGGAACGGCCTGGCGCTGTGCGGTCTGCATCACTGGACGTTCGATGAGGGGTTGGTGACGGTGGAGCGCGGTTACACCGTGAAGGTGTCGCCCGTGGTGCGTGACAAAGAGGGCAGCGTCGCCCTGCGGCAACTCGCGGGTGGCGGCCTGCGGCTGCCCTCCGACCCGAACCTGGCGCCGGCGGCCGAGGCCCTGGCCTGGCACGCTGACCATGTGTTCCGCTCCAGCGCGCCCCGGCGCCTCTTATGACGGCGCGTTGTTGAATGCCGGGTTCATGGCTGTCGTGCTGGCGATCGGGTGGGCGCAGTGAGGCGCTGAACTACTCACTGCGCAGATAGTCCGTGACCGCCGGGCGCACGTCCTCAAAGGCCGGCAGCTGCGGCAGCAGCGGGCGCAAATCGCGTTCCCAATCACGGGCGACCTGGGCCAAGGCCGTCTGCAGGCGTTCGGGCGAGTACGCCAGGTCGTAGAGGGCTAGTTTGCGCGCCACCAAGGGCAGGTCCACGGGCCATCCCTTGCTGCGCATCAGCCAGAGATCATAAGCATCGCGTGGCTTGCCGCGCACCAGGAGCGCGCGGACTTTTTCGGCCACCATGTGGGCGGGCGTCAGGACCGTCGCGACGAAGGGCCGCACGTCATCGTATTCGGGCGTGACAAGTTCGCGCGCGGTGTCCACCTCTTCGCCGCGCAGGCTCAGATCGACGCGCACCTGGCCTTTGGTGCGATCCCGCCCGTCGTAGAGCGGGCCGCGGTAACTGACGACAAAGCTATAGCCGTCGGCGCCCTGCCCGACCTCCCGCCGTTCGGCCACGACGCCGTAACGCTCCAGCTCGTCCAAGATGTCGGCCCATATGTGCTGGAGCGCGGTGATGTCAGCGGGGGCGTTGAAGTCGAGGTCTTCAGAATAGCGGCCGCCCCGGTAGGCGATGCGGAGCGCCGTGCCGCCCTTAAAGATCAGCGCTTGTGAGCGGGCGTAGAGCAGCGCCAGGAGCAGGTGCTGAAGGTAGTCCCGTTCCTGGGCCTGCAGGCCGATGCGCTCGCGCTGGGCCAGGCGCTGCAATTGCTGGCGCGTCAACATCAGCCTATTCCCGGCGGGAACAGACGATCCGCCGGCACATTTGCGACCACGTGCCAACGCGCGTTGTAGTCGCCCTGGCGGGGCTGCTCGGGATCAAGCGCCACCGGCGATTGCGAAACCGGCAGACCCGGCGCCGGCTTTCCGAGTTGGTCTAGGAGGTAGCCCAGCCGCGACGCAAGGCTCTTATCGGCCATCCGGACCGCATAGTCCACCAGCAGATCCAGATCTAGGTCGGGCAGGGCCATGGCGAGCGCATTGGCCACCTCGTTTAGGCCGCCCGCATAGCGGGGTTGATCGAGACTGTCCACGATGGCTTTGGCTTCGTCCGCGATCAGCACGCGCAGCCCGCCGACGAGTTCGCGCCGGTAGCCGAAGAACTTGTGCGGCTTGACCAGGACATAACGGTAAGTCTGATCCCGATAGCGGAGGGGGTTCTTCTTCCGGGTCGTTGCGCAGAACACGGTGTGGGGCGCCTGTGTGGTGAGGCCATGGAAGTGCACCGCCGACCAATAAGAGACATAGCAGGGATTGACCAGTTGGTTGGCAATGAAGAGCGGGTTCGAGAGCACGCGCTCGGGCTCCAGGCCGAGCAGGAGGTACTTGCCATTTTCGACCTGATCGGCCAGCCCTTCACTTTTGAGGCGCCCCGCGAGTTGGTAAGCTCGGCGCCGTTCCAGATTGAACAGGCTCGCGAGCAGCGTTGGGGTAAAGTAGTACTGCTCCTGGGCTTGAAGGTGCCCCGCTACATAAATCGTGGAAAGATTTTCTGTATCCATGGTATATTCTTTCCACGATTTATAGCCTATTTTGTCAATGCTGTCCAGACCTCTGCGATGAATATGACGGCAGTACCTGGAAGGTGAAGGCGCCGTGCGAGTGGTCGGCCTGAATTTCTGGGTGCTTTCCAGGCAAATTTGCATTTAAAATGCAAATTTGCAGAAGCCAGCCCGGACCATGGTCTTTTTCCTGAGCATTGGCTAATCAGCCCGTGTAGCAGCCGCTAGTTTGCGGGCGCGATGTTGGGGAGGCCACGTCAGCCGGATTAGTTGTCCCTCCGCAGCGCGCATCTTTCAGCAGCGCTCCCGACGCAGGGCGCTCACCAGCTCGCACCAGAGTGACCGACAATTACGACGGCGGGACGGCCCGCCCGTCGGCCGCCGCTGCACTGCCGCTGGGCGCCTTGAACTCCAGCAGGGGCGGGTAGCCCGCCACGCGCAGCAGTTCGTCCACCTCCTCCAGCGTTAACGCCATCGCGATGGCCAGCTGGAGCACGATGGTGTAACCCGGCCGGGCGTCGCCGCGGCACAGGCGGTGGACGTAACTGGCTGTGGTCCAGGCCCGCTCGGCCAGCTGCTGGCAGCAGCGATCCCAGCGCGGCGGCTTCAATCCGCACTCCCCAGCCGGCCGTCCGCATCTCCGTGGCCGACACGGGCATTGGGATCGAAGCGGAGGATCGGAGCCGGCTCTTTCACGAATTCGAGCAGCTGGAATTGGGGCGCGACCAGAAGCATCATGGCACGGGGCTTGGGCTGGCGCTGTGCCGCAAGTTCGTGGAACTGCACGGCGGGCGCATCTGGGTCGAGAGCGAAGGCGCCGGCCAGGGCAGCACGTTCCGGTTCGTCCTCCCGCTGCAGCCACCAGTGACGGAGGGCGGACGCCCGCTGTGAGGGACGAGGCCAGGCGCTGCTGGCCGTTTCTCGCGGACAAGCGCGGCCAGCGGTTCCGGAGAGGCCTCGATGACAGACGGTAATGGCAAGGCGGTGCTGCTGGTCGAAGACAATCCGGCCAACCTGGAGCTGGCGACGGATCTGCTTGAGATGGCAGGGTGGCGAGTCGTGCCCGCGCCGACGGCGGAAGCGGCGCTGGACCTCGCGGCCCGGGCCCCTTTCGACCTGATCCTGATGGACGTCAGGCTGCCGGGCATAGACGGGCTGGAGGCCGCCCGCCGGCTCAAACAGAACCCACGGACAGCCGGCATACCGGTGGCGGCGCTCACGGCTCAGGCCATGCCTGGCGACCGGGAAGCGGCCCTGGCCGCCGGTTGTGTGGGCGACATCGCCAAACCGATCGATACGCGCCGGTTCGCCCAGACCGTGGCCGCTGTCCTCGGGCCAGAAGGGAAGTGATGGCATGGGGGACCGGAAGCGGATTCTGATCGTGGATGACGAACCGGCCAATCGGGACCTGCTGGAGGCGCTCCTGACAGGCATGGGCCACGCGACGGAGTTGGCCGCCGACGGTTACCAGGCCCTCGCCCAGCTCAGGCTGGGCTTCGACCTGATCCTGCTGGACGTGATGATGCCCCATCTGGACGGATTTGAGGTGGCGCGCCGGGTGCGGGGCGGAACGGAGTGTCCGGATACCCCCATCTGCATGGTGACGACGTTGTCGGGCAAAGAGGAACGCTTGCGCGCGGTTGAAGCCGGCGCTAACGACTTGATCGCCAAGCCGGTTGACCAGACGGAGTTGAAGGTTCGAACGGCCTCGCTGCTGCGGACCAAGGCGGCCCAGGACGCGCTCCAGCGCCATCAGGCCGAACTTGAAGCGACGGTGGCCCGACGGACCGAAGCCCTGCGGCAGGCCCTGCAGGAGATGGCGGAGGCGCAGCGCCGAACACACCAGGCCCAGCTGGAGACCATCGAACGCCTGGCGCTGGCGGCGGAATTGAAGGATGCCGACACCGCGCTTCACCTCAAACGCATGAGCCACTACTGCCATGTGCTGGCCCGGGGACTCAAATTGTCGCCGCCGGAATGCGAGCTTCTGCTCCATGCCAGCCCCATGCACGACGTGGGCAAGATCGGCATCCCGGATGCCATTCTCCTGAAGCCCGGCCAATTGGATGCCGCCGAATGGCAGATCATGCGAACGCACACCGAGATTGGCGCGCGCATCCTGGGCGAATCGACCTCGGAATTGCTGCAGGCGGGTGAGATTCTGGCCCGCACCCATCACGAGAAATGGGACGGCAGCGGCTATCCCCGCGGTCTGTCCGGAGCAGCCATCCCCCGGTGGGGCCGCATCGCCGCCGTGGCGGATGTGTTCGATGCGCTCACCAGCCGGCGTCCGTACAAGGAACCTTTTCCGACGGAGACGGCTTTCCAGATCATGCGTGAAGGCCGGGCAACCCACTTTGATCCGGGCGTGCTCGCTGTCTTCTTCGACAACCTGGATGCCGTCCTGGCGATCAAGGAGCGATACCGGGAGCCGGCGGCCGCGGAACCACCCACCCAGCCCCCATAAGGCGCGTCGCCACTGACCGCCTCATTCCAAGCCGCGGACCCGTGCCGGTGTGGCCAGGTTCTCGTCCGTCCTGGGCGACGGCCACTACCTGACCCCCGGCGCGGCCGGCTTTGAAGACGGCCCGGTGAATTATCTGAGCCTGCCGGCGGTGGAAATCGGGCTGAACTATATCGAAGCGGTTGGGATCGACCTGATCCATACGCGGGTGAGGGGCCTCACCGGCTGGCTGCTCGACCAGTTGCGGGCGCTGCGGCATCGCACTGGCCGGCCGCTGATCCAGCTCTATGGGCCCGCCACCACGCACCAGCGCGGCGCGACCATCCAGGTCAATTTTCTCGACCCAGCCGGGGGGCGGTGGGACTGCACGGTCGTGGAACAGCTGGCCAACGCCCAGCGCCTGTCGCTGCGCGCGGGCTGTCACTGCAACCCGGGCGCGCGCGAGGCGGCGCTGGGTTTGGACCAAGCCGCCCTGGCGGCCTGTTTCCAGGACCAGGACCAGCTCTCCTTCGAGCAATTCTTACCGTGCATCGCCGGCCACACGACGGGCGCGCTGCGGGCCTCCCTCGGCCTGGCCACGACCTTTGCGGACGTGTACGCGTATGTTCAGTTTGCCGCCGGCTTTCTCGATCGCCCGGCCGACCCGGCCGCAGTCGTCGGCGCGCCAGCGTGCCCCTAAGCGCGCCAGGGCGGTGAGCAGGTCGCGGTTGAAGCCGTCGTCCGCAGGCTAAACGGGCTGACGGATTTCTCGGCGCGCAGTTGATGCAGGACGAATGTCAGGCCGGCCCGGCGCCAGTCGTCAAACCGAAACCGTTCGCCCAGGCGCAGATCGGCCAGGCGCGGCCGGTTGAGCTGGCTCGGGCGCGGTCTTGGTGTGCCTGTGGGTCAAAGTGCGGACTAAATTCCGGCGAGACGAGCGCCGGGAGTCAGGCGCCGGACACAAGTCGGCTGCCACTCGATGCCTGACCTGGCTACGGCGCGGCCGCGCTCAGGCCGTTAGCAGGGGCAGCGCGGCGGGCGCGAGCTGGCCCCAGGCCTGGCGCAGGGCGTGGTAACGCGCGGGCGCCTCGGCGGGGGGCACGCCCGGCAGCAGCGCCCAGAAATGGAGCGGGTCGCCGGCGAAGGCCAATTCGGCTTGCAGGCTGGGCTGCCGGGTGCCATAGCTGGAAGAGACCCAGGCGGGCGAGAGCGTGGCCGCGCCGCCGCCCTCCGACCAGAGCAGGAGCGACCGGCCGGCGGCGTTGCTTAAGCGCCAGCCCGCGCCCGGCAGCGGCAAGGGCTCGGCGTGGACGCCGGGCGCGAAGGTCCAATGCAGGCGGGCGGCCGCGGGCGGGGGGCGCACGTAATCGGCCACCAGCCAGGCGCGCTCGGCGGCGGCGTAGAACACCGCGCGGCGGTGGGTCACGCTGGCCGGGCCGGCCGATTGCACCTCCGCCACCACCACGGTGCAGGCGTCCGTCGCGGCCCAGTGCAGCACGCGCGTGTGGCTGGGCGTTTCCAGGCGGAAGAGCGAATGCGGAGCCAGCGGGCTTTGCTCGTGGCCGGGCACGTAGACGGTGTTGTGCGCCCGCGTCTGCCGCAGAGCCTGGCGGGTCACGTAGTCGGCGGTGTAGACGTAACAGCCGGGGTCCACAATCCACGCCTGGCCGTCGGCGAAGACCTCCACACTGAGCGCGTCGTTGTGCGCGTGGCCGCCCAGGCCCTGCTGGCCGACCGGCCCGGCTTCGAGCAGCAGGTAGCGCGCCTCGTCGCGCAGCACCGCCCACCCGCCCGCGGGCAGCAGGGTCGAGCGCGCCGGCGCCGGGGCCGGCGGCGGCGC